>Ga0126312_10001267_pt1 | contig 16469 bp, 17 predicted proteins | sample Plot104A_FD_92537 | JGI IMG/M metagenome (GOLD analysis project Ga0126312, IMG submission 92537) | Serpentine soil microbial communities from UC McLaughlin Reserve, CA, USA - Plot104A | ecosystem: Environmental > Terrestrial > Soil > Grasslands | place: USA: UC McLaughlin Reserve, Lake County... | reverse complement strand
CCGAACATAGTCCCGCACGAACACGGCGGGATCGTCGTGCCAGTAGGGATTGTCGAGACGGAAGAGCTCGGCGCTCTCGAGCTCGAGGCCGGCGACGCGCCCGCCGCTCGCCTCGAAGGGGCGTCGGATCTCGTCGAGTGTCCGCATCCACACCGGAACGACGACCGCGGCGACGGTGGCGGCGCCGATGCGCCCCGCGCAGCACCAGTCTGCGAGCACACGGTTCATGTCGCCGATGATCTCCGCGTAGAGCCCCGTCCTTTCCGGGCACGGAGCGGGGGAGGCGGGGAGCGCGGCGATAAACCGGCCCCCCGGTGCGAGCTCCATGGCGCGCATCTCGAGCATCCGCTCCCACTGCCGCGCCGCGGCCACGCGCCAGGCTCGCCGCTCGGCTTCATCTGTGTGGTCGGGGTACCCCGGAAAGACGGACCCGGTCGACGCCAGGCCGCCCGCGTCGGCGATCCAGTGCATCGCCGTTCCGGTGACCCCGACGTGCACGCTGCCCGACGGCAGGCAAGGCGCCTGCTGGAAGGGGATACCCGCCATGCTGATGACCGTCGCGGGGGGCGGGCCGCGCTCGACGACGCGCCGGCAGGCCTCGCCGTGGGCCTCCGGCGAGGCATAGTGGGCTCCGGAGCCGACGTCTGAGACCCACCGGCCGGCTTCGCCCGGGGCAGGGATGACGAGGATCTCGGGCCCGTCCACCCGATCACCAAAGGCGTACCGTAGATGGTCGGCAGCGACGCCCCACGCGTTAGTGGGGAGATCGACGAGCGCGTAGATCAGCGGCCGGCCGGCGCGCTCCTCGGCGAGAGAGCGGATGAGGCCGTGAGAGTTGACGCCGTCGGCGGCGCCGAGATCGACCACGCGGAGCACCGGTTCCTCCGAAAACTGCCGCGCGGCGGCGAGCACGGCCGGGTGAGTCGTCTCGAACGCTGCGCGCTGCGAGAGCGCGTGCCGCGCGTAATCGTCTGCCATGCTCGAGAAGTCGGGACGATCCGACTGCGTGGCGACTCCTTCCGGACAGCAGCGCCCGGTCTCCGCGCTGCGACGACGATCGTCCCACAGGTCGGCATCACCATCGAGCTCTCCTTCGCACCCGCCACACATGTCCTGATACCGGTGGCCGTCACCGCTTTCGCGAGGAGCGGCTCCGTGTGTATCGGCTGGCGGTTCCGGCGCGATGGGCGGCCACGCGCCGTTGGACGTCGGTTGTCCAGCCGCAGTAGAGGCTGCCGTCGGCGCACCGGAGCAGGTACACGTAAGGCATGCCTGGCGAAGAGTCGGCTCATGGGAGCGGCTCGGCTGTGATAGTCGGCCCGTTGACCAGGACCGTCGCAGGTGTGGCCGTGCCGTCCCAGACGAGGCGGTCGATACGTAAGGTGCGAGGCAGTCCGTAGTCGGCGCGTCCCTGGTAGATCATCTGGTCGTCGCCGCTGATTGGTCCCTTGGTGACCGAGCCGCCGCCGGGCCCGATGACCGTGCTCGTGCCCTTGAGGATCGGGTTTTGGGGTGATTGGTGAATGGCCCGGTTGGCGAGGAGCCGACGGCGTACCCCAAACAACGCAATCGTTCGCGGCTACGAAGCGAAAACGGGGCGCCACCTCAGTTCAGCGACGGTGTGATGGAGCGCGCTCCAACAAGGATCGCGGTCAAGCGGCGCATATAAGCGCGAGACGCGCGCGAGAGAATGAGCCCCGTCTGCTCGGCGCCTGACGCGAGGAACGAACGCGCCTACCTTCGATTGAGGCAACGGACTCGACGAGGCAAGGACAGGGGATGGACTTTTCGATGCGCTGTGGGATGAAAAGATTCTGGCTGGCTGCAACGGCGGCCGCCGCCGTGGTGGCGGTTAGCGCCGCGCCCGCCGCGGCTAATCACTCCTGGAACGGCTACCACTGGGCTAGGCAAGCCAAACCGTTCACGATCACGCTCGGCGACAACGTGTCGGGCGGGCTGGGATTCGTATCTCGGAGCCGCGTCGAGCGACTGGTCGCGCGACCGAGCGCCGGGAGCGTCGCTCTCCACGACGCCCAATCCGCTCAACACCACGATCGCCGCCGGGCTGACGACTGGCCGCAAGTGTCGCGCCACGAGTGGCCGCGTGGAGGTCTGCGACGCGGCCTACGGATACAACGGTTGGCTCGGCCTGGCCTCGATCTGGATCTCGGGCAGCCACATCACCCAGGGGACCGTGAAGCTCAACGACAGCTACTACAACACTTCGACCTACAACACGCCAGCCTGGCGCCAGTCGGTGGCCTGTCAGGAGATCGGCCACACCTTCGGACTCGACCACCAGAGCGAGGACCCGAACGTCAATCGCAACACCTGCATGGACTACTACAGGGTCCCGAACCTGCATCCCAACCAGCACGACTACGACGAGCTCGCGCTGATCTATTCGCACCTCGATTCGTCGACGACGATCGGGGCGGCTGCCACCCAGAGCCACCATGGGCTCAGCCGGGTGAAGGACTCGCTCTACGTCGAGGATCTCGGCAACGGCAACCGGCGCTTGGTGTGGGTCTTCTGGACCAACCGCGGCGTCCCCCACGGGCCGCCCCACGAGGGCTAGCAGAGCCGGGCCGACCGCTCACTCGCTGCTGGGCCTCGGCGGTGGTACTGCTGGGCTTCTGATAGGACCTGCCCGGCGCTAACGAAGACCCTTCTGCTCCAGCTCGCGCAGCGCCGCCTCGGACTTGCCCAGGTCGTCCAATTTCATGCCGCCAAGCACGCCCGCCTCCTTGGTGAACTGCACGTCCGCGTACTCGACCACCTGTATGTGATTCCCCCAGGGGTCGCGGAAGTCGAGGCCCCGCCCGGGGAGGATCTCGGCGTCGGTCTCCTCGAGCAGGCGGCGGACCTTATCGCGGTCATCCACGACAAGGCCGAAGTGGCGGCCCTCGTCGGCTGGCTGGCGCCGTCCCTCCGCAATGGCGATGAACTGGTCGCCCATGTCCACGAACGCCATCTCCGGCACCCGCCCGCGCAGCCTCAGGTCGAAGATCCGGCCGTAGAAGGCGAGCGCCTCCTCGAGGTCGCCGACCTCGAGCGCCACGTGGTTGATGCCGACCAACCGGGCTCGCTCGTCCACGGCGCTACGCGGCCAGCTTTGCGCTGAGCATGACGTCCACCGCGGCGAGCGCCTGCGACACCGGGCGGCCCGCCTTGAACGCCCCGGCCTTCTCTTGGAACTCCGACTCCTCGATCCCGGGGACGCGAGCCTCGGTGTCGAGCTCGATGCGGGTGATCGTGAAGCCCACGTCCGAGAAGCAGCCGGCGTGGGCGGCGGCGATCAGCCCTTCGGGGTTCGTCCCGTTGCCCTCCACGAAGCGCGACTCGAACGAGTACGGCCCCTCGTAGGAGCCGCTCGCCATGCGCATGGCGCCCCGGCCCTCGTGAAGCGATCCCTCCCAGCGCGCTCCTGCTTGCGGCCTCGGCATCGTTCACCTCCTCAGGCGTTCGCGTACTGACGATGATTTACCCACCCCTGCCGTCCCACCGTTGCGAGCGAAGAAGTCGGCTTCGGCCTGCCCCAGCGGCGTCGCGGGCCGCTCGCCGTGGAGGTACTCCCCAGCGATCGCGCCCCAGTCCGCGCCTGCCCGGAGTTGCCCCAGAACGACGGCGACGATGGCGTGCATCCGCCGGATCAGGATCGATTCGGGGGGCAGGGTGAATTGGTTGACCTGCATCCTCATCGCGGCCCGCTGCTCGCTGTCTGGGCGTTCACGATCCCGGCCCCCACGGGCGTCCTGGGGCGAGAAGCGACGCTCTCCCGGCACGGCGTACCACTTGATCGCCATTCGCATCAGGCTCAGCGCAAAGTCGGCGTCGACCGCCTCGGCCCGACCGGCGGGCAGATATCCGCCCGCGAGTAGGGCCGCCTTCAGGGCCTCCGCGTCCCGGTCACGGGCAGCGACGGCAATCGCCCGCTCGCCGGCCACGCGGGCGGCGTCGACGTCGCGCAGCAGGCCGAAGTCCATGAAGCAGACCCGGCCGTCGGGGCACAGAAGGTAGTTACCGGGATGAGGGTCTCCAAGGGCGATCCGGTCGCGATAGAGCAGGCCGAAGTAGAGCCGGAAGACAATCTCGCCGTAGGAGTCACGCTGCCCCTCGTCGGCCCGGCGCACTGCCTCGAAGCGCTCCCCCTCGACGTACTCCGACACCATCACGCGACGGGTCGAGAGGCTCGTGTGGATCCGCGGCACGCGGACGAAGGGATGTCCCCGCATCAGCCGCTCGATACGGCGCTGGTTCTGGGCCTCGAGCTCGTAGTCGAGCTCCTCCCCGATCCGCTCGCGCATCTCAGCGGCGAGCGCCCTCGCGTCCAGCCCCGGGGCGAGCCGCTTGACGAGCGGCAGCAGCAGCATCGCATTGCGCAGGTCCGTCTCGACCGCCTCCGCGACGCCGGGGTACTGGATCTTTACGGCCACGTCGTCGCCGTCGACGGTGGTGGCGCGATGCACCTGGCCGATCGAGGCCGCGGCAAAGGCACGCTCGTCGAAGTCGCGGAACACGAGCGGGAGGGGTCCGCCGAACTCTTGCCGCATGAGCTTCTCGAGGTCTGCGAACGGCACCGGCGGTACGTCGTCGCGGAGCGCGGCCAGGCTGCGTTGCAGCTCGTCCCGCTCGTCCTCGGGGAGGCCATCGAACTCGACCATCGAGATCATCTGACCGACCTTCATCGCCGCGCCGCGCATCTGCGCAAGCTGGTGGACGAGCTGCTGGACCAGCGCTGAGGCCCGGTCGCTTTGGGCCGCTGCGGCCCGCTCCGGTGTCCGGACCCGATTGGCGGTTCGCATCCCGGCCCACCGGAGGCCCTGCCCCGTCACCAGGCCGCCGACCCGCCCCGTCCGCGCGAGCCTACCGGTGGGCAGCTTTCCTGCCTCCGGCGGCGGATCATCGGCCTGCGCACTCATCCACCGAGCCTAGCGAGGCGACGTGGGCGCCAGCTCCCGTCACCGCGACCGGCGCCCCGCTAGGCGTTTGGCCGCATCCCGCTCGCAGGGAGTCGGTGCGCCCGCGCAGCGCGGGCGCCGCTTCCTTCGCCACCGGGTTAGCAGCACCGAGCGTCAGTGCCTGTACTCGACTAGCTCCTCGCGCTCCGATCCGCCGGAGACATCGACCGCAAGAACGGCCTGCCCGCTGCCCTTGGCGTAGAACTTGAGCTCAGACACCCTGGGCTCGATCGGAGAGAAGTCCTCGGTCATCAACACATCCGAGTAATGGCCGGTTGGCACCTCCGCCTGCGCGTCGAGCGCGAGGACTCGTGACTGATCCTCGGCCACGCGCTTGGAGTACTCCTCGCGATAGGAGAGGCCGACCTTGGGCTGCGCCGGCAGCGCGACCCCGGGCAGCGCCCCGTCGACCCCGGCCTCCCAGGAGCCGTTGTCGAACGACTTGCCGTGGTTGTACTCGACCGTGTCCTCGCCGAAATACCAGACGTTTCCGTGCGAATCCTGGGCGTACCAATCCTTGGTCATCAAGCTGAGGCGCTGAGCCGCCGGTATTCCGATCCTGGGCGGGCACAGCGATGCTCCTCGGCGGGTCCGTCCGCCGCCGGTGCTCAAGTTCCGTGTGTCGAAAGGATCCCTGTGAGCAAGGTTGGTGCGAGATGGATGACTCGGCGGGGCAGCGCGGCCCTCGCGATCGCGGGGTTCCTGGCCCTCCTCATACCCGCGGGCGCGCCGGCCGGCCCCCCGCACGGCGCCCCGCAAGCTCAGAACCAGGTGCACCCCCCGACGCCGCACGTCCCGGCGAACCCGCACGGACACAAGCCGTTCAATCGCCAGGCGCCGCCGGCCGCCCCCGGCAGGCGCGGTAATCACGTTCCCGCGCGAAGCGATCGCCCCGCCGCTGACCCAATCGGCGGCAGCCGCGTGGAGAGGCCCTCGCCAGCGGCAGCACCGCCCGCGCCCGGAAGCGGCGCCCCGACGGCGGACGATCCCACTTCTGTCGACGGGGTGAGATCGCCGGATGGGACTGACGGCAACGGACAGGTGGGCCCCACTCCGGCCGCAGACTCCACCGGCAGCGCCGCCGGAGAAACGGTCAGCTCGACAGCTTCGGGGGACCCGGGCAGCAGCGGCCGGGCGACGCTCCCCTTCACCGGCCTTGGCGTTTTTGGCCTGGTGTTCCTGGGGGTCGCGCTTATCGGTGCGGGAGCAGAGCTAAGGCGACTCGCTCGGCCTCGAGACTCCACCGGCTGACCGCCGGCTCGAGTCCGGTCAACTCAATCGCATCGAGCCCTACGTGGATCGGTAACCGTCCACGGGCTCAGCGCGTAGCCGCGTCGGCGTCCACGACCCCGTAGCCGTTGACCGGGTCGTACGAGCCATGGTTCGAGGACGTCGTCTTCAGCTTGTCCAGCACCTGCTGGTTGTTCAGGCCCTGGCCGAACAGCACGGCGGCGACCCCGGACACGAACGGGGTGGCCATCGAGGTGCCGGCGAGCGTGTCGTAGCCATTGATGTCGCCGCAGTCGAAGTCGGACCCCGGCCACATCGTCGACCAGATGTCCTCGTCGTCCTCGCAGAACACGCTCCCGAAACCTCCAGGCGCGCGTACGCCGATGCTGCCCGTCCCGTGCGGGTTGTTCGGGAAGTTCGAATAGAAGCTGGGCAGGCCGCGCCTGTCGGTGGCGCCGACGCAGACGGCGCGCTCGGCCGCCGATGGATAGCTACAGAGCGGGAAGCTGTCGTTGCCCGCGGCCCCTATGACCAGCGCTCCCTTGCCCCAGGCGTAGTTCACCGCGTCCTCGATGTCCTGGTTGAGCGCCTGGAGTTGCCCCACTACCTCCATCTCCCCCAGGCTCAGGTTGATGACCCTGGCGCCGTGGTCGGCCGCGTACTTGATCCCGGCGACGATCGTGTCGATGTCGCCGGAGCCGCTCGCGTCGAGCACGCGCACGGGCAGGATCTTCGCGTCTGGCGCAGTGCCTGCCACGCCGATGCCGTTGTTGGTCACCGCGGCCGCGATGCCCGCGACGTGGGTCCCGTGCCCATTCTCGTCTTGTGGCCCAGGCGGACAGTCGCTCTGGCCGGCCTGCAGGTCCGTGCCCGAGACGAGGTGGGAGCCGAGGTCGGGATGGCTGAGGTCGACGCCCGTGTCGACCACGGCGATGGTCGCTCCTGCTCCCTTCGCGCCGCGCTGCCAGGCCGTCGGTGCGTGGATCTGGGTGAGTCCCCACTGCTTGGCGAACAGCGGGTCGTTCACCACACCCGTGCCAGCCGAGCCGCCCGAGTCGTAGCTGTAGGACTGGACGGTGCAGCCCGTCGGCGCCCCGGCCTGGGCCTTCTGACTGCCCTTGGCGACGGCTGCGGGCGGAACCCCCAAGCCGATGGTCAGCGTCAAGACAATCAGAAAACGCAGCGACAGCCGCATCAAGTCCTCCCTTCATGCCTGGCTCGCATCCTTGCTCTCCAGCCCCTGCTGTAGAAGGCTCGATTTTACTGAAGCCCGGCCGGATTCGAGCCGGTTAAGCCCGACCGCCGCAGCTCTAGCCTCAGATGGTGGCGTGCGGGTCTGGCGCAACTCGACCCCGCGGTCGTCGGCGTGCTGCTCGGTTGGACCCGAGTAACGGCCAGGGGCGCCACCGGTCCTTTTTCGGAAGGAGCTGTCGATTTCGTCCTTCCTCGTTTGTCTTATAGGTGACCATTCCGACGAGGAGGATCGATGAAGTACATGCTGCTGATTCACCAAGGCACCTCCCCTACGCCGCGGACGGACGACTGGGACAGCGTCCCGGAGGAGGAGCAGAAGCAGGTCTACGCCGACTACCAGGCGATCAACCAGACCGCCGGCGTCACCCCTGGCGTCCAGATGCAGGACCCCGAGACGGCCACCACGGTGCGCGTGGAGGACGGCAAGACGCTCACCACCGACGGCCCGTTCGTCGAGATCAAGGAGGCGGTCGGCGGCTACCTCTTCTTCGAGGCCGATGACCTCGACGCGGCGATCGAGCTTGCGGCTCGGATCCCGGCTGCCCGCATGGGCGGCGCCATCGAGGTGCGCCCGATCGTGGAGCGGTAGAGATTCTCGAGCAGTCCTTCCGCGATCAATGGGGACGCGTTCTCGCTGCGATGATCGGCTTCCTCGGCGACTTCGACCTCGCCGAGGAAGCCGCGCAGGAGGCCTTCGCGATCGCCGCGGAGCGCTGGCCGCGGAACGGAGCTCCCGCCAACCCGGGCGCCTGGCTCCTGACGACGGCGCGCAACCGAGCGATCAACCGTATCCGCCGCGATCGCACGCTCGCCGAGAAGACCCGGCTGCTCCAGGTGCCCGAAGTAGTCGAGGACACGGTGAACGAGCCGACGTTTCCAGATGAGCGGCTCGAGCTCGTCTTCACCTGTTGTCATCCGGCGCTCGCCACCGAGGCGCAGGTCGCTCTGACCCTGCGGACCCTGGGCAGCCTGACCACCGATGAGATCGCCCGCGCCTTCCTGGTCCGGAGCCGACGATGGCCCAGCGACTGGTGCGGGCGAAGGGCAAGATCAAGGCCGCCGGAATCCCGTTTCGGGTGCCTCCCGACCATCTGCTGCCGGATCGGCTCGCCGCCGTGTTGGCGGTCGTCTACCTGATCTTCAACGAGGGCTACGGCGGCCGCGGCGGGCTCGTGGCCGAGGCGCTCCGGCTTGGCCGCGCACTCGCGGAGCTGATGCCCGACGAGCCCGAAGTGCACGGCCTGTTGGCGATGATGCTGCTGCTCGATGCCCGTCGCGAGGCGCGGTTTCGTGGTGGCGAGCTCGTGCTGCTGGCCGACCAGGACCGCTCGCTCTGGGACACGGCGCAGATCGCCGATGGGCGGGCTGCGCTCGACCGGGCCTTGGCATTGCACGGACGCGGCCCCTACGTCGTGCAGGCGGCGATCGCGTCCCTGCACGCCGAGGAGCCGCGGGACTGGCAGCAGATCGCCGCCCTTTACGGCGAGCTGGCCCGTCTCACCGGCTCGCCGGTCGTCGAGCTGAGCAGGGCCGTCGCGGTAGCCGAGGAGCAGGGCCCGGAGGCCGGGCTGGAAATCGTCGATCGCCTGGCCCTCGAGGACTATCGCTACCTCCACTCGACGCGCGGCGAGCTGCTGAGCCGGTTAGGTCGCGACGACGAGGCCCGCGAGGCCTACCGACGTGCGCTGACCCTTGTCCACGACGACGCCGAGCGACGCTTGCTCGAGCGGCGGCTGGCGGAGCTGGGCCGCGAGTAGGCTCGGCCATCCGGCGCGCTTCGCGCACCGGTCGTGGCCGCGTGCAGGCCCACGAGCACGACGTAGGTGGCCACCAGAATCCCCGCGATGGAGGCGCCGGCCGCCGTCTTGGCGTAATAGGAGAGGTAGAGCCCCCCGACCCCGGCGGCGATCGCGATCGTGGAGGAGAGCGCCATCAGCGAGCCCATACGGCGGGCAACCACACGGGCCGCCGCGGCGGGTGCGATCAGCACCGCGACCACGAGCAGGTTGCCGAGCCCTTGCACCGCCACGAGCAGGGCGACCGCGAGCAAGGTGAGCAGCCCGACGTCCACGCCGAGCGCGGAGACGCCGAGCGCGCGGGCGTTGAGACGGTCGAAGCCCACGACCAGGAGGCGCGCATGCAGGAGTCGCAACATGATCAGGACTACGACCGCCAGCGCGGCGGCAAGCACCAGGTCCGTGTCGGAGGCCCCGAGCACGTCCCCGAACAGCAGCCCCTGGAGTCCGGGTGGCGCAGTCGGCGAGAGCGCGAGCAGCACCCCGAGCCCGAACAGCGCGGTCACCACCACCGCCACTGCGGTGTCGCGGCCGATCTCGGGAGCTCTCCCCGCCACCGCGACGGCGATCGCGGCAAGCAGGACGCCCGCGGCCCCGCCGATCAGGAGCGGGAGGCCGAGCAGGGCCGCGACAACCAGTCCCGGGAGCAGGGAGTGGGCGAGCGACTCCGCGCTGTAGGACAGGTTGTAGAAGACGATCCAACAGCCGAGCGCGCCGCCGGTGACACCCAGCAGCACCACCTCGGCGAACGCGTGCCGCATGATCGACTGCGTCCAGGGGTCGGCGAGTGCGTGCCAGACGCCGCTCATCGCTTCGGGTGGTGGTGGTGCGGCGGCAGCACCCCCCGGCCGCCGCCCTCCGGCAGCTCCACGATCGCCCCGCCGTATGTGCGCTCGAGGGTCGGCAGCGTCAGGATCTCCGCCGGAACGCCGAAGGCGACTTGCCGCCGGTTGAGGCACAGCACCAGCTCCCAGCGCCGCGCCTGCTCCACGTCGTGGGTCGCGACCAGAATCGCCCGCCCCTCGCGGGCCAGCGTTGCGAGCAGGGCCTCGAGCCGCTCCGCGCTTGTGCTGTCGAGGCCAGTGAACGGCTCGTCGAGGAGAACCAAACGCGCGTCCTGCACTAGCGCGCGGGCCACGAGCACCCTCTGACGCTGACCGCCCGAGAGCTCGCCGAAGCTGGTATCGGCCACCTCCGCGAGCCCGACCGTGGCGAGCGCGTCGCGCGCCCGTGCGCGCTCACCCCGCCCGGGCCGGCGCCACCACGGCAGCGCGGCGACCGTGCCCATCAGCGCGACGTCCAGGGCGCTGACCGGGAAGTCCAGCCGCGAGCGCTCCGTCTGCGGGACTACGCCGCAACGCTCCGGCGCCTCGAGTGTCCCGGCAAGCGCCTCGATCTCGCCCAGGATGCAGCGGAAGAGCGTGGTCTTGCCGCCGCCGTTCGGCCCGAGCACCGCCGCGCGCTCGCCCGCCTGCAGGGAGAAAGAGACGCCGGTCAGGACCGGCCTGCCACCGTAGCCGGCGGCCAGGCCCTCGGCGCTCACGAGCGCCTGACCGAGCTCACGCGCGGGCGCGACGGCCCCTTCGCCCGGCTCGGGCGGGAGCGTCACAGTCCGCTGATCCTGCACCCGCGGGTGCCCCTTGTGAAGCCACGCATCATCTGATCGGCGTTGGCGTGCTCCATCGCCAGGTAGGTCGACCCTCGCGACCCCTTCGGTCCGAGGGTGTCGCCGTAGAGCGTGTAGCTCGACGATGCGCCGGTCTGCCGGCCGATCGCCTCGGCCAGCTTCGGGTTGATCGAGCTCTCGGGGAAGACGGCCTTCACGTGCTCCTTGCGGATCAGCGCGCTCAGCTTCGCAACCTCGCCGGCCGAGGCCTGCGCCTGCGTCGTCTGGGAGGGGATCACCGCGCCGATCACCTCGATGCCGTAGCGCCTGGCGAAGTAATTGAACGCGTCGTGGTCGGTCACGAGCTTGCGCCGAGACGCGGGGACCGCGTCGAAGCAGGCGCGAATGCCCGCGTCGAGGTGCTTCAGCTTCGCAGCGTACGCCTCCGCGTTGCGGTCGTAGCTCGCCTTCGCCGAGGGGTTCGCCTTGGCGAGCGCGTCGCGGATCGTCACGACCGCCGCCTCGCCGTTCACCGGGTCGTGCCACCAATGCGCGTCGTACCTCGAGGCCTCCGGACCGCTCGACTCTCCCGGGAGCTTGGCCGGCACCGAGCGGCCGACGTCGATGACGGTCGGACTTCCGCCGGCCTCCGAGACGACCTTGCCCATCCACTTGTCGAGGTTGTCGCCGCTCACGAGGACGAGCTTCGCGCCGGCGGTGTCCTCGATGTCCTGCGGGCGCGGCTCGTAGTCGTGCGGGTCGGTGTTGGGCCTGAGAATCTGCGTGACATCGACACGACGGCCGCCCACGTTGCGCGCGATGTCGCCGAGCTGTGTCGTGGTGGTGACGACCTTGATCGCGTCAGTGGAGGCACCCTGGCCGGTCGACGAGCCACAGCCGGCGACGCCCAGGCTGCCGAGGAGGGCGGCCGCCGCCAGCGCCGAGGCCCGTCGGCCGCGGGCCAGAGCGCGTCCGGTCGCGACGAACGCGAACAGCGCACCGCCGATTACCGCGATCGTGGCCCCCGGAGGGGCGTTGGTCTTGACCGACAGCCAGAGCCCGCACACCCCCTCGGCGAACACGAGCAGGACGGTTGCCAGCTGCCAGGTGCGGATGCGGGAGCAGACCAGCCGGGTCGTGGCGGCGGGCACCACGAGCAGGGCGGTGGCCAGGAGCGCGCCCACGGCGGACAGCGCGGCGACCGCGACCAGGGCTACCAGCCCGAGCAGCAGGGCGTCGGGGACGGCCGAGCGCACCCCGAGCGATGGGGCCACCGTGCTGTCGAACCCGCTGATCAGCCAGCGCTGCTCGAGTAGGAGCGTGGCGACTATCGCCAGCCCGCTGGCCGCGGCGGCGAACCAGATGTCGCCCGAGTCGATCACCAGCAGGCTCCCGAACAGGAGCGTCTCGACGCTGGAGCCGGAGTGGAAGACGTCGCTGGCCAGGATCACGCCCACAGCCAGCGCCGCGACCAGGACCAGGGCCGTGATGACGTCGTAGCGCTCGCGGTCGCGGCGGGAGAGCCATCCCACGGAGCCCGCGACCGCCACTGCGGTGGCCCCCGCCCCGAGCCGCGCGGAGAAGCCGAGGCCGTCGGCGAGCACCAGTCCCGGGAAGGCCGCGGTCCCGACCGCGTGGCCGTAGAACGCCAGGCCGCGCAGGACGATCCAGGTGCCGATCAGGCCCGCGGCGATCGAGAGCGCAGCGATCTCCAGAACGCCGCGCTGCACGAATACGAGCTGAAAGGGATCGAGCATCTCCGAGGGCGTGACAGCCTACTAGGTAGTGAGAATGAGTCTCGTTACCGCCGGCGCCGGGAGGGACAGCCGCCCTGGGCGAGCGGCCGCGTCGCCGTCGGCCGAGTCGGCACGCCGGAGGACGTCGCCCGGAGCATCATGTCCGTGATAACGAACGGCTTCGTTTCCATGGCGAAGGTGGACGGTGGCCTGACGCTGGCCCCAGCCGGCTGAGGAGACGCATGCGACCCCTCGACGAACAGAACATCATGATCACCGGGGCCACCGATGGCCTCGGGCGCGGGCTCGCGAGTGAGCTCGCCGCGGCGGGCGCGGCATTGCTCGTCCACGGGCGGGACGACGCCCGCGGGCGGGAGACGATCGAGGACCTACGCGCCCGCACGGGGAACGAGAATCTGCACTGGCTGCGCGCCGACCTCGCGTCGCTCGACGAAGTGCGGGCGCTCGCGGACCGCGTAGGAACCGAGGTGGAGCGCCTCGACGCGCTCGTGAACAACGCCGGTATCGGAACCAACCATCCCGGCGACGGCGGCCGCATGGTGAGTCGCGACGGCTACGAGCTTCGCTTCGCCGTGAATTACCTCGCCGGCTACCTGCTCACCCGGACCCTGCTGCCGTTGCTCGCCCGCTCCGCGCCGGCGCGCATCGTCAACGTCAGCTCCGCCGGCCAGGCGCCGCTCGACTTCGACGATGTGATGCTCGAGCGTAGTTACGACGGTGTCCAGGCGTACTGCCAGAGCAAGCTCGCCCAGGTCATGTTCACCTTCGACCTCGCCGACGAGCTGGGCGGCCGTGGTGTCACCGCGACCTGCCTCCACCCGGCGACCTACATGCCCACCAAGATCGTCCGCGCCGCGGGGGTCGACCCGATGAGCTCGCTGGAGGACGGGGTCCGGGCGACGCTGCGGCTGGTAGCCGGCCCGGAGCTCGACGGCGTGAGCGGCCGTTACTTCAACGGGACGCGAGCGAGCGAGCCGCATCCCCAGGCCGACGACGGCGACGCGCGGCGACGCCTCCGGGATCTCAGCGACCGGCTCTGCGGCCTCGAGCGGTGACTATTGCGGCTCCCTCCGGTCTAACGGGAGGAAGCCAAGACGATGGAGGCAAGATGGCAAGGCTGGTAGTGGACATCACGACGTCGGTGGACGGGTTCGTCGCCGGTCCCAACATGAGCCGCGGCAAGGGTCTGGGCGAGGGCGGAGACCGGCTACATGAGTGGGCCGTCGCGACGCAGAGCTTTCAGGAGGCGCACGGGGCCGAAGCCGAGGGTGGCACCGGCGCCGACTCCGAGATCGTCGAGGAAGTGCTCCGCAGGCCCGGTGCCATCGTGATGGGCAGGAACATGTTCGGCGGCGGGCAGGGCTCCTGGGGGGAGGACGAGGCGTGGGGAGACGAGCCCTGGGAGGGCTGGTGGGGAGACGAGCCGCCGTTTCGCATGCCCGTGTTCGTCCTCACCCACCACCCACGGCAGCCGCTCGTGAAGGGGGAGACGACGTTCACGTTCGTCACCGACGGGATCGAATCCGCGCTCGAGCAGGCCCGGGAGGCGGCGGGGGGCAAGGACGTCGCGATCGGAGGCGGCGCCAAGGTCGTGCAGCAGTACCTGAAGGCCGGCCTGGTCGATGAGATGCAGATCCACGTCGCGCCGGTGCTGCTCGGCGAAGGCGTCCGATTGTTCGAGGATCTCGGAAGCGGGCAGGTCGAGCTAGAGATCACCCGCGTGGTCGACTCCCCCGCCGTGACCCACATCAAGTACCGCGTGCTGAAGTGAACTCGCGCTGGGGCGCGGCCGGACTGGGGCCGCGACCGGCGCGAGCAGGCGACCGCTCGGCCACCTGCGCGCGCCGACGCCTGATTGTCAGGCCGCGGACTCGGATCCTCCGCCGACCTGCGAATACATGAGCGACCCCGGGGTGGTGAGCTCCTCGCCGGTCTCGAGGAACGTCTTGAGGCCGGAGAGGATCTGCGGCCAACCGCCGTAGACCTCGTCGTGAGCGTCCTCGGGGAGCTGGTCGTGGGTGACGGTCAGGCGGCAGGAGTCGCCGATCGGCTCGATGTCCCAGGTGACCCTCGACGTGCCGACTGCCTTTACGTCATCGCTCCAGAGCGCGTTGAAGCTCTGCACGAGCCGGCGCGGCGGCTCGACCTCGAGGTTCTCGCCCTCGGCTATCGCGACCCCGGCCCCGGGGTGCACGGCCTCGTAGCTCGAGCCGGACTTCCAGTCGGACGTGACGCCGACGCCGAAGTTGTACTTCTGTCTCGTCTCCGAGTCGGTGATCGCCTCCCAGAGACGTTCCGGGGTCGTCTTGATGTAGATCTCGAACACCTTCTCCACGCGTTCCTCCAATCTGCTCTTGAGGCCGCTGAGCGCTGCCGCCCAGGGCTCGGCGTACTTGCTCACCCACCGGTCGTGGACGAGCCGGATCGGGACGGGGTTCAGGAAGTGGAGCTTCTCGCGCCCGCGGCGTCGCGTGGCGACGAGGCCTGCCTCCTCGAGCACCCTCAGGTGCTTCATCACGCCGAAGCGCGTCATTGGCAGCCTCTCCTCGAGTGCGCTGAGCGTCTGCCCATCCTGCTTGAACAGCTCGTCGAGCAGGCTCCGGCGCGTCGGATCGGCCAGGGCCCTGAACACCTCGTCCACGCCGCAGACTATACGTGACCACATGGTCACATGTCAACAACGTCCGCTACAGCGAGTCGACGTCGTAATCGAGCGGCTGGACGATGCGCCAGCTGTTTCCGGACGGGTCGCGGACCGCCGCGTCGATGCCGTAGAAGCGCTCGTCGGGCTGCTGCGCCAGCTCGACGCCGCGCCGCTCGAGCTCCTTGCAGGTCGCGCGGCAATCCACTGTGCGGAATATGCCGGGGCCCAGGGCGCCCTTGGCCACGAGCGCCAGCAACTCCTGGCTGGTGTCGTCGTCGACCGCGGGCGGCCCCGGCCGGCCGAGGATCACGTTGACCTCGGGCTGACCCGGAGGTCCGACCGTGAGCCAGCGATAGCCGCCCAGCTGCTCGAGCGTCACGTCCTCGCGTACCTCGAAGCCGAGCTTCTCCGTGTAGAAGGCCTTCGCCTCGTCCTGGTCGTGCACCCACACGCCGACGTGCGAGATCGCGTCGATCATCCTCTTCCTTTCCTGTCGCGTGGCACTGTCAAGCGACCCTATTCCGCGATCGGGGCGCAGTCTTCTCGAAACGTGCCGTCTTCCGGCTTCCGGACCCAGGCCATCGCGAAGCAGGGCGGCATCCGGTGTGGGGCGTCCCGCCGAAGCTGCGCCGGACGCTGCGGCTATCCCGGCAGCTGCTCCGGCAGGCCGAAGCGCTCGATGGCCACCATGACGTTCGAGGAGTCGATGGGCTGCTCCGGGAAGCGCACGTAGTCCTCGAGCTCGCGACTCGTGGTCGACCGCGTTATAAAGGAATCGATCTCCCGGATCTTGTCGCCGTCGAGCGTCAGCACGTCCAAAGCGAAGAGCCGGTAGAGCTCGTCGTCCGGCTGCCAGGTGTAGCTGCCCACGGCGGCCTGCCCGTTGGCCCGTGCCGGCTGGTGGCGCCAGCGCCAGTCGCCGGAGAGCGGACCGGCCTGGAGGAAGCCGATGAGTGACTCGCGACCCGTGAACCAGACGGCGAGCGGCGGCATCGTCCACACCGCGTCCTCGGCCAGCATGCCGACGACCGCGTCGACGTCGCCCCGCCGCATGGCATCCATGTAGCCCTCCACGATCTCGCTGAGGCGCTGGTCCCCGAGCGCGCGCAGGGTGGCCTGCTGGCTCTGCTCGGGCAGACGCTCGTCGACCGTCGCGCGAGCGCGCTGCAGGGCGCTGTTCACCGATGCGACCGACGTGTCGAGCGAATCCGCGGTCTCCTG
>Ga0126312_10001266_pt1 | contig 16476 bp, 12 predicted proteins | sample Plot104A_FD_92537 | JGI IMG/M metagenome (GOLD analysis project Ga0126312, IMG submission 92537) | Serpentine soil microbial communities from UC McLaughlin Reserve, CA, USA - Plot104A | ecosystem: Environmental > Terrestrial > Soil > Grasslands | place: USA: UC McLaughlin Reserve, Lake County... | reverse complement strand
GTGTAGTCGTTGGCGTCGCCGATCAGCGTCAGCTCGACGCCCGGCGCCAGCCAGGCCCCGAACGACTGCCCGGCGGAGCCGCGCAGCGTGAAGCGGATCGTCTCCGGCGGCAGCCCCTCGGCCCCGTGGACCTCGGTGACCGCGCTCGAGAGCAGCCCGCCGACGGTGCGGTTGACGTTGCGGATCGGGAACTCGCCGCTGACCGGCTTGCGATGGTCGATCGCGTCCTTGGCCTTCTCGATCAGCCGCCAGTCGAGCGCGCCCGGGAGCGGTGACTCCTGCGGCCGGCAGCGCCGCAGCGCCGTGCCCTCGGGGACCTCCGGCATCGTCAGCACGTGCGTGAGGTCGACGCCGCGCGCCTTCCAGTGGTCGATCGCCTCGGCGGCCTGCAGCAGGTCGACGCGGCCGATCATCGACTCGATGTCGCGGGCGCCGATCCGGCGCATGATCTCGCGTGCCTCCTCGGCGACATGGAAGAAGAACTCAACGACGTGCTCGGGCTCGCCCTTGAAGCGCTTGCGCAGCTCCGGGTCCTGCGTCGCGATGCCGACCGGGCACGTGTTGAGGTGGCAGGCGCGCATCATGATGCAGCCCGTCGCGATCAGCGGCGCGGTCGAGAAGCCCATCTCGTCGGCGCCCAGCAGCGCGGCGATCACGACGTCGCGGCCCGTCTTGAGCTGGCCGTCGGTCTGCACCCAGATGCGCGAGCGCAGGTCGTTGAGCACGAGCGTCTGCTGCGTCTCGGCCAGGCCGATCTCCCACGGCACGCCGGCCGACTGGATCGAGCTCAGCGGCGAGGCGCCGGTGCCGCCGTCGTGGCCGGCGATCAGCACGTGGTCGGAGTTGGCCTTCGCGACGCCCGCGGCGACCGTGCCGACGCCGACCTCGGACACGAGCTTCACTGAGATCCGCGCGCGCGGGTTGCCGCAGCGCAGGTCGTAGATCAGCTGCTTGAGGTCCTCGATCGAGTAGATGTCGTGGTGCGGCGGCGGCGAGATCAGCCCCACGCCGGGCGTGGTGAAGCGGATCGAGCCGATGTAGCGGTCGACCTTGTGCCCGGGGAGCTGCCCGCCCTCGCCGGGCTTGGCGCCCTGGGCCATCTTGATCTGCAGCTCGTCGGCGTTGACGAGGTAGTTGATGTTCACGCCGAAGCGGCCGGAGGCGACCTGCTTGATCGCCGAGCGGCGCGAGTCGCCGTTGGGATCGCGCTTGTAGCGCGAGACGTCCTCCCCGCCCTCGCCGGTGTTCGACTTGCCGCCGATGCGGTTCATCGCGATCGCGAGCGTCTCGTGCGCCTCGCGCGAGAGCGAGCCGAGCGACATCGCGCCGGTGGCGAAGCGCTTGACGATCTCCGAGGCGGGCTGGATCTCGTCCAGCGGCAGCCACTGGTCCTCGGGCAGCTCCTTGAAGCGCAGCAGCCCGCGCAGCGTCGCGCGCGCGGCCGCGTCCTCGTTGACGAGCCTCGCGTACTCCTCGTAGGTCGGGCGGCCGCCGTGGCGGACGGAGTGCTGCAGGAGCGCGATCGTCTCCGGGTTCCACATGTGGTGCTCGCCCTCGCGGCGCCACGCGTAGACGCCGCCGACCGGCAGCAGCGTGTCGGGCTGCGGATACGCGCGATTGTGCTTCTCCAGCGTCTCGGCGGCGAGCACGTCGATCTCGATGCCGCCGATCCGCGAGGCGGTGCCCGCGAACGCGCGGTCGATCAGGCCCGGACCGAGGCCGACCGCCTCGAAGATCTGCGCCCCGTTGTAGGACTGGATCGTCGAGATCCCCATCTTGGAGATCGTCTTGAGCAGGCCCTTGGCGATGCCCTTGACGACGTTCGTCTCGGCGCTCGCGACGTCCTCGACGCCCGGCACGCGCCCGTCCTCGACGAGCTCGGCCAGCGACTCGAACATCAGGTACGGGTTGATCGCGCTGGCGCCGAAGCCGATCAGCGTGGCGAAGTGATGCACCTCGCGCGGCTCGCCGGACTCGATCATCAGACCGGCCTGCAGGCGCGTGCCCTCGCGCACGAGGTGGTGGTGCACGGAGCCGACGGCCAGCAGCGACGGGATCGGCGCCCGCTCGGGGCCGAGCGCGCGGTCGGACAGGATCAGGACGTTCACGCCGTCGGCGAGCGCGGCGCTCGCCTCGGTGCAGACGCGGTCGACCGCGGCGCTGAGCCCGTCGGGACCCTCGGCGACCGGCCAGGTGATGTCCAGCGTGCGCGCGGTGAAGACGCTCGAGTCGACCTGGCGCAGCCTCTCGAGCTCGGCGTTGCGCAGGATCGGCGTCTTCATCGCGAGCTGGTGCGCGTGCTCGGGCGTCTCGTCGAGCAGGTTGCGCTCGGAGCCGACCCCGGTGCCGACGCTCATCACGATCGCCTCGCGGATCGAGTCAATCGGCGGATTGGTGACCTGCGCGAACAGCTGCTTGAAGTAGTTGAACAGGGGCGGCTGGCGGTCGGAGAGCACGGCCAGCGCCTGGTCGTTGCCCATCGAGCCGATCGGCTCCTCGCCCCTGGCGGCGGTCGGCGCCAGCAGCACCCGCAGGTCCTCCTGCGAATAGCCGAACGCGAGCTGGCGCTCGCGCACCGGCGCCGGCTCGTACGCCGGCTGGCGCTCCGGCAGGTCGCCGAGGTGCACGATGCCGTCCTCGAACCAGGCGCCGTAAGGCCGGGCGGTCGCGACCTCGCGCTTGACGTCCTCGTCGGCCACGATCTGCCCGGACTCGAGGTCGACGAGGAACAGCTTGCCGGGCTGCAGCCGGCCCTTGCGCAGGATGTTCTCCGCGGGCTCGTCCATCACGCCGGTCTCGGAGCCCAGGACGACCCAGCCGTCCTTGGTCTCCAGCCAGCGGCCGGGGCGCAGGCCGTTGCGGTCCAACGTCGCGCCGATCACGCGGCCGTCGGTGAACGCGACGGCGGCGGGGCCGTCCCACGGCTCCATCAGACAGGAGTGGAAGGCGTAGAAGCCGCGCAGGTGCTCGGGCAGATCGTCCCGGCCGTCGTAGGCCTCGGGGATCATCATCATCACCGCGTGCGGCAGCGAGCGGCCGGCGAGGACGAGCAGCTCGAGGACGTTGTCGAACGTCGCGGAGTCCGAGCCGCCGGGGCGCACGATCGGCAGCACCTTCTGGAGGTCCTCGCCGAACAGCTCCGAGGCGAGCTGCGACTCGCGGGCGCGCATCCAGTTGACGTTGCCGCGCAGCGTGTTGATCTCGCCGTTGTGGGCGATCATCCTGTAGGGGTGCGCGAGCTCCCAGCTCGGGAACGTGTTCGTCGAGAAGCGCGAATGGACGAGGCCCAGCGCGGAGGCGAAGCGCTCGTCCTGCAGGTCGGGGTAGTAGCCGAGCAGCTGCGGGGACGTGAGCATCCCCTTGTAGACGATCGTGCGCGAGCTGAAGCTGGGGATCACGAGGTCCGGCCCGGCGGCGATCTCCGCCACGCGCCGGATCACGTAGAGCTTGCGCTCGAAGGCGTCCTGGTCTGCCGCCAGCTCGTCCGAGGCGGCCACGACGAGCTGCTTGACGTACGGCGCGAAGTAGTTGGCCGTGATGCCGACGTAGTCCTTGTCGACGGCGACGTCCCGCCAGGCCACCACCCGCTGGCCCTCGTCGGTCACCGCGCGCTCGAGCAGCTGCTCGAGCTCGGCGCGCCGCTCGGCGTCGTGCGGCAGGAAGCACACGCAGACGCCGTAGGCGCCCGGCGGCGGGAGGTCCTCGTCGAGCACGGCGCGCATGAACGCGTCGGGCATCTGGAGCAGGATCCCCGCACCGTCACCCGTGTTCGGATCTGCACCGGCCGCCCCGCGATGCTCGAGGTTCTCCAGCGCCACGACCGCGCGCCGGACCGTCTCGTGCGTCGGCTTGCCGTCGAGCCGCGCGACGAAGGCGACGCCGCAGGCGTCGTGCTCGTAGCTTGGGTCGTAAAGGCCAACCGGCTTGGTCGGCCTCGGCATGCGTGACATGGCGTGCTCCCGAGTGATGGCCCGGACGGGCACTGAGGCGGAAGCGGAAAGGTAGCAGCGGCAAAGGCGGCGTTATGACGCCTCGCGAAGGAACGTTGCGCCGTTTGCAGCGTTCAGTGCATTGCCCGCTCCTCCTGACGCAACGTTCTTGCGTACGGACCGTTTGTCACAGCGGAGACGCGAGGTTGACAGCGCATCACGGAGTGCACTTGAGTTGCCGATGTGAGAACGGTGAAGATCGCTTACCCATTGCTGCTGCTCGCGCTCGCGCTGCCCGCGACGGCCTCCGCGCAGACCCCGCCCCCGGACGAGCGCGCCGCCGCACAGGCGTTCGCCGACGCGGCCAAGCGGCTGATCGCCGCGGCGAGCGTGATCGACGAGGACCCCTCGTGGCTCGAGAGCTGCCGGGCGCTGCAGCGGGACCCGCCCGCGCGGCGCGAGGACGATGGGCGCGCATACGTCGACGGGCTCGTCCTGCGCGATCTGCTCGACGACCTGAAGCCGCACGTGCTGCGGCTGCGCAGCGAGCTCGCGCAGGCGCAGACGGCCGAGCCGGCGCTGATCTCCGGCCGCGCCGCGCTGCGGCGCCTCGGCAAGGAGCTCGCGGCCCTCCCGGCGGAGGAGCCGGACGCATGCGCCGCCTACCGGGCATACGCGAAGGCCGGTTACCCACGCGGGCCCGCGCGCGACGCGCGGGCGCTGAGCGACCGGCTCGACCACATCCTCACACCCGGAATGGAGCGCCGGATCCGCGCGGCGGCCGAGCGGATGCGGGCGCTGGGAGTCTCGCCCGCGGACGCGCAGGCGTTCAGGCAGCTCGCCGACTGAGCGCGGCCTCGTAGACGCCGGCCACGCGCTCCGCGAGCGCCGGCCAGGAGTACTTCGCGCGCGCGTCCTCCGAGGCGGCCGCGCCGCGACGGCGGCGCTCGTCCGGGTCGTTGACCGCCTCCGCCAGCGCGGCGGCGAGCGCGTCGCGGTCGTCGCCCGGCACCAGCCAACCGGTCTCGCCGTCGTGGACGATCTCGGCCGGGCCGTGCGCGTCGACCGCGACCGACGGCAGCCCGCAGGCGCCGCCCTCGACCAGCACCTGCCCGAACTGCTCGCGCACCGACGGGAGCACGACGACGTCCGACGCGGCGAGGAAGTCCGGCAGCTCGGCGTGGTCGTGCCAGCCGGCCAGGAAGACGTCGCGCGCGCCGGTGCGGCGGACCGCCTCCAGCGGGTGCTCGCCCTCCCACTCGCCCGGGAAGCCGCCGACCAGCACCAGCGGCGTGCGCCGGGCGAAGCGCGGCGCCGCGGCCGCGTAGGCCTCGATCAGCAGCGGCAGCCGCTTTACCTCGGTGTAGCGCCCGACGTAGAGCAGCACCGGCGTCTCGCCGCGGTCGTCGCCGAACGCGATCAGGTCGGCCTGCGCGTAGCGGACCGAGCCCGCCTCCTCGCCCGGCGCCCAGCCGCGCGGCTCGTCGACCAGCGCGCGCCGCCAGTGGGCGCGGTGGTCGACGTGGCGGGGCCGGAAGGTGTCCGGGTCGAAGCCGTTGGCGACTCGGACGCAGCGCCCCGGGTCGACGCCCAGCAGCCGCCCGGCGCGCGCGACCTGGCTGTCCGAGAGCACGATCAGCCGCTCGCAGCGCGCGGCCCAGCCGCGCAGCCGCCCTGCCCAGGCCGGCCCGTACGGCCAGCGTGCCGGGTCGTCCTCGATCGCCTCGAGCATCAGCAGCTCGGTGCCGTGCAGGTGCCCGACCACCGGCACGTCCGGCGCCACGCGCTCGGCGGCGGCGTGCAACGGCGTGAGGTGGTGCAGGTGGAGCACGTCCATCTCCTGCGCCCCCGCGCCCGCGAGCGCGCGCGCCCACGCGTGGACGTGGTGCTCGAAGACCTCGTCGGGGAGCGCCGCGAACACGCGATCGGGGGCGCCGGGCCGGTCCTCGTAGGAGGGATGGAACGGCACCTCGGCGAGCATCGGATCGTCCGCTGCCGCCGCCGCGGTCATGTCGACCGGGCGCACGTCGAGCCCGGCGTAGAACTCGCCGGCGTCACCGGGCCGCCCCGGCAGCGACAGCGAGCCCGACACGAGCCGCGGCTCCCAGCCGGCCGCCGGCACATTGCGCGCGAGGTTGCGCGCCACGTGCGCCGAGCCGCCGCGCGGGAAGAACTGCAGGCCCATCAGGACGCGCCGCATCGCGGCGACGGTACCGGCTCGGCGAGCCCGGACGTACGAGGGGCGGCCGTGCGGCCGCCCCTCGGAACTACGGATAGGGTGTGCCCGCGCCTAGCGGACGAGCTTCTTCCCGCGGTACTCGGCGAGCCTCGCCTTGCGCGCCTTGGACATGCGCTTGAGAGCCTTGGCCTTCTTGGCCGACCTGGCGGTCAGGCCGCCCGCGAGCGTCTCGCGCAGGTTGCGGTCCTCGGCCAGCACCGCCGTGACGTGCGCGCCGCCGTCGCCGAGGTCCTCGGCCCCCTCCATGTCGAGGTTGTCGATGTCGTCGCAGGCCTGGTGGTAGCACGGGTCGAAGGCGACGCCGACCTGGCCGCCCCACTTGGCGGCCTGCGCCGCCGTCTTCGCGACCTCCGCGCCCGAGAACAGGCCGCCGGCGGCGACGCCGTTGTCCTGGAAGGGCTTGTAGTCGCTGCGGCCGTCGAACGCCGTCGGCTCCGTGGGAACGCCGGCGGAGTCGAAGTAGTTCACGAACGTCCGCTCGATGAACGCCGCGCCCGGGTTCACGTTCGGCGCGGTGGCCGGCGGGGGCGTGTGCGAGAAGTCGCCGTCGTAGACGAAGTTCGCGTGGTTGGGCGACGCCAGCATGTCGAAGTTGAGGTTCGCGGCGATCTTCTCGAACTCCTCATCCGACAGGGCGGCGACGTAGCGGGGCGCGCCCACCAGGCCGGACTCCTCGGCGCCCCACCAGGCGAAGCGCACGCGGTTCTCCGGCTTGATGTTCTTCTTGGCCATCGCGAGCGCCAGCTCGAGGTTGAACGCCGAGCCCGAGTCGTTGTCGTTGATGCCCGGCCCCTCGGTGACGGAGTCGAGGTGCGAGCCGACGATCGTCACGTCGTCCGGGTCGCCCCCGGATGAGGACCCTCCCTAGGGTCGATGACTTGGCGAGGCGGTAACACACTGCATACCGCCAGCGATTGAGCGGATGGTAGCCGGACATCCGTCCACGGGGAGCCGCTTGCTGATTTAGGCGTGCCATAATCTGTTTCGTGGCACAGCGAGCACCAGAGTTGTCCGTCGCGATCGAGGATTACGCCAAGGCGATCTTCGGGCTGCAGGGCGAGGCGGGAGGCCCCGTGAGCACGACCGCGGTGGCGGAGCGGCTCGGGGTCACCCCGGCTTCGGCGTCGGGCATGCTGCGCCGCCTCGACGAGCTGGGACTCGTGGCGCACCGCCGCTACCACGGGGTCGAGCTGACCGCCGAGGGCCGCCGCGTCGCGCTGCGCGTCCTGCGCCACCACCGGCTGCTCGAGACCTACCTCGCCGAGTCGCTGGGCGTGCCGTGGGATCGCGTGCACGAGGAGGCGGAGGTGCTCGAGCACGTGCTCTCCGACCAGCTCGAGGCGCTGATCGACACCCAGCTCGGCCACCCGACCCACGATCCCCACGGTGACCCGATCCCCTCCCCCGAGCTCGAGCTCGAGGACCGCCCGTGCAGCTGCATGGCCTCGCTGGAGGCCGGCGCGTCCGGCGTGCTCGCGCGCGTCTCGGACGCCGAGCCGGAGATGCTGCGATACCTGGCCGAGCGCGGGATCGCGCCGGGCGCGCGCTTCGAGGTGCTCGAGCGCCAGCCGTTCGACGGCCCGCTGTTCGTGCGCTTCGGCGACGCCGTGCACGTGCTCGGCGGCGAGCTGGCGCGCGCGATCAGCGTGGAGCTGCGGCCGTGAACCCGCCCCCCGCGCTCGAGGCCGCCCCGCGGCTGCCCGGCCACGCCGAGCCCGAGCTCAGCGCGCTGCGGCGGGTGCGCGCCCGCGGGCGCGTGCGCGGCCGCGTCGCCCTCCTGGGCCCGGCGTTCGTCGCGGCCGTCGCCTACATCGACCCCGGCAACTTCGCGACCAACATCGCCGGTGGCGCGAGCTACGGCTACCTGCTCGTCTGGGTGATCGTCGCCGCGAACCTGATGGCGATGCTCGTGCAGTACCTCTCGGCCAAGACCGGCATCGCGACCGGCCGCAACCTGCCCGAGCTCTGCCGCGACCGCTTCCCGCGCCCGGTCACCTGGGGCCTGTGGGTGCAGGCGGAGGCGATCGCGATCGCCACCGACCTCGCCGAGTTCGTCGGCGCCGCGATCGCGCTCAACCTGCTGTTCGGCGTGCCGCCGTTCGCCGCGGGCCTGATCACGGCCGTCGTCGCGTTCGCGATCCTCGGCCTGCAGGCGAAGGGCTACCGCCGCTTCGAGCTGGCGATCGCCGCGTTCCTCGGCATCGTGTGCCTCGGCTTCCTCTACGACCTCTCGTTCACGGGCGTCGACACGGAGGCCTTCGCCGCCGGGCTGATCCCGGGCTTCGACGGCACCGACAGCGTCCTGCTCGCCGTCGGCATCCTCGGCGCGACGGTGATGCCGCACGTCGTCTACCTGCACTCGGCGCTCACCAGCGCGCGCATCCCGACGGAGGGCGCCGCCGAGAAGCGCGAGCTGCTGCGCTTCCAGCGCATCGACGTGCTGTTCGCGATGGGCATCGCGGGCGTGATCAACATGACGATGCTGATCGTCGCCGCCGAGCTCTTCCACGACTCCGGGCGCACCGCCGTGGACACGATCGAGGGCGCCCACGCGGGGATCGAGACGCTGATCGGCGGCGGCGCCGCGCTCGCGTTCGCGGTCGCGCTGCTGGCGTCCGGCCTCTCGAGCTCGAGCGTCGGCACGTTCGCCGGCCAGGTCGTGATGCAGGGCTTCATCGACCGCCGCATCAACCTGTTCCTGCGGCGCGCGATCACGATGGCGCCCGCCCTGGTGGTGCTCGCGCTCGGGCTGGACCCGTCCTCGACGCTGGTCATCTCCCAGGTCGTACTGTCCTTCGGCATCCCGTTCGCGCTGGTGCCGATGATCCTGCTCACGCGCCGGCGCGAGGTGATGGGCGCGCTCGTGAACCGCCCGGCCACGACCGCCCTGGCGTCGGTGGTCGCGGCGCTGATCATCTCGCTCAACGTCTTCCTGCTGTACGAGACCTTCACGGGCTAAGCGCGCGGCCCACGATCCCGCGCGGCCCGCGATGATGTCGCGGTGACCGCCGCGCCCGACAACCGTCGCTGGGTCGCCGCGGGCGTGGCGGCGATCGTTGCCGTCTTCCTGCTCGACCGGCTGACGACGGCCGACGTCGCGCTCGTCACGCTGTCGGCGGTCGGTCCGCTGATCGCGGCCGTCGGCGGCAGCCCGCGCGCGACCGCGGCCGTCGCCGTACTCGCGACCGCCGTCTCGCTGCTGGAGCTGCTGCTCGCGGGCCCGCTCGACGGCCAGAACAGCGTCCGGCTGGCGACCGTGGCGGTCGTGTCGGTGCTCGCGGTCGTGCTCGCCCTGCTGGGCGGACGGCTCCAGCAGCGCACCGCCGAGGCCCGCGCGGCGAGCCGCCAGGCGGAGGAGACGCTCGCGCTGCTCGACGTGATCTTCGGCCGCGCGCCTGTCGGGCTCGCCTTCCACGATCTCGACGGCCGCTACGTGCGCGTCAACGACCACCTCGCGGAGATCAACGGCCGCCCGCCCGAGGAGCACATCGGCCTCACCCTCGCCGAGGTGCTCCCCGGCGTCCCGGACGCCGGCCGCGAGGTGCTGCGCGTCGCGGAGACCGGGCAGCCCTCGACCGGAATGGAGCTCGCGGGCGAGACGCCGGCGCACCCCGGCGTCAAGCGCGAGTGGGTCGCGTCGCTGTGGCCGGTGCGTGCCGCGGTCGGTGGCCAGATGCTCGGCGTCGGCGCCGTCGTCTACGAGGTCACCGACCGGCGCGCGGCCGAGCGCGCCGTCCGCACGCAGACCGACCGCTACGAGACGCTCCTGGAGGCGCTCTCGGAGGTCGGCGAGGGCATGGTCGTGCTCGAGGACGGCCGCTGCGTCTACGCCAACCACGCGTTCGAGCAGATCAGCGGCTACACGTTCCCCGAGCTCGCCGCGCTGGAGTCGCTCTACGAGCTCGTCGAGCCCGCCGAGCGCGAGGAGGCGGCGCAGCGCGCGCGCCTGCGGATCGAGCGCGACCTCGTCGACACCACGTATACGGTCAGCGTCCGGCGCCGCGACGGCGGCCGCTCGACGCTCGAGCTCGCCGGCGTGCCGCTGGAGATCGCGGGCCCGCCCCCGCAGCGGCAGCTCGTCGTCGTCGTGCGCGACGTCACCGCGCGCAAGCGCGCCGAGGCCGAGCGCGAGCGGCTGCTGGCGCGCTTCTCGCTGCTCGCCGAGGCGAGCGCGCTGTTCGACCAGTCGCTCGACGAGGAGCGCACCCTGCGCAGCATCGCCGAGCTGTGCGTGCGCGACCTCGCCGACACGTGCGTCGTCGTTCTGGGGACCTATCCGGGGCCGGTGCGGCGGCGCGTGGCCGTCGCGCGCGAGCAAGGGCGCGAGATCCCGGCCGGCGCAGGTCCCGACGGTCGCACCGGGGACCCCGTCGCGGAGGTGATGCGGACGGGCCGCACGCATGCCGGCGACGAGCTCGTCGTAGTGCCGCTGCGCGCCCGCGGGCGCGTGCTCGGCGCGCTCGCCACAGGCTTCGACGCGCTCGACCTGACGCGCCGCGAGGACGCGCTGGCGCTGCTCGAGGACCTCGGCCGCCGCGCGGCGCTCGCGCTCGACAACGCCCGCCTCTATGCGGAGCGCAGCGCGGTCGCGCGCACCCTGCAGCGGTCGCTGCTCCCGCCCGACCTGCCACGCATCCCGGGCGCGCAGCTCGCCGCCCGCTACCGCGCCGCGGGCGACGACATCGAGCTGGGCGGCGACTTCTACGACTGCTTCGCGACCGGCGGCGGCGAGTGGGCGCTGGTGATCGGCGACGTCTGCGGCAAGGGCGCCGAGGCGGCCGCGATCACCGCGCTCGCCCGCTACACGCTGCGCGCCTCCGTGCTGCACAGCGCGCGGCCGTCGCAGGTGCTCGCCGAGCTCAACGAGGCGCTGCTGCGCCAAGGGCTCGACTACCGCTTCTGCACGGTCCTGTTCGCGTCGGTCACGCCGCGCCCTGACGGCTGCGAGGTCGTGCTCGCGACCGGCGGCCATCCGCTGCCGCTGATCGTGCGCGCCGGCGGCGCGGTCGAGCAGGCCGGGGAGCCCGGCACGCTGCTCGGCATCGTCCGCGAGCCGGTGATCTCCGAGCAGCGCGTGCTGCTCGGCTCAGGCGACGCGCTCGTGCTCTACACCGACGGGGTCGTGGAGGCCAGCCCGGCCGACGCCGCGCTCGCCCCGGAGCGGCTCGCCGAGCTGCTGCTCGCCTGCGCCGGCCACGACGCGGGCGCGATCGCGGCCGCCGTCGAGAGCAAGGCGCTCGAGGTCCAGCACGGCCGCCTGCGCGACGACGTGGCGGTCGTCGTGCTGCGCTCTACGCCGTTTGACCAGCCTGGGCCGGGGGAAGAGCAACCCGCATGAAGCTGCTGGTCGTGACCCCCGAGCCCGTCGACGCGAACGCCCTCCGCACGACCCTCGGCGACGAGGTCGAGGGCGCCGAGGTGCTCGTCGTCTCCCCTGCCGGCAACCGCTCCAAGGTCGCGTTCTGGGTCTCCGACTCCGACGACGCGATCGCCGAGGCCGAGGCCGCCCAGGAGGAGACCGTCGAGCGGCTCGAGGAGGAGGGCGTCGACGCCGCCGGCGACACCGGCGAGGGCGAGCCCGCGCAGGCGATCCAGGACGCGCTGGCCACCTTCAAGGCCGACCGCATCGTCGTCTTCTCCCACCCCGAAAGCGACCGCGACTATCGCGAGGACGACGGGCTCGCCGGAGCCGAGGAGCGCTTCGGCATCCCCCTCACGCACGCGATAATCGGCCGCTGAGCCTGGATCCACCGATGACCCGTGAGCGACTCGGCGTCGTGGGCCGAGCCAGAGTCGATTGACCGCGGTTCCTCGTGGTGGATCACTTGGATCGCGGTCAATCGGCTCTGGCGAACGGCCACGGCGGCGAGGCGCCGCGGGGATCGGTGGATTCAGGCTGAGCCGACTGCGCGACCTCTACCGCCGGACCGGGGCCGACCCGCCCTTCGGCGATCCGCGGCGCGCTCACGGCGTCGCGATGGAGGGCTACTACTGGCGGCTGAGCGACCCCGCGTCGGGGCGCGGCGTGATCGCGCTCTGCGGCGTCTGCCGCGCGCCGGGCGCGGCCGGCGCCGCCCGCGCCCCCGGCGCCCCCGGCGCCCCCGGCGCGGGCGGCTCCCCGCCCGGCCACTGGGCCGTCGTGGCGTTGGCGGCCCACCCTGGCGGCTTCGTGCGCTGGGCGAACGCGCCCGCGGCGGCAGCCGAGCCGGACGCGCTCGGGGCCGCCGCCTGGGAGGCCGGGGGCGCGCCGGTGCTGCGCGGGTCCGAGCGCCGGATCGCGGTCGACCTCGGCGCCGACGCGCGCCTGGAGGCGGTGCTCGAAGGCCGCGTCGAGTGGCCGCGGCGGGCGCTCGGCGGGCTCGGCGTGGCCCAGGTCGCCCCCGGGCTGCCGCAGTACTGGCACCCCGCGGTGCTCGGCGCGCGCGTGCGCGGCGAGGCCGTGCTCGACGGCGAGACCGTGACGCTCGACGGCTGGGACGGCTACGTCGAGAAGAACTGGGGCGGCACGTTCCCCGGCGAGTGGTGGTGGGGTCAGGCCGCGCTCGGCGAGGGCGCGATGGCGGCCTTCGCGGGCGGGCGGCTCGGCGTGCCGCTGGCCGCGAGCGCGGTCGTCGTGCGCGCGGGCGCCGAGCTCGTGCGCTTCGCGCCGCCGGGCGCGCTCGTGACCGCGAGCGCGGGCGGCGGCGAGTGGCGCCTGCGGGCCCGCACCCCACGCTGGACCGCGCTGCTCGAGGGCGACGCCATCAACCCGCCCCACATCCTCCCCGTGCCCGTCCCGGCCGAGCGCCGCGCCGTCCTGCGCTCCGAGCACCACCTCGCCGGCCGCCTCCGCGTCACCCTCCGCCGAGGCCGCCGCACCGTCCTGCGAGCCGAGTCCATCCTCGCCGGCCTCGAACACGGCACACCGAGCGGTGGATAACTCGGCCTCAGCCCGACTTATCCACCGCTCGCGAGGGAAACCGGCGAGGCCGGCGCCCCCGCACCCCTACCCAGCCGCAGTTTCAGCCCGCCGCGCGGCCAGCGCCAAAGGCTCCGCGCCCACCAGCCGCTCGAAGCCCCCGATCACCGTCCACAGCGCGCGCAGTCGCAGCGCCGCACGAGCGTCGACCGGCTCCACGCGCGCCTCGGAGACGATCGCCGAGCGCCCGTCGCCGTCCGCGACCACGGCGTGCGCGAACGCGACCCGCACGGTCCCCGGCTCGTCCCACGCGGCGAAATCGTCGGCGGAGCCGAGCCGCGGGTAGTCGCGCGCCAGCGTCCAGATGCGGCCGCAGAGCCCGGTGATCAGCAGGCGCTCGTCCTCCTCGAGCACGCAGAACGGATACGAGCGGAACAGCTCGTGGTAGGTGATCGACGGCTGCAGGCCGGGGATCCGCCAGCGCACGAGCCGGCCGAGCGTGCGGGTCTCGTCGAGCCGGACCTCGGTCGCCCGCTGCCACAGCGCCTCCGCGGGCGCGGCCGCCGTGCGCCGGTGGTCGGTGCGCACGGCGGGCTTCCCCAACCAGGCGTCGAGCCGCTCTGCTGCCATGCGGTTCGACGCTACCCGGCTCACGGCGCAGGGGTATCGTCGCCTGGCGCATGGGCCTCATCCAGCACAAGCGGGAGGCGTTCTGGTTCTACCGATTCCTCTCGCTCGGCTACGACCGCTGGGTCAACCCGCTGTTCTGGACGACCGAGATGCGCGCGCAGGCGCTCGACGCGGCAGGCCTGGACGCGCCGGGGGTCGAAGTCCTCGACGCCGGCGCGGGTACCGGCTTCACCACGGAGGGGATCGTCGAACGGGTCGACCCGGCGCGTGTGACGATGCTCGACCAGAGCCCGCACCAGCTCGCGCGCGCCCGTCGCAAGCCCGCGCTGGCCGCCTGCCGCAAGCTGCTGGGCGACGCGGAGCGGCTGCCGTTCGAGGACGGGAGCTTCGACCGCTACGTGTCCGCCGGCAGCATCGAGTACTGGCCCGACCCGCAGCGCGGCATCGCCGAGGCCCGGCGCGTGCTGCGCGAGGGCGGCACCGCCACGGTGATCGGTCCCGTGGAGCCGGCCAACCCGATCCTCAGGCGCCTGGCGAGCACCTGGATGCTGTTCCCGCCGGAGGCCGACTACCGCGCGTGGTTCGAGCGGGCGGGCTTCACGGACGTGCGCGTGCAAGCTCTGGCACCGGAGTGGTACCGCGGCCGCTCCACCTACGCCCTCGCGATCACCGGCACCCACCCGGGGTCAGATCTTGCAATCCAGCATTCCGGAAACCGGTTTGCTGGATTGCAAGATCTGACCCCACCTGAAGCGCGGGACGCTCCGCTGACGCTCGCGGGCCGGGCGCGGTTCGCGGTGCGGTTCGTGCTCGGCTCCGCGGCCGGGCTCGCGTTCGTGCCGATCGGCGCCGCGCTCGCGCTGCGCGCCCGGCTGGCGCGGCGCTGATGGCGGTCGCGGGCGCCGTCGCCGCACCCGCCCGCGCGGCGACCGTGCTGTGGCGCTTCTCGCGGCCGCACACGGTGATCGGCACGGCGGTCAGCGTCGTCGGCCTGTTCGCGATCTCGATCGACGCGATCGGCGGCGGCGCCGACGCCGGCAAGGCCGCGTTCCATCTCTTCTGGACGCTCGTGGCCGGCCTGTCGGTGAACGTCTACATCGTCGGGATCAACCAGATCACCGACGTCGAGATCGACCGCGTCAACAAGCCGTTCCTGCCGATCGCGGCCGGCGACCTGAGCCTCGAGCGCGCGTGGCTGATCGTCGCCGCGGCCGGTCTGCTGCCGGTCGTGCTCGCGCTCACGCAGGGCACGCTCGAGCTGGCGGCCGTGCTCGCGGCGCTGGCGGTCGGAACCGCATACTCGGTACCGCCCTTGCGGCTGAAGCGGTTCGCGCTCGCGGCCTCGCTGTGCGTGTCGGGCGTCCGCTCGGCGATCGTCAACCTCGGCGTCGCCGCCCACTTCACGGCCGCGCTCGGGACGCAGGGCGCGACGATCCCGCCGGGCGTATGGGCGCTGACCGCGTTCGTGCTCCCGTTCAGCCTCGCGATCGCGATCCTCAAGGACGTCCCCGACGCCGAGGGCGACCGCGCGTACACGATCCTCACGTTCACCGTGCGCCACGGCGGCCGCGCCGTGCTGCGCGCCGGCCTGGCGATCCTCACGCTCGCCTACCTCGGGATGGCGCTGCTCGGCCCGCTGCTCGTCGACGGCGCCGACCCGGTGCTGCTGGCTGCCGGCCACCTGGCCGCACTCGCGGCGCTCTGGGCCGCGGCCCGCAGCGCCGACCCATCCGACCGCGCCGCGTTCACGCGCTTCTACCTGCGGGTGTGGCTTCTGTTCTTCCTGGAATACGCCATCGTTCCCCTTTCCTGCGTGGCCGGATAGGACGGATAGGAGCACACAGCAGTCACCGATCTGCCGGTTGGGTGTAGACAAACCCCGGTGCCATCGAGTACCTTCTGGCGCGATGGCGCTTGCCTCTGACGCGCAGCGGCAGGCCGCCCGTACGGGCGCGCCTCCACCCTCGCCGAGCCGTCCCGCGTTCTCGCGGGCGGGCCGCATGGCCGAGCCCAACACGATCAGCGCCAGCCAGGCGCGCGCCGCCCGGCGCCGCGAGGCGCTGAGCAACCAGCAGGCCGTCTCGGCCTGGCTGCGCGAGCTCGCCGCACGCGGCCGCTGACCCACTCCTCAGATCGCCGCATGGCACGCCGACCTGGTCGGTAGTACAACCCTGCGAGAACTTTTTTTCCCTCCCCCCGAAGGAGCCCACATGGCCAAGACCCCGCTCCAGGAGCTGGCCGATCACGGCCAGAGCGTTTGGATCGACTACCTGTCGCGCCCCTTCGTCCAGGACGGCGACCTGGCCGGCCTGGTCGAGCAGGGCATCGTGGGCGTGACCTCGAACCCCACGATCTTCCAGGGCGCGATCGCCGAGGGCGACGCGTATGACGACCAGATCCGCGAGATCGTCTCGGGCGGCGAGTCCGAGCCCAAGGAGATCTTCATCGCCCTCGCCGCCGACGACATCAAGGCCGCGTGCGACCTGCTGCGCCCCGTCCACGACGAGGGCGAGGGCAAGGACGGCTACGTCTCGCTCGAGGTCGACCCGAACCTCGCGCACGACACCGACGGCACCCACGAGGAGGCCAAGCGCCTCCACGCGCTGATCGACAAGCCCAACGTGTTCATCAAGATCCCCGCCACCAAGGAGGGCCTGCCGGCGATCGAGGAGACGATCGCGGCCGGCATCCCCGTCAACGTGACGCTGATCTTCTCGCTCGAGCGCCACCGCGAGGTCGCCGAGGCCTACATCCGCGGCCTCCAGCGCCTGGTCGACTCG
>Ga0126312_10001265_pt1 | contig 16482 bp, 3 predicted proteins | sample Plot104A_FD_92537 | JGI IMG/M metagenome (GOLD analysis project Ga0126312, IMG submission 92537) | Serpentine soil microbial communities from UC McLaughlin Reserve, CA, USA - Plot104A | ecosystem: Environmental > Terrestrial > Soil > Grasslands | place: USA: UC McLaughlin Reserve, Lake County... | reverse complement strand
TAGGTGCCGAAGTTCTCCGCGTGCAAGTCACCTTGAATCCAGACGCGGCTGGTGCGCTCATCCGCCCAACGGTCTTCCTGCCGCTCCATGTCCGCATAGAACAGGCACGCGCTACCGCGATAGAAGGCGAACGGGCCGGCGGCCATCTTCCGGAACTTTTGCCGAAACGCATCGGGGTCCGCGTCCATGAGTTCGGAGAACGCGTCTACCAGCACGTCGATGATCTTCGTCTGACGCTCACCGGGGGACTCGTGTTGCTGCACCAAGTCCACAGTTCCGGACACAGGGCTCCTTTCATCGTCGATCGCTGTTGGTTCCTCGCCAGCGGCCCTGCCGCCAACGCTTAGTTCGAAGTTCTCTTCGCTTGCCACCATCCCGAGATTATACGGGCCGTCAACAAGAGCCGTTGCGCCAGCGCCTCCCCGCGCGGCTTAGCGAGCGCAGCGAGCGCCTCGTACGCGGGCACGAGGGCTAAAGTGGAGGAGTTCAGGCGGTTGTTGAATGCTCTGGGTTAGCGCTTGGAGGACTTTCCGACTCGTCGGAACGCGGCCGTGCAGACGCTGCGCTCTTCGCCGTGGTGCTCGCTGGCGCGCTTCTCGGGCGGTGGTCGTCGTAGCGGCTCGACCATGGTGTGTGGCGAAGATGTCGCGGCGCGCCGGTTTTCGGGATAATGTCAGATGGGCGAGTCACCCGGATGGAGAGGAACCAGATGCCTATCTATATCATGCTCTTAGGTCGAAACGGTTGAGAGAAAGGAGCCGAACCGTGACAGACGTACACGTCTACTTCAACAGACCGGCGGAGAAAGAGGGCACGGACTTGGAAGACCTCAAAGAGGCACTCAAGTATCTAGAGCACGCCTCTGAGGTGAGGTTTGATTCGTCGGGCAATGTGGTGGCTGTGTCATTCGAGGGAGGTCAGGCGGAGCAGGAGGCGATTGAGCGCGCCGTCGAGGAAGCCGGCTACGAGGTTTCGAGGCTTTCGATAAGGACCACCTTTGCCGAGGGATCGAACCTTTGGGATATCTGAGGTTCCTCCGATGAAGTAGGGGGCTGGGTCGCGGATGGAGTCGGACCTACCTTGGCTCCGACTTCTCATGGTTGTACGCTCCCCACGTGGCTAGAGCGCCACACCCATCTCCACCCTGCCGTCCAGCTCTACGACGGCTCGGAATGCCACCCCCGGCGTTGTCCTAACTTGCGTGGGCCCACACACCCACGCGACATTGGTCTGGGCAAGGGCAGGAGGTACATCTTCAACTACGACCTCATAACAGCCCCAACCCCACCATCCAGTTCTCCTCCCTCTGGCGCATCCCGAGCGTTCCCCCAAGCGAGAAAATTCACGGCTTCCACCCAGAAACCGCTGAGGATGTGTGCCCCGGGTGCTGTTGAGCAAGGATTTGGGTACGACCAAGATAATAGTAGTCAACATTTACAGTGACGCCCCTCTTTTACTTGAGGACTTCGACTTCGTGGGCGCTGTCTTCCAGTGGCATCCGGAAGCGCAAAGCAGAGTGTAGTGACTCTATTCGCTTGATGGGGCTCGATGGATCTTGCCGCGCGTGAGCAATAGCAACCCGCACCGCCTCCAAACCGCTCATGGCGTCGAGGGACCGACTATTGTGCTCGTGCTAGCTGCCTTCCCAAGCTATCCGATCTTCCATAGTCTAAACCGACCATTCCGGTGTCTCGCCGGAGTAGGTGACGACGAACAGTATGTCCTCGATCTTCTCTTCGTCGAACATCTCCTTCGTATTCTCGTCGAGGGCCAGTTCCCACTCGCCAACAGGGAGCCCGCCCATCATCGAGGTCCAGCTTGCGCCGTTGCCACCACGCGTGCTGATGATTCCGTCAACGGAGGTCGCCTCGCCCGCCTCCATCCTGGAGTTGTCGTGCTCGAGGTAGAGGTGTTCCACCCGCAACTCAGACGTCACCCCGTCTGCGCGGATGACGAAAAGCGCGAGGTGCTGTATGCTCAGACCTTCGACGTTTGGCGGGAAGTCGTCTCGCGTGGTGGTAAAGCGGACCGTCATCGGCGTCGCCGTACCATCGGGGTTGTGCAGGTCGTACCACTGGTCGGGGAATTGCTCCCGCAGGCTGAACGGCCGGTCGGTGCTGACGGAGCGATCGAGCTCCTGCACAACCTGTTGACGGTAGTCGAAGCTGCTGAGCGCCGTGTACTCGACGGTGATCAGCACGTCGGCGACGGTGCGGTAGTCGAAGGGGTTGGCCGCCTTGGGCATCTGAAGTTCCCAGGACGTATCCACGCCCATAGCCTCGAAGGGCCGTAGCATCTCCGACTGCGGGTCGAGTTCGAAGAGACCGGTTGCGTTGTTGGGTGAGCTCAGGGCGACGATCTCCGGGTTACGCCGCACCACCACGGTCTGGAACACGTCTCCGCTGGTCACCACGCGCGACAAGCCGGACGCCGAGAGCGTGGCTTTGATGCCCTGCGTCGGCGGCACGAGGGCGATGACCGACGTGCGGACCCGGTGGATCAGGCGCAGATAGTGCCCTGGGAACACCCGGTCGAACATCTCCATCGGCGTGGCGAAGGGCAGCCGGCCGGTCTCCCGGAAGCGCTGGAACTCGAACGGGGCAATCTGAGCCAAAGAGAAGGTCTGCGTCAGCTGGAGCTTCCGCTTGTTGGTCTCGAAGGCGTACTGGTCGAGCCGATAGACGTCCTGCAGCAGACGGGCGGAACCGGTCAAACCTCGCCGGTCGGGCTCCTCCTCGGTGGTGCCGTTCGTGCTGGGGCCGCCGTTGCCGATGGCGTCCGAAGGGGACTGCCAGTAGTCGGCCTGGATGAACGAGGGCGGCGTCTCCTGGCGCTCGAAGGCGAGCTGGTTCTGGGCTAGCTGGGCAACGGCGGTGGACTGTCGCAGGAAGTAACCGTAGACCTGACCCAGTACGCCGCTCATCCACTCGTAGAGTTCGGCGTTGGTGAACTTGTTGGCCAGGAAGTCGGCGACGGTTTTGGCTTGATCGGACTGCATCTGGGCGATGCCGTGCTCCTGCTGAGCCACTAGCACGTTGTCCTTGGCGAGCTGGATCTGCTGGGCGCCGATCCACATGTCTTTCTCGGCCATGCTCTTCCGCAGCTCCCACTCCTGTTCGCGGAGTTCCTGACTGGCTCGGAGAGAGTTGACTTGAGATTGCATTTCAGCGTTGTTCAGGGCACTAGTAAAGCCGGCTTTAGTCACTGCTAGACCCGAGACAACGAAGGCAGGAACAGAAGCGGCAAATGCAGCTAATCCCCCCGAAGTGGCAATGGTGAAAGCTTGGGCAGCGGTAATCGCTGCATCGAGTCCGCCTATCCAGTTGCGGTACGTCCTCTGGTCTTGATAGTTTTTGATCAGGGCCTCTTCGTACTGGTTCGGCCCCGCTGTGATCCAGTTGCCGTACGTGCTCGCCTCGACCTCGGCGCGGTTCTTCTGCCGGTTGGCCAGTTCTTCGCCGTCCGTTGCTTCTTTCTCTCGCAGCTTCTGCAGGTCAACGCTGGCCTTCGCCAGGTTCAGGCCGTGGTTGGCTTGAAGCAGTCCGTAGTTCTCGGCGTCGGTCCGTTCGAGGGCGGAGAGGTAAGCAGCCTCGACCTGCTGGGAGATAGTTACGAGCTGTTTTGCCCGTTCGATGAGCACGGAGTAGTAGTAGGGCGTCGGTCGCAGGGTTACCGCTCCGGGTACGACGAGCTGTCCACCTCTGCCAACGGTAGGCAGGCCGTTTGTCGTCTCCGTGTCCTGGGCAACGGGCTCCATCTGCCGCTGCATGCCCGCGAAGTTGCGGCCGGTGCGCAGCTTGAAAAGGTTCAGCTGCGCGCGGAGGCGCACGGCTTGGGGCACGGGGTTCGGCGGGAAGCTATTGGAGGTCGACATCGCGCCAACGGCGGCCTGACGCATCTCCGGAGAGTCGAGCAAGTCCAGCGCGTTCATGTAGAGAGCGCGCGACCTGGGGAGAGACTCATCGGTGTCGCGGGTGAACTCGGCATCGGCGTACTCCAGAAAGCAGCGCGCCAGGGACAGCAGGGTGAAGCGCGTGTAAGCGTTGGCCCGCGTGGCCGCCACACGGTGGGGATTGAGCGAGTTCAGCAACCACTCTATGCTGCGGTTTACGGGTTTGGGCTGGGTTGGATCCAGCTTCAACGGTTCGTAGATCTTGCGCTGTCCGGCGGCCAGGTTGTAGGCGTAGACCGTCTGGAACCAGTCCAGGGCGGTCAGATACTCGCCGGATTGTTGGAGCTGCAACGCCAGCTGTACGGGGACGAAGTAGAACACTTCCTTCAGGTAGGTTTGCGTTCGCGCCGATTGAAGATCCGTACGCCCGCACAGCGTAGCAACCCAGTTGAGCCGGACGTTCAGTTGTGCCTCGTCGAGTTGCTCGCTGATCTCGAACGGTTTGCTCCAGCCCGGCGGAATCTTTTTCAGCTCCGCCAATAGTTCGGGGACCGAGGTATCGGCGAGTAGCTTTTTCAAGTACTCTTTGGCCTCGTCGCGTGCCTGTTCGGGCGTAAGTCCCTGCTTCTTGCGCAGGTTGGTTACCAAGTCCCGGAAAGCCTGCGTCGAATCTTCCCGCAGGCTTGGGATCAGGAGGTTCTCCGGGTACAGGAAGGCGAACATGGCGGCGCGCCACGTCTCTTGGGAGCCCATCCATTTGAGCTCTTGATCGAAGTGTTCTTCCTTGTATTGCTCGCGTTGTTCCAGCTCCCACCCGGCGGCCGGGTTCGGACCCAGTTCGGCCGCCCGCTCCTCGAAGCGCCCGGCCCGCAGCGAGAAGAGGACGCTCTGGAGGGTCTCGACGGCCTGATCTATGCGCGTCGTCTTGGGGTGGCCACTGCTCTTGACGTCGATCAAGAGCCGCCGCGCGAGCGCTTCTGCCACGTCTATGTCGGTGCGTCCGGCGCCGATGGCCACCACCAGCGCGTCGCGCAGCAGGGGCAGGGTCGCTTCTTCGGTAGCATCCACGGTAGACCACAACGCCTGCGTGACGGACTGTTGCTGGTCCATGCGCGCGCGCAGGGTGTTCTGCCAGGTTCGGCGCGCCCGTTCCGTCGCCCTCCAGGCGGGCAGCTTTATGGAGGGTGACGTCTCATCCGGAATCTGGAAGCGATCGGGTCCCAGGGTGAGGTCCCTCAGGCGTTCCTTTTCCCGCCAGTCTCCGTAGCTGCGTAGCTTTCGAACCTGTGCCAGGATGGAGTACACGTCTGCCCATTCCGGTGCAAGCACCGACCCGGCGGACGCCAGATTGCGGACGCGCACCAGGTAATAGAAGGCCGCGAGGCTCAGTTGCTTCTCCTCGAGATAGTCCTCGACCGTGATCTCGACCTCGACCCCGCTCCTGGTCACCTTGATCTTGGTCCCATCCTTACGCCTCTGAGCCAGGTCGGGAAGAGGCAGAGCCAGCGGGGAGAGCACGTCGCCGACTATGTAGTCGAAGCCCTCCAGGGGCGTCGCTTTGGACTCTCGCTTGGTACGGAGGTCGGTGATCCAGCCGTCCACTTCCTTCCGCCGGGCATCCCAGAGATCGAAGGCCGGATCCCCTGACAGAGGGTTCTGCAAATCGTCGAGCCCGATGAGGTCCGGGTCTACGATGGGTGCGGGGGCCTCCGCGCCAACGGCGATCGGACGGTCCTGCTGCCTCCAGAGGGTGCGCAGGTGCTCCAGCCGCCAGGAGAGGAACTCGGGCTCGGTCGTCGCGCTGGATTCGAGGGGACCACGCGTGGTGACCGCCAGGCCGAAAAACCTCTCCAGATCAGCCTCGGTGACCTGGTCGAGTTGCAGGAACAAACGGTCCAGACGGTCCGGCCGCGTCGGACCGGGCTCTACGCCCAGCCGGTCCGCCAGCGCTTCCCGCGTCCCCTGTTCGGCGACGCGGGCGAGCCGGATCTCTTCGTAAGAAGTGCCGAGTCCGCTCAGCAACGCTTGGTAAGCAGCCTGACGATACCCGGCCTCGGCCTCTGCCAGCGCGGTGCTGTAGCCCGCCTTGCCCGCCCGATCCCACGTCACACGTCCGCCGTAAAGCGTGAAGGCCATACCGTTTATCACGCGGTTCTCGAGCCCGACCTGGCTCGCCGCCACTTCCAGCCGCACCCACTTTCCGGCAGGGGGCAACGGCCCTATGTACCGGCGGCTATCCGTGCTGTCCGTACCCCAATCGATCTTGTTGGCGCCCCAGTAGGCGCGGTGGTCCCACGAGCCGTCGTTCCACTGCAGCATTACCTCCTCCGGCATGTTGGCCGGATCGAGATACACGTGGGCGAACAACCTGTCCCCACGGTTGATGGCTAGCGTAGCGGTCGCGCCCTCGAAGTAGTGCTGGTGTGCGTCCGCGGCCACGGTCGACTGGTGAGCCTTCGTGCCGGAGAACGGCGCAGGGTTCGCGCTGACCCAGTTCCAGGCGTCGCCGCCTCCTGCCTGGGCCGCGGCGCCGGCCGGGAGCCCATCCTCGACCCACACAACATCGCCCACAGGAGATGGAGACGCCAGGTTTTGTACCTCCGCCGCACTCAGGGCCCACTCGTATATACGAACGTCGTCCAAGGACCCCTGGAAGAAACCGTAGCCTTCTCCTCCGCTAGGGGTCTTCGGGTTTCCGCCAAGCGCCCCCGGGTTGATGTGCACGAACTTCTTGGGGCTCAAGAGCCCGTTCCTCGCCAGCTTCCCGTTGACGTAGAGCCTGGGCTGCTTGTTCTCGTATACCACCGCCACGTGCGTCCAGCCCGAGATGGCTGTCTGATGCACCAGCAGGGCAGGCATGTAGCCGTCGGAGTGCTCGTAGACGCTTATGCCGTTGGTCCCGACCGAAACCCCGGCGCAGGAGTGGTCGGGAGAGCCGTAGAAGGTGCCACCCTGACGCGGGTCGATAGCGTATCTCTGGCCCGAGACGCCACCGATACCGCTCGTTGCTTCGGTGTCGCTCTCGTGGGGAGATTGTGGGTTCGCCCAGAACGCGACGGTGAAGTTGTTCGTCGTATCCCCGTAGCTTGCGTTGCCCAGCTTCACGACGTCGTCCACGCCGTCGAATTGGAGTGCTCCCCCTCCGGCCCGGCCCGCGGTCCGGGTAGGGCCCTGGAGCGTGCCGGCGTTGCCGTTACCCGAGGAGTCCAGGATTGCAGCGCCTCCACCCTCGTCGAAGTTCCAGCGCGCGGCCGGCCGGGAGTCGAGGTAGTCGCGCAGAACCTCGACGCCGAGACGGATCTGGTGCACCCCACGAGTCGCCGCATCGCCGGTCGTGGAGACCAGGCCAGCGAAGGGCTGGTGGAAAGTAGTGGCGAAAAGACTTGGTTCCATATCGGCCCCATTCGCCTGCTTCAGACGACGGGTGGCGAAGTCCAGCAGATCCTTCAGATAAGACTTGGCGCCGAGGTCCTTGACCTCGAAGGGCAACGCCACGACGAAGCTCCTGCTGACCTCGTTTTTGTTCCCTTGCTTGTCGTAGCAACGGACGGTAACGGTGTGTTCATCGTGGCCGGGGACGGGAACGTTCACGCTCCAGTTGGACCAGTCGCCGGGTGCCTGTGGAGCAACTGGGATGGAGGTCTTACCGTCCAGGATGCACTCGACCCGATCCATGCTGCTGTAGAGCTTCGTCGCGTCGTACGTGTCCGACGTCGTGCCCCTCAGCTGTACGGCCGCCCCGCTCGCGGTGCCGAGGATCTCCTTTATGTCCGGTGGCGGATTGGTGGTCTCCAATCTCGGGTTGGTGCGGTCCACGGCCTTGAACGACACCTGTTTCTGGCTGGACTTCTCGTCGAGGTTGTAGGCACGCACGGTAAGGGTGTACGGCGTGCCGTTCGCGGGTACGACGCGCGAAGGAAGGGTTATGTCTGCGGTCCAGATCGACCACCCGTCGCCGGCGTCACCGGACTTGGCGGCGTCCGTGAAGTTCACGCCGTCCAGGCTCCACTTGACCGCTTTCACGTTGCTCAGGAGGTCGTTATCGCGCGCCCGGGCGACCAGCTTTATGACCGCGTCGACTACCTCCGTCCCGGGCTGATCCACGACCAACTCCGGTGGGGTGGTGTCGATCCCCACCAGGGTTCTCGTGACCGTCCTGACGTTCCCGGCGTTATCGGCGCAGCGCACCTGGACGACGTGATTGCCCCGTGAGGGAATCGTGATACCGGCGCTCCATGCCGTAAAGCTCCGGGTTGCCAGCGCGTAAGCTCCGCCGTCCAGGTTCCACTTAACATCTTTTACGCCGCTCGCGAAAGCTCCGGTATCGCTCGCCGTGCCCTTGAGGGTGACGGAAGAGCCCGCCGCCACTTGAGCGCCCTCGCTTGGCTCGGTGATGGCTAAGTTGGGCGGGTCAAAATCAGGTTCAGAGCCTCCGTTTGGTTCGCGCTCGATCAGCGTCGCACTCAAGTTAGCGTCAGGTTTGTCGTTGGGATCAGACATCGCTTCGTCTCCTTTCGAAATCTTTGTTCTGCGACCTCATTCTTCTTTGCCAGTCCGGAGAGCGTTACGATTCATGTGAGCGCGCTCCAGAGATGATCATCCACCGTAAGTCGGGTTCGCCAGGGTATCTGCGACCAATGTCGCACCGACATGTCTCGCTTGATGAGCGCGGTGCCAGGGCAACCTCCCGCTTTGCAGGGGTGCTTATCGTCAGCCGACGCAGCCCACCCATTGCGCACGACAGCAAGAAACTGGCAGTCACTTTGCTGGCTCCACGCTTACCTGGCGGGCCCAGTCTTCATAGCGCCTTAGAGCGCCTTCCAAAGTCTGCCCCTTTGTCTCTTTGGGATATTCGACCTGGAATTCGGACCACCTCTTCACGTCACGGTTCTCAGGGTCATATGGCTCTAGCGGCTTGCCAAGGTTAGTACTTGCAAAGTCACGGAGAACCGTGATCTGCTCGGCGGAGTCTTTGGCTGCGGTTACCTTGTCTATCAGCTCTTCCAGCTGGGCGGGAGTGATCGCTTGTGAGCCCTTGGGGGCTTGCGCCGAGAAAACGGAAAACAAATCACGAACGTACTGCGCGTACAGCTCTCGTCGAGTCGTGATCTCATCCGGCGCGGTGCCATTGGGCCCGTGCCCCAGGGGCGGACCATAGGTCTTCTCTCGCTCATCCGCTGGAGTATCAGGATCGTCATACAGTCGTGTATGAGCATAACTATCGCCGAACGCGTGTGCGGCCAAACCGTGGGCCAGCGTTCCTGGACGGAAATTGCGAAGTACATCCGCCCGGAACTGACGCTCGGCCGCAACGTTGTTGTCAGTGAGCGCGTGTCCACCGCGGTATACCGTGTTCATGGCAGCCCACAGCTTCTCTCGCTTGGCGGCCTGCTCGGGTGTCTCTTGCTCTCCCCGAGCCGCCCTCACCTGCTTATTGTTATCGGCTATTATCGCGGGGATACCAACCGTCTTCGCGTCTAGCTCTGCGACCTCATCAGGTGTCTGGGTAAAGAAAGCAGTACGGTACGCCGTTTCCGAAGAGAACCCCGCTGCCAACGCCACAACGTAGACCGTGTAGTAATGGCCGGGCTCAGCCCACACCCCATTGGGATCTCGGAATCTTATCGGGTTGTTGCGAACATACCCATAGGGGTTGATGCCATCTACCGTGCCACCGGGATCGCAGCTCACCCACCTCGCTACCCAGGGCGCGTAGTAGCGCGCCCCGTGATAATAGAGCCCGCTCTCCTCGTCGCGTTCCTTGCCGGTGAATCGGTAGCGCTTCCTGGCGAAGAAGCCGAAAGTGGTCTCGCCGTAAGGCGTGTACTCCTCGCGGTTGACCCAGGAACCGGCGTCGTCTATGACCACGTTGCTGCTGCCGAGGTGGTCGCCAAGATGGTACTTCACGGCCGGGGTAGTATCGTCCGCGAACGGCTTGCCGACACGCACCTGCGCGATCCGGCTCTGGCCGTCCATCACGTGCAACGTGTTGTTCTCCTGGATCGCACCAGCCTTGACTACTCTCTGGTGCTCGAACACGCCATCGACGTAGACCGTCACGTCAACCTGCCCCTTCTTGCGCACGAGCTTCTTCACCCGCCCGCCGCTCGAGTCGTAGAGGTAGTGGGCATGCACGGTGGGCTCCGAGTCTCCGACCTGGGTGCGGTAGATCCGCATCCTGCCCGAGTGGTCCCACTCGAAGTTGCGGGAGGCGTCCTCCCGGAGCAGGTTGCCGCTGGCGTCGTAAGAGTAAGCGTAGGACTTCGCGCCGACGGTCACCTTCGCCAGGCGGTTGGTGTTGGGAGCCAGCGCGAGTACGCGGGTGAAGGCGCCGCTAGCTGCCTGGTGCTGCAACCGCTTCAGGTTGCTGGCAGGATCGTACTGGTACGTCTCATTGAAGGCTCGTGTCTTGGTGACGTCGGAGCAGCGCGGGCCGACATTCCACGGGGGAGGAGGCGGAGCGTCGCACTCGCGGCCCGTGGCCGAGATCAGACGGTAGAGCGGGTCATAGGTGAAGGCGTGGTCGAGGCTGTTGGGTCTGGCTGCCAGGCCGCTGCCGGGTGTGTGGTCGTGCAATGTCAATAGATTGCCCACGAGATCGTACTCATAGGCGAAGTCCTGGAGCGGCGCTCCCGTCGGATGGTAGGTGAGGGTGTTTGGCTTGCTGTAACGCTCGGTGAGCATCCGCGACAAGCGGAAGGTCTCAAGGTCGTAGGCGTGGCGAGTCATCATACCGTTGCCGTAGGCTATGAGCGTGCGCTGGCCCTTAGCGTTGTAGGCGATGCGCTCCACGTGGATCCTGCCGTCGAGCTCGACACGCTCCAGCGATCCGGCACGGTTGTACCACGGGCGCAGTTCCTTACGCGCACCACCCACGTCTTGCGGGTAGCGCATCGTCTTGATGCGGCTCAGGGCGTCGTAGGTGAGCGAGGTGCGGTAGACGGCCGGGTCGAGCAGTTTGCCAGCGTGGGCCTCCAGGGTCGTGCCTTGTGGAGGCTGCCAGCCAATTCGGAAAGCTTTCACCCGCCACTTCGGCGGGGTGGATTGAACACGGCCAGGATTGCAGCGTCGCCGATCACCTGCCGTGATCTCTCCAGGACGTTACCCTTGAAGTCGTAGGACTCGAAGGTGAGCAGACCTGCTTCGTCGTAGTGTTGGTAGGGCTTGCCCAAGAGGTTTTTGACGGCGGCCTGCTTCGCGATCAGCCCAGAGTCTGCGCTATCGCCGTAAATCAGCCACTCGCGGAGGGTAAGGGCTTGGCCAGTCCCATCCCGCGCCCACAGCCGGACCGGACGGTTCAGCGCGTCGTGAGCGTTGAGCCCGAGCGCACCTTTGCTATCACGCCGTTCGACAGGGTTCCCGGCGGCATCGAGCACAATTCGTCTTGGTCCCGCGTCGAGCTGCTCGGTCCGGAGTGCCCGGTTGGCGAGGTCGTACGCGTGCCGGAAAGCGATCCGCCCCAACGGATCCGTGACGTTGATGAGGTTACCGCGGATGTCGTAGGTCGAGCGGGTTGTATACCAATCAGTGCCCGAGTTCGGTCCATTCCGCTCGACGGTCGCCACCGTGCGGCCCAGGGCGTCCACCACGGTACTTGTCGGCGTGTTCCGATGGTTCTGGTAGCTCGTCGAGGAGGTGGGATGGGTGCGGCCGGCACTGTCGTTGACGTCGTAAGTGTAGATCTCCCAGGGGGTCGGTGCGAAGGCGTCCGGGTTGGCGAGGTCAGCGGGCACGCCGTAAACCATCCGCTGTTCGGAGCCGTCGGGGTTGACGGTGCGGAGCACCTGTCCGCGCGGGTCGTAGAACATCGTCGCCTTCTGGCCGAGCTGTGCCTCCGCCGGAGGCTTGTATTCCCACCCTTCCGAGAAGAACGGTTCGTATTTGTCGACCACGCGCCCCTTGTTGTCGTAGGTCTGCCAGCCGCTCACCACGACGCGCGGCTTGTTCACAGGGTCGGAGACGGAGCGGCCGGCGGCGTCTCTGCCCAGATCGGACTGCTCGGCGGGTAAGACTCGATTGCCGAAGGTGTCGTCGCGACCATCCGGATCGGGATCCATGCAAAAGACTACGTCCTCGGCCTGCGTCCGTGTCTGAAGCAGCCGCCCGAAGCCGTCAGAGTATTCCACCGCCTCAAGGGTTTCGTCCCGTTGCGGCAGAGCAACGTCGTCTTCCGTGTCGTGGCGAACCTGGCGGATGGAGCGGACAGAGATGGGTTGCCTACGGTCGGCAAACGCCAGGAAGTCGTACTCCATCCTGACGCTCGGCCTCTGCCGGTCGCCTTCGCCATTTTCGGGCTTGCCGAGCACCCACGTGTCCCGCAGCAGCCCGAGCGGCGTGAAGATAAAGCGGGTACTGTTGTCATTCGGGTCGGCAACTGTGTCCGGCTGGAAAACCCGGTAGTCGTAGTCCGCATTTGTCTTCAGACCTACCGGATCAGTGATCTCTTTCGGCAGCAGGTCGTAGGGTTCGTCGTAGGCTATCGTTGTGTCGTGTCCCAAAGGATCACGTCTAATCATGACCAGCCCACGACCTTTACCACCAGGATCGTCGTGGAAGTCGTAACGCCGGCGCTCGGTGGCCGCGAAGTAGCCTCGTTGGTACTCCGCTCCGCCCGGTTGGTACGTATGCCCCGCCAGCGCGGGCAGTCGCTCGCGGAACTCCTGGGGATACTCGGCCGTCCAGGCAGGAGAACCACCGGGGGTCAGATAGGGTGGCTCTTCCGGGGGAGTTCGCACCGCGTCGCCGCTCTTGTACGCCTCGTGCAAGATGTCTTCGGAAAGAACTAGACTCTCCGTGCGTACAGGGGCTCCGTAGTCGCCGACCTCGCCGAAGGGCAGGCCTAGGAAGGCACCATTGTCGGGCTTGGAGGTGTCGCGGTCATAGAAGTTAAGGCTCTGACCGATGACTTCCAAAGAGCCGTCATTATCGGGTGTGTCTTTCAAATCAAAGACGCTCTGGGTACCGTCGTTTGCGATCTCATACGTGGTCGTTCTGGCAGCCCGATCCATGATGTAGGTCTGCTGCGGGTCGACGGGCCGGGCGTAGACCGTCCTGGTGCGGGTGGCGAGGTAAGCCTTCCCGGGAGTGTCCTGGGGGTTGCGCCAGCCACGCGGACAGGCGATCTGCGTCTGCTTTCGAGGCTGGCCGTACTCGTCGTAGTCCTCCGTGAAGCCGAATTGCGTCATCGGGTCGTTGCCGCGTTCCCACCGGGTCGTCCGCTGTGCTAGGGCGTGTGGGAAGAACACGCGCGGCGGCAGATCGTCGCCCATGACGGATGGGGAATCTTCGGGTCGGGGATCACACGTCAGCTCGTGGTGCCCGTCCTCGTCCACGACCTCGCAGACGCCGTGCAGGTATTCCTCCACCGTGTAGGGGCGGGCCTCGCGCTGCGTGCCGTCCACGGCGTACAGCTCCGTACGCAGGGTCCGGCCCCGCAAGGCGCGCAGGGCATCTCGCTTCACCCGGCGCGGCAACCGCTTCAAGAAGTTCGTCATGGACGGTGAGCGGGAGAACACCTGTGGGTCGTCCAGCCAGAACTCAGCACCGAACTTTGTTTCCCCCCATTCTCCGAACTCGTCCCCGATCGGCCCCTGGTGGAACCAGGTCTTTGCGAGTATCGGCGGAGAGAATCTCTTCTGGTCTTCTACCCTCGCAAACGCCGTCCCTTCGCCGTGCAAACCCGACCCGTTGTAGTCTTCGAATGTTTCGGTATCGAGTTGCTCCACCATGCCGAAGCCGCAGAACTCGCGCTCCGCGCCGTCCCAGTAGCCGTGGTGGTAGCGGTACTCGGTGGTGAGCTTGCCTTTGGAGATTTCGTCGATGACCTCGACGCGGGAGACCACCTGTACGGGGAAAGGCAGCGGGGTCTTCCAGCGAGTTTCGGGCCGCTTCTCGTCCCCCAGAAAGAACCGGGTGGAGGGCGCATACCCCACCTTCGTCACTGCGCCCATATGGTTGTTCATCTCGCAGAGAAGGTAGGGCTTGGTGCCGCCGGTGAAGTCGAGGAAGAACATGTTCTTGCGCGAGAGGCCGTTGGCGTCCGCGCTCCATAAGATCCCGCCGACGCCGGCGCCGAGCACGTCGATCAGGCGGATTGCATCCGTGTCCGTCACAGAGGGGGTGCCACGGATCTCGATGGGATCGCTAAAGCCGTTCCCGCTCTCGTTGATCCAAAGGCTCACCTTCCCGTCGTCCACGTAGATGATGTCCGCTGCTCCATCCCCGTCCACGTCCCCGATCAGAATTCGCCTGGGATCGTGGCCGTATGGGAAACGGGGGCACTTGCGCATGGACACCCTTCTGCTCCAGTCGCCGTGGCCCAGATTCGGCCAGTACTCGACGCTGCCGTCGTGCACCAGGACTATGTCCTGCAGGCCATCCCCTGTCATGTCGGCCCACTTCACGCGGGGATCGGAGAAGCTGACGTTGGGGAAGTCCTCCACAGCACGGCGCTCGACCCAGCGCGTCTTTTCGGGCGTCCATCCCCTGTGTTGTCCATTGGTGTCGTTGAAGAAGCACTCGAGGCGGCTCCCCGAGCGGACGACGTCGGTAACCCCGTCGCCGTCGAGGTCGACGAGCTTCACCTCCGGATCCTCGAGGTTGAAGCTCGGGGCTACCTGGAAGCGCTGGAACGAGCGCCTATCCCAAAGGCCGCCGAAGCGTAGCGGATAGTACCCGGACAGACCGTTGGTGGTGACCAGGAGGTCCGTCCGACCATCTCCGTCCGCGTCGATGAGCTGCACGCCCCGGTCCGACAATCGCAGGCCCGCCGGTGCCTCCTTCATCTCCTTGGGAATGTCGAACTTACCGGCGCCCAGGTTGCGCCAGTAGCGGACGGTCCCGCTCGTCTCGAGGATGTCTGGCAGCCCGTTGCCGAAGAGATCCACCAGCTCGGTGTCCGGGTTGGCCAGCGAGCGGGCGGGTAGATCCTCCCCTCGCAGGGGGGCGAAGTCTCGCTTCTCCGGCTCGAAACTCGTGTAGCCGAACTCCAACGGGGGCAACTCTTCCGAACGGTTCTGGTCGTGCCCGACTACCCGTACCTGGCTGAGCAGAGAGACACCATCTCGGGGGAGCAGGTGCTCCATGCCCGGCCTCCGGTCGAGGTAGACCATCTCGTAGGTGCGGACTGGGCGATCTTCCCCAGCGTGGGTGCGGACCTCGATCTGCTTGCACCGCCTCCTCGTGCGGATCTCGAACCCGGCGCGGTACTCGGAGAAGGGGTCCGGACGATTTTCGTACTCGAAAGTGACCGAGACGAGGTACTTGGTCTCGCTCCCGTCCTGGTAGTCAGCGTACCGGATCTGCTTCAGGTAGAGCTGGTCCCAGTGATGGAACTGGTCTTCTCCGAGGTCGCGCTCGTACTCGTATTCGATGCGGTTACCGAAGGGGTCCATGGTTCGCGACAACTTCCAGGCGAAGACCCTAGTTCTATTCTCGGGATCGGCCACTGTGGCAGGATCGCTACCGGTCGTTCCGGGCGTCCCATAGAGACTGGCCAACCCGTCTTTGCTGCGCACCTCCCAGTAGTCGTCGGCAGGGTCCCGGTGGTGATGGATGCGGGCGAACAAACCTTCGGTACGGGGACGGTAGCAGGTCTTCCCCGGCAGACGCTCCACCGGAACGAGGTCCTCGGCCCTGGACAGCACAAAGGTATCTACCGAATCGTCGTAGACGGGCACGCCCCTGGAAGTCTGGCGGCCAACTCCCGGTATGCTCAAGCTCCAGCCGAGTCCGAAAGGCCCGTTGCCGTTCCCAGTGCTGTAGACGAGGGTCAGCTCCGGCTGGAAACCGTTGCGACCAGGCGGCAGGTTGATGGGGACGGTGAAGTTTCCCGTTCCCGTGTAGAGATCCGGCGAGAACTTCTCTCCTATCCCCTGGAGGGCGCCGCCTCCCTTTGGGAGTGAGATAACTTGGCTCGAAGCGCTGGATTTATTGCTCATCTTTCACCCGAACATGGTCGTGTGCCTTGCTGGGGATCTTTGCCTCACCTGGCTCGTTCCGTCTGCGGGGTTTCCCGATCGCCCTCAAGAAGGTGCCAGAAAACAAGTCCACCGATCCCACGGCTAGACAGTTTCAGCCCCGATTTCTAGCTGGCTCTACCTTTCCTCCCCGGCATTCCCGTCCCGAATCTCTGTATACAATGAAAACTGCGACATATGGAAACAGATGGCGATGAATTCCGAATGAATTCCGAATGATTTCCGGATAGATTCAGGGTAGTTTTTGAAAGAAATCGGTGACCTCAGCTCACCAACTAAGGAAACTAATCCCCCGCAGATGCTGTGACGCTGGACGGAAGCACCACGACTAATAGCATAAGCATTGGCAGCAAACGTAGGCTCATAATTACTGTATAGGAGCTTGCGCCAGTAGGTGGATAACAGTTCGCACTTGGCGTCGTCCTGGGCGATCAAAGCGTGGTTTCATTATCCGTTGATACATTCGCTACTCGCCTATTGGCGGAAGCTCTAAGCTTGCGTTTTAAGCACGAGGGGTTTTGCGATGGGCTTTATGTCTATCGCAAAACCCCTCGCGATCGCCGTTTTCGTCGGCTCAGGCGCTCCTCTTGAGGGCCGGGTAGCGTTTCGCTC
>Ga0126312_10001264_pt1 | contig 16485 bp, 17 predicted proteins | sample Plot104A_FD_92537 | JGI IMG/M metagenome (GOLD analysis project Ga0126312, IMG submission 92537) | Serpentine soil microbial communities from UC McLaughlin Reserve, CA, USA - Plot104A | ecosystem: Environmental > Terrestrial > Soil > Grasslands | place: USA: UC McLaughlin Reserve, Lake County... | reverse complement strand
GCTCCTGTCCGAGATCGGCTACGACCCGCCGCGGCTCGAGCGCCGGGCGCTCGTCCACGGCCACTGCCACCACGAGGCGGTGATGGGCGTCGAGCCCGAGCGCGAGCTGTACGCGCGGATGGGCCTCGACTTCGAGCTGCTCGACTCGGGGTGCTGCGGCATGGCCGGCGCCTTCGGCTTCGAGCGGCGCCACTACGACCTGTCGGTGGCCATCGGCGAACGGCGTCTGCTGCCCCGCGTGCGCGCGGCGGAGCCGGATGCGCTCGTCATCGCCGACGGCTTCTCGTGCCGGACCCAGGTGGCGCAGCTCACCGGACGGCGGCCCCTGCACACGGCGGAGGTCCTCGCGCGGGCGCGCCACGGCTGACCCGCCGGAGGCCGGTCGAGGTGCCGGGCCGATCCGGTGGCTGGGGAGCTACTCGCCGCTGCCGGCGCCGGCGGGTGCCACCACGCTGAGGCCTCGCGGGAGCACGCCGTACTCGATCGAATCCACCTCGCCGACGTAGTCGCCATCCACCTCGACGGGAAGCGGGTGGCCGTCGAGCGTCCGCACGCGCGCCGCGGGAACCGCCGGGAGCGAGGCGAGCGCCTCGCCGGCGAGCGCCTGCGGGCCGCGTCCGGAGACGACCCGACCGGCGAGCAGGAGCGACTCGCGCACCGTCAGGCGCCGCAGGAGGGCGAGCGAGACGGTGCCCGTCTCGAGCCCCGCGCGCTCGCACAGCGGCAGCGGCCGCCGGCCGAGGTAGGTCAGCGGATCGGCGTTCTGGACGACGAGCGAGACGCACGCCAGGGAGCGTCCGTCCGACTCGACCTCGATCCGGCGCGGGCGCCGCAGGTAGGCGGCCCCGATTCCGAGCGCCTCGAGCGCGAACACGAGTCCACCGAGCCGCTGGCCCGGGACGCCCCGGACGTTGAGCCGGTGGTTGGCGACCGCGGTGACCCCGACCCCCGAGGCGAAGGTGAAGTGCCGGCCGTTCATCGTCCCCAGGTCGACCCGCCGGGTGGGGAGCGGGGCGTATCCGTGGACGGGGTGGCCGTCGCCGCCGCGGGCGCACGCGAGCGCGCACAGCTCGGCGGCCGCGCGCAGCGGGTCGTTGGGCACGCCGAGGATTCGGCAGAACACGTTGGTCCGCCCCCCGGGGAGCGGCGCGAGCGGCGTGCTCGTGCCGGCGAGGCCGTTCGCCGCCTCGTTGACCGCGCCGTCACCGCCGAGGACCGCCACCACCGCGTGGCTGCCCCCGCGAGCGGCGTCGCGGCTCAGCGACAGCGCGTGCTCCGGGCTCTCGGTGCGGGCGGTCTCGAGCTCGAACGCGGTCTCGAGCGTGCGCACGACCCCTTCCTCGGTCGCCTGCGAGAAGCTGCTGGCGCGCGGGTTGACGACGAGCAGCATGGTCGCGGGGGAGGTCGCAGACGGGGGCGGCCGGCCCGACGAGCGCCGCGCGGTCGGCATGCTCAGGAGCTCGCGGCGGGAGTCGATCAGGGCGCCGCGCGGCGCGAGTCGCGCTCCGCGCCGGCGGGCCGGGCGGCGCGCACGGCGACCGGTTCCCCGAGCCGCCGGCGCCGGAAGGCGACGAAGTAGTCCACGCCCGAGGCGATCGTCACCGCGACCGCTCCGTACACGAGCGCCTGGAGCCACGCCGCCGACACGTCCGGCGCGGCGATGAGGGCCAGGATCGTCACCACCTGGATCAGCATCTTCGCCTTGCCGAAGCGGCTCGCCGAGATCACGAGGCCCTCGCGCCCGGCCACCGCCCGGAGCCCGCTCACCGCGAGCTCGCGCGCCATGATCACGACCGCGACCCACGCGGCCAGCCGGTCCATGGCGACGAGCGAGACGAGCGCCGCGCCCACGAGCAGCTTGTCGGCGATCGGATCGGCGATCTTGCCGAACGTGGTCACGTGATCGCGCGAGCGCGCGAGGTGCCCGTCGAGCGCGTCGCTGAGCGCGGCGAGCGCGAACAGCCCGGCGGCGGTGAGGCTCGAGCCATCGTGGCTCTCGAGCACGAGCACGACGAGCGGAGGGATGGCGAAGATGCGCGCGATCGTGAGCGCGTTCGGCACCGCCGGGGCGAGCCTGCCGAGCCGGGTCACGATCCCGTGCCGGCCGCCGCGGGCGAGGGCGCCTTCACCCGCCCGCTCGCGGCGCGACGGCGGCCTGGAAGCCCGCGCCAGCCGGTCGCCACGCCGGCGATCCACACCGACGCGCCGCCGATGGCGAGGCCGGCGACGTCGTCGATCAGATAGTGCCAGCCGAAGTAGATCGTCGCCAGCACGGTCAGGCCGAGCAGAGTCCACAGCGCGCCGCGGAGCGGCCGCCACAGGCTCAGCAGCTGCGCGATGAGCGCCGCCGAGAACAGCACCGAGACGTGCAGTGAGGCGAACCCCGCGATGCTCTGGATCGCGCCGCTTCCGGCCGGGTCGGCCAGGAACCGAACGCGGTCGACGAGCAGGAGCTGCTGGAGGTCCCACACCTGCGTGACCGGCATCTGGTCGGCGAGCGGCGGGTCGACGAACACCGGTCCGAGCGAGGGAACGAGGTAGTAGCTGAGCAGGCCGAGCACCCAGTTGACGTTGACCGCGGTCACGTACCACACGCCGGCGGCGACGCGGCGGCTCCAGGCCACCGCCGCGACCACGGAGATCGGCACGAACGTGAGGTACAGGAGGTAGACCCAGGAGAGCACATGGCCGGCGATCCCCGTCCCGAGCACGTCGTGCAGGAGGACCGCCGGGTCGTTGCCTCCGAGCAGCGTCTTGTCCAGGTTCAGCAGCGCAGAGTCGAAGGTCGCCTCGCGCAGGACGGGGAGGAAGCTCTTGAGGTTGCGATAGGCGAAGTAGGTGATGTAGAAGGAGAGGACCGCGCTGACCGCGATCAAGATCCGGCGGCGGTCCCAGCGCTCGCGCCGGACGGTCTTCATCTCCTCCCAGATGTGGCCGCGTCGCCACCCGGCCCGCGCGCCGCCGCGCACGAGCACGTCGATGATCGGGAAGAGCCCGAGGCCGACGGCGATGATGAAGATCCGCGAGCGGTAGGCGACCACCGCGTCGGGGTCACGCACGGGCAGCCGCGAGGCCGCCGCCACCGTCAAGGTGAGCAGCAGCATGCCGCCGGCGAGCACGAGGTTCGAGAGGTGCGGGACGCGCGCGAGGAGGCCGTGCCGGGCGCTCACCGCAGGTGTGGCCCGCGCCGCCTGGGAGGCAGTTAGCATCTCGGGGAGGCGCATGGCTCGGGCGAGAGTAGCGCCGGGAGCGGGGAGCGTCGAGCGCGCGGTCGCGCGCGTGCGCGCGTAGACGGCTTCCGCGCGCCCCCGCGCCTGCGTGCGTGCGGAGCCCTACGCCGCTACGGCGTGAGCTGGATCGCCCCCATGGCGATCGTCATAACGACCGTGGTCACCTGGAGGCGTCGGCTCTCCGACAGCGCGGCGAGCGGGAGCAGCGCGACGATGTACCAGGCGTGCAGCCACGTGGTGGTGGCGAGCAGGGCGACGGTGATCCAGCCCGCGGCGTCGATCCACCGCCGCGTGCGGGCGGCCCACCCGAGCATCGCCACCGTGGTCAGCACGAAGATCACCGTGCCGAGGTGGCGGAGGGCGGGGAGGGGGTACTCGCTCCCGAGCAGCCGGCTGATGTCGCGCGGCACGCTCTGACGCGAGGAGCCCTGTCCCTGCTCGAGCAGGCTTCCGACGCTGCCCAGCAGGTCGGCGCCGAACACCGCGAACGACAGCGCCGCCGCGACCGCCGCCCCCGCGACCGCGCCGACGAGCACGCGCCGACGCCGCACGCCGCCGGCGACCAGCGCGAGCAGCGCGATGCCGGCGGTCGCTTTGACGGCGACCGCGCCGGCGAGCGCCGCGCCGGCGAGGCGCGGACGCGACGCGACCGCGAGGCACACGCCGGCCGTCATCAGCAGGACCATCGGAAGGTCGTTGTGCGCGCCGCCGACCGACCACGCGAGCCACAGAGGGTTGAGCCCGACGAGCGCGGCCGCCGGGCGCGGGTCGCGGCCGAGCACGCGAGCCGCCTTCCACGTGAGCGCGACCGCGCCGAGCGCGGCCACGGCCGCCGCGAGCTTGAGCGCCCACATCGCCGCGGCGAACCCGAGCGCGGCCAGGAGGGGACTACCCATGAGCAGCAGCGGCCCGTACGGGGCGGCGAGCGCCTTCGGCCAGGTCCGCCCGAGGTACTGGTTGACGGGATCGGCGGGGATCTCGGCGACCACGTGCGAGTAGGGGTTGAGCCCGTGCACCGACCACAGCCGCGAGTGGGCCAGGTAGCCGAAGATGTCGGTCGACAGCAGCGGCGGCGCGAGCAGGAAGACCACGTGCAGGCCGACGATCGGCCCGATGATCCACCGGGCCGGGACCGCGCGCGCCTGCAACAGGACCGCGACGTAGCAGACGACCATCAGTCCGAGCGCGACGCCGAACGCCGCGATGTGCATCTCGGCGCCGAGCCCGGCGAGGGGGCCGGCGAGCCAGTCGGGGAACATGAAGCGCGCGGAGGGCACGAGCCGCGTCGGGTACGCGGCGGCGCCCGCGGCGACGAGCAGGCTGAGGAGCAGGAGGCCGCCGATGCCCGCGGCGGCGATGCGCTGCTCGGGCGTCCGCGGCCGGCGGACGAGCGCAGGTCGGCGTGTGAGTGCGGTGGCTTCCACGTCTGGTCCTGGGCGAGCGGGTGCTCGAGATGTCCGCCCGGCCGCGTGCAGCGGGGGCGGGTCGCGGCGCGCACGGCGTCGGCGACGCGTCGAGGGTAGCGGCGCGGGCGCGACCGGGCCGTCGCCGCGACACCGCGTGCGCGATCATGGGCCGCGCCAAGCACCCCGCGCGGCCGCGCTCCCGCGCCCACACGAGCACCAGGAGGAGACAGATCGCATGGAGACCTGGGACGTCCGCTCCCTCGAGGTAGAGCCCCACCAGCCGCAGGTCCTCCGCTCCGACGACCACAGCCGTGCGATCGCCATCAACCTGCCCGAGGGCGAAGAGCTCCAGGAGCACCGCACGCACGAGTCGGCGTGGCTGATCGTCGCCGACGGCGAGGTGGAGGTCGACCAGGCGGGCCAGACGGTCGCCGCCGGGCCGGGCTTCCTCGCGCACTTCGAGCCGGGCGAGGACCGCGAGGTTCGCGCGCGCTCGCACGCGCGCGTGGTAATGCTGCTCGAGCCGTGGCCGGGGGAGGGTCACCCGAGCCGGCGCGGGTAGGCGCGCCGCCCGCCCGGAACGCCGACCGGGCGCTGCGATAATCGAGCCGTGGCCCCTGCCCGCAAGCGCAAGCTCCGCGCGATCGTCCTCCTCACGGTTGCGCTCCTGCTCGCGGGGGCGCTCGTGTACACGAGCTTCAGCGGCGCGACCGAGGCGGCGACGCCGTTCCAGCTCGTGTCGAGCGCCGACCCCGGCCGCTCCTACCAGCTCACCGGCAAGGTCGTCGAGGGGTCGGTCGAGCGCGAGGGCGACCGCCTGCGCTTCGCCGTGCGCGACCGCGCCGGGCGCACCTCGATCCCCGTGGTCTACGAGGGGGTCGTCCCCGATCCCTTCCGCGAGGGTCGCGAGGTGATCGTCGACGGGCCCGTGGTGGGCGGGACGCTCGTGGCCGAGCGCGATTCGCTGGTCACGAAGTGTCCCTCCAAGTTCACCGAGAAGAAGAAGGGCGAGCAGAGCTCCTAGGGCGATGGCCGCCGTAGGGTCCGCCTGCCTGTTCGTCGGGCTCCTGTGCGCGCTGTACGCGGTGGGGGCCTCGCTGTACGGCGCGCGCACCGGTCGCCGCGGCTTCGTCGACTCCTCGCGCCGCGCCGTCTACGCGCTCGCGGCCCTCATGGTCGGCGCCTTCGTGGTGCTCGAGGCGGCGTACCTGCGCTCCGACCTGTCGTTCGAGATCGTCGTCGGGAGCTCCTCGACCGACACCCCGACCTTCTACAAGCTCACCGGCATGTGGTCGACCCAGGAGGGATCGCTCATGCTGTGGGCGCTCGTGCTGTCGATCTTCTCGGCGGCCGTCCTGCGGGCGACGCGCCACAGCCTGCGCGAGCTCGTCCCGTACGCGACCGCGGTGCTGGGGGCGATCGCGCTCTTCTTCCTCGCGCTGAGCACGTTCGTCGAAAGCCCGTTCGCCACGCTCGCGGCGCCGGCGGCCGCCGGCAACGGGCTCAACCCGCTGTTGCGCAATCCGGCGATGATGATCCACCCGCCGATGCTGTACGCGGGCTACGTCGCCTTCTCGATCCCGTTCGCGTTCGCCGTCGGCGCGCTCGTCACCCGGCGCACGGGCGCCGACTGGATTCGCGCGACGCGCCGCTTCGCGCTGATCGCGTGGTCGTTCCTCGGCCTCGGGATCCTGCTCGGCGCGCTGTGGTCGTACTCCGAGCTCGGCTGGGGCGGCTACTGGGCGTGGGACCCGGTCGAGAACGCGTCGCTCATGCCGTGGCTCACCGGCACGGCCTTCCTGCACTCGGTGATGGTCCAGGAGAAGCGCGGGATGCTCAGGGTGTGGAACGTGTCGCTGATCGTGGCGACCTTCGTGCTGTCGCTGCTCGGCACGTTCCTCGTGCGCTCGGGGGTGCTCAGCTCGATCCACGCGTTCGGGGCCTCGACGCTCGGCGTGCCATTCCTCGCCTTCATCGGCGGCGTCCTGCTCGGCTCGGTGGTGCTCGTGCTCACCCGCCTGCCGGACCTGCGCTCCGAGGCGCGCCTCGATTCGCTCGCCTCGCGCGAGGCGGCGTTCCTGCTCAACAACCTCGTGCTCGTCGGACTGTGCTTCGTGGTCTTCTGGGGGACGTTCTTCCCGCTGATCTCCGAGGCGGTGACCGGAACGGAGTCGAGCGTGGGCCCGCCGTGGTTCAACCGCTACGTGACCCCGCTCGCGCTCGCGCTCGTCGCGCTGTCGGGGATCGGGCCGCTGATCGCGTGGCGGCGCGCGACGCCGGCCAACCTGCGGCGAGCCTTCCTCGTCCCGCTTGCGGTGGCGGCGGCGACCGGCGTCGGGCTCGTCGCGCTCACGCCGGCCGAGGACAGCGTGCCGTCGCTCGTCATGTTCGCCCTCGTGGCGTTCGTGCTCGCGGTCGTCGCGCAGGAGCTGTGGCGGGGCGCGGGCGCGCGCCGGACCATGACCGGCGAGCCCCGGCCACTCGCGCTCGCGCGCCTCGTCGGGCGCAACCGCCGCCGCTACGGCGGCTACATCGTGCACGCGGGGATCTCCCTGCTGCTCCTCGGCGTGGCCGCCTCGTCGGCGTTCGTGGACCAGAGCGACGCGCGGCTGGCGCCCGGCCAGACCGCCCGCGTCGGTGACTACGACGTGACCTACCGCGAGCCGACCGCGCGCTTCCTCGACGACCGCTCGGGCACGGGCGCGCCCGTGACCTTCGGCGCCGTGCTCGACGTCCGCCGCCGCGAGGGCGGCGAGGCGTTCACGCTGCGCCCGTCCCGCAACTACTACGAGGCCGCGGCGACCGGGCCGATGGGCGTGTTCGGGCGCTTCTTCTCGGGCGAGTCGACGACCGAGGTCGACATGCGCCGGGGACTCGGCCGTGACGTGTGGATGGCCGTCCAGCCCGACCTGCGCGCGCTGATCGGCCCGATCAAGGAGGCGAACCGCCGCTTCTCCGACGTGCCCGGCGAGGCGCAGGCGCTGATCCTCGCCGCGATCGTCGAGCGCTACCGCCGCGCCGCTCCGCCGGCGACGTTCCGCACGCTCGTCTCGCCGATGATCGCGTGGATCTGGCTCGGCGGCGCCGTCGTGCTGCTCGGCTCGCTCGTCGCGCTGTGGCCGACGCCGGGCGCGCGGGCGCGGCGGGTCACGAGCCTGTACGCGGCGCGGCTCGGGCGCGAGCTGTCGCGCGCCTGACGCACGAGGCTCGCCCCGGCGACGGGGCCCGGTCACCGCCGCCCGGCGGTCACAATCTCGGCCGTGGAGTACGTGATCGCCGTCCTCATCCTCGTCGCCCTCGTGGGGCTGTTCGTGACCGGGCCGTTGCGCCGCGGCGAGCGCGAGGTCGAGGCGGCGCGCGCCGATCGCTGCGCCGAGCTCGAGGCGGCCAAGGAGGTCAAGCTGCGCGAGATCCGCGATGCCGAGCTCGACTTCCGCATGGGGAAGGTCTCGGAGGCCGACCACCGCGCGACCGACCGCGAGCTGCGGGCCCAGGCGATCGAGATCCTCGAGCAGCTCGACGCGGTCGAGGGGAGGCGGCCGGCGGAGCACTGAGCCGCCCGAGGGGCCGGGCCCGCCAACCCGAGTCACGCTAGGCTCTCGCCGCGGTGGACCTCGTCCTCAGCATCTTCCAGATCTTCCTGTCGATCGTCCTGATCATCCTGATCCTGCTCCACTCGGGCAAGGACGCCGGCCTGTCCGGAGCCTTCGGGGTGGGCACGGGGGCCGGCCGGTTCGGCGGCGGCGCGCTCGTCGAGCGCAACCTGACCCGCTGGACGATCGCGTTCGGCATCGTGTTCGTGCTGAACGTGGTCGCCCTGCTCAAGATCTAGCACCGCTCGCCTTTGCCGGCGCCCCCGCGCCCCGCGAGCGAGATCCGATAGCGCAGCTCGCGGATCGCGCACCCCAGGAAGTCGCGCTCGCGCGTCGCGCCGTCGGGTCGCCATCCGGCGCGCTCGTAGATCGCTCGCGGCCGGCGGTTGCGCTCCTCCGTCCACAGCACGGCGTCGCGGCAGCCGCTCGCGGCGAGCGCGTCGAGGGCGGTCTCCAGGAGCCTGCGCCCGGCCCCGGCGCCCCACACGCGCGGGTGCGTGTACAAGCCGGTGACCTCTCCCTCGGTGCGCCCCCCGCCGCAGGGAAGCGTCGCCGCGAAGCCGATGAGGTCGCCGTCCTCGAGGACGACCCAGGCGTGGCGCGGCCCGGCGGCGGTCAGCCGCTCCCGCCACCGGTCAACGGGCGGATCGAAGCGCTAGAGGCGCTCGCCGGGCACGAAGGCCGCCCACGCCACCCCGCCCGGCCGCGACGTTCACCTCGGCTATCGCCTGCGCGTCGTCGGGCGTGGCCGCGCGCACCTCGAAGCGATCGGCGCCTCGCACGGTCTCAGCCGGTGAAGCGCAGGCTCTCCGCCCGCAGACCCGGGCACACGACCCCCGTGGCGAACCGCCGCCCGTAGAACTCTCCTTCACTCGTGAGGGTCGGGCGCGCCGTCAGCTCCTGCGCTCGACCGAGCACGCCGAGCACGCGGTCGGTGAAGCGCAGCTCGGCGGCCGGGCGCGTGACCTCGCCGTCCTCGATCAGGAACGTGCCGTCGCGCGTCACGCCCGTGAGCAGGGTCTCCTTGGGACGAACGGCGTTCGTGTACCACAGTCGCGTCACGTAGATCCCGCGCTCGATCCGCCGGCACAGCTCCGCCTCGTCGGACGCGCCGCCGCCCACTAGCACGAGGTTCGTCGGCGCGGGGCCGTCGGGCGCGCCGCCCGGGGCGAGCGCGTGGCCGGTGGACGAGGCGCCCCCTCCGGCGAGCGCGGCGCTGTGGCGGTCGTGAACCACGCGCTGAGCGACCCCGTCCTGGATCAGCGGAAGCGGCCCCTTGGGCACCCCCTCGAAGTCGAACGCGCGCGGCAGCGTGCCGCGCAGGCGCGGCGAGTCGGAGAGGTTGATGCGCGGGGCGGCGATGCGCGTCCCGAGCCGGCCCGACAGGGCGCTTCGCCCCTCGGCGAACGCGAGCCCGTTCAACGCCAGGTGGCCGAGCCAGGTGAGCAGCTCGCCGACCGCGAGCGGCTCGAGCACCACGGGCAGCTCGTCCGGCTCGAGGCGAGCCGGCTCCGCGTCCGGGCCGCCGAAGGTCGCCTTGGCCGCGGCGCGCTCGGCGAGCCCGTGGCCGTCGAGCTCGCGTGCGTCGATCGCGGTCGTCGCCGCATAGCCGCTGCGGCCGGTCGGCGCGATGGCCGTGACCTTCATGAACGCATCGGTCAGGCGGTCGGCGACCGCGACGCCGGTCGTCGCGGCGATCGCCGTCTCGGTTTCGGCCGCCGTCCACACGCCGTGCGCCTCGGTGCCCGCCGCCGCCGCGGCGGCGAACGCGGCCTCGAGCGCCGCGCCGCCGGGGGCGGTGTCGAGCATGGCGGTCTCGGCGCTGTGGCCGTCGTGTCCGCGAACCGGCGCGGGCTCGGCAAAGCCGGGATGCGGGCCGGCGGCTGGCGCCGCCCGGGCCGTTGCGTCGGCGGCCCCCTCGGCCGCGCCGGCGCACGCGGTGAGCGCGTCGTCGTCGGTCCGGTTGGTCGCGGCCGTCGCGAGGTGCCCGTCGCGGGCGACGGTCAGCTCGACGGTGAGGTCGTCGATGTGCGTCGCCTGGGTCGGCCGCGAGCGCGCGAAGCGCAGGAGCAGGGAGCGCTCGCGCGTGACCGTGGCCTGCGCGCCGTCGCCTGCCCCGACCGCGGCGAGCGCACGCTCGGCCAGCTCGGTCGCCCGGGCCGCGGCGATCAGGCGACCCCGACCTGCACGTCGCGGAAGCGAGCGGGAGCGGTTCCGTGCGAGACCCGCATTGCCTGACCGGGCTCGCCCTTGCCGCAGTTGATCACTCCCCACAGCCGCCACTCGGGCTCCGAGCACAGCGCGTCGAGCCCGGCCCAGAACTCGGGCGTCGTCCCCGCGTAGCTCGGGTCGCGTAGGAGCCGCCGCCGCTGACCGTCGACGATCTCCCACGCGACCTCGGTGGCGAACTGGAAGTGGAGCCGCCGCGAGTCGATCGACCACGACCGGTTGGTCTCCATGAGCACGCCGCGGTCGGTCCCCGCGACGAGGTCGTCGAGCGATCCGGCGTCGCCTGGGGCGAGGTTGACGTTCGTCATCCGCACGACGGGCTGGCGGTCGAACCCGCTCGCGCGCATGCACCCGCCGGAGCGCGCGAGACCGACCTCGGCCGCCGACTCGCGCGAAGAGAGGAAGCCGCGCAGGACGCCGTCGCGGACGATCTCGACGCGCTGGGCGGCGACACCCTCGTCGTCCCACGCGAACGTCCCGAGCCCGCCGGGCACGGTGGCGTCGGCCGTCACCTGCATACGCTCCGAGCCGTAGCGGCGCAGGTCGAGGTCAGCGGGCGAGAGGAAGCTCGTGCCCGCGTACGACGCCTCGTCGCCGAGCACGCGGTCGAGCTCGATCGCGTGTCCGACCGACTCGTGGACCTGGAGCGCGAGCTGCTGACCATCGAGGATCAGCGTCGTGCGCTCGGCCGGGCACGCCGGGGCGGAGAGCAGCGCGAGCGCCTCGTCGGCTAGGCGCGCGGCGTGCTCGGGGATCGCGAGCGCGGAGAAGTGCTCGTAGCCCGCGCGGGCGACGTCGCCGCGGAAGGAGGCGGGGTAGGAGCGGACCTGGGTCTCGCCGTTGTCGGTAGCGGTGGCGGCGATCCCTCCGCCGCAGTCGACCGTGCGCTGCTCGCATAGCGCGCCCTCGGTCGAGGCGAAGGTCCGCTCGTCGCGAAAGGCGAGGAAATTGGCGCTCGTCACGGCGATGCGCGGGTCGCCCCGTATGCCCTGGTCGGCGGCGAGCAGGACCGCGAGCTTGTCGTCGACGGGCACGGCGAACGGATCCTGCTCGCACGGGCTGTCGTGGCGCCCGGTCGCCGGCGACTCCCCGGCGAGCGGTCGCGCGGGCGCGGATGGCTGGGACTCCGCGAGCGCGAGCGCGCGGGCGAGCGCCTCCTCCAGCCCGGCTTGCGTCAGCTCGCGCTTGGCCGCGAAGCCCCACCCGGCGCCGCGGCGGACTCGCACGCCCACCCCCTCGACGTCGTGGCGCTCGACCTCGTCGACGCGACCGTTGCGGGTCGCGATCGACTCCGACAGCGAGCGGACGTGACGCACGTCAGCGTAGTCGCAGCGCAGCGCGGCGGCGTCCATGAGGCCGGAGAGCAGGTCGCGCATGCGCCGCCGCAGGCTACTCGCGTGAGGACCCGCCGCGCGACAGCCTCGCTTCCGGAAAGAGGACGGGGCGCCCACCGCGCGTCCGAACGCTTCGGACGAGCGCGAAGCGTTTGACTAGACCGTGACGGTACCGACCTCGCTCAGCGACAAGGGAGGCTCGCCGCCCTTCAGGTGGAGGGCGATGGCCTCTCGGATGGACTCGGCCGCCTCCTCGCGCGTCTCCCCCACGGAGAACACGGGCAGGTCCACGGCGCGGACGCTCCAACTTCCGTCCTCGGCCTTCTCGTAGATCACGGGATAGTCGGTCACCGCAGCTCCTCGAGTCCGGTCGCTCGTCGGATCGCAGCAAGCGTACCCTCGATATGCCGAGCGTTGATGCGCCCAGGGAGACTCGAACTCCCACGGGCCATACGGCCCACAAGGCCCTCAACCTTGCGCGTCTACCAATTCCGCCACAGGCGCGTAGCGGCCCCGATTATAGGCCGAGGGCATCCGTCCGACGACTCGTCTACTCTCACGAACACATGTTCGGCGAACCGACACCGCGGAGGTGCCCCGAGTGACCGACCGGCAACTGACCGACCGTCAGCGCGAGGTCTTCGACTTCGTGCGCGGGTACGCGCGCGAGCACGGGTATCCACCGGCCGTCCGTGACATCGGGCGCGCGCTCGGCCTCGCCTCGCCGTCGACGGTCCACGCCCACCTCGCCAAGCTCGAGCGGGCGGGCCTCGTGCGCCGCGACCCGACCAAGCCGCGCGCGCTCGAGCTGCTGGCGGGCGCCGCGCGCGCCGCGGCGACGGGGGCCGGCCTTCCGCTCGTGGGCCGCGTCGCGGCCGGACAGCCGATCCTCGCCGACGAGAACATCGAGGAGTACGTCGAGGTGCCGGAGCTCGCTGGCGGGCAGCAGGGCGAGTTCGTGCTGCGCGTCGCGGGCGACTCGATGCGCGACGCCGGCATCCTCGAGGGCGACTTCGTGGTCGTCCACCGCCAGGAGACGGCCGACGACGGCGACATCGTCGTGGCGCTCGTCGAGGACGAGGCGACGGTCAAGCGCTTCTTCCGCGAGGCCGATCACGTCCGCCTGCAACCCGAGAACGCCGACATGGAGCCGATTCGCGTACGCGACGTGACCGTCCTCGGACGCGTGGTAGGCGTATGCCGGAGGGTCACGTGAGCCCCGCCGTGCTCGAGGCGGAGCGCCCGCTCGGGGCGGAAGGGGCGCGCCAGTCACCGCTGTTCGAGGATCTTCGCCGCGACCCGCCGGTCCACCGCCCGTCCGAGGGTGACGCCGAGGAGCGGGCCTCGGCAGCGAAACCGGCGCAGGCGCGCGGCGAGCCGCACCCGCGCTCCGGCGGCGACAGGCTGACGCTCGAGGCACGCCTCGAGCGGATCTGGGAGGGCCTGATCGCCGCCGGAGCCGCGGAGTGCCCGGTGTGCGCGGACCGGCTCGAGTGGAGCGAGTCGAGCGGATCGTGCCGCGGGTGTGGCTCGGCGCTCCACTGAGGCGGACGGGCCATGCTGCGCCATCCCGGCAAGACCCGCGGCCGGCCCCTCGACGTCCACCCGCTCTACTGGCCGCTGCGCTGGTCGCCGGGTGCGCGTCGTGGCCCGCACCGGGCACGGTGCCCGACGCGAAGCTGCGCGGGGCGATCCCCGCGCCCGCGCGAACGCGGGCTACGCGCGTCGTCCGCGTGGTCGACGGCGACACGGTGGTGCTGCGGCGCCTCGGCTCGAGCCGTCTGATCGGCGTCGACACGCCCGAGGTGCACGGCGGGCGCGAGTGCTACGGACGTGAGGCCTCCGCCTTCGCCTGGAGGGTCCTCGCGCCCGGCAGCCGCGTCCGCTACCTCCCGGGCGCCGAGCCGCGCGATCGGTACCGGCGCCCGCTCGTCTACGTGTGGCTCGCCGACGGCCGATCGTTCAACGCGATGCTCGTAGAGGGCGGCTACGCGACCACCTTGACGATCCCGCCGAACGATCGCTACGCCGATCGCCTGCGGCGGCTCGCGCGCGAGGCGAAGCGCCGCGAGCGCGGGCGCTGGAGCGACGCCGGGTGTCGGGCTCGCGCGTAGTTGCACCTGCTCTGCGCCCAAGACGGTCGTCGGCCCAACCCGGTCGCCGACGGCACACGGCGTCCGTCACGCTGGACACCGATCCTTGCGCGACCTACCATTCACGTTGCTCGCCAAGCAGCCGCGGGAGGCCGGAGAGAAAACCGGTCCCTTCCGAGGAAAGTCCGGACACCGCAGGGCAGGGTGGTCGGTAACGCCGACCCGGGGAAACCCGCGGGAAAGTGCCACAGAAAGGAGACCGCCCAAGCGGTGGGCGATGTGGCGGACGCGCGCGCCCGTCACGCTCCCGCCGCCGGCAAGGGTGAAAGGGTGCGGTAAGAGCGCACCGGCGGCGCGGCGACGCGCCGCGACCAGGCAAACCCCACCCGGTGCAAGGCCAAGCAGGGGCGAAGACGCTGCCCGCCGAGCCCCAGGTAGGCCGCAGGGCCGCTCAGCGGCCCGCCGCGTGCGACGCGGCAGATGGATGGCTGCTCACGACAGGATCCGGCTTATCGCCGAGCTAAGGAGGGGCCCCCGACGTGGGGCCCCTCTACCTTGGTCGCCGGCGCAGGCCGAAGCGCGGCTCAGGGTTGGACGGCTACCCCGCCGGCGCTCGAGCCCCCGCTGCCGCCGAGCGCCCCGGCGCCCGCGTCGCCGGCGGCTGCCCCGCCCGGCGTCGTGACGACCGCGTCGCCCGGCCCGGTCGCCACCACCCGCCCGCCTGACGAGCCCGTCGAAGGCGCGCTGCGGAAGGCCACGCACCCTCCTCCGCTCGAGCACGCCACCTGACCGGTCGTCCCCGGCCCGGCGGGCACCGTGGCGACTCCATTGCCGCGCCTGCTCGACTCGGCGGCCGAGCCCACCTCTCTCGGCGCGCGCGCGCGCCGCGCGCGCCGCGCGCGCCGCGCCTTCCGCGCCCGAGCACGCTCGCGCCGCTCGCTCAACTCCGCCGCTCGCCGCCGGTCGGCCGAAGGCGGGCCGGCATCCGCGCGCTCGGTGGAGCCACTCCCTGCCGGTGGCGCCTCCGTGGCGCGGTCGGGCACGAAGGCCCCGAGCGCCGCGACCGCCACAAGCCCGATTCCGAGCGCGACGAGCGCCAGCGCACGGGCGACGCTCGGCACCGGAGCGACCACGCTCTGCCGCCGGCTCGCTGCCGCCGACAGCGAGCCCGTGGCCAGCCACGTCCGCGCCCGCGCGCGGAGGGCGTCGGCGGCCACGGCCACGCGTCCTCGCGGCGCCTCGGCCTGCTCCTCCGGCCGCGACCCCGAGAGCGCCGGCGGCCATTCGGAGGCCGTCGAGCGCAACTCGGACACCGCCGGATCGTCGCCTCCGATCACGTGCGTGGGAGCGTCGCCGTTCTCGCCGTGCGACCCGTACAGACGCTCGTAGATCTTCCCTTCGACGTCTTGGCGCGGTGGCACGTTGGCACCCTGCCCTGCTCGACTCACTCCCGAACCCGCATGGTACTCCTCTGCGGCATCGGCTTGTCGGGGCCAGCGCCTCATCGGCGTCGGGGCGCGGCGTAGGTACCATTGGTTCGCCGGCCCCACTCCGGAGGCGTCCTTCTACCTCCAAACGACCCATGACCACTGCGCTTCCACCCGGGGCCGCTGGCCTCTACGACCCTCGATTCGAGCACGACGCGTGCGGCATCGGCGCGGTCGCCGACCTCTCGAACGAGGCCACGCACGCGACGGTGATCAAGGCGCTCGACGTCCTCGACCGGCTCGAGCACCGAGGCGCGAGCGGCGCCGAGATCGACACGGGCGACGGCGCGGGCATCCTGCTCCAGACGCCCGACGAGTTCCTGCGCGCGAGCGTCGACTTCGCGCTGCCGCAGCATGGGGCGTACGGCGTCGGCGCGCTCTTCCTGCCGGCCGACGAGCGGCGGCGCGGCGAGCTCGAGCGGCTCGTCGAGAGCACGATCGCGGCCGAGGGCCAGACGCTGCTCGGGTGGCGGGACGTCCCGGTCGACGGCTCGGTCCCGGGCCCGAGCGCCGCGGCCGTCGAGCCGGTCATCCGCCAGGTGTTCGTGGGCGCGGCCGGCGAGCTCGCGAGCGACCGGGACGCCTTCGAGCGCAAGCTGTACGTGATCCGCCGGGTGATCGAGCGGGGCGACCCCGAGCACGACTCGCGATCCCGTCGTTCTCGAGCCGCACGCTCGTCTACAAGGGCATGCTCACCTCACCGCAGCTGCGCGAGTACTTCCCCGATCTGTGCGACGAGCGCACGAAGACGGCGCTCGCGCTCGTGCACTCGCGCTTCTCGACCAACACCTTCCCGAGCTGGGAGCTCGCGCACCCCTATCGCTACATCGCGCACAACGGCGAGATCAACACCCTGCGCGGCAACGCCAACTGGATGAGCGCGCGCGAGTCGCAGCTCGCGAGCGACTTGTTCGGCGACGACCTCGAGAAGGTCCTGCCCGTCGTCCGCCCCGGCGGCTCCGACTCGGCGACCTTCGACAACGTGCTCGAGCTGCTGGTGCTCGCCGGGCGCTCGCTCCCGCATGCGCTGATGATGATGATCCCCGAGGCGTGGGAGCGCAACCCCGACATGGGGGAGCAGGAGCGCGACTTCTACGCCTTCCACTCGTGCCT
>Ga0126312_10001262_pt1 | contig 16489 bp, 20 predicted proteins | sample Plot104A_FD_92537 | JGI IMG/M metagenome (GOLD analysis project Ga0126312, IMG submission 92537) | Serpentine soil microbial communities from UC McLaughlin Reserve, CA, USA - Plot104A | ecosystem: Environmental > Terrestrial > Soil > Grasslands | place: USA: UC McLaughlin Reserve, Lake County... | reverse complement strand
CGGGTAGCGGACGTCCCAGAACCACTGCCTGCCCGTCACGCGGACGATCAGCGACGGCGCGCCACCTGCCGAAGCCGAGGTCGAACGCAGCGTGTCGAGGATGAGCGCGAAGAGCCCGGTAAGGACGACGAAAGGGATGACGGCGCCGGCGACGAGCACGAGTCGCAGCGTGCGGCGGTCGTCTCTCACGCGCGGTGCGGCACCACGCCCGCGCAGCACCGCAATCAGCACGAGAACGATCACGACCGCGCAGACGATCGCGGAGCCGGTGAACATCACCCACCAGAGGTCGGCGATCTCGCGCGCGGGAGTCGTCTCGGGTGCGAGCGTCGACTGGTCTCCGCCGCAGCCGCTCGAGATCGAGACAAGGGCGAGCAGCACCAGCGCGCGCACCGCGCGTGTCACGCGCCAGGCGTTTCCACGAGCGCAGCGGCATAAACGCGCCGTCGAGGACGCCGCCGGCGCGCTCGCCGTATCCAGGGCGCGGTTTCGCGGGCCGAAGCTCGGGACAGGTTCAGTCCGCCGTGCCCGATTCGAGCGCCATCGGACGTGCTTCCGCCCGCGGCCTCGTCGCCGCGATGGCGATGACCGGCTTCCGCCGCGTCAGCTCGAACCTCGGCCTCCTCGAGTCGGCGCCGCCCGAGGAGATCGTCGGCCGGAAGGCCGGCTCCGTCCTCCGCCGCGTCTCCCCGAGGCGGCGCGAAGCCATCATCGAACTCGCACACTGGAGCTACGGCGGAGCAGGCGGCGCGGCCTTCGGGCTGCTCCCGAACGCCGTGAAGAAGCACCCTGCGGCCGGCCCCGTCTACGGGCTCGGCACGTGGCTCTTCTTCGAAGTCGTCCTCGAGCCCTTGCTCGGCCTGAACTTCCCGCGGCGGCGGAAGATCGCGACGCGCACGATGCTCGTGCTCGACCACATCCTCTACGGCGTCGTCGTCGCGGGGCGGCTGGCGCCCGAGGAGGACATTCCGCGGGCCGGCTCGTTGGCCGATACCTCGGCGCCGCCACCGCGGGCGACCGAGCCTGTTGCGGCGTGAGATCTGGCCGCGCTTGCGGCTCAGACGTCGCTAACGTCGGTCGCGTCGTGTCTTGCGCTCGGCAAGCGGATGTGGAGGGTTTTCAGTAAAAGGTCCGTATGACTTTCGCCTGCGGCGTTGGGGAGTGTGGGGTTGAACTGAACCGTCGTCAGAGGAGGTCGTCGTGAGTGAGAAGCAGAGCGAGCTTGCGCTTGACGAGAGCGTTCTCGAAGAGGTGCTGCGCGAGGAAGACCGGGACGAGGCCGGGGCACCTGAGCCGGCGGCGCCCGCGACACGCGAAGGAGATGAGGTCGAGAACGAGGATGCTGCCGACCCGGACCCGCGCGGCCATGTCGACCAACCGCCGCCCGACGAGGACGAGCCCGCGCCACGCGGTCTCGTCAAGATCAAGGAGCTCCAGGGCGTGCCGCTGTTCTACGAACGCGACGCAAACCCGCGGCCGTTCCCGTTCTTGGTCGCCGACAGCTTCCTGCCCAACCTGCGCCGGACGGTGCAGCAGGTCGTCGAGCGCGTTCCGGAACAAGCGTTCGGGAGGCTCCAGCGGATCTCGTCGGCCGGCACGTTCGTCAACAAGCCGGGGATGCACGGGAAGGGCCGCGCGATGGACTGGGATCGGTGGGCGTTCGAGAAGCTCGCGATCGCGCCGATCCAGCGACATCACGAGGCAGCGTCCAAGCCGCAGCGGCAGCGGTACTGGGCTCTGGCCGCGATCTGCCGCGCCAACTCGGCCTTCATCCTCCACGGGCGCTACGACGCGGCCCACGCCGACCACATCCACCACGACGACTCGAGCCGTGTCGGCTTCGCGCAGACGCGCTCGACGGTCGCGCTCGTGCAGGCCGTGCTCAACGACATCTTCGACGCGACGCCGCAGCTCGAGATCGACGGCGGCTTCGGCGGAAAGACGAAAGGCGCGCTCGAACGAGCGATGCGAAAGGTCGGGCTGTCGAGCAACTTCACCGACGCCGACCAATTCGTGCGCTTTCTCCGCCGCAGCGGCAGGCTCGGCTTCAGACGATCGGTCGGTGTGCCCTAGCGCCGGGCGCCAGTACGCGCCGCTGCGATCGCCGCCTGGCCGTAGCTGATCCCACCGTCGTTCGGCGGCACCAGCCGGTGCGCCAGCACGCGAAAGCCTTCCTGCTCCAGCCGCGCCCGCGTACGCGCGAGGAGACGGAGGTTCTGGAACGTGCCGCCTGAGAGGACGACCCTCCGCGGCGACGCAGCTTCGACACAGGCGGCCGCGGCGCCGGCGGCCACCGATTCGTGGAAGGCCGCGGCGATCTCGGACAGCGGGCGTCGCGCCTCGAGATCGTCGTGAACCGCCCCTACGAGTGCCGCCCCGTCGCCGAAGCGCCACCGGTATGGCTCCGCATGCGTCTCGCCCGCGAGCTGCTCGAGCTCGATCGCCGCCTGCCCCTCGTACGTGACGTGCTCCCGGAGGCCGAGGACGGCGGCCACGGCGTCGAACAGCCTCCCCATTCCGGACGACAACGGCGCGTTCACCTCCAGCGCCCTGCTCACGACGTCCCAGCGCGGGAACGGAACCGGCCGGCGCGCCCGCTCGAGGTAGGCGGCCGCCGTCCGCCACGGCTCGCGAATCGCCGCCTCCCCGCCCGCCAGCGGGATCGGCTCCAGGTGCGCGAGCCGCTCGAACGTTGTCAGGTCGCAGCGAAGGATCTCGCCGCCCCACAGTGTGCCGTCGGAGCCGTAGCCAACGCCGTCGAAGACAACCGCCAGTGCCGGACCGGTCTCGCCGTGCTCCGCCAGGCAGGCGGCGGCGTGAGCATGATGGTGCTGGACACCGACGAGGTGGGCGTCCTGCTCGAGCGCCCACTTCGTCGACAGGTACTCGGGATGCAGGTCGTACGCGACCACCTCCGCCTCCATCGCGAGCATCTCGAGGGACAGCTCGAGATCGGTGCGGAACGCGCGGTATGCGGGCTCGGAGTCGAGGTCGCCGAGGTGCGCCGAGAGGAAGGCCTCATCGCCGCGGGCGACGCAGAACGTGCTCTTGAGCTCCGCGCCGGCGGCGACGATCGGCCGAGACGCCACAACAGGCAGCCGAAGAGCCGTCGGGACGTAGCCCCGCGACCTCCGGATCGGAAACGACGTCCGCACGACCGAGTCCTCGCACCGCCGATGAATCGGCCTATCGTGGATCAGGAACGCGTCGGCGATCCCACCGAGGCGCCGCTGCGCGTCCGTGTCCTCGAACGCGATCGGCTCGTCGCTCACGTTTCCGCTCGTCATCACGAGGGCGGCGCCGATGTCATCGCAGAGCAGGTGGTGCAGCGGCGTATATGGGCGCATCACGCCGAGCCATTCGGCGGCCGGGGCCACCGAGAGCGCGACCGGCGCATCCGGACGCCGGCGCAAGAGCACGATCGGACGCTCGCGCGACCACAGCAGCTCGTCCGCTGCGTCCTCGACCTCGGCCACGCGCTCCGGCGCGGAGCTCATCAGGGCGAACGGCTTGTCCTCGCGATGCTTCCGCGCCCGGAGCCGCCCCACGGCCTCCTCGTTCGCTGCGTCGCACGCGAGGTGGTAGCCGCCGAGGCCCTTGACGGCGATCACCGCGCCCGCGCGCAGCATCGCGACCGCGCCGCGAAGCGCCTCCTCGCCAAGCAACAGCGTCTCACTTGGCCGTTCGAGACCGAGTCGCGGGCCGCATACTGGGCAGGCGATCGGCTCGGCGTGGAACCGCCGGTCAGCCGGGTCGTCGTACTCCCGGCGGCAATCGCGGCACATCGCGAAGGCCGCCATCGTGGTGTGCGCGCGGTCGTACGGAACCCTGCGGACGATCGTGAAGCGCGGGCCGCACTGCGTGCAGTTCACGAAGGGATAGCGGAACCGCCGATCGGTGGGATCGCGCACCTCCCGCAGACAGTCGTCGCAGGTGGCGATGTCGGCGGGAATAAGCGCAGTCCGGGCACCCGAGGCGGCGCTCGGCGCGATACGGAACTCCCGCTCGCCGAGCGCGCCCGCCGCCTCGACGGCGATCGCGTTAACGCGGGCGGCCGGAGGCGCCTCGCGCGCGAGCTCGGCGGTGAAGCGGTCGAGCGAGCCAGGTTGTCCCTCGGCCTCGATCACCACCCCCGTCCCGTCGTTGAGGACGAAGCCGCCCAGCGAGTGCCGCCGCGCCAGCCGGTGGACGAACGGCCGGAATCCAACGCCCTGCACGAGCCCGCTGACGCGTAGCCGGCGCCGCTCGATCGTCATGCCCGCCGTTGTATCGCCTCCGGCTGCTCCCATAGATGTTTGACCGCCGCCGGAGCGGTTAGTGGGGTAGCCACGACAAGCACCGAATCGGTCCGGCAATCGTGCGGTTTCGCCGCGGTCGTCGCGGCGGAGGGAGGGCATCCGTGTGCCTCGCGATCCCAGGCCAGGTGATTGAGCTCGTCGACGAGGAACGGCGACTCGCGAAGGTCGACGTCGCGGGTGTCCGCCGCAACGTCAACATCGCGCTCGTCGATGCCGGCGGTGTCTCGGTCGGAGACTGGGTGCTGATCCACGTCGGCTTCGCGCTGTCGAAGGTCGACGAGGGAGAGGCTCTCGCGACGCTGGAGCTCCTCCAACGGATGGGCGAGGCATACGAGCAGGAGCTTGCGGACTTGCAAGCGAGCACGATCGAATGACCGAGTGCGGCTCCGACCACTGCCTCACCTGCTCCGACGAAGCCGTACCCATGCGAGTCCGCGACGTTCGGCCCGATGCCGTAGCCATCTGCGACGACGGCAGCGAGGTCATGACGGACCTCCTCGGCCCCATAGCGCCCGGCGACGTGATCCTGGTCCACGCCGGAACAGCGCTGAGCCGGCTAGCGGAACGGCCGGAGGGCGTTCTGCCATGAAGTTCGTCGACGAGTTCCGCGACGCCGACCTCGGCCAGGTCCTCGCCGGCCAGATCCTCGCGACGGTCGAGCCTGGGCGTCACTACAAGGTGATGGAGGTCTGCGGCGGCCATACGCACACGATCTACAAGTACGGCGTCGACGACCTGCTGCCGGAGAACGTCGAGCTCGTGCACGGGCCGGGGTGTCCGGTGTGCGTGATCCCGATGGGCCGCGTCGACGACGGGATCGCGGTCGCTAAGCAGCCGCGCGTGATCTTCACCTGCTTCGGCGACATGATGCGCGTCCCGGGCGGCAACGGCACGCTGCTGGAAGCGAAGGCGGAGGGCGCCGACGTCCGGATGGTCTACTCCCCGCTCGACGCGCTCCGCATCGCGAAGCAGAACCCGGACCGCGAAGTCGTCTTCTTCGCCGTCGGCTTCGAGACCACTGCGCCATCGACGGCGCTCACGCTCCTGCGCGCGCAGAGAGAAGAGCTCGACAACTTCTTCGTCTTCTGCAACCACGTCACGATCATCCCGCCGCTGCGCGCCCTGCTCGAGTCTCCTGACCTCCGGCTCGACGGCTTCATCGGCCCCGGCCACGTGTCGACGGTGATCGGTGCGCGCCCGTTCGAATTCATTCCCGCCGACTACGGCAAGCCGGTCGTCATCTCCGGCTTCGAGCCGCTCGACGTGCTGCAGTCCGTGCACATGGTTCTGCGGCAGCTCGCGGCTGGGCGGAGCGAGGTCGAGAACCAGTACACGCGCGTCGTCCCGTACGACGGCAACCTGAGCGCGCTCGAGGTGCTGGCGCAAGTGTTCGAGCTGCGGCCGCATTTCGAGTGGCGCGGGCTCGGGTTCATCTCCAACAGCGCCTTGAAGCTGTCGCCCCGGTTCGCCGACTTCGACGCCGAGCTGCGCTACGACATCCCGGGTGTGCGCGTCGCCGACCCGAAGGCGTGCCAGTGCGGTGAGGTGCTGAAGGGCGTGATCAAGCCGTGGGAGTGCAAGGTTTTCGGCACCGCCTGCACGCCGGAACGGCCGATCGGAACGTGCATGGTCTCGAGCGAGGGCGCGTGCGCGGCGTACTACAACTTCGGACGCGTCGCGCGCGAGCGGGAGGCCGTGTGAACACGGAGGGTCGCGCCCTGGAGTTGATCGAGCGGGTCCGGGCAAAGCCGCTCCGCTTCCGCGACGAGCGGATCACGATGGCGCACGGCGCCGGCGGAAAGGCGACGCAGACGCTGATCGAGGGCCTCTTCGCTCCCGCTTTCAAGCTGACCGACCTCGCCGACGCGGGCGCCGTCGACGGGCTCGCGCTTACTACCGACAGCTTTGTCGTGAAGCCGCTCCGGTTCGCCGGCGGCTCGATCGGCGACCTCGCCGTCAACGGGACCGTCAACGATCTCGCGGTCGCGGGTGCGCGGCCGCTTGCCCTGGCGCTCTCGCTCGTGCTCGAGGAAGGGCTCGCCGCCGACGAGCTCCGCGCCGAGGTGGAGGCGATCGCCGCGGCCGCGGCGGCCGCCGGCGTCGACGTGATCACGGGCGATACGAAAGTCGTGGAGCGCGGCAAATGCGACGGCATGTACATCACCACGACCGGGCTCGGGCGTAGCGATCCGCGGGCGTCGCTGTCGCCGGGCTCGCTCTCTCCCGGCGACCGCGTCCTCGTCTCGGGGGCCGTCGGCGAGCACGGCACCGCAGTGATGCTCGCGCGGGGCGAGTTCGAGCTCGACGCCCCCGTCGCCTCGGACACGCGATCGTTATGGCCCGCGGTCGATGCGCTGCTCGAGGCGAGCGGACCGTCGCTGCGCGCGATGCGCGACGCGACGCGCGGCGGCGTCGCCTCCGTCCTCAACGAGCTGGCGCGCGCATCGGGCGTCGGCATCGTCGTACGCGAGGCAGCCGTGCCGGTCGCGCCAGCGGTCGCGGGCGCCTGCGAGATCCTGGGCATCGACCCGATGTACGTCGCGAACGAGGGCAAGCTCGTTGCCTTCGTCGCGCCCACCGGAGCCGAGGAGGCGCTCGCCGCGCTCCGGGCGGTCCCGGGCTGCGAGCAGGCGGCAGAGATCGGCGAGGTGACGAGCGAGCCGCAGGCGCTCGTCCTCGTCGAGACGGCGTTCGGTGGGCGGCGCGTGATGGACCTGCTCGTCGGTGACCCCTTACCCCGGATCTGCTGAAAGAGGAAGGAGCTGTGGCAATGGACATCCAGGAGCAGCTCGTCGATGCGCTCGCCGACGCGCATGCGATGGAGAAGCAGTCGTTGACGACGCTGGAGGCGGCGCTGCGGGTCGCCGGCGATCCGCAGCTCGAGGCGCTCTACCGCGGTCACATCGTCGAGACTCGTCGGCATCTCGAGCTGCTCGAGGCGCGGCTGGAGGCGTACGACGCCTCGAGATCGGTGCTCAAGGAGCTCGGCGGGCGCGTCAGCGCACTCGCCCTCGGCGCGGGCGTGGTCGCCCAGAAGAACACGCCGGCGAAGCTCGTCGCGGTCGCGTACGGCTTCGAGAACTTCGAGATCGCGTCCTATGAGCTGCTGCGTCGCATCGCCGAACGGGCGGGTGACGGCGACACCGTGGAAACGGTCGACCGGATTCTCGTCAACGAGCGGCAGGCGGCGGCGAAGCTCGAGGCGTCCTACGACCTCGCGCTTCAGGCGGCAGGAGTCGTGCATGCATGAGCTCGCGCTCGCGGAGGCGGTCGTCGCGATCGCGCTGCAGCACGCTCGTGGCAAGCGGGTGGCGCGGGTGGAGCTCGAGGTCGGGCGCCTGCGGCAGGTCGTGCCGTCGTCGCTCGCATTCAGCTTCGAGCTGGTCGCGCAGGGCACGGGCGCGGACGGGGCCGAGCTGGGGATCGAGGAGATACCGGTGCGCGTCGCGTGCCGTGCGTGCGAGGCGGAGTCGGAAGTCGACGTCTTTCCGTTCGCATGCGGACGCTGCGGCGCGCTCGACGTGGAAGTGGCGGCCGGCGATGAGCTGCACGTTGTCGCGCTCGAGCTCGAAGACGCGCCCGTCACTGCGGTAAGGAGGTAGCGGATGGAGGCAAGCAGAGCTTTTCCGGGCTACGAGGAGATCCAGCCCGCGCCCGGCTTCGACGAGATCCACATTCTCTGGACGTCGGAGGGGATGAGCTGCGACGGCGACACGGTCTCGGTGACGGCCGCGCAGCTGCCGCGGATCGAGGACGTGATCAACGGCAACATCCCGGGGCTGCCGAAAGTGCACCTGCACAACAAGGTGCTCTCGCCGACGCTCGGCGGCGACGAATTCCTCGCGCCGTTCTTCGCGGCGGCCCGCGGGGAGCTCGGCGCCCCCTTCATCTTCGTCGTCGAGGGCTCGATCCCGAACGAGCAGATCAACGGCGACGGCTACTGGACGTCGATGGGCAACGATCCCGCGACAGGGGAGCCGCTGACGGTCAACTGGTGGATCGATCAGCTCGCGCCGAAGGCGTGGGCCGTCGTCGCCGCAGGCACGTGCGCCACCTACGGCGGCATCCACGCGATGGCCGGGAATCCGACCGGTTGCATGGGCCTGGCCGACTACCTCGGCTGGGAGTTCCGCTCGGCCGGCGGTCTTCCGATCGTCAACGTACCCGGCTGCCCGGTCCAGCCGGACAACTTCATGGAGACGCTGACCTGGGTGCTGTATCAGGCGGCCGGCCTTGCGCCCGTGATCCCGCTCGACGAGCACCTTCGCCCGCAGTGGCTGTTCGGCAAGACCGTCCACGAAGGCTGCGACCGCGCCGCCTACTACGAGCAGGCCGATTTCGCGCACGACTATAACTCGCCGAAGTGCCAGGTGAAGATCGGCTGCTGGGGGCCGGTCGTCAACTGCAACGTCACGAAGCGCGGCTGGATGGACGGCATCGGCGGTTGCCCGAACGTCGGCGGCATCTGCATCGCGTGCACGATGCCCGGCTTCCCGGACCGATTCATGCCGTTCATGGACGCACCGCCCGGCGGCTCGCTCTCGTCGGCGCTGCTCGCGCCGTACGGGCCGTTCATCCGCGCGATGCGCGGCATCACCAACAAGGGCGCGAACAGGGAACCAAAGTGGCGGCACAACCGACCCGAGCTGACGACGGGCTACGACCCGCGCTGGGGCAACAAGAAGGAGAGCTGAGAGAGTGGCGATCAGAGAACGGATCGAGCCCGAGAAGCGAAACCTCGTCGACATGTCGTGGGACCCGATTACGCGGATCATCGGAAACCTCGGCATCTACACGAAGATCGACTTCGACAACAACGAGGTCGTCGACTGCAAGGCGACGTCGTCGCTCTTCCGCGGCTACAGCGTCTTCATGAAGGGCAAGGATCCGCGCGATGCGGGCTTCATCACCAGCCGCATCTGCGGCATCTGCGGCGACAACCACACCGTCTGCTCGATCTACGCACAGAACATGGCGTACGGGATCCGGATGACGCCGCTCGCCGAGCACATCTTCAACCTCGGCGAGGCAGCCGAGTACATGTTCGACCACACGATCTTCCAGGACAACCTCGTCTTCGTCGATTTCTGCGAGCAGATGGTCAAGGACACCAACCCGAGCCTGCTCAGGAAGGCGGAGAAGGCCGAGGCGCCGAACGCCGCCATCCACGGCTACCGGACGATCGCCGACATCATGCGCGCCTGCAATCCGTTTACCGGCGACGTCTACCGTGAGTCGCTCAACCAGAGCCGGATCACGCGCGAGATGTTCTGCCTGATGGAGGGACGCCACGTCCATCCGTCGACGATGTATCCGGGCGGAACGGGCACGGTCGCGACGCCACAGGTGTTCACCGACTACCTCTCCCGGCTGATCCACGTCGCCGACTTCGTCAAGCGCGCGGTGCCGCTCAACGACGACCTGTTCAACTTCTTCTACGACGCGCTGCCGGGGTACGAGGAGGTCGGGCGGCGGCGCGTGCTGCTCGGCTGCTGGGGCGCGTTCCAGGACGCGCAGGCGTGCGACTACCGCTACGAGCACATGACGGACTGGGGCCGCAAGATGAAGGTGACGCCGGGCGTCGTGATCGACGGCGAGCTGGTGACGACCGACCTCGTCGAGATCAACCTCGGCATCCGCATCCTGCTCGGGCACTCCTACTACGACGACTGGGTCGCCGAGGAGACGTTCGTGCCGAAGGATCCGCTCGGCAATCCCGTCGACCGCCGGCACCCGTGGAACCAGACGACGCTGCCCAAGCCGCAGAAGCGCGACCTCGCCGCCGGCAACTACAGCTGGGTGATGAGCCCGCGCTGGGAGGCAGGTCGCGGCGAGCCCCCGCTCGCGCTCGACACCGGCGGTGGGCCGTTCGCCCGCCTCTACGTCACCGCGCTCGCAGGCCTGGTCGACACTCCGTACGTGACGGCGCCGGGCGACGGCAGCGTCCGGATCCACATCCCGAAGACGCCGTCGCGCCCCGAGCAGACGCTCGAGTGGCGCGTTCCGCAGTGGTCGAACGCGATCGAGCGGAACCGCGCGCGTGCCTACTTCATCGCGTACGCGGCTGCGATGGCGTTTGGGTTCGTCGAACAGGCGCTCGCCGAGGTGCGCCGGGGCCACACAAAGACGTTCAACGACTTCGAGGTTCCGGACGAGGCGATCGGCGTCGGCTTCCACGAGGCCGTTCGCGGCGTGCTGTCGCACCACCTCGTGATCCGGGACAAGAAGATCGCGAACTACCACCCGTACCCGCCCACGCCGTGGAACGGCAGCCCGAGGGATTCGAACGGCGTTCCGGGGCCGTACGAGGACGCGGTGATGGGAATGCCGATCTTCGAGGAGAACGGCCCGGAGAACTTCCGCGGCGTCGACATCATGCGCGCGGTCCGGAGCTTCGACCCGTGCCTGCCGTGCGGCGTGCACATGTACCTCGGCAAGGGCAAGACGCTGAAGAAGGTGCACCAGCCGATGTTCGGAGGGCACTGATGCTCGATACGGAGGTCCGCGAGCGCGTCGCGCGCGTCGACGAGCTCCTGGCGGTCATCAACGATGACGAACCTGCGATCGAAGCGGTGTCCGCCGTGGTCGCGCTGTACGGCGAGGCACTCCGCCGGATCGTCGAGCAGATCGGCGCGGATGCACTCGACGCGGACGAGCTGCTGTCGCATCTGCTCCTTCTGCACGATCTGCACCCCGTCGACGTCGAGACACGCGTCGAGCGCGCGCTCGCCGACGTGCGGCCGTACCTCGGCTCGCACGGCGGTGATGTCGAGCTGGTCGGAGTCGCCGACGGCGTCGCGCGCGTTCGGCTGCGCGGAACGTGCAACGGCTGCCCCTCGTCGACGGCAACGCTGCGCAACGCGATCGAGGAAGCGATCGCCCGGGCTGCACCGGAGCTCGAGGGCGTCGAGGCCGAGGGCGCCGCGGAGCCGTCTCCACCGGGGCCGCAGCTCGTGCAGATCGGCTCGCTCCAGTGCCCGACGGAGCTCAACGGCGGATGACCGCGCCCAGTCTCGAGCGACTCGCGCGTGGCACCGCCACGCCGTGGCCGACTAACGATCCGTTACCGGCCCGCGGCGGCGAAGCGCGGTGCGAGCTCTGCGGCGGCGGGCCGCTCGCGCCGGAGCACCGCCACGTCGCCGACGTGCAGAGCCGAACGCTGCTGTGCGCATGCCGCGCGTGCGCGATCCTGCTCGGCCGCCCGGGCGCGGGCGGCGGCCACTACCGGCTCGTGCCCGAGCGCCGTCTGCTGCTCAACGGCTTCCGGCTCGGCAACGAGCAGTGGGCGGCGCTCCAGATCCCGGTCGACCTCGCGTTCTTCTTCGCGAGCACGCCCGCCGGTCGAGTCGTCGCGCTTTACCCGAGCCCGCTCGGCGCGACAGAGTCGCAGCTCGAGCTCGAGGCGTGGGCGGAGCTCGAGCGGGAGAACCCGGTGCTGCGCGAGCTCGAGCCGGACGTCGAGGCGCTGCTCGTGAACCGCGCGGACGGTGCGCGGGAGCACTTCGTCATGCCGATCGACGAGTGCTACACGCTCGTGGCGCTGATCCGCTCGACCTGGAAAGGGCTCGCCGGCGGCGAGGAGGTCCGCCGGGAGCTGGAGCAATTCTTCGAGCGCCTGCGCGAGCGCGCGACGCTGGCGGCGAATGACGGAACGGAGGTCGCATGAAGAAGGACAACCTGAAGGTCGGCAAGCCGCAGGTGAAGCCGGACAAGCCGACGCACGTGCTCGGAATCCAGCAGGGGAACGCGCCGGGAAGCTACGAGAAGTCGCATGGGCACGAGCCGGACGGCCGCTCGACGGCCCGGCGTTCGACGGGGATCCTCCCCAAGAAGCACGAGCCGATCGACCCGCGGATGCCGAACCTCTCGCCGCCGTGAGCGTCGCCGCGCCCGAGCTCTCGCCGCCCCAGCTCGACTTCCGCGTCGAAGACGTCGCCGCGGCCGAGTACGCCGCCGTCCCGACGCTCCTCTTCAGCGTCGGAATCGCGGTGGCAGGGCCTTCGGTTCGGTCGCTTGCACTGAACGTCCAGGTGCGGATCGATGCGCCGCGGCGCGCGCATAACGACCGGGAGCGCGAGCGGCTGTTCGAGCTGTTCGGCGCGCCCGCGGACTGGAGCCGAACGCTGCGCAGTCTCCGCTGGACGAGCGCGTCAGTGACGGTGCCGCCGTTCGACGAGAGGACGACCGTCGAGCTTCCGATCGCTTGCACGTACGACTTCGACGTCGTCGCAACGAAGTACCTCCACGCGCTCGAGCCCGGCGACGTGCCGCTCGAGCTGCTCTTCAGCGGCAGCGTCTTCTTCGCGGGCGCGGGCGGGCGCCTTCAGGTCGTGTACCTGCCGTGGGACCGCGAGGCGCGCTGCGAGCTTCCCGTGCACGTCTGGCGGGCCGCGGTCGAGACCGCGTTCCCCGGCACCGGATGGCTGCGCGTTCGCCACGACGTGCTCGAACGGCTGCACGCGTACCGGTCGGCGCACACGCTGCTGACGTGGGACGCGACACTCGAGCGCCTCCTGAAGGAGGCCGAGTGACCGACGTCGTCCGCCAGATCGCGGACGCGGTGCTGTACGAGGGGCACATGCTGTTCCCGTACCGTGCGTCGGCACTCAAGAACCGGCAGCGGTGGACGTTCGGGGGCGTCTACCCGGCCGCCTACGCGGCGACGACGGGAGACCGCTCGCGCGTCTCGTTCGAGTGTCTCGTCGAAGGTCGCGCGCCCGAGGTCGAGGTCGAGGCCCGCTTCCTGCAGATCGTCGAAGGCGCGGCCTGCGACGAGGCGATCGAGCGCACAGTCGGCGTCGGGCGGATCGACGCACCGCCGCTGCAGGGACGCGTGGATGCGTCAACCGAGCAGCTGCGCACGGGACTGCACCGGCTGTCCGCGTGGATCGAGAACACGAGCACGTGGGCCGGGACGTCGCGTGACGAGGCCATGCGCCATACGTTCGCGTCGGCGCACGTCGTCGCGCGGGTGCGCAACGGCGCGTTTCTCTCGGCGCTCGACGCGACCCCCGAACCGTTACACAACGAGGGGCTCTGGCCGGTGCTCGTCGGCGAGGAGGGAGACCGGATGACGGTGCTCGCCTCGCCGATCATCCTCTCCGACTACCCGAAGGTGGCGCCCGAGAGCCCAGGCGACTTCTTCGACGGGTGCGAGGTCGACCAGCTGCTCGTGCTCAGCGTCCTCGCCCTCAGCGACGACGAGAAGCGCGAGGTCCGTGCCGGCGACCCGCGGGCGCGCGCGATCCTCGAACGAACCGAGGCGATGCCGCCCGAAGATCTGATGCGCCTGCACGGCACGTGGAGGGACGCGTGACGGACGTCTGGCACGAGCTCGAGCGGCCGGGGCCGGAGGCGGCGCTCGTCGACGGCGTCGAGATCCGCCGCGGGACCCAGGTCCGGCTTCGTCCGCGCGCGGGCCGCGACGCGTGGGACGCGCTTCTCGCGGGGAGGGTCGCGGTCGTCGAGCGAATCGAGGAGGAGATCGAGGGCGCGGTCCACCTCGTCGTCTCGCTCGCGGACGACCCAGGGCGCGAGCTCGGCGCCGCGCATCCCGGCCACCGTTTCTTCTTCGCGCCCGACGAGGTGGAGGCCATTCTCCGCCCGCGCGTCCTCGTGGCCGGCATCGGCAACGTCTTCCTCGGCGACGACGGCTTCGGCTGCGCCGTCGCCGACGTGCTCGCGGACTCGCCCCTGCCGGAAGGCGTCGAGGTGCACGACTACGGCGTGCGCGGGCTCGATCTCGCGTATGCGCTCGGCGCGTACGACGCGGTTGTGCTCGTCGACACCGTCCACCTCGGCGACGAGCCGGGGACGGTGGCCGTGATCGAGCCGCAACTCGACGACGCCGAGGAGGCGGAGATCGAGACGCATGGTATGGATCCGGCGCGCGTGCTCCGGCTCGCGCGCGAGCTGGGGCCGCTGCCGCGGCGCACGCTCGTCGTCGGTTGTCAGCCGCTGAGGGTCGTGGCGCCGGACGAAGACGAAGTGCTCGTCGCGCTGAGCGAGCCGGTGCGCGCCGCGGTCGAGACGGCTTCGACGGTCGCCCGCTCGCTCGTCGAGGACCTGCTGGTTGAGCTCGAGAAAGGTGGTTCCGAACGATGACGATCCAGATCCCGAAGCCGCTCGTCCTGCTCGGCGCGGCGTTCGGCGTCTTCGTGTCCTACTACGTCGTGCGGCACGAGCTGCCCGCGCTGTACCGCTACGTCGTGAAGTTCGAGTCGATGTAAATGCATCGCACGAGAGTCCGGATCGTCGAGAACGTCCTCGACGCGAACGACATGCTCGCCCGTGCAAACCGGGACGACTTCAATCGCGCCGGCGTCGTGGCCGTGAACCTGATGAGCGCCCCCGGTGCCGGGAAGACGACGCTGCTCGAGCGCGTCCTGGCGGCGCTCGGCGACGTTCGGGTCGGCGTGCTCGAAGGCGACGTGCAGGGCACGCTCGACGCCGCCCGCCTCGCGTCGCTGCATGTCCCCGTCACGCAGATCGAGACGAGCGCCGGCTTCGGCGGCGAGTGCCATCTCGACGCGAACATGGTGCGCGCGGCGCTGCCGTCGGTGCCACTCGACGACCTCGACCTGCTGGTGATCGAGAACGTCGGCAACCTCGTCTGCCCCGCCGAGTTCGGCGTGGGAGAGCATCACCGCGTGATGGTGTCGTCGGTGACGGAGGGCGAAGACAAGCCGCTCAAGTACCCGCTGATGTTTCGCGCGTGCGAGCTGGTGCTCGTGAACAAGCTCGACCTGCTGCCGCACCTCGACTTCGACCTCGACACGTTCTTGCAGCACCTGGACGCCGTGCATCCAGGCGTACCACGGTTGCTCATGAGCGCGCGGACCGGCGAGGGCGTCGAAGCGTTCCGGGAGTGGCTCGTTGCGGTGGCCACTCGAGAGCCGGCCGCCGTCGGATGACCTCGGCTTCCGTAACGGCACTCGAGGCGCACGTCGACGAGGCGGTGGTCGAGAGGACGGAAGCGACGCGCCGGTACTTCGCGGCCGAGGCCGAGCGGGTTGCAATTGTCTGCCGCGAGCTCGCGAAGCGGTTCGTCGCCGGCGGGCGCCTGCTCGCGGTCGGGGGCTCGCCGCAGGCGTGGTCCGACGCGCACCACGTCGCGGTCGAGTTCGTGCATCCGGTGATCGTGGGGAAGCGCGCGCTCCCCGCTGCCGCCGTCGACACGGGCGACCTCGCGCTGCTCCGCAGTGTGGACGACGCAGTGATCTCCTTCGACCCGGTCACGGTCCGGATGCAGACGGGCGAGTGGACGTTCGGCCCGCAGGCGACGGATCCGTTCGTGCGCCAGGAGCTGGCCGAGACGCTGTACCACGTCGTGTGGGAGCTCGTGCACGTCTTCTTCGAGCACCTCCACGGCTCGAAGGCCGGCGCCGGCGCGTCCGCGTTTCTCTATCCCTTTCTCGACGACCGGGGGCAGGATCTCGACGCAGTCACGACGGATGTGGCGCGCTCGGTGCTGATGAAGGCCGACGAGGCCGCCGCCCTGAGGGAGCAGACGCTCGGCGAAGCGCGGGGGACGCTGCCAGACGCGGCCGTCGCGTTGTGCCGAGCGCTGGACGCAGGTGCGACCCTCTACGCCTTCGGCAACGGCGGCTCAGCCACCGACGCGATGGACGTCGTCGCGGACTTCCGGGCCGCGCCGCAGGGGTGGGAGCCGCGGAAGGCGGTCGATCTCGCGGCCGACAGCGCGATTCTCACGGCGCTCGCCAACGACATCGGCCCACAGGTGCTGTTCGCCCGCCAGCTGATCGCATTAGGGCGTCCGGGCGACGTTGCGCTTGCGATCTCGACGAGCGGCGGCTCCGAGAACATCATCGAGGCGCTGTCGGAGGCACGACGGCGCGGTCTCGCGACGATCGCGCTCGTGGGCTATGACGGCGGGCGGATCGCTGACGAGGGACTCGCGGATCACGTGATCGTGACGAGATCGGACCACATCCCGCGGATCCAGGAGGCCCAGGCGAGCGCGTACCACGTGCTCCGCGAGCTGGTCGAGCTCGCCGGACGACGTTAGCGGCGCGAGCGCGTCAGCCGCCGGATCGACCGCGTCGACGACGCTCGGCGAGAGTATCGGCGTGACCGGCTGCGGACGGCGGCCAGAAGTGCTCGGCGCGCGCGCGTTGAACCGCGCCACGCTCGAGCGGCAGCTGCTGCTTCGCCGGTCGACGCTGTCTGTG
>Ga0126312_10001261_pt1 | contig 16489 bp, 13 predicted proteins | sample Plot104A_FD_92537 | JGI IMG/M metagenome (GOLD analysis project Ga0126312, IMG submission 92537) | Serpentine soil microbial communities from UC McLaughlin Reserve, CA, USA - Plot104A | ecosystem: Environmental > Terrestrial > Soil > Grasslands | place: USA: UC McLaughlin Reserve, Lake County... | reverse complement strand
CGGGAGGGCTGCAGGTGCGCGATGAAGGTGACCTTCTCGCGGAACTCCGGATGCTGCTGCAGGAAGGTGTCGAACGCCGTGAACCCCCGCAGCACGTTCTTCGACAGGTCCGCCCGGTCGACGCGAAGGATCAGGCAGTCCCGGCGACGGCGCAGGAGCTCCTGCTCGTAGGAGAGCACCTCGTCCGACTCCGCCGCGCGGTCGAGCCGGCCGGCGTCGATGCCCAGCGGGTAGGCGCGGACCCAGGTCTCGCGTCCTGAATGGATCACGGCGCCGCGCTTATAGTCGACGTCAAGCTCCAGCAGCTCGCGGCAGCAGTGTAGGAAGTTGCGGCAGTAGGCGGTGGTGTGGAAGCCGATGATGTCGTTGGCGAGGAGGCCGCGGTAGATCTCCTCGCGCATGCGGTTGGGCAGGATCCGCCAGCTGTCCGGCTGCGACCAGGGGATGTGGACGAAGTGGTGCAGCAGGGCGTCGGGCCGGGCGCTGCGCACCAGAGCCGGGCAGGTATATAGGTGGTAGTCGTGAAACATCACGAGCGGCTCGGCGTCGTCGGAGATCGCCGCCAGCACCGAGCGCGCGATGTCGGCATTCACGGTCTTGTATCCGTAGTCCCACGCTTCGGCCTCCTCCCGGCGGATGTCCGGCGCGTTTGAGAGGTCCCATAGGTAGTGCTGGATGAACCACAGGATCGGATTCGCGATCACGTTGTAGAAGCGGTCGTATGCCTCGGGGTCGCTCTCCACGAAGAGCACGTCGTAGGTGACGCCATCCAGCTCCTGGGTCACCGGCTCGCCTCCCGACTCCCGGCTCACCACGACGTCCTCGTCGGTCATCGCCGAGGCAATCCACAGCGCGCCGCGGTGCGCCACGAGCCCGCTGAGGGCGGTTACGAGTCCGCCGCCGCCGCGGCGCACCGTGCGCTCGCCGTCCGGCGTTCGCTCGAACTGCGCCGGGCCGCGATTGGAGACGATCACCAGGCGGGGTTCGCCGTTCACAGGTCCATCTCCCCGAACAGCCGCAGCCAGTCACGCAGTAGGCGGGGAGTGAGGAACAGCTCCCGCGCGCGCTCCTTGCCGGCCCGACCGAGCTGCTTGGCGAGCCCGGGGTCCCCGAGCACCTGGAGCATCCGCTCGGCGGCCTCCGCCGGCGAGGAGATCAGATAGCCCGTCTCGCCGTCCTTCACCTGGAGCGGGATCCCGCCGACGTTCCCGGCCACCACCGGGCGGACCTTCCACAGCGCTTCGGTGACGGTGAGACCGAACCCTTCGCGAAGCGACTTCTGGATCACCACGTCGGCCTGCGACTGGAACGCGTTCACCTCGATCGCCCCGACGTTGTTCAGGTTGTTCAGGATCTTGATGTCCGGATCGCCGTCGGCGTAGCTGAACGTCTCGTGAAAGAACTCCCATCCCTCCGGATCGTCGGTCGCCATCGATCCCACCAGCGCAAGCTGGACCTCCGGCATCTCCTCTCGCAGGAGGCGAAACGCGTCGATCACCCCCATCGGGTCCTTCCAGGGGTCGAACCGCGAGACCTGGCAGATCAGCGGGCGGTCGGTGTCGATGCCGAACTGCTGGCAGACGAAGGAGGCATCCTCGGGCGACAGGGCCATGTTCTTGGGCGAGAGCGGATCGATCGCCGGTGGGATGATCTGGACCCCGCCCTCCATTCCTGACGGGACGTACTGCTCCATGTGGTAGATCGACTCGTCGTAGTCCCGCAGCAGAGGAATCAACCGGTCGAGCGTCTCGCGATTCGGCGTCGACAGGTCGATGTGGCAGCGCCAGACCCAGGTTCGGGAATGGTTCGTGGCGCCCGCCCGCAGAGCGGCGGGCTGGGGATCGTGGACGATGATCACGTCCCACTCGTCGTCGAGGCTCTGCGCGTTCATGGCGTTGTAGGCCTCGAAGACCTCCCACTGCTGATCGGAGATCGTCTGCGGATCGCCCTGGAGCGAGTTGTGCATGAGTTTGGTGACGTTGAAGAACTCCTCGCGGCCGAGAATCACGCGCCAGTGAACGTCGAGCCCCACGTCCCGCATCAGCGGCACCAGCGTGTAGAGGATCTCCGAGACACCGCCGCCGAAGGCAGTCGCGCTCACGTGGAGAACGCGCTTCCCCTCCAGCGCAGCCGCGAGGTCGCGGATCTCCTCGACGAGGCCGCGACCCGCGAGGTGCGTGTAGTCGGCGAGGGATCGATCGCCTAGCGCGACATCCTGGAGCATCGAGGCAAGATACCTGCGCCCACGGGCCGGCGGCTCACGCCACCGCCCTTGTCAATCGCTCGATCCCCGCGTCAAGCTCACCGACGATGCGCGCGTGCAGCTCCGGCGTAGCCGCCGTCACGCACGAAAGCTGGAACTCGGCGCCTGAGCCGAGGACCCGTCGGGGGGCCAGGGGTTCGCCGTACGCGTCGGTCACAACCGCGCCGGCCTCCTCGCAGATCAGTACCACGGCCGCCAGGTCGTAGGGCGAGTTGTTGAGCACGACCCCGCCGCCGATCCGCTCGAATTCCTCGCGCATGCTCGGGATATCCGCGACGAGCCTCGGGCCGGGCTCGATGTAGGCGTCGAGCTGTCCGGTCACCACCCGGGTCATGTCGTAGGTCGCGGAGCCGAGATCGAACGTCCCCCCGCCCACCGACGAGGAATCGATGAGCTCGCCGAGCACCTCGGCAATTCGCCGCACGGGGCGGCCGCGCAGGCCGTAGGCCCAGAACATCCGCGAGACCTCGGTGTTCGCCGATAGCGCAGGGGGCGGCTCGACGCCCGCCCCGCGCTCGGCCACGAACGCCTGCCCGGACTTGATCTCGATGACACAGCCCACGCGCACGTCCCCGATCGTTGGCTCCCCGTCGCCGAGCGGCGCCAGCGCCACTGACACGCACGCGGCCTCGAAGCCGGCCATCGCCGGCCGGGTGCCGTCGATGGGGTCGACCACGAGCACCCATTCGGCGTCGCCGGCGGGCGCGACCAGCCCGCGGTCCTCGGAGTAGAACGCGACCTCAGGTGCCCGCTCGGCGAGGAATCGCTCCATGAACGCCTCGGCGCGCTCGTCGATGGCGAAGGTGACATCGCCACCGGCACCGGCGCCCGAGTGAACCCGTCCGGCGTGGCTGCCGAGCTCGGGGGCGACCTCCTCGCGAAGCGCCTTCGCGAGATCCAGAACGACGCTCTTCACGGTTAGCCGTCTTCCGGCCGCTCGCCCAGCTTCACGTCGACGGTCTGCGTCTTGCCGTCGCGGATGATCTGCACCTCGACGGTGTCGCCGGGATCGTGGCGGGCGATCAGCTGGGGGAGGTCGGTCTCGTTCACGATCTTGTCGCCGTCGATTGCGGTGATCACATCCCCTCCGACGTCTACCTGCTGACCCTGGAAGTGGATCGTCTGGTCTGAGCCCGTGAGCCCGGCCTGCTCGGCCGGCCCTCCGCTGGTCACGCTGGCGATCAGGGCACCGCTATCGGTTGGCAGGTTCAATCGCTCGGCGAGCTGCGGGTAGATGGGCTCGGTTCGCACCCCGATGTACGCGTACTTGACCTCGCCGTTCCTTCGCAACTCGTCGAGGGAATGCGCCACGAGCGGCATCGGAACCGCGAATCCGACTCCCTCGTTGCCGCCGGAGGTGGTGCTGATCTGCTGGTTGATCCCGATGACGTGGGCGTCGGCGTCGAGCAGCGGCCCGCCGGAGTTCCCGGGATTGATGGATGCATCGGTTTGAATCGCCCCCTCGATCTGGAAACGGGTCAGCGACTCGATCGAGCGGTTGGTGGCCGACACGACCCCGATGGAGAGGGACTGCTCTTGCTCGAACGGGCTCCCGATCGCGGCGACGGGCTGCCCCACAGCGACGTTCTCGTTGGTCGCCAGCGACAGGGGCTTCAGGTCGAGGCCGTCCGGATCCACCTTCAGCAGCGCGACGTCTGCGTTCGGGTCGAAGCCGACGATGTCGGCCCGCACCCGGTTGCGGTCCCCGAACTCCACATAGACCTCCTTGGCCTCATGGATCGGCCCGCCGCCGCCGCTGTCCGCGTCCGTGACGACGTGGGCGTTTGTTGCGATCTCGCCGGTATCGGAGATCACAAATCCCGACCCCTCGGCAGCCGAGCCCCCGCCGCCGCCGAGAATGCTGGACAGGCTGCCGCCGGGGAAGATCGAGAGGATGGTCACAACCCCGGGCGAGGCCGACTGGTAGATAGCCCCCGGATTGAAGCTGCCGCTCTGCGACTGCACCACAACCGTCTTCTGCGGCGCATTCTGCGTGGAAACCGTCGTCACCGATCCCGCGCCTCCCGAGTCTCCGGAGTCTCCACCCCCGCACGCGCCGATCGCGATGGCCGCGGCCGCGAGCAGGCATGCCGCCGCCGGGCGCGGGGTGCTCACGCCGGGACTCCGCCGTCGACCACCTCGGGGAGCCGGAGCTCGAAGCGCGTTTGGCCGCGCCGCGACTCGACGCCGAGCTCGCCGTGCATGCGCACGGCCAGCTCTCGCGCGATGGCCAGTCCCAGGCCGGAGCCGCTCACGCGATCGCCGGTGTAGAAGCGATCGAAGACGCGATTGCGATCGTGGGGACCGATGCCGGGTCCGTCGTCGGCGACCACCAGGCTCGCTGCTCCGTCCCGCCGCTGAGCTGTGATTGAGATTGAGGTTCCCTCCGGCGTGTGCGTCAGTGCGTTGTCGAGGAGGATACGGATGATCTGAGCCACCCGGTCGCCGTCTGCCATCGCCGTCGCCCGGTCCGCCCCATTCACCTCGATGGCGGACTGGTGCCGCTCCGCCACCGGGCCGAACTCGTCAACCACGCGCCCTGCCAGACCCGCGAGATCGACCTCGTCGGCGCTCACCTCCATCACGTCGGCATCGAGCTTCGAAAGGTCCAGTAGGTCGGCGGTCAGCTTGGTAAGCCTGGCGATCTGCTCTCGCATGGTCCGGACGAACTCGGCCCTCACCGCCGGGTCGGGCTCGTCCTCGTCGAGGAGCTCCACGAATCCACCCAGAGAGAAGATCGGAGTGCGCAGCTCGTGCGAGGCGTTGGCGATGAACTCCTTGCGGGCGCTGTCTAAGCGCGCGAGCCGTTGCTGCATCTCGTTGAAGGTGCCGGCGAGCTGGCCCACCTCGTCCGTTCCCTCATCCGGGATCGGCGTCGAGAAGTCGCCCTCCGCGACCTTCTGGGCGGCCTCCTCCAACCGGTTGAGGCGCTTGGCGTGCGCCCTGGCTGCGAGCCAGCCCGCGGCCAGGGCCGCGAGGAGGGCGATCGAGCCCGCGATCAGGATCTGGCGCCGGATCAGCGCAACCGTGTCGTCGACGTCGGCGAGCGGCGTCGAGGTGACGGCGACCCATCGCGGCTGCCCGTTGACGGACAGCGGGATGGCGATCTCGCCCGTTCGCTCGCCCGCGATACGCTCGATCGCCGACGCCGGACGCCCGCTGCTGACCGCCGCCGTGGCCGCGGGATAGGTGGGCACGATCGCGGTGCGCTCGAACTCCGAGTCGGCGACAACGAAGTCCGGCGCGGACGACGTCGACGCGATTCCCAGCACCGTGACCCTCGCGTCAGCGCGCTGGGCGGCGCTCCTGACCAAACGCCGGACCTGCGCCTGCGACTCGCCCCGGCGCATGGCACGGTCGAGGCGGACGCCTTCGGAGGTCGCCACCTCCTCGAGCCGCTGGAGCTTCTGCGCGGTGAGGTTCGATCGGAGCTGCGGGACGACGTACAGGTAGATGAATCCCACGGCCGCTGCCGTGATCACGAAGAAAAGGACGGCGAGCCGGTTGCGGACGCTGCCGAGGATCACGCGTGACCCCCGTTTCTCTCGATCGGCCCGCTGCTCGAACCAGCCGCGCCCCTTCCGGACGCGTGCCGGGGCTGGCTCCTCGCCCGTTCGCCATCCAAGGCTCACTCGTCCTTGTCGCGGAAGCGGTAACCCACGCCGCGCACCGTGAACAGGTACTTCGGGGAGCGCGGATCCCGCTCCAGCTTCTCTCGAAGGTGGCGGATGTGGACGTCGACGGTGCGGGGATCCCGGTAAGCGGAATCGCCCCAGACCTGCTCCAGGAGCATCTCGCGGGTTTGAACCCGGCCAGGGGACCGGGCGAGCGCGGCGAGGATCTCGAACTCCACATACGTGAGCTGCGCGCGTTTGCGCCGCACGGTCACGACTCGTCGCTCGAAATCGATCCTCAGCCCTCCGGTAGCGATTGGCTCTTCGCCACCCGGGCGGGTCCCGATCATCTCGACGCGCCGGAGTGCCGCCCGCACCCGGCTGCGGAACTCCCGCACCGAGAACGGCTTGGTGATGTAATCGTCGGCCCCCATCTCCAAGCCCAGCACCTTGTCGATCTCGTCGTCTTTCGCCGTCAGCATGATGATCGGCACCTGGCTCCGGCTCCGCATCCGGCGGCAGACCTCAATCCCATCGAGCTTCGGGAGCATGATGTCCAGGACGACCAGATCGAACCGCTGTTCGGCGAACCGGTCCAGCGCTTCCCGCCCATCGTGCGCGGGAACGACCTCGTAGCCCTCCTTGCGAAGCGGGTAGGTCAGGAGCGTCTGAACGGACTGCTCGTCGTCGACGAGCAGTATTCGTCCCGATCCTGTGTTCGCTGCGGCCACGGTCGCGCTCGCCCAAAGGGTAGTTTCAGTTGCCCTCGTGGTTGCATTCCGGATCTACCGTGCAGGGTTCGCACCGGCCCTGGCAGCAGTCATCGCGCTGCTCTTCGCGCTCACCGCGCCGCCCGACCCGCTGCGCAGCGTGGTCGCGCCGGCGGAGTTCGACGAGCTCGCGGCCGCTCGCATCGGCCGCGAGATCGTCGAGGCGGCGCCGGACCGAGCCCCGGGGAGCGACGGTGACGCGGAGATCGCGGACATGGTTCAGAGGCGATTCGAGGACGTGGAGGGCGGAGAGGTCAGCGAGCAGAGATTCACCGCCCAGTTCGATGGCGGCGACCTCGACCTGCGAAACGTGATCCTCACCCTCCCGGGCGACTCGGCGCGCACGGTCGTCCTGCTGGCGCCCAGGGACTCGGCCAGCGGGCCGGGCGCCGCCTCGAGCGCCGCGGCGACCGCGACCCTTCTCGAGCTCGTCGACGAGATGCGGACCCAAAGTCACACGAAGACGCTCGTGTTCGTCTCCACCGACGGATCGAGCGCGGGCGCCGCGGGGGCCCGCGAATTCGCCCAGCATTACCCCGAGCGGGACGAGATCGACGCCGCGATCGATCTCTGGCAGCCCGGCTCCGCCAATCCTCGGCGGCCGTTCCTCCTGGAGTCGTCGGCCGGCTCGCAGAGTCCATCCGCTCAGCTCGTGCGAACTGCCGAGCGCGAGCTGTCGGAACAGTCGCGGCTGAACCAGGAGGGGCAGGGGACGCTAGGCGAGCTCGCCGGCCTGGCCCTGCCGAGCGGCCTGGGGGAACAAGCGGTGCTGATCGAAAACGGGCTGGACGCGATCGGGCTCTCCTCGGCCGGCGAACGTCCCCTGCCCGCATCACAGGACCAGCCCGACGACGTCTCGTCGTCGACGATCGGGGACTTCGGCCGTACCGCGTTGCTGCTCGCGGCGACCATAGACGCGGATACCGACCCGCTCGAGCACGGGCCGGCCACCTACGTGCCGCTGGCCGGAAACCTGGTACCGGGGTGGACCCTTGCCCTCCTGGGCTTCACTCTCCTGCTGCCCGCGGCACTTGCGGCAGGCGACGGCATCCGCCGTGCACATCGCCATGGGAACCGGGGGATGGGCTGGGCGGTTGCGTGGGGCGCGTCCCGCGCGCTGCCGTTGCTGGCCGGCCTACTCCTCTTCTACTTCCTCGGGTTGGTCGGATTGGTGGCTCAGCCGACGTTCCCGTTCGACCCCAACCTGTTCGGGGTGGGCCCTGGGCAGGTGATCGTGATGGTCTTCCTCTCCCTTGTCGTGGGCGGCTCCTACTACACCATCCGGGGCTGGCGAGTCCCGGCGGCCCTGCCGCGATACGCCGCGGTGCCGGCGCTCGGCGCGGTCTCGACGGTAGCGGTCTTCCTGGCCTGGTTGGCCAATCCCTACCTGGCGCTGCTGCTCGTGCCGACCGCTCACGTGTGGCTCACCTGTGCCCCACGCCGAGGCGCGCTGCCGTGGCCCCTGGTGGTGGCCGCGGCCGCGGTGTCGTTGCTGCCATTCGCCGCGGCCGTCAATCATCTGTCCGGGTCGCTCGACCTCGGGGCGACGGCCCCATGGCTCCTCCTGCTGATGGTCAGCAACGGCCAGCTTGGGTTCGGCATGATGCTGGCCGTATGCCTGGTGCTGGGGTCCCTGCTCGGGATCGTGGCCGTTTCCCTTCGACCGCCGAGGCCCTCGAGGGCGGAGGTCGCCGCTCGGATGCCCGGACGCACGGCCGAGGGCGTCGCCGCCCCGGCGCCCCGACCGGATCCGGTTGGCTCGCCGACCGAGGCCCTGGGCACATCTCCGATCACGTCCCCCGAGGCAGATGACGATCTGAGGATTGAAAGGTAGAAGCCGCATGAGCGGCAAGGACCCAGACCGTCGGGCGCCACCAATTCGAGAAGAGGCGACATTGACCCACCTCAACGCACGCATCGCTCAGCGGCGAAGCTGATCGAAGCCGGAGGCCTCGCGCTCTGATCCGTCCGCTTGCCGGAGCGACACGTCCGCCCCTTCGATGACCTCCCCGATCGCCGTGAGGGCGGTGCCCGTGCGCTCGACCGCGGCTCTGGCTTCGGTCAGGGCGTCAGCCGGCAGAGTCACGAGAAGCTCGTAGTCCTCGCCCCCCGCCACCGCCGGCTCCCACGGATCGGCGCCGGCGGCCTGCGCGATCTGGCCGGCCCCCGGCTGCACCGGCACGGATGTCAGCTCGACGACGATCCGGACCCCGCTCGACGCCGCGACGTGACCTGCGTCGCCTCCGAGCCCGTCGCTCACGTCGATCATCGCCGTCGCCCCGCAGGCCGCCAGAGCCCGACCCGCTGCGAGCCTCGGCGAAGGCTCGAGCTGTCGTCGGCGAAGGGCCCGGAGGACGTCGTCCTCCAGGCCGACGCCCAGCTCAGGGCGATCCAGCAACAAAAGCCCGGCCGCCGCGCCGCCCAGCTCGTCCGTGACAGCGACGACGTCTCCCGGTCGTGCCCCGGAACGCGAAACGAGTTGCTCCGGCGCGGCGGCGTGGCCGACGACGGTCAGAGCCAGGAGCAGTACTGGGGCCCGGGTCACATCGCCGCCGATCACGGCGACGCCGTTGGCCGCCGCGACGGACGCCAGGCCCGTCCCGAGCTCGATGCTGCCGGCCTCGTCCAGGTCGGCGGGTATGCCGAGCTGAACGTAAGCCTCGCCCGGCATCGCGCCCATCGCCGCGAGGTCCGAGAGCGCCGCCGCGAGCGCCTTTCGCCCGATGGAGCTGAGTGGCGCGGTCTCGCGGCGAAAGTGAACGCCCTCGACGAACGCGTCCACCGACGTCACCGTGACCCCGCGCGGCACCGTAACCGCAGCGTCATCGCCGCTGGCGACCACGATTTCGGCACCGCCGTCGCCAGCCCCGGCGTCGCCCGACGCCTCGGCGTCCCGGGACTCCTCGACCAGCTCGACAAGGCGAGCGATCAGGTTGAACTCCCCCAATGGTGGTGCCTCGGCCACTGCGGACTTATATTGAAGCCCGTGCGCGTAATCGCCGCGCTCGGCGCCCTGTGCTTCGCCTACCTGGCCGTGATTCCGGGGGCCGTCGTGGGTGCCACCATCGATCCCGCATGTGCAGGATCGTCGTGCGAGTACTCGCCCCCGGTGACGGTGTACCTGGTGATCGCTTTCGGGGCGGCGACCCTGGCGCTGGCGGGCTCAGCGCTGGCCCTGGCCCTGTTCGCCCTGCGTCCGTCGGCATCCAACGGACGGATGGTCGGGGGTTGCCTCAAGGCCTCCGCCGTGCTGATCGGAGTCGTCCTGCTCTCGGAGCTGGCGCTGCCTCATCCGATTGCGGCGCTCGTGATCGTGGCGCTCACCATCCCGGTCGCGCTCATCGGAGCCGCCCGCCGCGCCGACACGTCTATCCGGGCACGCCCACCGGCAGCTGGTAGGCGCAGAGCGCCAGGGTGATCACCACGAGGATTCGATCGCGCGCCACGGCGACGAGCGGCAGCGCCCACAGCACATACCAGGGCACGAGATAGACGGTCGCGCAGAGCAGGCCCACCATCGCCCAGGCCGCAGCGCGCACCCAGTCGCCACCTCTGGCCGTCCAAACGAGCAGCCAGACGGCGAAGAGCGCGTAGACGCCGGCGAAGGCTGCGCGGGTGACGTCCACGTCGACCCCGATTCCTCGCGCGACCGTGGCCGGGAAGCTGTGGTAGCTCACGCGCTGCTGGCTGCCGGACAGGAACTCGAGACCGTTCGCGACCGAGGTGCCGAAGATCGCAAGCGCCACCGCCGTCAGCGCGGCCACGCCGGCGGCGAGACCGACGAGCAGCCGCACCCGGCGCCCGCTGCCGGCTGCGCCGATGACCGCAAACGGCGCCGCGACCGCCGCCGGGAGCTTGATCGCGCTCGCCGCGGCCATCGCGAGTCCGCCGGTCGTCTCCCTGGCGGTCAGGACGAGCGCGACTCCCCCCACCAGGGCGAGCATCATCAGCGCGTCGTTGTGCGCGCCGCCCACGACATCCACCAGGACGAGAGGATTCAGGACGACGAGTGCTGCCGCGGGTGCCGGCGCAATCCCGCGGGAAGCGGCGAGGCGTGCCACCACCGCCGCGACGCCGAGGACCGAGGCCGCGGCGGCCGCCTTCATCGCCCACATTCCGGCAGCGACGCCGATCAGGCCCAGCGGGTAGCTGGCGAGGGTGAACAGCGGTCCGTAGACGCTCGTGGCATCCCGGAAGTCCTGCACGCGCGCCGCCGCGGCGTCGTGGGGGATGGCCGCCGGGGCGAAGTCGTAGGGATTCAGGCCGTGAAGCGTCCCCAGCCGCGCATAGGAGAGATAGCTGAAGACGTCAAGCGACAGAAGCGGCGGCGCCAGCGCGAAGGCGACGACGCCGAGGACCGTCGCCCAGCGGATGGTCCGGCGCCCGAGGGCGGCGGCGCATAGGACAACGCCGAGGTAGGCGGCGAAGGCGATCCAAAGGGCGGCGCGGTATCCGCCGCCACCGAGGCCGAACCCGCCTCCATAGGGACCAAGCAGCCATCCGGGGGACCCCGCGCCCGTCCCCGGTACCAGATCGCCACCCGCCGCGGCAAGCGGGACCGCCGCGCCGGCGAGCGTTACGAGCGCGAGAACGCCCGCCGCCCGCCCAAGTGGTCCCCTCAGCCGGTGCCTCCGGTGCCGCCTCCGTCGGTGGACGGCGGACCGCCGCCGGACGGCGGCCCGCCGGCGCTCGGCGGGGGCCCGGTGTCCGCCGGGGGCCCTCCGCCCGTGTCACCGCCCGTATCGGGGGACGGGCTCGGTGCAGGCGCCGCGCCGGCGCCCGGCGCGTAGTACTCCGGCGGGTAGTTGCCAGTGGTGGACGTCGGCGGCAGATAGGTGCCGGTGGAGCTCGAAGTTCCGACCGAGGTCGTCTTGTTGGGCGCGGAGACGGAATGGGTGCCGCTCCAGCTCGAGGAGGGCTCGAATGGGTTCGACGGCTGCGGGAAGTCGCTGCAGTAGCTGCCGTGCGCCGCCTCCATGTACGCGCGCCATATCGGACCCGCCGTCGGGCCGCCGTAGCCGGTGAGCTCACGGGACTCCGGATGCCCGACCCATACCGCGGTCGAGAGCCGCGGCGTGTAGCCGACGAACCAGGCGTCCGATTCCCCCTCCGTGGTGCCCGTCTTGCCGGCGGCGGGACAGCCGAAGTCGGTGTATCCCGCACCGGTTCCCTCGGTGATGACGCCCTTGAGGATGTCGGTCACCTCGTAGGCGATCCCGTCCGAGATCACTCGAGTGGCGCTTCCCTCATCAGGGATGTCGTCCTTGCCACTCGGGAACTCCACCTTCGCGATCGCAGTCGCATCGTGGTGGACCCCACCGTCGGCGAACGTCGCGTAAGCATCCGCCTGCTCGAGCGGAGTGACGCCGATCCGGAGCCCTCCGATTCCCTCCGCCGGGATGCCGTCCAGCGGGGAGGTGATTCCGAGCTTCTCTGCCATCTGCTTCACGTTGTCCGGGCCGACGTCGAGATCGAGCTGGGCGAAGATGACGTTGACGGAGTCGATCGTCGCGTCGCGCACGCTCATCGTTCCCCCCTCGCCATCCCCTGCGTTGTTGACGTCCCAGGGGCCCCACTCGGTGGTGCTGAGGTCCATCGGGCTCGAGCCCGAGTAGTAGGTGCGGTCGGGATCCATCCCCTGGCTGAGCGCGGTCGCCAGCACGTATGGCTTAAACGAGGAGCCGGGCTGGCGGTGAGCGTTGGCGGCGAGGTTGAACTGCGAGCTCGGGGAATATGCCCGCGTCGACGCCATCGCGAGGATGTGGCCGTTCGTGGCGTCAACGGAGGTGAGCGCCGCGGCGAGGGTGGGATCGGAGGCGCAGACCGAGCAGGAGTTCACCGCCGCCTCAGCGTCGGCCTGAAGCTGCGAGTTGATCGTCGTGTAGACCTTCAGCCCACCGTTGCGGACCGTGTTGACGCCGTACTTGTCAATGAGCTGCTGCTGGACGAAGTCAAAGAAGTAGGGCTGCTTGATCTGCTCGTACTTGTAGCCGCGATCCAGGCCGAGCCCCTGCTGCAAGGCCCGCTCGTAGACCTGGCGCCTTATGTATCCCTGCTGCTGCATCGACTGCAGGACCTCGTTGCGGCGCCGAAGCGCGGCCGTGGGATTCTGCAGGGGGTTGTACTCGGAGGGCGCCTGGGGCAGTCCGGCCAGCATCGCGGACTCGGGCAGGGTGAGCTGACCCACGGTCTTGTCGAAGTAGGTCTCGGCGGCCGCCTGCACGCCCAGCGCGGTGCGACCGTCCGTGGTGCCATAGGAGGCGGTGTTCAGGTACTTGGTGAGAATCCAATCCTTAGAGTGCTTGGACTCGAACTGGTCGGCCATCACGGCCTCTCTGATCTTCCGCTTGATGTCGTCCTGCGGATCGGAGATGTAGAGGTTGCGGACCAACTGCTGGGTGATGGTCGATCCGCCCTGCACGGCGGCGCCGGCCTTGACGTCCTCGACGAGAGCCCGCACGATCGCCTCGGGATCGATCCCACCGTGCTCGTAGAAGTTCTGATCCTCGATGGCCACCGTGGCCTGCTTGAGCAGCTTGGGGATCTTGGAGCTCTCCACCGGCTCCCGAAGCGTGTCCGACTGGATGAAGCCGAGCAACGTCCCGTCGGCCGCGAAGACGCGAGAGGTCGCCCCCTGCCGGATCGGCTTGAGGTGGTTGATGTTGACGCCCTCGGCGACGCTGTACACCCACGCGGCCACGGCGCCGCCGGCAAGGACGATCACTAGCAAGAGCGCCCCGAAGGCGAGGAGGATCTTGCGGCGGATCGAGCCTCGCGAGCGGCGGTGCCGTCTGCGTGCTCGCTGCGTCATGAGATCGAACAAGGGTACCGGGGCGGACTCGCCTTAATGCCCGGACGCCGACTCCCATTCCTCGAGCAGTCCAGCCGCGCGAAGAGCATCGTGTGCTCGCTCTCGAAGATCCGATTCCTCGTCCCCGACCTGGGTGCGCTCGCGGTCGCGGGCGCCCTTTAGCTCCATGCGGACGCCCTCGGGGGTCATCTCCGCGACGCTCACCTGCGTCGCGCCGGCGGGCTTCAAGACCCGTCCGGCCTCGTCGAGGGCCGCGGTGGGCGGGAGCCACACCGAGACGGTCGCCGGCGCCGTCCGATCGCCGGTCGAGTGGTTGAAGACGGGAGCGGAAAGGACCTGTTCGTTCGGGACGACCATGAGCCGGCCGTCGCCCGTGTCCACGTAGGTGTAGGAGAGCGTGATGTCGTCGACTCGCCCGGTGGTCTCGGCGACGGTGACGGTGTCTCCCACGCGGATCGGCTGTGTGATCGCGAGCAGGATCCCGGCGACCATGTTGGCCAGCGGCTGGCGGGCGGCGAACCCCACGACCAGTCCGAGGACCGCGCTCGACGCCAGGATGCCCGTCGCCAGCCTGGAGAACTGGCCGAACCGGCTGAGCGCGAGCGCCGCGCCGATCGCCACGATGGTTACGAAGATCAGTCGCCGGACCAGGCGCAGCCGCGTCTGCGCCCCGCGCGAGAGTGTGGTGTCGGATACCTTCGACGCCACGCGACCGCCCCGCACGATGACCAACCGGTCGATCGCGAATGCGATGACGATCGCGACCCCCATGGTGATGAGCGCCGAGATCAGGTTCTGCTGGCCGTCCGCGAGGAGCAAGGGCACGCCTCAGAGTTCGCCCCCGCTCTGGTGGGTTCCTGCGTAGAAACAATGGGCACCCCAAGGCAGCGCCCCGGCCGCTCTCCTCATTCGAAAGGTGCGTTAGTCGGTCTGAGGCCGACAAACGCACCGCTCGGATGCCCTGGGGCCGCCCGCGCGTGAGAATGCGCCCGTGACCCGTTGTGTCCTTCTGGATGCCCTCGGGACGCTGGTCGAGCTTGAGGCGCCGTGGGTCCACCTCGCCGCGGAGCTCGGCACGGAGTCCGACGAGCGGCTGGTGCGTGCGGCGCGGGCCGAGATGCGCTACTACCGGGAGCACAGCGACGAGGGCCGCGACCCCTCCTCCCTCGCTGACCTGCGCCGACGCTGCGCCGCCGTCCTCTCTGCCGAGCTCGGGCAGCGGGTCTCCGTCGACCAGATGATGGCCACGATCCGGTTCCGCGCATTTCCCGACGCGGCGCCCGCCCTCGCCGAGCTCCGCAGCGACGGTCAGCGCCTCGTCTGCGTCTCGAACTGGGACTTCTCATTGCCCGACGTGCTCGCGCGTTGCGGTCTCGGCGGCCACCTGGATGGCGTCGTGACGTCGGCGGCGGTCGGGGCGCGAAAGCCGGATCCGCGAATCTTCGAGGCGGCGCTGGAGCTCGCCGGATGCACTGCCGGCGACGCGCTTCACGTCGGCGATACGCCCGACGAGGACCTCGACGGGGCGACCGCGGCCGGGATCAGGGCACTTCTGATCGACCGCGACGGCGGTGGGGACATCGAGTCGCTTGCGTCCATCCGGCACCATCTCGGCAGGTGATCGCTTCCGAGCTCAGCCACGAGCCGCCCCGATACGCGGGGTTGCCCCGCCGCGTCGTCGCGGTGGTGATCGACCTCGCGCTCGCGTGGGCGGCCTACTCGATCGCGATCACCGTGCTGGATCCCGGCGTCGCGGGCGAGTACGCCACCACCCGGCAGACGGTGATCGCCGCCGTGATCGTCCTCGCCGTTGCGGCGGTGTGGTTCGCCTATCTCGTGTTCGCTCAGCGGCGCTGGGGGCAGACGCTCGGCATGCGGGCGCTGGGCATCCACGTCGTGGGCGATCCGGGCCGGAGGCTGTCGTGGGGCCGGGCATCCGTTCGCAGTCTGCTCTTGACGGTGGACTGCGTCGTCGGTCCGTTCCTGATTCCCATGTCGAACCGCAAGCAGCGCCTGGGCGATCGCCTGGCCAATACCGTCGTCCTGATGGATCCCGATGAGTCATCGGAGGTAGGTCGCGCTGGCGGCGGCGCCGTCGAGACGGGAGAGGCCGCCGCCATCCCGCCCTCGGCTGGGGGGCCCGTGCCGCCGCCGGGGGAGGTGCCCCCGGCGCGTCCCCCCGCTGTTGCCGCGACCTGGGGGCCTGGTCGTGTCGTCGTCGGGATCCTCGTGCTGCTCGTGTTGAGCGTCATCGAGGTGGCGATCGTTTCGATCTTCGATCCCAGCCTCGACTCGCTCGGCGCCCGCCTCGTTGCCCAAGCGCTCCTGGCCGCCACGCTCATCGGCGTCGCGTTCGGGGTCGCCGCCGGCCGCGGTTTCCAGGGAACTTCGGCGGCGGCGCGATCCACGCTCGGGCTGCGACGGCCGCTGCGGTCGCCCTATGCGATCGCCGGCGCCGCGTATATCGCCTACATCGTCATCGCGCTGGTCTATTCGGCCTTCGTCCACCCGCATCAGCGGGACATCACCCGCGATCTCGGCTTCGGGCACGGCGACATCGGGACGGTCGCGGCCGGGCTGCTGATCATCGTCGCGGCGCCGATCTCGGAGGAGGTCTTCTTCCGGGGCTTCATGTTCGGCGGATTTCGCCGCCGCCTGTCCTTCCCGATCGCGGCGGTGCTGTCGGCTCTGATCTTCGGCCTCTTCCACTACACGGGCAGCGGCAGTGTGACGGTCGTGCCCCAGCTCGCGATCCTCGGATTTGCCCTGTGCTGGGTTTACGAGAGGACCGGCTCCATCTATCCCACGATCGCGCTCCACATGCTGAACAACGCGTTCGCATTCGCGGTGCTGACGTCGTGACGGCAGTTGAGGACATCGGGCCGGCGGTCTTGGCCCGCGAGCTCGCGAAGAGCTACGACGGGCGGGTCGCCGTTGCCGGCATCGACTTCGAGGTTCCGCCCGGCATCTGCTTCGGGTTCCTGGGGCCGAACGGAGCCGGGAAGACGACGACGATGAAGATGATCTACGG
>Ga0126312_10001260_pt1 | contig 16490 bp, 14 predicted proteins | sample Plot104A_FD_92537 | JGI IMG/M metagenome (GOLD analysis project Ga0126312, IMG submission 92537) | Serpentine soil microbial communities from UC McLaughlin Reserve, CA, USA - Plot104A | ecosystem: Environmental > Terrestrial > Soil > Grasslands | place: USA: UC McLaughlin Reserve, Lake County... | reverse complement strand
ACAGCTACTTATTTTCCAAAAATATTGTTTATTTTACAAGCTTATAGACAATGAAATTTAATTAATGCTAGAAGGAAATATATTCTATGTCTAATGCAGAAATATTTACTGTTCCGATGATTCTTTTTACCAAAATATCAATTTAAAAGATTCTTTTGCAATTAACTATCTCAAAGCAATACCCGGGAAATTAATGATGATATATCATCTGATAGAATCATAGTAAATTATTTATTAACATCAACAATAAATCAAAATCTTGTACTTAAAAAACCGTGCAGCAGATAGATTAATAAAATATAAAAAAAATTATCCTTCAGAAATGCTAAAAAATGCACCAAAGGGATGGAAAATTCTTGATTGTGAAAGCAAGGTTTATTCTAATGAATACATCCAGTTATATGAAGATTTATTAGATATTAATGGTTTTAAAAAGAGATACATTAGAGGCAAAAGAAAAAACTTTTCGACAGTTGTCCCTTTCCTTTCTGTAGACAGAATCTTAGTAATTAAAAGTTATCGACATTTAGTTGATTCATTTCAATTTGAAATTCCTTCTGGATATATTGAGGATGGTGAATCTCCTAAGGATGCTGCAATACGTGAATTCAAAGAAGAAACAGGTTATAGCGCCAGTAAGATTTTATTTGTAGGAGAATATACTCTTGATTACTCTATGTTTGAACAAAAAGGTTACATATTTGCAGCTTATGATCTTTTACAAAATCAACAACAAAATCTAGGATTAATGGAAAGTATCAATATTGAATCATTAGCTATAGATCATGTCAAAGAAATGCTTTTAAATGGAAAAATTTTAAATGCCGCTTCTATAGTTGCCTTATACAGATCTCTTGATTTTCACGAAAAAATAGTAAGCAAAAATATCTTTAATGATTAATCTCTTTTAATACCTTTTCAAAAATATCCATTCCTTTGGAAATTTCCTCCTCAGTAATAACAAGTGGAGGTAATATTCTAATAGTTTTTACACCAGACGGAATAACTAATAGTTAATTCTTAAATAATCTATTAATTACCTTATTTCTAATCTCTTTTTTATGAAATTCAACCCCCAACATTAATCCTAGACCTCTTACATCTGTTATTTTAGTATCTCTATTTTTTACGTCAGTGAGATATTTTTTTAAAAAATTTCCAGATTTATTTACTTTATCTAAAATTTTTTCTTTGTTAATAATATCAATTGTTTTTCTTCCAATAGCCAGATCTATTCTGCTCCCACCTCCCCATGTGCTCGATAGTACTCCTGGTTTACTAGGTTCAAACTTTTTATCAAATACTACCGCTCCTAGTTGCAATGCTTTTGCAATTGTGAAAATAGCTGGTTGGATGCCGTAATGTTGATACGTCCACCATTTTCCTGTTCTACCTAATCCAGTTTGGACTTCATCTATAATAAGAGGGATGTCATATTTTATAGATGTTTTATGGAGATTGTTAACAAATTTTTTACTGGCTACATTTACTCCTCCTTCTCCTTGAATTAATTCTATAATAATAAAAGAAACTTTATACTCACTCGCTATTTCTTTAATACTGTCTATTTGAGGGTCATTATCTGAAATACAAAATTTTATCCTCTTTACTGGTAGTTCAGGAAAATTAATCTTCTGTACATCTTTACTAAATGTAAACGCAAGTGCACCTAAGGTTCGTCCATGAAATGCATTTATACAAGAAATCCCAGGTAATGAACCATTTCGCCTATAAGCAAGTTTAATTGCATTCTCGACTGCTTCTGCGCCACTGTTAATAAAAAAAACTTTTGAATTTGGATTGCTAATTGAAAGTAATTTTTCAGCTAGTTGACAATGCTCTTCACAATAAAAATCCTGACCTGCTATTTTATGTGCACCTATACTTCCATATCGTTTTATAATCTCATTAAGTTCTGGATGGTTATAACCTAAAGGACAGGAGGCAATATTAGAAGTAAAATCTAAATATTGTTCTCCATCTATATCCTCAAGGTAACATCCTTGGCCATCCTTAACCACTAAAGGATAGACAAATGTTGAATTATAAGCAAGTTTATGTATTTTTTTTACTATTGATAAAGATTTTTTCTTCATAATAATATCATTATGATAATTTTTATAATTCCGTGTCAAATCAATTGTATAAATATATATGATAATAAATTGTTTAATAAATATAAGATCTATATTATTTATATGAGATTTATAAATGAACTAACGTATGAAAATTATATCAAAAAAAATCAAGAGAATGTATTTCATAAAAAATTTGATCATGCAGTTGAATCTATAAAAAAACAATTTAATAATAATGATTATCCCATTATTATTAATAATGAAAAAATATACACTAAAGATAAATATAAACATGTATCACCAGTTGACCGACGCATAACACTTGGACATATTTCCAAGATATCAGATCCACTAATAAGTAAAGCTATAGAGTCGTCATATGATTCATTCAAGGACTGGAGTAAACTTAATTATAAAAAAAGGATTAGAATTCTTAAAAAGGTAGCAAATATTATCCGATCGAATAAATTTCAACTCGCTGCCCTATTAACATTCGAAAATGGTAAAAATAGATATGAATCAATTGCAGATATTGATGAAGCAATAGATTTTATAAATTACTATTGTAGTGATATGATTAACAATAATGGATATGCCACTAAAAATAATATAATAAATAAAAATCCAAAAAATACTAGTATTATGAAACCTTATGGTGTTTGGGCAATAATATCACCTTTTAATTTTCCTGCGGCTATTTTTGTTGGAATGAATATTGGAGCGATTATTACAGGAAATACTGCCGTTGCAAAACCAGCAAGTAATACCCCTCTAATTGGATATAAAATCGTAGAAATAATGATAGACTCAGGTTTACCACCTGGTGTATTAAACTACATTACCGGTGATGCGGCGAAAATAGGAAGAATCATAATTAACAACGATAAGATTTCAGGCATAGTTTTTACCGGTTCCAAAGATGTGGGATATACTCTTTATAAAACTTCTGCTGATATAAAATCTCGACCAATAATCGCAGAATTAGGTGGAAAAAATCCAACCATTGTTACAAAAAGTGCCGATTTGGAGAAAGCTGCAGAGGGAGTAAGTCAAGCGGCTTTTTCTTATGCAGGACAAAAATGTAGTGCATGTTCAAGAGTTTATGTTCATCAAAAGGTAAAGAAAGAATTTATTGAGAAGTTAATATCAAAGGTTAAGAAAATAAATGTAGAAAATTCAGATAAAAAAAATTGTGATGTAGGTCCATTGATTAACTTTAATGCCTTTCAAAACTTTAAGAAGTATGTGAATATTGCCTCACAAGAAGGACGAATTCTGTATGGAGGAACAGTTATAGAGGAAGGAGATTTAAAATATGGATATTACGTTAGCCCGACAATAGTAAGTGAAATATCCTTTGATAATATCCTTTTCACTAAGGAATTATTCTTGCCATTTCTATGTATTACTGAATTTGACCAATTTCCTGAAGCACTAGATCTATGTAATAATTCTGAATATGGATTAACAGCTGGACTTTATTCAAAAGATAAAAAAGAGATAAATGATTTTTTAAATAATATAGAATCTGGAGTTGTCTATGTAAATAGACCAAAAAGTTCAACGACCGGTGCTCTTGTTGGAAATCAATCTTTTGGTGGTTGGAAAAATTCTGGTTTCTCAGGGAAAGGAACAGGGGGAAAATATTATCTAACACAATTTATGAGGGAACAAAGTCAGACAATAGTAGAATAAAAATTAAAAATAAGAAATTTCATAATCATAATTTGTTATACCATCTCAACTCGGTTTAATTTTTCTTACTACTTTATATTTTAAATTTATCTTTCTGATATAGAATAAATTCTATATTTTTTTAGATATGAAAGTTATTGTTGTTGAAGGAGAAGAGCTTTTATTATTCTCATTTTAGCAATATTTTGAAATTATATACTTATAAATCCATATGTATATAACAAAATTCTTGATGAGTAGTAAACGACCTATTGGTATAACAATAATTTCTATTTTGATGATACTCAATGGTTCATTTTTACTATTTAGTGCAATAGTGGTTTTTTTTCTAGCCTCAAATTTTGCTACTACTTTAAATGCCCTTGATCTGTTTTCTTCTAATAGTACAGAAATAAACAATACTAATTTTAATAATAAGATTAATTCTAACATAATCGACAATTTTAATCACTTTCTTTATTTTATAGCAGTTATTATCACCATATTTGCATTAATTCATTTCTTAATATCATATGGGCTGTTAAATGGTAAGTCTTGGGCTCGTAGTACTACTCTAATAATATCTTTTATATCTATACTAGGTAACATTTTTATGATTCTAATAGTGTTAAGTTTGATCACTATAATTGAATCAATTTTAAGCGATCCATCCATGTTAGTGGGAAATATTTTGACTATAATAATAAATATTTTAATAATATGTTACCTTTTAAGAAAAGAAGTTAAAGAATATTTCGATTTTATGTCTCACAAGAAATCATCCTTTTCTTCATCTTTTGATGACCTACGTTAATAAGTTATTAACTCCTGGTGGTTATCTGAAGTTAGACTTGTAATAATTCAGTTTGGACTATTTTTTTTACTCTTTGATCTATTTTTAAAGTAAGTTCGTACATTTCAGACTTATTTAATTGTTGTAAATGATCAATAAAATCCGTTTCCCAAACATTTCCTGCTTGTATTTTGTTTCCACTTAGATCTGTTCTATACCTATTCCTCAATGCAATATGAGCAAAATCATCTTTTAATGCACCATGAAAATGCCAAATAAATGGAGGTATGCTAACAACATCTCCATCTTCAAGTAGGATTGTTTCTCCAGATGCTTCAAGATTTTCAATAATATTTTCTTTAAATTGACATACAATTCCTTTTCCATTTGTCGTGATGAGGATTTGTTCAGTTTCATGATAATGTAAAGTAGTTAAAGCACCTTTTTTAAAAAACACGTGATACATTTCATGTTCAAGTGAATTAGTTTGATTTAAAACTTCTACCATAACAACTTCACCCCTAAAATAGTTCTTATTGATTTCTTTTTTCAGTGAGAAAAAAATATTTTCCTTAGACAATAGTCTAAGCTTATTTTTTAAGTATTTATTTCTAAGCATTATATTGTAATAGTAAAGTAAATTGGAATATTAAATAAATAAATCTCGTTTCACATTAGTATAATTTGATTTTTTAATATATAATTTATTTCAGAATTATATACTATCTATTGAAAATCAAAAGTAAGATTCTTTTAACAATAATAAGACTATTAGTAGGATGAAAAATATGTATACAAAATCAACAATTTAATGGCATTAAAAACCATAGTAATTGGAGATCTATCATAATAGAGAGATTTTGAGAATAGATAATCACAACATAACTATTGAAAAGCAATATACCTCCATTGCAAATTTTATGAACTACTATTTTGTTGAAAAATAGTATAGACCTAGGCAGAAATAGCATGGATAAGAGAAAGTATTTCATTAAATGGAATCTTGTTATTTATCTTCTTTTATTATACTCATTGAGTTAATATATTGGAGTGATTATAGATTAAAGAAATGGTTATATTTCGATAACATATAATTAGTTAAAACATATAATTTGTATTAAAAATATTATTAAGATAATATCTTTAGTTATAAGGGATAAAATGATTTATTGATAATTATAAGCAAATGGGCTTAGAGACTTAGGTTTGATCAACGATTATTACCTATCAACTATTTACAAAGTTGGTTTTCAAAAAGTTGAAATAATCAGCCATATTAATTGAGTAGATATGCGCTATTCTAATGTTACTAATATTGATGAATCAAATATTGTCTTATTGGGAGTACCAGATGAATCTAAATCTAAAGCACCTAGAAAAGGAACAAGAAATGGACCGAATCATTTAAGGAAAGCACTATTCACATCAGAATATTTCAAGAGATCAGGTAAATTGATACCTATCTGTCCAATAAAAGGAAGCTTATCTACCAAAAAAATTTTAGATATAGGAAATGTACAGCGTAGTAATTTATATTCTAAAATTTGTGCCCTTATTACACAAGATAAAATTCCGGTTGTTATTGGAGGAGATCATTCAATAACAACTACTGCATTACATGCCATAAAAAATAGTACTAAGAAAGAAATAAATTTGATCTATTTTGATGCTCACCCTGACTTTGTCACATCTACAAAAGATTACTATGGATCAGTTGTCAGTGATTCTATTGATTGTATAGATATTAGAAAAAGTGTGTTTGTAGGTATTCGTGCCTGTGAACCAGAAGAGATATTTAATATTAGGAAATATAGAGCAAATATACTTGATCCGATTGATATTCAAAAGTATGGCACAAAAAAAATTCTCAAAAAGATAATTCAAATATGTACAAATAAAGGCGATAATAATATTTATATTTCTATAGATTTAGACTGTTTAGATCCTGCTTTTGCACCAGGAGTTTCAGTTCCAACTCCATTTGGGATTAATCCATTAGAATTGCTATATTTTATCAAACAAATATTAACAACAAATAAAATAATTGGGTGTGATATTGTAGAATTATCCCCTTCTTTTGATATTAATAATATTACTGCTAATCTTGCTGCTCGATTACTTAAAGAAATTTTAGCTTCTATAATAGTAGAATCTTAACTGTAAGTAAAGTTAGTAACAAAGTCGCTATATTATTTCTGAAATTGAGTCTCCTACGCCATTATTCATTAAATAATAGATAAGAAATTATTATAATTATAATAAAAGTTTATAATTATCTCAGGATTCGTACAGTTGAAGAACAATTAAATGATAATTAATATGCTCTATATTCATTTCCCAGAATTTCAGTAGCTATTTTTAATTCCAAAACTTCATTTGTCCCTTCATATATAGTTGTTGCTCTAGAGTCAAGGAAATGTCTAGCAACCCTTGATGTCTTTTTATAGCCTTCCGCTCCAAATATTTGAACTGATCTATTAGTAACATCTACACAAGCATTGGTAGCATAATATTTTGCAATTGCTGATAACCGATCGCATTCATTCCGGAAATTTGAGTATTTTTTGTTTTTCCTATTAATTGTCAAGATCCATTGATCATCTTCACGTTTTAAAGTTTCCAAGTAAATCTGAAGTTGTTGTCTGATTGTTGCAGCTTTATAAACAAGCCATTTTGTACTTTCTAACGCTACAATTATTTGCGAAATGTGTTGTTGCACCAATTGTTTCTTTGCTAATACTGTTCCATGTTGAGTTCTATTTTTAGAAAATCGTATAGTCTCTTTTAAACAATCTCTCATCACGCCGATAGCACCAGCAGCAACACTTAATCTACCATCTATTAAAGCGCTAAATGCTATGCTTAATCCATTACCAGATAATCCGAGTAAATTTTCTTTTGAAGTTTTATAATTATTGAATTCTATTATTGCATTCTTTACAGTTAAGAGCCCAATTTTATTTTTAATCTCTTTTTTCTTGATTGATGCTGAATTTAAATCTATAATGAATGCAGAAATTTTTTTATCACTTCCTTTTTCCTTAGCGTAGGTAGTTATTGTTTTTGCAAATGTTCCATTACCTACCCAGTGTTTTTTTCCAGATATTATAAAGTGATTTCCGCTTTCTTCAAATGTTGTTTCTATTAATGAGGGATCACTTCCGGCATTGGGTTCTGTTAAAGCAAAGGCCATTATATCTATCCCTTTAGTAGTATTAGGAAGGAATTTCTTTTTCTGTTCCTCAGTTCCCCAATTTTGTAAAATCATTTGTCCAATGGATGTATGACAAGAGAAAAAAGTTCTCATGGAACTTCCCTCCTCTCCAATTCGTTCTAATGCAAGCAAATAACTTAAAATATCATATCCTAATCCACCGTATTCTTTTGAAATAGGACAACCTAACATTCCTATTTTATTGAAAAAAGGAATAACTTTTTTATTGAGTGATGCCTTGAGGTAACTTTTTTCCTCCTCTTCTCTTAATAATTTGCAAATACCATCAATTTTTTGTAAAAACAATTTTTGATTTTTTGATACGTCAAATTTCATTTCAGAGAGGTTAGAAAAATGATGGTTTTTCATTTCACAAAATATATAGTATCCTGTTATAAAGATAAATGTTTTAGATAATCCTAATAGAAAATTTTCACATTGAAATATATTTAAAGACTAAGATGAATTGTCAAATTACGAAATAAGTTTTGAGTTATCATTAATGATTGATAAGAGTTACTCAAAGTTTATAGTTGGGGGTATTAACAAATCCTACTTTTTCTATACGAAAACCAGAATATTGGAATTATTATATGCAATACTAAAGAAGAATAAGACTAATCTTTTATTCTATAAAATATTTTTTCATTATTTTTGACATATTTAGATTGGTTAATTTCTGAAACTCTTGAAGATGTTCATTTTTTAAATGTCGAATAACAAATCTAACCTCTTTATTACATAATTTGCATTTGGCCTTTCCAAACATAATAAATAGGCTAGAGTGGGTATAATACTTAACTTTTATTATTATTTTCTATATAATAATAGATCCCAATAAAATAAGATTATTATTCGGAGATAAATTTTGTATTATTATTATTATTTCATTGTTTTATTTCACTAACAATTTCATCTTTATCTTCATATTTTCTTTGTTGTGGTAACATTATATAAACACAAGCTCCACCACACATTGTACATGGAACATTATTTCCTTCATGTTGCCCGTGTCTATTATGAATTCTCTCCGCTTCTTCTGGATTTATAGAAAGGTCTATTTGCTTTTGCCAATTCAATGTTCTCCTTGCATTTGTAATTGCTCTATCCCATTTTATCGCTTTCTCTCTGATCTTTACTAGATCACCAGCATGAGCAGCAATTCTATAGGCGATCAATCCTTCTTTTACATCTTCAACATTCGGCAATGATAAATGTTCTGCTGGGGTCAAATAACATAAAAGATCTACTCCTTCTGAAGCAGATACTGCTGCTCCTATGGCACTTGCTATATGATCATATCCTGCTGCAATATCAGTAACGAGAGGCCCAAGTACATAATAGGGAATTTCTCCAATTAATGATTTTGCCAATCTAACATTTGCTGCAACTTCATTTAAGGGTACATGACCAGGCCCTTCAACCATAACCTGTATGTCCTTTTCATGTGCCCTCTTGCATAACCGGGCTACATTTATCATTTCTTGTATTTGAAGCTCATCGTGTGAATCCAATATAGACCCAGGCCTTAATGCATCTCCTAAGCTAAAAGTTACATCATATTTTCGAGCGATTTCACACAGATAGTCAAAGTGTTCAAAATATGGATTTTCTTTATCATATTTTAACATCCAGGCAGCAGTAATTGTCCCTCCTTTAGACACTATACCTGCATGTCTTTTAACTTCTAAAACTCTTTTTGCTATCTCTTTTGTTATACCTGAATGAATGGTAGTATAATCCACTCCATCTTTGGCGTGTTTTTCAAATGAATTTAAAAAATCATCTTCAGTTATATTCAAAGGATTTTTGTATTTTTCGACACCGTAAGCATAGGCTTGATAAATAGGAACAGTACCAAAAGTAATTGGTGCAGCCTCTAAAAGCGTTTCTCGGATCAAATCTAAATTTCCACCATCAGAGAGGTCCATTATAGTATCTCCACCATATTTCACTGCAACTTTGGCCTTTGAGACTTCTTCATCTAAGTTCTGATAGAGGGTTGAGGTTCCGATATTAACATTAACTTTGGTTTTTAGTCCCTTTCCAATACCAACAACTTTTATTTTTTGTTTTCGTATATTATTTCTGGGAATAATTATAGAACCATTTGCTACTTTTTGAATTATATAATTTATATCAATATCTTCATCTTTTGCAACTTGGATCATTTCCTCAGTAGGAATTCCTCTTCTTGCACTAGTCATCTGAGTACCCATTATTATTCTATTAGATATAGAACAAATGAATATAAAAGAATGTCCCCATTTAGCTAGCAAATTTTGAAATCGCAATACAAGTATAATTAGTCAATTCATTTCAGACTTGATACTATAACATTTGTATGTCAAAATACCTTTAATATAAAGAAATGAAAGACATACCATGAATTATTTTATTAATGACGACCATGTCCCCAATAAATTTCCTCAGTCTTCTCAGAAGAAACCTTCTCTATTAGAAAAACTTCTTTTTAGGTTATCTCAAAAATGGATTGCTGGATATAACATAGAGGATGCCTTAAGTTATGCTTTAAATGCAAATGAAAAAGGTTTATGCTGTATTATCAATTATCTTGGAGAAGAGTTAAAAAATCAAGATCGTATAAAAAAAACAGTAATAGAATATAAAAACCTCATAAAAAAAATGAAAGAAAGTGGTATGGAAGGATCAATCTCGATAAAACCTACACAAATCGGGCTATCTTTGGATATGAATTTCTGTCTTGACAACTTATTAGAAATAACTTTTATTGCAAAAAAAAATAATATTTTTATTTGGATAGATATGGAATCTTTCAAGAACATTGAAGCCACTTTGACAATTTATCAAAAGGTAAGGGAAGAAAATAATGAAATGGGTATTGTACTCCAATCATATTTAAAAAGAAGTTATTCTGATTTGGTAAAATTATTGGCATATAAACCCAATATACGCATAGTGAAGGGTGCTTATCAGGAAAAAGAGAAATATGCATTCAGAAAGAAAGTTGAAGTAGATAATAATTATGTCGAAATGATGAACCTTTTATTTTTGCAAAGAGATAATCTGAGGGAAAACCAAATTTTTGCAATTGCAACTCATGATGCTAATTTAATTCAAAAATCTCTAGATCTATTTTATTTACATGACTTTAAAAAAGAACATTTACAATTTCAATTTCTAAAGGGAATTCGTGAAAAACTAAAAGTCAATTTATTAAAAAAAGGATTTAATGTTTGTGAATACGTACCATATGGTGACAATTGGCTCCCTTATTCTCTACGAAGACTACGGGAACGGAAAAGTAATATAATTCTATTACTGCGCTCATTACTTTCGACTTGATCTACAATACCTAATTACCTGAATTTTATAGTCTTTATATTTCCAGCATTCGCAGATACAATTACTCTATCAAAATTTAATTCATCAGGGTCTGGCGTTATAGCTATTGCACTGAATGGACCAATATTTCCAAACGAATGCAGTTTACCATTTTCACCAAATTGCACCATCACATTTTTAATTTCTTGTAAACTATTATTATTCACCTTAATACTTATTGTTTTGACTGAATGCATCGCATCGCTTCTTTCAAAAATCTCCACGGTCAATCCTGCTCGAGGTATAAAAACTGATAAAACAACAATAGCAACAATTACAAAACCACCATACATAATATATTTTATTTTTTTCTTATTTAGTCGTAAAGGTGACTTTCGGCCAGAACCATTATCCCATCTTCCCACATTATATCATAGAATTACATTATAATAAAGCTCATGATGAATTCATAGCATTAACCTTTATTTTTTTCATATCATTACTATGTATTTTAAATTATATAAAATTTAATTAATAACCATCTGAATTTATATTAATGCATAGTTCGGATGACTCTAACTCAACTTATATTCATGAAATTATGAGTAAGAATGTAATAAAGGTAAATTATGAAATCTCTGTGCTTGAAATATCAAAAACCATGGTAAAACGCAGGATTAGTTCGGTAGTCATAATAGATAATAATGATAAAATTATAGGAATAGTTACAGAGAAGGACCTGATAAAAGAAGTATGTGCTAAAAACCTCCTTGCAACTACATTAACTGCAGCTAAAGTAATGTCATCTCCTTTAATAACAATTAGTAAAAATTCCACTATAAATGATGCAACAAAACTAATGGTAGAAAAAAAAATAAAACATTTGGCAATTCATGACAATAATGATATCATTGGAATACTTACTACATACGATCTAATTAATTTATTAAGAAATAAGGTTAAATCTATAGAGTTAGATTCTAATCTGTTAGATGCAATTTCAATGGCTGATATTCCTTTAGAAGAGGGTGGATTTTCTCTTCCATTATCTGAAGATGAATTAAAATAAATAAAACAATTCGAACATTCAAATTACTTATATGTTTCCAAATTTTATTTATAATTAGGGATAACACTATCTCATTACTTTAATAATCAATAAATACTTTAAGATATAATTTATAATTAGGGATAACACTATCTCATTACTTTAATAATCAATAAATACTTTAAGATATAATTTGAAATAATGGATACAGATCGTCACACAGACGAAGAAATAAAAGAATTCTATAATTTGAAAAATATCGCAGTAGTTGGTATGTCCAAAAATGAAGAAAAACCTTCTCACTTAGTACCTAACTATCTAATTAAGAATGGTTATAATATAATACCAGTAAATCCAACAACGGAAGCAATTTTGGAAAGAAAATCCTACAAAAGTGTTTCAGAAATCAAAGAAGACGTTGATATAGTAGACATATTTCGAAAATCAGAAGATATTGTACAAGTAGTAGAGGATTTATTAAAGAAAAAAGGAATAAAGGTAATCTGGTTACAAAAAGGTATTTTTAATCAACATGCAAAAGAAATGGCAAAAACGAATGGAATCGATTTTGTCTATAACAGATGTATGCTAGAAGAACATCAAAGATTGTTCCCAGATGGCAATACAAATTAAGACTTAAAGCTCTCAAATAGTAAAACACGCCAATTGTTAATATAGTAAATTTTATCTCTTTTAATCATCATAACATTCTATCTAAATTAACCTATGTCTTTTCTTACAAATTATATATAATAGTCTTTTTAAATAAGATGATATTGCAAATTTGATAAACCTAGCAACTATATTTTAAAAACTCATCACCATTGTCCTAGCGTATCGAAAGAGTGAAGTGCGCTTAATGAAAATCTTATAAAAAAGCCCTTTATTCGTATTTTATTGAGAGCCTATTCACCGATTTTCCAATAATGCAATAAAGTAGAAATATTTTAAATCTATGGTGAACTAAAAATAAGTTATAACTCATTTCTTTATTTACCTTGTATAGAATTATAGAAATGACAACTCTAATTCACATATATTTATTGAAATAGCCTTATAAAGGTAAAAGAATTATTATTCTATTTCTTCTTAGTTAGCTAGAAACAGCTTATGATATTATCATTGATCCTATTAGGAGTGATTATCCTCATTCTTGGAATTATATTTTACTATCAAAGCAAAGCCTTAGTAGACCTAAACGTTCCTTTATGTATAACAATCCGTCTTGGACGAGTAAGGGGTTTATTGTAATTCTTCTCGGTGTGTCTTTGCTAGTGATGGGTTTTTTACTTTATTATGATGGAAAAATATTGCTATAAAAACAAGATTTTCAAAAAGCGAATATATATTTAGTAGCTGCTCTATCCATTTTTACACTAGTTATTAAATAAACATTCTTATTTTCAAGGTTAATGAAACCATATTCTGTTCATTTTTTATTGAGAAATCATGAAAAATACCTATTTACAATTTTAATATTAGCAACAATTTCTGTAGTAGGATTAACTATAGAAAAAGCGTATCCTCAACAGGAAGATTCACAATTGAAAGGACCTGCAATGAATGCTCAAAAATCTGATGGAGCAAAATCTGTTTCTGATGCTAAATTTACTCCTAAAATGTATGTAAAAATTACATCTCATAAAAATGCTGATAAAGTTCCTGCTGGAGAACTTAGTATCAATGGTACATCTAGTGATACTGCCTCAAGAGATTGTGTAGTAGAAGTGGATTGGAATAATGAAAAGCCATCTCAAATAGTTAAACCTACAGGACCAGGAGGCTCGAGTGATTACTCGACATGGACATTTAATTATACAAAAGAATATCATGAGATAGAAGTAGGACCGAATGAGCTAACATCAAAATTAACGTGTATCAACCCTGGACCTTTAACAAAATGGTTCAGCGTGACATTAACAGGGGAACAGCCACCATTTCCAAGACCATTACCTGTTCCTTAAAATTTTTTCTATTATAATTTTTCTATAGTGATAAAAAAATATAAATGATTTTTGCAGCTCTAAGTAACATATCTATTGAATTTTAAATATTTTTTAACTAAGAGTATTAATTATACTATTTCCAAACAAGAAATATTTATTATCATCTTAATTTTTGTTATTGCATTTACCATAAGAGCTTATGACTTGGGTAAGTTAGCTTTCAATAATGATGAAGCAATATATGCTGGACAGGCAGCATCACTTGCCAATCATAGTGAATATCAAGAACAATTTTCAATCTTTAGAGCTCATCCCTTATTATTGCAATTTATGATTTCTATCTCTTTTTATTTTTTTGGTATAAACGAATTTACTGCTAGGATCGTTCCTGTGTTATTGAGTAGTGGTATTGTTATTATATCTTATTTTATTGCTAAATTTCTATACAACCAACAAACGGCGATTATCTCTTCTATTATTCTAAGTTTACTTCCATATCATATAGCAATCTCCCAACAGGCACTTGTCGATGTTTCAATGGCATTTTTCTTTGTTCTTGATCTTTTACTAATTCTACTATATTATCGGCAAAATACTATCTTACTTCTTTATGGAATAGGAATCACTTCAGGTCTTAGCTTTATTTCAAAGGAGGTTGGAATAATCTCTTTTGCTATTTCTATTATAAGTTTAATAATTATAAATAAGAAAATAAATTTTACAAATATTCTCATTGTTACTTTATCTTTTATTTTTATAACGTCCCCCTATTGGATTTCTTTTATTACTTTAGAAGAAGCACGTGAATCATTATTAGAATATATTGATTGGCAAAGTTCTAGACCAGCAAATCACGATAGCCTTTATTATTTTCTTACTATCTCTACTGATGTTTTAGGCTATATTTTAACTTCGTTACTAATCATTGCATATCTATATATCATATTTAGCAGAAGAAATTGGAATTTTTTGAATATAGTACTTCCTTTTCTCTGGATTGCTATTCCCCTACTTTTCTATCAAATTTTGCCAATTAAAGGATATCATTTTCTTTTTTCGATTACGCCATTTCTTGTTATCTTTAGTATTTCTTTCCTTGCAAAAGATTGGATTAAGAGGATCCCTAGGAAGGAGATTTTGTTAATTAGTATAATTCCACTGGCATTACTTTCAAATAACCAAAACATTAACGCATATTTCTTGTCTATTTCTCATAATCCTGTTCTCGGTTCCGAATCCCTATTTCATATGAAAGATGTGGCAATGTGGATTAAAGAAAATACGCCAGAGAATGCTACAATTCTTACTCTCTATACTCACATGTCAAATATAATAAAATTTTATTCTCATAGAGATTCGATAGCAATTCAATCAAACAATAATCCTTCATATCAAAAACTTGAAAATATCGGTATTGCGATCTTGGCTAATAAAATAAACTATATTGTTTATGAAAAAATTCAAATTGATAATGGAAAATTCCTACAAAATAAAGCAATAGAACTAGAAGATTACGTTAAAAAGTATGATGGAGTTACAGTCTATGTCAATTACCAAAATTATAGTAATTTAGAAAATAATAAAGTGTATTCAAGTCCGGCCATAATAGTATATGAGTTTAACTAATGATATGATTTTTATCTGGATTTTATAAAAGACAATTATTAGTTTATGATCTTAACCTTGATGTAAAATGCTCTTCAAATTCCTCTATTTCATACTTTTGGTTTTTTTCTCTTTCTCCCTTAGTAGTATTGTTTTTGTTATTATCACAGCCTATTCTTATGATAATATCGGTTTATCTGAAAAGAATAAAACACCTATTGATCATGTGATCGTTATTTCTCAAGGACGTAGAAGTTTTGATAATTATTTTGGAAGCTATGAAGAAAGTAATGGTTTTCCAAAAAATGTAAGTATTCCAATAAATCCATTTCAATTCTCACCATCATTTCAAAATTTTACAATATCATTGAGTTTTAAGAGTAATAATTCTAATGCGGGAAAAGAAAGTTTTCTTATAAACAAAGGAGGAATTGGAAAAGAGACTCCTGGAAATAATTTAAACTTTGGTATATGGCTTAATGAAAAAGAACATCTCACTGCTGGTTTCGAATCAAAGAACGGAAAAGATTTTTTTGTAGTATCACAAAATAAGTATTTAGATAATAATTGGCATCATGTTTTATTAACCTATAACAAATCAGTATTAAAATTGTTTGTAGATAAAAAATTACAAGCAGAGAAAAATACTCAAGGGGATATTCCAGATGACAATAACTTGCCCTTTATTAGGTTAGGGGCAAATTTTCTAAAACAAAATAATTTTTATGTAGGTAGTATAGACAACGTTTTACTTTGGAACCGATCATTGAATGAAAATGAAATTTCTTCATTTTTTACAACTAAATATATTCCCCCAGGATCAATT
>Ga0126312_10001259_pt1 | contig 16496 bp, 15 predicted proteins | sample Plot104A_FD_92537 | JGI IMG/M metagenome (GOLD analysis project Ga0126312, IMG submission 92537) | Serpentine soil microbial communities from UC McLaughlin Reserve, CA, USA - Plot104A | ecosystem: Environmental > Terrestrial > Soil > Grasslands | place: USA: UC McLaughlin Reserve, Lake County... | reverse complement strand
GCCGCACCCCGATGGCCGCCTTCCAAACCCTGTTGGGGCTCGGGGCGCACAGCCCACCAACGACCTACGACGAGATCAGCCGGCGAGCCCAGACAGCAGCCTGAGCCAACCGGATACGCACTAAGCGCGTAATACACGCATAAGCGACGGAGCCCTCCCTCAATGCCGTCGTTCGTCGGAGGAGTCCAGCTCCGGCTGGGGCAGCGGCCGCTCGCGCGCCCTACTGCGTCCCGAACACGCGGTCGCCGGCGTCGCCCAGGCCGGGGCGGATGTAGGCGTTCTCGTCGAGCTCGCGGTCCACGGCCGCGGTCCAGATCTGGACGTCGGGGTGTGCCTGCTGCACCGCCTCGACGCCCTCCGGCGCCACCACAAGGCAGACGAGTGCCAAGCGGCGGGCGCCGGCGCTCTTCAGCCGGTCCAGCGCGTGGACGGCGCTGCCGCCGGTGGCGAGCATCGGGTCGACCACGAACACGTGGGCGGCGGCGAGCTTCGGGGGTAGGCGCTCGTAGTAGTCGACCGGGCGGTGCTCCTGCTCGTCGCGGTAGACGCCGACGTGCCCGACGCGCGCGCCGGGGAGGAGTCGCAGGAAGCCGTCCACCATGCCGAGGCCCGCGCGCAGCACGGGCACGATCGTGATCTCCGTGGGGAGGCGGCTGCCCGTCGTCTTCTCGAGCGGGGTCTCGACATCGACCTCGGTGACGGGGAGGTCGCGTGCCGCCTCCACGGCCAGGATCGCCGACGCCTCGAAGAGCGCTTGGCGGAAGTCGCCGTGGCCGGTGGAGCGGTCGCGCATGACCGCTAGGCGGTCCGCCAGTACCGGGTGGTCGACGACGATCAGGCGCTCGGGCATGGGCGCGACGATAACCTCGCAGAGGCCTTGGATGCCTCGATGCGCAACGTTGAGCTGAAGGCGCGCGACCCGGACCCGGCTCGCACGCTCGAGCGAGCGCTTGCGCTCGGCGCGGAGGACATGGGTGAGATCCGTCAGGTCGACACCTACTTCGCGGGCGCGCGGGGGCGCCTGAAGCTGCGCGAGCAGGAGACCGACGGGCCCACGCTGTGGGACGAGCTAATCGAGTACTCGCGCCCCGACTCCACCGACGCGCGCACGAGCAACTACACGCGCGTGCCGGTAGCGGACGCGGAACCGTTACGTGACGCGCTCGATTCCGCATACGGGACGCTTGTGACCGTTACGAAACGCCGACGGCTGCTGTTGTGGCACGGCGTGCGGATCCATCTCGACGAGGTCGAGGGACTGGGTAGCTTCCTCGAGTTCGAGGCGGTGGCCGACACCGCCCCCGACCTGACCGCCGAGCGGGAGAGGGTCGAGCACCTGCGAGCGGAGCTCGAGGTGGACGACGCGAACCTGATCGCGACGAGCTACTCGGACCTGGTGCTCGAGACGGGCGCGGGCGGCGCGGGCGCGGGCGAGCCGGGCGCTGCAGCGGGCGAGGCGGGCGCGGGCGAGCCGGGCGCGGGCCAACCGGGCGCGGGCGAGCCGGGCGCTGCAGCGGGCGAGGCGGGCGCGGCCGAGCCGGGCGCTGCAGCGGGCGAGGCGGGCGCTGCGGCTGCGGGCGAGGCCGGCGCGGGAGGCGGCGAGGCGGGCGACCCGACCGAGCAGCTCCTTCGGGCGGCCGAGGCGGTCATGCGTACCGCGCATGCTCCTTACTCGCGCTTCGCGGTCGGCGCTGCCCTGCGCGGGGCCGATGGGCGGGTGTACGCGGGGTCGAATGTCGAGAACGCGTCGTATCCGCAGGGGCAGTGCGCCGAGACCTCGGCGATCGGCGCTCTGATCGCGGCGGGGCAGACCGAGATCACGGAGGTCGCGGTCGTTGCGGGGAGCGTCGACTTCTGCCCGCCCTGCGGCGGCTGCCGGCAGCGGCTGGCCGAGCTCGCCGACCCCGGAACCCAGGTGCACCTCGGAAGGCCGGGCGGGCCGAGAATGTCAACGACGGTCGGCGAGCTGCTACCGCTCGCGTTCGAGTTCGAGCCGCCCGGATGAGCCGCGGTCCGGGCGCGGGCGGCGCCGGCGCCGAGGCCGCCTCCGTCATGACCGAACGCGCCGGGGTCAACCCGCGCGTCGGCATCGTGCTCGGCTCGGGCCTCGGCGCGGTGGCCGACGCCGTCACCGATCCGACCGCCGTCGACTACGCCGACCTCCCCGGCTTTCCGCGTCCGACCGTGGCCGGGCACGGGGGACGGGCGGTGCTGGGGCGGATGGGCGACGTTCCGGTCGCGGTGCTCCAGGGTCGCGCGCACGTGTATGAGGGCGGCCACCTCGACACGGTCCGCACGCCCATCCGCGCCCTGAGGGCGGCCGGCGCGGAGATCCTCGTGCTGACGAACGCGGCCGGGTCGGTCCGCGCCGAGGTCGGGCCCGGCCGCCTGATGCTGATCACCGACCACATCAACCTGAGCGGCGTGAACGTGCTCGCCGGGGCCAACGACGACGAGATCGGCCCCCGCTTCCCCAGTCTCCGCGACGCATACGACCCCGAGCTCCGCGAGCGCCTGCGTGCGGCAGCCGGCGAGCTCGGCATCGAGCTGGCCGAGGGCGTGTACCTCGCGGTCTCCGGCCCGACCTTCGAGACGCCCGCCGAGATCCGCGCGTTCGCGACGCTCGGCGCCGACGCGGTCGGGATGTCCACCGTCCACGAGACCGCGGTCGCCCGTCACTCCGGCCTCCGGGTCGCCGCGGTGTCCGCGATCACCAACCTGGCCGAGGGGATGAGCCCCGAGCCGCTCAGCCACGAGCAGACCCTGCGCGACGCCCAGCGTGCGGCAGACGACCTCGCGCCGCTGCTGGTGCGGTTCGTCGAGCGACTCGCCGACGCGGGCTGATGTACGTCCCCGACCTGATCCGCGTCAAGCGCGACGGCGGCGAGCTCGGCGAGGAGCAGATCCGCGCCCTGGTGACAGGCATCGCCGACGACACGGTCAGCGACGCCCAGGTCGGCGCGCTCGCCATGGCGATCGTGCTCAACGGGATGACCTCCTCCGAGCGGATCGCGCTCACCGGTGCGATGCGCGACTCGGGCGACGTCCTCGACTGGTCCGGCTCCGGGCTGCCGGGTCCGGCCCTCGACAAGCACTCGACCGGCGGCGTCGGCGACAAGGTGAGCCTGCTGCTGGCACCGATCGTGGCCGCGTGCGGCGGCGCGGTGCCGATGATCTCCGGACGCGGCCTCGGCCACACCGGGGGCACGCTCGACAAGCTCGAGTCGATCCCCGGCTACGACACCACGCCCGACCCCGACACCCTCCGCCGCGCCGTGGCGAGCGCCGGGGCCGCGATCGTCGGGCAGACCGCTCGGCTCGCGCCCGCGGACCGCCGCCTCTACGCGATCCGCGACGCAACCGGGACCGTCGAGTCGATCCCGCTGATCGTCGCGTCGATCCTGTCCAAGAAGCTGGCCGCCGGCCTCGACGCGCTGGTCATGGACGTGAAGGTCGGCTCGGGGGCGTTCCTGCCCGGCCGCGAGCAGGCCGAGGAGCTCGCGCGCGCGATCGTGGAGGTGGCGACGGGGAACGGCCTCCCGACGGCCGCTCTCCTCACCGACATGGACCGCGTGCTCGGCCGGACCGCGGGCAACGCGGTCGAGGTGCGCGAGTCGATCGACCATCTCACCGGCGACGCGAGCGACGAGCGCCTCCGCGAGGTGACGCTGGCGCTGTCCGCCGAGCTGCTGGTGCTCGGAGGCCTGCAGCCGGACGCCGGGGCCGCGCGGCAGGCGGCCGAGAACGCGCTCGACGGCGGCGCCGCCGGCGAGCGGTTCGCCGCGATGGTGCGCGAGCTGGGCGGCCCCGCCGACATCCTCGAGGCACCGGACAGGCACCTGGGGCGGGCGGAGGTCACGGTGGAAGCCGAGCCGGGCGTGGCGGGCACGGTCACGGCGGTGGACGTGCGGGCGGTGGGCCTCGCCGTCGTCGCGCTCGGCGGCGGCCGCACTCGCGAGGACGACCCCGTGGACCACTCGGTTGGCCTGACGGACGTGGCCGCTCCCGGCGAGGAGGTCGCCCCCGGAGGGCGCCCGCTGGCGGTCGTGCACGCGAAAGACGGCGAGTCCGCCCGGCGCGCGACCGAAGCGTTACGCGAGGCCTACAAGATCGGCGACGCAGCCGCGGAAAGCCCGCTGGTGCTCGAGGTGCTCCGGTGACGGCCGCCCCGAGCCGCGCGTCCGGCGGCGCGGACGGCCAGATCCCAAAGGTCGAGCTCCACGTCCACCTGGAGGGCACCGCTCCGCCGGACCTCATCCGCCGGATCGCCGAGCGCAATGGGCTCGCCGTGCCGGAAGGCACGTTCGCCGCGCCCGACCGCTTCGCCTACCGCGACTTCCTCGACTTCCTCGACACCTACGACAAGGCGGCGAGCGTCATCCGCACGGGCGAGGACTACCGCGACATCACCTACGAGTACCTCGTGAGGTGCGCGAGCGAGGGGGCGATCTACGTCGAGCTCACCGCCTCGCCGGACCACGCGAGGCTCGTCGGCCTCGCCGACGAGGAGCACATCGACGGCATCGCCCGCGGGATCGACGACGCTCGCCGCGACACGGGCATCGAGGGCCGCATCCTGATCTCCTGCGTGCGCAACTTCGGCATGGAGCCCGCCCTGCGCGTCGCGCGCTACGCCGCCGAGCGTCCGCATCCGTACATCGTCGGCTTCTCGATGGCGGGCGACGAGGAGAACTACCCGCCCGCCGCCTACGCCGAGGCATTCGAGCTCGCCGCCGAGGCGGGCCTCGGCTGCAGCGTCCACGCGGGGGAGTGGGCCGGCCCCGACAGCGTCCGCGGCGCGCTCGAGCTGCCCGTCAGCCGCATCGCCCACGGGGTCCGCTCGATCGAGGAGCCGGCGCTCGTGGAGGAGCTCGTGGGGCGCGACATCTACCTCGAGTGCTGCCCGACCAGCAACGTCGTCCTCGGCATCTACCGAAGCTACGAGGAACACCCGCTGCCGCGACTGCGCGCGGCCGGCGTGAAGGTCACGCTCGGGTCCGACGACCCGCCCTATTTCGGCGCCTCGATCGGTGGCGAGTACGCGCTCTGCCGCGAGCGCTTCGGCTTCACGGACGACGATCTGAGGAGCATCACGCGCACCGCAATCGACGCCGCATTCTGCGATTACGCGCTCAAAGAGCGGTTAAAGCAAAGGGTGTAGGGTCTCGCAGTCCCTGATCCAACGAGGAGACTCAACCGTGCGTATGCCCTTCCGCCTCACCCTCTTCGCGCTGCTCGCGGCGCTTGTATTGGGCATCGCCGCCTGCGGCGGCGACGACGATGACGACGGCGGTACCGGGGGTGCGGCCCCCTCCGAGAAGAAGTCGATCAAGGCCGGCGTCGTAACAGACATCGGCGGCCTCAACGACCGCTCCTTCAACTTCCTCGCGAACAAGGGCCTCGAGGACGCGGAGTCCAAGCTCGGCATCCAGGGCCGCGTGCTGCTCTCGAAGTCGAACGCGGATTACATCCCGAACCTGAACACGCTCGCGCAGCAGCAGTACGAGATGATCGTCTCGGTCGGCTTCCGGATGGGTGACGCGACGAACACGATCGCGGGCAAGTTCCCCAACGCCAAGTTCGCGATCGTCGACTTCTCCGCGACCGCGTTGAAGGACAAGCCCGCGAACGTCGAGGGCCTGCTCTTCAAGGAGCAGGAGGCGGGCTACCTCGCGGGCTACCTCGCCGGCCTGTGGGCCAAGGACAACAAGGCGACCACCGTCTCGACCGTCGGCGGCGAGAAGATCCCGCCGGTCGACCACTACATCGCCGGCTTCCAGGCGGGCGCGAAGGCGGCCAACCCGAAGATCAAGACCCTGAACGGCTATTCGCAGGACTTCGTCGACCAGGCGAAGTGCAAGGAGATCGCGCTCAACCAGATCGCGCAGGGCTCGAAGGTGGTCTTCCAGGTGGCCGGCCAGTGCGGCCTCGGCGCGCTCGACGCCGCGAAGGAGAAGGGCGTCCAGGGCATCGGCGTGGACGCCGACCAGGGCTATCTCGGCGACCACATCCTCACCTCCGCCCTCAAGAAGGTCGACGTCGCCGTGTACGACGCGATCAAGGGTGTTCAGGACGGCAAGTTCAAGGGCGGTGCGGACGTGATCGCGACCGTCAAGAACGGCGGAGTGGGCATCGGCAAGATCAGTCCGGAAGGCGAGAAGTACGCGGGCCAGGTCAAGGAGGTCCAGGACAAGATCGCCTCCGGCGAGATCCCGGACATCCCCGACACGGTCAAGTAGCCAGGAGTGCAGTCAGAAGCACCCGCTCTCGAACTACGCGGAATCACCAAGAGGTTCGGTCCCGTCGTCGCGAACGACGGGATCGACTTCGACCTCCGCCCCGGTGAGGTCCACGCCCTGCTCGGGGAGAACGGGGCTGGGAAGTCGACGCTGATGTCGATCCTCTACGGGCTCTACAGCCCCGACGAGGGGGAGATCCGCGTGAACGGAGAGCAGGTCGAGGTGGATTCCCCGTCGCGGGCGATCGACCTCGGCATCGGCATGGTCCACCAGCACTTCATGCTCGTGCCGGTGATGACCGTGACCGAGAACATCGTGCTCGGCGAGGAGCCCACGCGCGGCGCCCTGCTCGACGTCCGCGAGGGCGCCCGGCGGGTGAAGGAGCTCTCCGACCGCTACGGGCTGGCCGTCGACCCCTATGCCGTGATCGAGCAGGTCTCGGTCGGCATGCAGCAGCGCGTGGAGATCCTGAAGACGCTCTACCGGGACGCCCGGATCCTGATCCTCGACGAGCCGACCGCGGTGCTCACGGCGCAGGAGTCGAACGAGCTGTTCGAAGTGCTGCGCGAGCTGACGAAGGACGGAGTCTCGATCGTCTTCATCAGCCACAAGCTGAACGAGGTGCTCGACATCTCCGACCGGGTGACCGTGCTCCGGCGCGGCAAGCGGATCGACACGGTGCCCACCGAGGGGGCCACCGAGGAGAGCCTCGCGCGGCTGATGGTCGGCCGCGACGTGCTCCTGCGCGTGGAGAAGGAGACGAGCAAGCCGAGGGAGCCGATGCTCGAGGTCGAGGACCTCCACGCGCGCGACATTCGCGCTCTCGAGGCGGTGAAGGGGGTGTCGTTCACAGTTCGCGGCGGCGAGATCGTGGCGATCGCGGGCGTGGACGGCAACGGCCAGCTCGAGCTCGTGCAGGCGATCGCCGGAGTCCTCCAGCCGGAGTCGGGCCGCGTGTCGATCGGTGGGCAGGACGTGTCCGGGCGCGGGGTGCGCGCCACGACCGACGCAGGGGTTGCTCACATCCCGGAAGACCGCCAGGTCTGCGGCCTCGTGCTCGACTTCACGCTCGCCGAGAACCTCGCGCTGCGCCAGTACCGCGACCCGCCGATCTCGAACCACGGGCTGCTGTCGGCTGGCGAGATGAACGAGCGGGCGCGCTCGCTCCTGAGGGAGTACGACGTGCGCGGCGGCGAGCCGTCGACGCTCGCCAGCTCGCTGTCGGGAGGGAACCAGCAGAAGGTGGCTGTGGCGCGCGAGATCGCGAGCAACCCGAAGCTCCTGATCGCCCACCAGCCGACGCGCGGGCTCGACGTGGGCGCGATCGAGTTCGTCCACGGGCGCCTCCTGCGCGAGCGCGACAACGGCCGCGGGGTCCTGCTCGTCTCGCTCGAGTTCGAGGAGATCCGCGCGCTGGCCGATCGCATCCTCGTGATCTACGAGGGCGAGCTGGTGGCAGAGTTCCCGCCGGACGTCTCGGAGGAGGAGCTCGGCGTGGCGATGACGGGCGGCCGCGGCGGCGGCCGGGCGGTGGCGTGAGCTTCGGCGAGGAACCCGAGGCCGTACCCTCCACACCCGCCTCGCGGCTCGCCGGCTACGTGCGCGGTGGCGGGATCGTGGTCCCGCTGTTCACGACGCTGCTTGCATTCCTGGCCGGCGGGCTCGTGATGCTGGTGACGGGCAACGACCCGATCGCCACCTACGAGGCGATCTGGAAGGGCACGGGCCTGCAGTGGCTGTTCCCCTGGACGACGGGCGCCGACCGCAATCTGGCGGCCTCGAACCTCCAGCAGACGCTCGTAATCACGACGCCGCTGATCCTCACCGGCCTGGCCGTGGCGTTCGCTTTCCGCGCCGGGCTCTTCAACATCGGCGGCAACGGCCAGTACATCATGGGCTCGGTCGCGGCCGTCTGGGTGGGCTCGTCGTTCGCCGACATGCCGAGCCTCCTCCACATCGTGCTCGCGATCCTCGCGGCGTGCGCGGCCGGGGCGGTCTGGGCCGGCATCGCGGGGGTGCTGAAGGCCGCGACGGGCGCCCACGAGGTGATCAGCACGATCATGCTCAACTGGATCGCCGTGTGGGTCGGGGTCTGGCTGTTCTCCCAGGGCGGGCCGCTTCAGACCGACAAGAGCAAATCGATCCCCGTGTCGGAGGACGTGGTCGAGGGCGCCAAGCTGCCGGTGTTCTGGGGCGACCCGGTCCTCCAGGGCCTCCACATCGGGATCTTCATCGCGCTCTTCGCGGTGGTCGTGTTCTGGTTCCTCCTGAACCGCTCGACCGTCGGCTACGAGGTGCGCGCCGTGGGCTTCAACCCGGAGGCGGCGCGCTACAGCGGGATGAGCGTCGGCAAGAACTACATCCTCGTGATGGCGGTGTGCGGGCTGTTCGCCGGGCTCGCGGGAGCGGTCGACGTGCTCGGCTGGCAGTTCCGGATCGCGACGGTCGACATCCAGGTCGCCTTCATCGGGTTCTTCGGGATCGCGGTGGCCCTGCTCGGGCGCAACACCGCGACCGGGACCGTCGCAGCCGCGCTGCTGTTCGGCGCTCTCCTGAGCGGGACCTCGCAGCGCAACCTCGACCCGACCGTCTTCGAGCCCTCGCTGGCCTCGAACCTCACCTACATCATCCAGGGGCTCGTGATCCTGATCGTGAGCGCCGACGTGCTCGTGGTCGGAATGTTCAGGCGGGGGCGTGGCCTGTTCAGCCGCGGCAGTCCCCAGCCCGCCGCGGCGACCGGGGAGCCGGAGCCGTGAGCTCGTCGACCTTTGCCGCGTCGCGGGTAGACGTGTCGGCGAGGACCGCCGCCTGGATCGGCATCGCGCTCGGCGTGCTCGCCGCCTATGTCGCATTGCCGCCGCTCACGCTGCGCACGCCGGTGGTGTCGCTGCTGCTCGCCGCGGCCGGCGTCGCGGCCGGCGTCTATGCCGCCCGCGAGGGCGAACGGCGGCTCGGCTATATCGCGGTGGGCGTGGCGCTGCTCGGGGCGATCCTCGCCATCATGGCCGTGAAGTCGGGCGAGGGGAACCTCGACCGCGTCTTCGTGTGGTCGGCGTTGGTGGCGGGCATGCTCCGCTTCGCGACGCCGCTGATCTTCGGGGCTATGGGCGGCATCCTGTCCGAGCGGAGCGGCGTCATCAACATCGGGCTCGAGGGCATGATGCTGATGGGGGCGTTCTTCGGGATCTTCGGCGCCGACCTCGTCGGCTCATGGGTCGGGGGGATCGCCATCGGCGTGGCCGCCGGCGCCGCGCTGGGGCTCGTGCACGCGTTCGTCTCGATCCAGCTGCGCGCCGACCAGGTGGTGAGCGGCACCGCGATCAACATCCTCGCGATCGGGATCACGGGCTACGTGTTCATCTACCACTACGGCGACCAGGGCACCCCTGCCGAGATCTCGCGCGTGCCGAACGTGACGCTGCCGGGGATCCAGGACATCTCGTTCGTCGGCGAGGCGATCGGGAAGGCGAACCTGCTCACGTGGGCCGCGCTGCTGCTCGTGCCGCTGCTGACGCTCTACCTGTTCCGGACGCGCGGCGGCCTGCGCCTGCGCTCGGTCGGGGAGAAGCCGCGCGCGGCCGACAGCGTCGGACTGCCGGTGCAGCGCACGCGCTACATGGCCGTTGTCGCCTCCGGCGCGCTCGCGGCGCTCGGCGGGGTCTACCTGTCGATCGCGCTGCTCGGGTCGTTCAGCCAGCAGATGACCGCGGGACGCGGCTTCATCGCGCTCGCCGCGGTGATCTTCGGCAGCTGGCGTCCGTGGGGCGCGCTCGCGGGCGCGCTCCTGTTCGGGTTCTCGACCGCGCTGGCGCAGCGGCTGCCGGCCTTCTCGGAGTCCACGGCGGTGCTGTTCCAGGCACTGCCGTATGTCCTGACCCTGGTCGTGGTGGCCGGCGTCATCGGCCGTTCCCGACCGCCCGCCGCCATCGGCGTGCCGTACGTGAAGGAGTAGTCGCTTGGTCGTCTCGAGGCTGATCCTCACCAGTCCCACCGACGAGCACACAGGGCGCGTGAGCGACGAGGTCGAGCTCTACCAGCGCACCTACAACACGCTGCTGCGCTCGAGCGGCGAGACCGCGCTGCGCGTGCTCGAGCCGGCGCATCGCGCGATGGGGTCGAGCCTCCACCCGCTCGCCGACAGCGACGAGCCGGACCTCGGCGCGTTCATCTACGCGATCCGGCGGCTGCCCCACGCGCTGGCCGACGGGGTGCGGCTCGTGATCATGGGCCAGGAGCGGGAGGTCTTCGCCAAGAACGGGATCGCCATCGACGAGTGGGACGAGGCCGACGCCGCAGCCCGGCGGCGCCGCTGGCACGACGCCGGCAACGGCACCCACGCGGTGCTGATCGCGAGCGCCTCGGACGTCGACGACCTGATCCCGACGCTCGTTGCGTTCCAGATCGAGTGGAACAAGCTGCGCGTTCGCCAGCGCGCGGCCGGCTGGCCGCCGGACCCCGAGCCGAGCCCGGAGGAGTGCGCCGAGGTGCTCGGCGGCACGGCCGAGGACTGGGCGCGTCTCCGCGACGCTTGGGGAGAGCGCTTCCTGCCGCGGCTCCAGCTCATCTCGGACCAGCGGATGAACCTGCGCGTGCGGATGTTGGGCGGCACGCAGGTGGGCTACGCACGCATGACGCGGCGCTGGTGGCAGCCGGTGCACGCGTCGCTGGCCGAGCAGGAGCTGGTCGACCGGCCGCTCTACTTCGTCAGCTCGAACACGCACAGCCTCGTGAACATTGCGACCGGTGTGGCGCGGCAGCGCGAGCAGGTGCTGGTGGAGTTCGTCGAGCAGCTGCCCGAGGAGGACATCCTGCGTGCCGAGCTCCAGGCGTTCCGGGAGGGGCGCACCGAGGGCTCGTGGGAGAACTTCCTCTACTTCGTTGCGCGCCTGTACTTCGACTCACACGGGCAGGAGGGCCGCGACGCGCGCCGGCGCGCGGAGGCCGAGTGCGGGGTGTCGCACATCCGGAGCACCACGGCGCTGCGCGTGCCGGCGCAGATCATCCCTCTGTCGAAGCTGAAGCCCGAGCGGATGGACCCGCGACTCGGCGACGTGGACGCGGACGCCCTCGCCGCCGCCGAGGGGGTGGTGGTGAACATCGACTATCCGCTCGGCGTCGCGGCTTACAACATCCTGCGCGAGGTGGCCGTCGACAGCTCGATGCTCCGAGGCGTGTACGTGCTCGGCAAGGCGGCAACGCTCAACGCCGACGTGGGCGACGTGATGCTCTCGAGCGTCGTCCACGACGAGCACTCGGGCTCGACCTACTGGCTCGACAACGCGTTCAGCGTGGACGACATCGCGCCGTACCTGCGCTTCGGGAGCGGTCTCGACAACCAGCGCGCCGTCACCGTGAAGAGCACGTTCCTCCAGAACCGCTCCTACCTCGACTTCTACTACCGCGAGGCGTTCACGGTGGTGGAGATGGAGGCCGGCCCGTACTGCAACGCGCTCTACGAGATCGCCGACGCCGACCGCCACCCCGTGAACGAGGCCGTGAACTTCTCGAAGCTGCCGGTCGACTTCGGGATCATCCACTACGCCTCCGACACGCCCTACACCCAGGCGCGCACGCTGGGCGCGCGCGGGCTCAGCTACTACGGGATGGACTCGACCTACGCGTCGTCGCTCGCGATCCTGCGGCGGGTGCTGCGGCTGGAGGGCGCGCTCGACTAGTGAGCCTCGAGCGCGTGGCCGCCGCCGCGCATGTGACGCCCGCCCACCTCGTGCGCCGCTTCCGCGCCGAGCTGGGCATCACTCCGATCTCATACCTGTGGCAGCGGCGCGTGGCGACCGGGGTGGATCTCCTCACCAACACCGGCCTGCGGGTCGGCGAGATCGCGCGCCGCGCGGGATTCAGGTCGGTCTACCACTTCTCGCGGCGCGTGAAGGAGGCGACGGGGATGCCGCCGACCGAGCTGCGCCGGCGCGGCTGGTCACAACCGGGTCCGCCGGCCGAATACGGGAACAGGTGATGACACCCGCGGAGATCGAAGAGCTCTACCGCGATCACGCGCGACGGCTCGCCGGCTATCTGATGCGCGCCACGAGCGACGCGGAGGTGGCCGCGGACCTGACCGCCGAGACGTTCGCGGCGGCGCTCGTGGCTCGCGACCGCTACCGGCCGGAGCTGGGCGCGCCGACGACCTGGCTGTACGGAATCGCCTCGCACAAGCTGAGCGACTGGCGGCGGCGCGGATACGCGGAGGACCGGGCGCGTCGCCGGCTCGGGATCGAGCGGCCGGCGCTGAGCGACGCGGACGTGGCGGAGCTGTCGCGCCTGGCCGACGAGGTGACCGTGGTGGAGCTCCTCGAGGAGCTTCCGGCGGAGCAGCGCCAGGCCGTCCGGGCCCGCTTGATCGACGACCGCGCCTACGGCGATATCGCGGTGGCCGAGGGAGTCTCGGAGGCCGCAATCAGGCAGCGGGTCAGCCGTGGGCTGGCGAGCCTTCGCCAGCGAATTGGAGGTGAGCGATGACCGATTTCTTCTCAGCACTCGAACTGGAGCTCCACGCGGCCGCCGGGCGGCGCCCGCGACGGATGGTGACCGTCGGACAGGCGCTGGGCGCGGTGGCGGCGGCGGCGCTCCTGGCCACGGCGGTCCTCCTGGTGGTGGCGGTCTCGGGCGGCGGCGACACCGCCCACGTGACAGGCGCCACCAACCCCGACCCGATCGGAACTCACATTCCGAGGGATAAGACCCTCTATGGGAACGGGGCGCTCGTCGTCGCCAACGGCACCGCTCCGGTGAACGGTCCGTGGCAGATCGAGGTGAGCCGGACCAACGGAGAGCGGGACACGCACGGCGAGGTGATGTGGCACAGGGGGTATTGCCTGTGGCTCAACATGCTGGATCCCCCCGACCGCAACCTCCGCGGGCGGTCAGGCTTCTGCGGCGCGCCGCTCAGCCTCGGTTTCCGCAAGACGCCGGGATTCAGCCGGGCTCAGAGCGTGGCGCGCTCGAAGCCGCGTCCCCGGGAGATCCTCGTGTGGGGGCGGGTGCCCGACCGCGCCGCGAAGGTCGTGATCAGGGCCCCCGGCCGCAGGGACATCGTGGTGGTCCCGAAGGATGGTCCGAGGAGCTTCCCCGGACGCTTCTACGGGATCCCCGTGAAGCCCCCGCGCCCGGGCGCCCGCATCAACTGGCTCGACGCGAGCGGACACCCCGGAAGTCGCGGCATCCGCCTGATGCCGCCCATCGCGGGCTAGGCGCCCACGGGGTGCCAGGCGGTCTTCAGCTCGGTGAGCGCCTCGAGGCGGCTCAGGGGGTCTGATGTTGCGTCGGCGTATGACTCGCTGGGTGTCGTGTGACGTACGCGGGTCACCGATTCGGCGGCCAGCTTGTCGATCTCGGCGGTGAGCGAATCGGTCGCGTTCACGATCGCGTTCAGCGCGTGATGGCCGGCGAGTACCGGGACGAGCTCGGCGCGGCGGCCCGACAGCAGGTTGACGACCCCCGCGGGCACGTCGGCGATCCCCATGACCTCGCCCAGATCAAGTCCTGGGAGCGGTCGTTCGTCCGACAGCACCGCGACCACGGTGTTACCGGCCGCCAAAGCCGGCGCCAGCTCCGCGATCAACCCGAGCAGCGGCGGCGAGTCGGGCGCGACGATGCCGACGACGCCGGTCGGCTCCGGCACCGAGAACGACAGGAACGGCGCCGCCACCGGGTTGATCCCCCCGAGGACGGGCTGGAGCTTGTCGGTCCAGCCGGCGTAGTGCACGAGCACGTCGATCGCGGCCTCCACCTCCGACCGCTCCGCGCCGATGTCGGCCGCACGCGACTCGAGCGCCTCCGCGAACCGGTAGAGGATCTGGCCGCGGTTGTACGGGGTGCGCCCGGCCCACGAGGCGGAGGCCTTGCGGGCGGCGGCCACGGCATCGCGGACATCCTTCCTCGATGCCCGAGGGATGTTGAAGTCCCCGCTGCGGTCGTACCTCCCCGACTCGGAGCGGACGAACGCGCCGCCGATGAACAGCTTGTAGGTCTTGCGGACCGGGAGCCGCGAGCTCATGAGGCCACCCGCAGATACGGTCGCAGCCCGGCCATCCCGCCCTCGCGCCCGAAGCCGCTCTCCTTGTATCCGCCGAACGCCGCGCTCGGGTCGAAGTGGTTGTAGGTGTTCTGCCAGACCACTCCCGCCTGGAGCGCGCTCGCCACCTCGAACGCCTTCGAGCCCTTGTCGGTCCAGATCCCCGCCGCGAGCCCGTACGGGGTGGAGTTCGCCTTCTCGATCGCCTCGGCCTGCGTGCGGAAGGTCAGCACCGACACCACAGGCCCGAAGATCTCCTCGGCGGCGATCCGGTGCGCCGGCGCGACGTCGGTGAACAGCGTCGGCGGGAACCAGAACCCGCGCGACGGAAGCTCGCACACGACGCTCCGCCGCACCGCGCCCTCCTCCTCGCCGCTCTCGACGAGCGAGGTGATCCGCTCGAGCTGCTCGCGCGAGTTGATGGCGCCCACGTCGGTGTTCTTGTCGAGCGGGTCGCCGACGCGCAGGCGGCCCATGCGATCCCAGAGCTTTCCCACGACCGTGTCGGCCACGCTCTCCTGGATCAGGAGCCGCGAGCCCGCGCAGCACACGTGGCCCTGGTTGAAGAAGATGCCGTTGACGATCCCCTCGACCGCCTGGTCGAGCGCGGCGTCCTCGAACACGATGTTCGCCGACTTGCCGCCGAGCTCGAGCGTGAGCGGGATCCCGCGGCCGGCGAGCGCGGCCTGGATGTCCTTGCCGACGGCGGTCGAGCCCGTGAAGGCGACCTTGTCGATGTCCGGCTCGCGGACGAGCGCCGCGCCGGCGGCGCCGTCGCCCGGAACGATCGACACCACGCCCGGCGGCAGCTCCGCCTCCTGCACGATCTCGGCGAGCAGCAGCGCGGTCACGGGCGTCGTCTCCGCCGGCTTCAGCACGGCGGTGTTCCCGCAGGCGAGCGCGGGCGCGAGCTTCCACGCCGCCATCAGCAGCGGGAAGTTCCACGGGACGATCTGCGCGGCCACGCCGAGCGGCTCGACCGCGCGGCCGCCCATGCCGTAGGAGAGCTTGTCGGCCCAGCCCGCGTAGTGGAAGAAGTGCGCGGCGGCGAGCGGCACGTCCACGTCGCGCGACTCGCGGATCGGCTTGCCGCCGTCCATCGACTCGACGACGGCGAGCTCGCGGGCGCGCTCCTGGATCAGCCGCGCGACCCGGAACAGGTACTTCCCGCGCTCCAGCCCGCTCAGCGCGGCCCATCCGGGCTGGGCCGCCCGCGCGGCCGCGACGGCGCGCCTCAGGTCGCCCGGCCCGGCGAAGGCCACCTCCGCCACGACCTCCTCGGTCGCCGGGTTGATCGACGGCACGCGCGTGCCGTCGACCGGATCGGTGAACTCGCCCTCGATGAACAGCCCGTACGAGTCGCGCAGCCGCACGTGGTCCGGCGACTCGGGCGCCGGCGCGTAGTCCCAGCGGATGCTCGTGCGCTGCTCCTGCGTGGCCATCCCTACTCCTTCGAGAAGTCCTCGGGCCGCGCGTAGTGCCCGGTCTCGGTCTTCTGGTACTGCATCAGCAGGTCGTTCAGGAGCGACGACGCGCCGATCCTGAAGCGCTCGTTGGTGAGCCAGTCGTCCCCGAGCGTCTCCTTCACCAGCACGAGCATGCGGAGGGCCGCCTTGGTGTTCGAGACGCCTCCCGCCGCCTTCATCCCGACGACGCGGCCGGTGCGGTCGACGTAGTCGCGGATCGCCTCCAGCATCACCAGCACGACGCCGGGCGTGGCACCGCTCGCGGCCTTTCCGGTGGAGGTCTTGATGAAGTCGGCGCCCGCCTCCATGGCGAGCATCGACGCGTGGCGAACGTGGTCGTAGGAGCCGAGCTCGGCGGTCTCGAGGATCACCTTCAGGTGGGCGTCGCCGCACACGTCCTTCACGCGCACGATCTCCTCCATCACGCGCGCGTCGTCTCCGGCCAGGAACGCCTGGCGCGAGATCACCATGTCGATCTCCTCGGCGCCCGCCGCCACGGCCTCCTCCGTGTCGCGCAGCTTCACGTCGAGCGACGCCTGCCCCGACGGGAACGCGGTCGAGACCGACGCGGCGCGCACGCCCGTGCCCTCGAGCGCCTCGCGCGCAACGCCCACCAGCGACGGGTACACGCACACGGCCGCGACCGACGGGATCTCGGGCATCGCCGGCGCGGGGCAGACGGCCTTCGCGCACAGGTGACGCACCTTGCCCGGCGTGTCCCAGCCCTCGAGCGTGGTCAGGGCGACCATCGACACCGCG
>Ga0126312_10001258_pt1 | contig 16499 bp, 17 predicted proteins | sample Plot104A_FD_92537 | JGI IMG/M metagenome (GOLD analysis project Ga0126312, IMG submission 92537) | Serpentine soil microbial communities from UC McLaughlin Reserve, CA, USA - Plot104A | ecosystem: Environmental > Terrestrial > Soil > Grasslands | place: USA: UC McLaughlin Reserve, Lake County... | reverse complement strand
CTCGGTGCCCGGCATGTTGCCCAGGGCCCACACGCAGGCGTTGCCGACCCTGACACACCTCGGTCCCAGCTGGGGCACCTTACGATACGCCGAGAGCGCGAGCGTCGTGAGGGCCCGCGCGACTTCGGCATCCTCTCTGCCCGCGGACAGCCAGGCTAATCCCTTAAGGATGTCGGCGTTCTTATCGATTATGAGCAGGTTGGCGTCAGGTTGCCAGTTCGTTAGCCGCTTGACGGGTCTGGTCCGGGGCCTCTCCACCAGGGGGAACCAGCGCACGATGGCGCCCTCGAAGGAAGGGCGTGCGATCTTCTCGAGCATTGCATTGGCCTCCCTGGACCACTTGACGCCAGGCTTCGCGCCGCTGGTCTTGGTGCAGAGTAGAAGTAGCGCGATCCAGGCCGTGCGCCTCTCGCCTTGCATCGCTTCGATCTCGGCGATCGCGGCATCCGACCACACCTCGCCGGGGACGAGCGGTAGGGACGAGGTCATCAACCCCCCGAGCTCTTTCAGCCTTGCCGACCAGCGGCGCATCTCTGCAGTCGAGTACCCATCGTCGAGATCCTTCGTGAGCTTGCTGACCCTCTTTTTCAGCGCCGGTGTGAGTTCGTGTTCCTTGAGGTGGTCCTGGAGCACTTTGATCATCTGGGGTGTTCCTTGCAAGAACGCGTTAGGCTCCTCGATGGACCAGTCGAGGAGGCGACAGACGTCGTCATGGTCGAACGGGAGCCTGTGGCGGAGCACGGTCTGCATGGTCTGGCGGACTGCCCAGGTCTCGTAAAAGGCGGCAGACTGTTTGTTGTGCCGGAGATCCAACCACTCCATAGCGGCGAGCACGAAACCGCGCTGCTCCTCCTGGCTCGCCGCAAGGATTCGACGTACTGTCGCGGAGTCTTTGTTTCCGAAGGTGAACCACCGGTGGCGCTCCTGCTGTGGCTCGGCCAGGAGGTCCTCGATCCAGGTGCCGTAAGGTTGCGGGATGCGCTGCCTGCGGCGGAACACGTTCAACCTCCGACGAGCGGGACGAGCTTCAGGAAAGTGACCGTGGTGTCTGGCCTGACCTCGATCTCCTCCTCCAGCTCGTCCACCTGCCTATCGTCGAGCAGTACGATGAACCCGTTCCTGTAGAACGCCTTGATGGCCATCTCGAACTGTCTGTCGGGGTCTATCCTGCGCCTTTTAGGCATCTTGAAGCCGTTGAGGGATCTCTCCGCGTCGGACGGCTGGATGAGACCGTGGAAGTATTCGGGCCGATCGAGATTGTACCGGTACACCTCCCGGTAGACGCGGGTGCGGATCAACTCCCGCACCATGATCCTCTCGGCTGATACATCGAGCAGAAAGCCGCTATCGTCGTCATCGCCGAGGTCGAAAGTCGTTTCGTCCCTGATCTTCACCGTAGTAGACATCGCCACACTCCGTCCTCAAAACCCTCAAAAAACGTATACGAAGCGTACGGCTTGTAGCACCTCGCGACAAGGGTCAAAAGCGCTTAAACAGCGAGTCTTCGAGAACCTCGGGGCTTTTGAATTCCTACCCTTACGGGTGCGTTCCTGGCAAATACCAAGCTACCTTCGGACAGGCTACTAAGGTTCATGAGCCGTGACGTTCGTAGACGTGACGTTCTCGAAAGTCAGCGGGCTTGCAGGCCAGCGCTTTCTGGGGTGCTTTATAGAAGACCTTCGTTCTTGAGTCTTTCCCATTCTCCGGGATCTAATGCTCCCGCGGCGTTGCCGGCCCGCTCTTGTGCTTCTTTTGTCGTCCTTTCCGCTCGTTCGGCAGTGTCGCTGCTGTTCTTGATGCCAAAATAGGCGCCGGAGACGGTGCCGATGAGGGTAAACAGGACTCCTAGCGCCGCCGCCACCGCCGCGGAATCGAACCTTGCTCCGAAGACGAGAATAGTAACAACATAGGCGACAAGGTCCACCCCTATTGCGGACCATGCGAACCAAAGATTGTATGGGGAACATTCTCTCTTCCTGCGCCTGGCGGACCCTTCGGTGGGGTGGCTGCGCTGCTTTGGGATTCGGTGTTGGACGGGCTCCCCGTGCCTGGTGTAGGTGTGTTGTCAGACGTGCTCAAGACTTTTATCCTCCCATGATTTTGCTCTCGCTGCGGATTCCTTTCCCCTTCCTCGATCAACACCTCCGCCCAAGCCAAAGAACAGTGCTCGATGAATCCCTCGCAAGATCGGCTCTGAAATTGTAGCGATCGTCTCCCAACCGTTACGAGAGGTGTTACGAGCGAGGAATTGTGAATGGTGAAATAGGAGTTGGTCTATCATCTAGCCCTTTCCCGATTCACGATTCCAACTTCACAATTCTTGATCGTCAGAGGATCAGGATGATGAACACACTGTAGACGATAATGTTTACGAGCCATCTGTTCGCGTTCATCCAGTCGCGAACCTTTGGCGCAAGAGTCTGGGCGCGTCTGTAGAACAACAGGTAGAGCAGCAAGAGGAGCGCTGCCACCGCTACGATCGCGGCGATGAACGGCAGCGCGGCGAGAAGCCCGGCGTTTTTGTGCACCAGGTTCACGCCGACCGTGAGCTGGATGACGACGTCTGATGGCATCAGTAAGATCACCAGGAACCCGACGCTGAAAGCACGCCTTGCGTCGGCCCTCTGAAGCGTACCAAGCCACCTTGGGGATGCGCCGCGTTTCGTCAGGTGAGATCATCGTCGCGTTGGCTAGAGGGAGGGCCGTCGGGTCGATGATGGGGCGCGACGGAGGTTAGAGCAGTTTGGTGACTCACATCTTGTTCTTTGTGGCAGCGATTGCGGCCGGCCTGATCAACGCCCTGGCGGGCGGGGGCGGGTTGATAACGTTCCCGCTGCTGACCCTGGTCGTCCCGCCCGTGGTCGCCGACGCCACGAGTGCCCTCGCCCTCTTTCCTGCCTATCCTAGTGCCGTATGGCGTACCCGCAGCAGGTTGCGCGAGGTACCCCGGCTGTGGATGTGGTTGTTCCTCGTCACCAGCGCTTTAGGCGGGCTGGTGGGGGCGTCGTTGCTGGTCTGGACTGGCGACCGGAACTTTATGTTCCTCGTGCCGTGGCTGGTGTTCGGCGGCACGGTCCTGTTCGTGCTCGAGCCGCGGCTCTCTCGCCGTAGTGGCCCTCAGGCGAACCGCGGCCTGGCGAAGGCGCTGTGGCCGCTCGCGGCGGCCGTCGTGTTCGTTGTAGCCATCTACGGAGGGTACTTCGGGGCAGGCATCGGCATCTTGATGATCAGTGCCCTGAGTCTGCTGCGAATGGGGGACGTCAAGCGTGTCGTGCCATTCAAGAACCTGCTCGCGGGGTGCCTGCGGGGTGTGGCCGTGGTCGTGCTCGTGATCTACGGCGAGATCAACTGGGGATACGGCGTGCCCATGGCCGTCGGAGGCCTCATCGGCGGTTACCTGGGGGGCGCGCTCACCGGCAGAATAAACCGTACCGCCCTATGCGTGGTCGTCATGATCATCGGGTTCGGGTTGGCGGCTTACTACTTCTGGACCCTCTACGGCCCATCGGTACCACGCATCGGCGGCGAGTAAGCCGACCGGCCTCCGAGAAGGTGCCCATCCCCTTGAACTACACTGCTGAGAGCGGATCAAACACTCTCGGATGGAGGTAAGCCGATGCTCAGACCCAGCGAGACCATGGCGGACCGGGACCGCATCGTCAACCTGAGCGACGGCGTCTTCGCCATCGCCATAACACTTCTAGTCCTGGACATACGGGTGCCCGACATACCGGAGAACCTGGTGTCCAGAGAACTGCCAGAGGCACTGCTCTCGTTATGGCCCCGCTACCTGGGCTACTTATTGAGCTTCGTCGGGATCAGTGCGTTCTGGCTGATACACCACAGCATTTTCCGGCCCATTAGGGCCTACGACCGTGTCCTGTTGTACCTCAACTTCCTGTTCCTTATGGTCGTGGCGTTCGTGCCCTTCCCCACCTCGCTCCTCGGCGAGTACGGCGATCATCAGCTGCCGGTGGCCATCTACGCCGCGACCCTCGCCGTGGGCAGGCTGCTCTTGACGGCCATACACTGGTACTCGACGAGGAACGACCGGTTGCTGAACGAGCCCCAGGACCCCGCCACGGTGCGCTTCTTCCTGCGGCGAGGCCTCACCATACCGGCCATCTTTTTGCTCTCGATCGGCATCTCGTTTTTCAGCGTGGGAGTGGCGATCGGGACGTGGTTGATCATGCTCGCCGTGGACGCCCTGGTGATCCGTAGGAGGTTTCGATGAGCGGTTTTGGAAGCCCGGGCTTCCAAAACCGCAGCATGTCAGCACGCTCCGGCTGACGCCTCCGCTTGTCAGCTTTCAGCTGGTCAGCATCTCAGGTTTCAGGCTACGGGATTTCTTGGGACAGCGTATGCACCATCTCTTGGGCTGAGGTGCCATCGGCGTTCATCGTCTGCAGCAATCTGGAAGCGTGGACGTTTTGTGCTGCCCTGGTCGCGTTCGGCATGACATCTTCGTAGAGATTCAGAAACGCGGGTAGTACTTTCGGCTTCAGGCGCAGGAAGCGTTCTAGCAGCAGCGTTGTTAGGACGGCTTCCAATTGTGGGTCCTGCGGCCCTTCCAAGGCGAGGTTGCCGCGTTGGAGGTAGGGCACCGTCTCGAACATGGCTGCCGACCCGGCCCACGGCTCCCTGGAGGCATACTTGAGCCCGCCGACGTCCGCCATGCGCGCGGCGCCGACGCACAACGGGCACGGCTCCGTTGTGGTGTAGAGGACGCGGGCGCGTGAATCTTCATCGCCTCGGAGGGAGAGCAGGGCGTTGAGCTCGGCGTGGGCGAGCTTGCGGCCGAAGACGGTGCCCGGCGGCCCGGTGCGTTCGTGGATACGGTTGCGCCCGGAGGACATGAGGCGCTCCCGAGCATCGGCGACGACCGCGCCGATGGGCAAGGATCCGGCGCGGTAGGACTCCCACGCGAGTTCCACGCCCGCCCGCCACGGTTCGGATAGCGTCTCCCACACGATGGGAATGGTGCCATCCTACGAGATCTGACGCACCCGGTGTGGCGTGAGGACCGCTGTCAGAGCCGACTCTCGCTACTCTTCGTCCTCCGCGAAGTCGAAGGTGAGCCAGCGGTCTGGCCGGACCGTAAAGTGTACGGGCCCTGATCCCGGATGAGCGAGCTCCGCCTCGACGAATCCCCGGGCAGCCTCCTCGGGCAGGTACCGCCCGACGATAGCGAGCATCTGCCCTGCGGAAGGAGAACTACTCGACCCGACGACGGAGCCCTCGACCGTGACGTACTTGTAGGGGAATTCTTCGCGTTGCACTGTCAGGCTCAGCACGCCCGTCGTCTCGACGAGAGCGGCCTTGCGGGACTTGCGGCCCTGCGTCCCTGTAAAGAACGTGATGCTCCCGCCCGGCTCGTAACCGTACCAGACTGGCGTGGTGTGCGGCGGTCTGTCGCCGCCTCTGGCCACGCTCAGCACCGCGATACGCGGCTCGGCGACGAACTCCTGGCGCTCTTTTTCGGTCATCTGACGGGGCATGCGTAATCCTCCGATGTAGGGGCCTGAGCCTCCAGGGATGGTAGGGTTCCGAGCACACATTCACAAGTACTAGCCTGGAAGTGGCCTACTCACTTTAGAAGTCAGCGCCGGATGTCTATGGGCTCGAGAAAGGTGCCACACAGTTCCTCACTCAAGTCCCAGAGTTTTCTCCTGGCCGCTTCGTCGTAGGCCCGCCTGTCTGCGCGCGTCTCGCGCTCGCCGTGGAAGTAGCGGCCCGTGACGCCTTCTAATTCGGGGGAGGCGGCGAGGCGCACGGTCGCCTCAGCACCCTCCCCGATAGTGCTCATGGAGTGTCCGAAGGTCTCCTTTACTATCTTCGTGTCCATCAGGGACGCCGGGTGCAGCGCGTTTACGGTCACTCCTCTCTCCGAGAGGCGTTCGGCCAGCTCGAAGGTGAACATGATCTGGGCCAGTTTGCTCTGGGAGTAGGCCCGCATCGCATCGTAGCCTCGTACGAGCATGGCATCCTCGAAGTCTACGGGACTCTGGCCGGCGGATGCTACATTGACTATGCGGGCCGGGGAGGAGTCGGAGAGGAGCGGCACAAGCAGACGCGTGAGCAAGAAGTGAGAGAGGTAGTTGACGGCGAAGGTAAGCTCGTAGCCATCCTCGCTCTCGGCACGCTCTGGGGAGATTATGCCCGCGTTATTGACCAGCACGTTCAGGCGCTCTTCGTCCGAGAGGACTCGCCCGGCAAGTTCTCGCACATCTTCGAGCGAAGAGAAGTCGGCCAGGTGGGAGCGTAGTTTTTCGCTACCCGCTTCTCTGCCGACTTCTTCCAAGGTCTTCTGGAGGCGTTTCTTGTTTCGGCCGTGCAGTAGCACGGTGGCGCCTCGTCGGACGAGATCTGAGGCCACTCGCCTGCCCAGGCCGTCGGTCGCCCCTGTCACGAGGATCGTCTCTTGTTCGAGGTCTCGCATCTGCACATCCGGATTACCCACGCTTGACACTCTGTCTCTCGAGGTTTGGGGCCCGGATGTTACAACGCAAGCCCCGACGGATACAATCTGCGGTGTGGGAAGTACCCTTATCGACGATCGGTACGAGATACGGGCCCTGGCCGGCAGCGGAGGCATGGCCGACGTTTACCTGGCTTACGATAAGGTCCTCGATCGGCACGTGGCGATCAAGCTTCTGAAGGCCCGCTATGCCCAGGATGAGGAGTTCGTCGAGCGATTCAGGCGCGAGGCCAGGAGCGCCGCGGCCCTCGTCAACCCGTACATCGTCCCCATCTTCGATTGGGGAGAGGCCGAGGACGGCACGTATTACATCGTGATGGAGTACGTGCCTGAGAGAGATCTCCAGGACCGGCTCAAGGACGAGGGGAGGCTCTCGCCTCGGACGGCGGCGGCGATGGCGCTGCAGGTCGCCGAGGCTCTGCAGGCCGCGCACAAACGCGGCATCATCCACAGGGACGTCAAGCCGCGCAACATCCTCATCGCCGGATCGGAACACATCAAAGTCGCAGACTTCGGCATAGCGCGGGCCACCGAGGCGACCACCATTTCCCACCCCGGCGACATTCTCGGCAGCGTGAAGTATATGTCTCCCGAGCAGGCGGCGGGCGAGCAGGTGGGGCCCGAGAGTGACCTCTACTCGCTGGGTGTAGTTCTCTACGAGACGCTCACCGGCAGAGTGCCCTTCGACGTAACTACTCCGGCGGATGTAACTGCCGAGCACGCGAAGGGTCCACCGCGTAGCGCGAAGGAGCTAAATGCCGAGGTTCCCGAAGGAATCGACGCCATGATAATGAAACTCCTCTCGAGAGACCCGGTAGACCGCTACACAAGCGCGGGCGAGCTGGTAGAAGACCTGAGGCGGGTGCGGGATGGTCTGGCTCCAGTCTCTCCTACTGCGGACGAGATCCCCTCCACCGCTTCCACCGAAGCACCGACCCTGGCGATCAAACCGGCTGCATCCGGCGGCGGTAGCGCCACCGGTACACCGCGCAGGAGAACATGGTGGGGCCTCATTGCCCTGGTCGTGCTGGCCGGCACGCTCGGGATCGTCGGTTGGAGCCTCTTTCGTGATGCCATCCCTACCGGTGTGCCCGGTGCTGCGGGGGACGCGGCCGGGAAACCCGAGCACGAGGAGGGGCGGACGCCTCCCGACCGGAAGGTCGAGGTCCCCGTGGTGAAGGGGCTTAGTGGACAAGAGGCAAGGGAGCGTCTCGACAGGGCCGGCCTCCGGGTCGAGGTCAGGTCGCGGGAGAGCTCCGAGGAAGATGCCGGCAGGGTCCTCGAGCAGTCGGTGGCCGGCGGCCAGACGACGAGGGAGGGATCGCAGGTCGTCCTTACCGTCGGCGAAGGACCGAGGGTGGCAAGAGTGCCTGACCTGGTCGGCCTCACTTACTCACAGGCGGAGAGTGAGTTGAAGCGAACGGGTTATCTACTGGGTGGTGTACGGGAAGTCCCTAGCGAGACCGTGCCTGCGGGCGTGATCGCGAGCCAGGACCCGCAGGCAGGAAGTACCCTGGAGCGCGCTTCTTACGTGTACCTTACGACCAGCGTCGGACCTTCGGCCGAGACGACCCGAAGCTTCTGAAGCGGTGGGTTGCCAAGAGGTGCTGTGCATCTCTTGGCAAGCATTTCAGCACTTCGGCATTTCAGCAGGTCAGCTTTTTGTTCTGGTGTACCGTTGCGCGGGTTCTTGCTGCGGCGGGTGGGGTGAGACGGGGCTCAGTACTCTTGTGGTCTCGGCGGGCGGTCGTAGCCGTAGTCTTGCTGCCTGGCGCCGTGTTGCTCCCGGCTTGCGGGAGCGCGGAAGATTTGGATCTCACGCCTGCCTGCCCGATGGGCGTCGGCGGGGGAAGATGGGATCCAGGCTCCCTGGCCGGTGGAGACGCCGGGCAGGTCACGAGCGAGGTGCGCAAGCTTCTGAAGGATCGCCGCTTCGGGGCGACTCCGCAGGCGGTGAGAGATCTCGAGCGGGGGGTTGTCGACCGGCGCCTGATAGCCGCGCTCGGGGTCCTTACCCGGGAGCACCGGATCTGTGTCCAGGCTTTCAAAGAGGGCCACTATTTCCTGCCCGGCGTCCCCGACGGCCCGCGTATACCGGAGGGCTACGGCAAAGCGGGTGGTCTGCCCAACACCCACTACTTCGGCAGGGCCGCTGACGTGTGGTGGGTAGACGGTAAACCGGTCGAAGACAATGCCAGGGACCCGGACATCCTGCAGGTAGGCGAGATCCTGGCCGGCATTCCTGCTGGGAGGAGGCCGGGTCAGATAATAGGACCACCCAGGTGGGCCGATGCTCTGGGGTACGGGCGTCAGAAGGGCTGGGTCCTGGCCCCCGACCAACTCGAGCTCCACAAAGACCACATCCACATCGGGTACATGAACGGGAGCGGCTCAGGCAACAGGTAGCAGGATTTGCATCGGAGAGGCGTCCCTGTTGAGAACGCCTGCTCTCCCGCCTCATGATCTTCCTTCAGCGGGGAGCCAGGGGTTCGTACCCGAGCTCGTCCAGCCGGTCGGCGATCACGTCGTAGCCCCTGTCGTTGGGATGCAGCCCGTCCGCGCTCATGCCCTCGCTGCCGAGATGGACCTCGGCGTAAGGGATGCCGCTCTCGGCCGCAGCCGAAGCGATGTCACGCGTTACTTTGCCCAGGTACCATCCGAAGACGCCCCTGGCCCGCGGAATGTACCCGAGGCCCACCGTGCGGATGATGGTCCGGTCCTCGGTACGCAAGCTCGTGATCTCTTCGATTATGGCGTGCCAGTTCCGTTCGACCCGCTTTACGGCCCCGCGCAGACACGCCTCGTTCTGCGGCCCCCCGCAGGTGCCACTCTCGTAGGAGCTGCCCGCCTGCCCCAGGTCGTTGAGCCCGATGTTCAACGTGACAACCTCGGCCCCGCGCAGCGCCTCGCGCATCGCCGGATCGTTCCGGAGGGCGTGGAGAAGCTGGGAACTCGTCTGGCCACTCTGGCCGAGGTTGATGACCCTGAGGCGGACGCCCGTGTCGCTGCGGAGGTGCTCCGCGTAGCGGGCCACGTAACCCCGGCGGGCACCTACCCCTGCGGCCAGAGAGTCGCCCAGCGCCACGTAGTCCCACCTGAGGCGCGGGCCACTGGTCGTGGTTCCGCCTCCGCGGGCACGGGTAACCTCGGAACGTTTGTCTGAAGTCGTGGTCCCGTGATGCGCCGTCGTCTGAGCGGCATCCTCGCCTGTATGCCGCTCCCCCGGAGAACAAGCCGCCAGGGTGGTCAGCACAGCCGCGAGTAGGGCGAGGCCTCTGAGGCTGACCGCTCGCGGGACAAGAGGGGAAATAGCCACGAGCCTAAACACTATCCCGCCATGCCTGAGGCAGGAGTTGCGTCGGAAAGGGTGCATGACCAACCAGTTTGCCCGTACCGAGCGCGATGGTCAATTATGGTCGTGGATACTGCGTTCGAAAGGATTCCTGCTCTCCGACGTTCGGCGATCAAATTCCCTCCAGCCAGTCTGCGACCACGCTCCGTGGCTACGCGTCCAGGCTATCCTACATACTTCCCAGAAGTACGACATAATGGGAGAGTCCATGCGACAAACCAGAAAGGTGGTAGCGCTATGTTCGCGGGTAACCGAGTTAGCCATAAGCCTGGAGCGCCTGGAACAAGGACACCGTGCGATCGAAGAGCACCTCGTCCCGGCGCTCCTCATGCAGGTTGGCTACAGCGGCGGCCTGATGCTAGCCAACCCCGAGAGCGACAAGATGCTCGCTGTGACCCTGTGGGAGGATGAGCAAGAGATGCACGCCACCGACGAGGCCGAGCACTGGTTCCGAGTCTTCGGCGCCGAAGCCGTCGATGGCACGGTCACGGACGTCGAGACCTACCAGGTCTACCGCGCCCGATTGGATCATCCACTACCGTAACCGGGACAGAGGAGTTCGGTGGTGTGTGGATTTCAGTGCGAGGATCGAGATCTCTGGAGCGTCAACAGGGTGATGTCGTCCTCCTGCTCCCACTCTTCTCCGGTGAACCGCTCCAGCTCGGACAGCAGGGAATCGATTATCGACGCAGCGCCTGGGTGTGCACCAATTAGCCCCTCTATTCGCGGGGTACCAAACATCTCGCGCTGCGGGTCGTGGGCCTCGATGAGTCCGTCGCTGTAGAAAAGCACGCCATCTCCTGGCGCGAGGGTCGTCTCCTTCTCCTCATAGATCAGCCCTGGCATGAGCCCCAGGGGCATTCCCCTCGCCCTTAGTTCGGTCGCCAGGCCTTCGTGCCAGCAGTACGGGAGGCTGTGGCCTGCGTTGGCGTATACGAGATGGCCACTGCGGGGGTCGAGGACGGCGTAGAAGCAGGTGGCGAACATGTTGGGCGGAAGGTATGTAATGAGGACGTCGTTGGCCTCCTCCAGGGCCTGGCCAGGCGTGATACCCGGTCTCTGGGCCACGGCGCGGAGCACGCTCTGGGTGCAGGCCATCACCAGGGCCGCGGGTATTCCTTTACCGGAGACGTCACCGACGATGAGGCCAATACGGCCTTCGTTCAGGTTCAGGAAGTCGTAGAAGTCGCCGCCAACCTCTCGCGCGGGCCGGTAGTCTTGGGCTACTCTCCAACCGTCGAGCTCGGGTAGGTCCCGCGGAAGCAAGGCGTGCTGGATACGCTGGGCCACCCTGAGCTCCTGCTCGACACGCTCACGCTCGCGCATCTCTTGCTCCAGACGCTCCAAAGTGGTGTGTAGCGTGTTCGCCTGGCTCCATTCTTCGGTGATCTTGCCGTCAGAGATGCGGTGGATGTAGATGCCTTCGAAGTTCTCCACGGTTCCTGTGGGGGCTAGGCCGACGAACTCGCCCCTGATAACGCTTCTCTCCTTGTACTTGGTGACGACAGTGTCGCCTTCGGCGACCTGCTCCTCGATGGTGAAGTCGATGATAGAGAAGGCGTCGAGGATCTCGGTCACCGCCCGCTTGAAGTCCTCGCGGCTCGGACCCTGTCCGGGAAGCAAGGCGTGGTCGACGAAGTCGGGGCTCAGCACCTCGTCGATCACCTCCAGGTTCCCCCTGGCCTGCTCCTCCAGGAAGCGACGAACCAGCGCCTTGTTCTCTTCTGCCGACACAGAACTTCGTCCTCCTCGTCTCAAACCTACTCTCCGCCTCAAGGTTAGTCGGAGCCAGACCATGGTACATCCTACGATGGGTATATGCGCGATCATCTCTCCTTTGCGCCCGCTGATTCATCCCGAATTCATCGACCTCTGTTAGCATTGCCGAGGTTCGTACACCCGTTCCGTAAAGGAACGCTGGCAGGGAAGCGAGGTGCTGGTAGAGATGCCCGAGGTCAGGTATGGAGGCCAAGACGGCAAGACGATCCATCTGGAGGTGGATCCCGCCCTGGTAGCGGTGCGCGCGCGCCGTGGAAGGTCGCTCCGAGAAGGGCCCGTCCCGCCCCCGGAAGCGGCACTGCTGGACGAGATGGAGACGGTGCTGAGCTTCCCCCAGGCCGGGGTCGAAGTCTATCGGCAATCGGAACAGTCGACGCGTTCTACGGAAGAAGTGCGTCGAGAACTGCACGAATCGCCCGCCACGCGTTTTGCCGGCCGCGTGCTGGTAGATGAGAAGTCCCGGGAGCCGGTGCTGTACACGGAGAACCTGTTCGTCAAGTTCGCCGAGGATAAGCATCGGGATAGATGTCTGGAGGTCTTGCGGGAGACAGGCTTGACCATCAAACAGGAACTCCCGTACGCCACCAACGCGTTCTTCGTCGCCGCCCCGGAAGGGACCGGCCAGCGAGTCTTCGACATCGCAGAGGAGTTGTTAAGGCGTGACGATGTGGAGTACTGCCAGCCCGAACTGGTGCGGCGTCTGGCTGAACGCTCCATCTTTCCGCAGCAGTGGCATCTGAAGTCGACCACGATCGATGGCCAGTTGATCAACGCCAGCGCGAACGTCGAGGCCGCCCACGCCATTAGCGAAGGCGAAGGCGTCACGATAGCCATCATCGACACGGGAACGGACATAGACCACGACGAGTTTTCCAGCGAAGGCAAGCTCGTGGCCCCCCGGGACACCACCGCAAACGACGCCGACCCCCGCCCCGGCGGTCGCGGCGAGAACCACGGTACGGCCTGCGCGGGCGTAGCTTGCGCCGACGGAACATTCGGGGCCTCCGGCGTGGCGCCCCGGGCGAAGCTCATGCCCATCCGGATGATCTCGCAGCTAGGCTCCCAGGCGGAAGCGAACGCCTTCTATTGGGCTGCCGAGAACGGCGCGGATGTCATCTCGTGTAGTTGGGGCCCTGCGGACGGGACCTGGTGGGACCCGAACGATCCTGTGCATACCACGGAGGTTCCGCTGCCCGATAGCACGCGGTTGGCGCTCGACTACGCCGTCACGAACGGCAGGGACGGCAAGGGCTGCCTCGTGTTCTTCGCGGCCGGCAACGGCAACGAGGGCGTGGAATACGACGGGTATGCCAGCTACGAAAGGGTGCTGGCCGTCGCCGCCTGCAACGACCAGAGTGCGCGCAGCGTCTACAGCGATTACGGCGACGCCGTATTTTGCGCCTTCCCCAGCAACGACTTCGAGTTTCCCGAGGAGGATCATCCGGCGCCGCTGACGCCGGGGATCTGGACCACCGATCGCACGGGCAGGGCCGGATATAGTGATGACGACTACACGAACTCCTTCGGCGGGACCTCCAGCGCCTGTCCCGGCGCCGCTGGTGTGGCTGCCCTGGTGCTCTCTTGCAATCCGTCGCTCAACTGGGACGAGGTGAGAGATGTACTGCGGCGCTCTTGCGACCGGATCGACCCGGAGGACGACGAGTACGACGAGGAAGGCCACAGTCCGCACTACGGCTACGGCCGGCTTGACGCGGAGAAGGCCGCCAGGTCCGTGGGCGGGCAGACTCGAAGGGTCCATGGGCGCAGGGTCCACGGACGCAGGGTCCACGGACGCAGGGTGCACGGGCGTTCTACGACCAGTGATGACGACCTGGATCTGCTCGAGGGCTCCTCAGAGGATGCCCGCACGATGCTCGACCTTGCCGGCGGCATAAGGGAGCAGGCCACCCGGGAGCTCCTGCTGAGCATCCTGTTGGCGGACCAGGCCGCGCAGATCGAGGATCTCAGGCAGAGGGTAGCGCGACTAGAGCTGCCTGGCCACTAAAGCGGATTGCAGAAGGCCTGCGCCCTCTGCAATCCGCGGCTTCAGGTTACAGGTATCAGGCTTCAGAAAAAGCCGGCCGCAAGTGCCCTTGCGCCACATGAGCCAGATAAGACGTGCCGCAGAGAGCCGAGACTCGCGCAGGAGTAGCACATGATAGGCATTGCGGAAGTAGCCGCCCTCATAACGGTAGTGGGAGCAGCGATCTACGGGCTGGGTTTGCTCGGAGTAGCCTGGCCGATCCACAAGCGATGGCAAAACGATGCCGCCACGACGCTGTACGCAGTCTCTCTTATACCCAGGGCGGTAGTCGCTGGCCAGGGAATAAGGATCCTTATGGGGTTCCCGACCCTGGTGGCAACCTTGCTGTTGGTATGGTCGCTCTTGGTCTTTCCCGTACTGCCCCTCGTTTCCGCAGTCGCATCCGACCTGGTTGGCTGGATTGTTGGCATCCTCGCGTTGGTGGCGCTACTGGCCGGAGGCTATTGGTTGCTGAGGAGCATGTACCGCCGGGGCTATCAATGGCTGCTTGGACCCACGCCGGACCATCCCAGATACAGGTGGCTGATCTGGACCACGACTCTGATTGCAGTGCCCACATTCTTCGTCGCGGGCCGCCTGGCTGCCGGTGCGATAGAGGTTCAGGCAGCTCTCCCCTATCTGACGTTTGATCTGAGCCTGCTTGTTGCAGCGATTGCTCTGAGCTTCCTGGCAAGCTCCTTGCTGCAGCTGGTCGACGCGACCGCGATCGATCCTCCTCTACCCACGGTGGAGATAGTCCTCGCGGACGGAACCCAGAGGGCTCTGGTGGGCAAGCTACTCGTTCACATCGAGGGGGTCGTCTACTTCTTCGATGAACAGCGCAGGCTCACGTCCATGCCCGACGGCAAGATCTCCTCCGTACGGATTCGCAAAGAGGAGTCATGAGGCCGCGAGCGAGGGGTTGCTACTCTGCCTCCTCGCTGTTTCGAGACGTAGCGGGGCGCAGCCAGAGCGAGACGTGGGCCGGTTGCATAGTCTCCCTTACCACGCCTACCAGATCGTCGCCCAGCGCGTCCAGGTCTGTTTCGTTGCGCAGGCTGGCAGAGAAGGCTTCCAGGGTCTTCCTCGCATCGTACTTGTTGCGGTAGAAGCGACGGTCTATAAAGGACTGTATGCGCCGCCTCAAGGGAGTAAACAGTGCCGCGATCAGGAGTGTAGAGGCCACGACCGCCAGGGTGGACTGCTGGCCAGTGAGAGCGACGAAGAGATACTGCAGCGCCACGATGACGCTGAAGTACAGTGCGACCAGCGTGGTGGTGAGTGCCGCGTAGACGAGGGTGCGGTTTATGAGGACATCTATGTCGTAGAGCCTGTAGCGAACAATCGCTATCCCTACCGAGATTGGGAAGCACACAAGCGCGGCGATGACAATGGCGAATAAGGTCCACTCCAGCCAAGGCGCACCTATCGGTTCGGCGATACTGTAGGTAAGGACACTACCTGTGGCCGCCATCACCGCGGTATAGGCTGGCCACTTGATCTGCTGGCGTTCTATCCCCCTCGCTCGGCGCATTCTCACGGTTAGCGATGAGGCCACCACGACGAACAAGAGAGCGAACATGATAATCTGCACCGGCTCATTGGCTTTTGGCAGACCCTCATATCCGAGCGGGTTACGGATGGTTCCAAGACTCTCGATTACTCCGGGAGAGAATGCCTGCCAGACCGCTCCAGCTGACGTCAAGAGTACAGTGAGCCACGCCAACCACTTCCAGCGGCTGCCCGGCAACTGCCCATCAGGGAACAGTAGGAGCGAGAGCGCGATACAGCCGATGAATAGAACCCACGCCCAGGAGGCGATCCAGGCCAGCGCGTTACCCGCCGGTAGCGTTTCGGGTTGCACGAGCAGGGCGTATATCGCGTACTCGCCGCTGAAGTGCGCCAACGCAGCGATACAGGCTGCCGCACAGAAGAGCCAACCCAGGGGATTGGCGGGAAGGCGGGAGGCGATAATCGCACCGATGATCGAGAAGCTGATCGGGAGAACAGTGTTCTCGAGCCAGAAGCCATAGACATAGGTCTTGGAGTGAGAGTAGTTTAGGGCCAACAGTACGACGCTCAGTACCGTCAGCACCACTGAGAGAACGCACAGCGACCAGGCTAACCGTGCGGCCACGCGGGGGCCCGTACTACCGACACTTCGATCCACTTCATTCGTCCCTACGCTCACCACACTACTCTACAGGGTTTGCATCTGTTGGGCGTTACGGCAAGCGATCAGCCGCTAGCCTCCTCCAGCGTCATGGCCCGTCCCTCGGCCCAAGCCTCCTGCCACGACGTCTCATCCAGCTGAGAGCGGGCGGTCGCGAGGTAGGGCTCCTGCAGCGCCAACTCTCCGGGCTCTGGAGGGGCGTCCATCACCTCGCGCAGTGCTTCGCACGCCCCGAACAGCCTGGCCGCCCGCTCGGCTTCTCCCCGAGCCTCGGCCACGCAAGCCAATCCCAGCAGGGTCTCGGTGACGCCCAGCCCGTCGCCTGTGTCCAGCTGCAACCACATGCTCTCTACAGCCACATTCCGCCGACCCTTGTTTCTCGGCGTTGCTGTGGGTTGCAGAATCGGCTTACGTCGTAAGCCGATTTCCTTGCTCGCAGTCGCTTATCGTTTCTGCGTGTAGCGCTCTTAGTGGTGTCAACGGTGGTGTCAAAGACCCAGCCTGTAGTCACGACGCGTCGTGCTCCTAAGGTTCTTCAGCGCCTGCCAGTCCTCGGGATTCAGTCCCTAAAAAACGCTCCAGCAGGTGCCGCCTCCAGGCCCAGCGTACCAAGAATACCCAGACAGCGGCTGCCGCGGCGATGACCACCGCGTCCAGCGGCTTGACCGGACGCAGATCGAATAGTCCAGACAGG
>Ga0126312_10001257_pt1 | contig 16507 bp, 15 predicted proteins | sample Plot104A_FD_92537 | JGI IMG/M metagenome (GOLD analysis project Ga0126312, IMG submission 92537) | Serpentine soil microbial communities from UC McLaughlin Reserve, CA, USA - Plot104A | ecosystem: Environmental > Terrestrial > Soil > Grasslands | place: USA: UC McLaughlin Reserve, Lake County... | reverse complement strand
CGGCTGAGGACGGCAGCGGCCGCGCCGTCGCCGAAGAGGATGCACGTCGCCCGGTCGTCGGGGTCGATGAGGCGGCTGAGGATCTCGGCGCCGACGATCAAGACGTGATCGAGGTTGCCCGTCGCCAGGAGCGAGGAGCCGACCACGAGCATGTAGACGAACCCCGCGCAGCCGGCGCCGAGGTCGAACGAGCCGCAGCGAAGCCCGAGGCCCTCACCGACGAACGCGCCGGTGTGGGGGATCGGCTGCTCCGGGCTGGCGGTGGCCACGATGAGCAGGTCGATGGCGTCGGGCGGGATCCCGGCGTTCTTGATGGCAGCGGTGCCGGCGTCGATGGCGAGCGACGCGGTCGTGTCGGTCGTGGCGGCGATGTGCCGTTCGCGAATGCCGGTGCGTTCGACGATCCACGCGTCGGTCGTGTCGACGCGTTGCTCCATCTCGGCGTTGGTGACGAGCTTTTCGGGAACGGCGGTGCCCCAGCCGCCGACGCAGGCCCGCACCGCTACGCGACTCGCAGCCAGGCCACGGGCTCGCCCTGACGGAGACGCTCGCCGTCGTTGGCGAGCAGACCGGCAAGGATGCCGCGGAACGGGCTGCGGACGGGGGTCGAGATTCCCGGCCCTTCGATCACACCGACAGCCTGCCCCGCGTCGACGTTCTGACCACATGCGACGTCGTGGCCGAACAACGGCCGGAACACGCCGACCGAAGGCGCCACGATCACCCGCTCGGGCACTGTCAGGCCCTCGCCGTGTACCAGTGCCAACTCGATGGTCATCGAACCTCCGTGAGTGCGGGCAGATCTTCGGGGGTGACCACGCCCTGGACGGGCAGATCGGGCACGATCCGCTTCGCCAGCGTGGCGAGCATCGAGCCGTTGCCGACTTCGAGGCACCGGGTCACGCCCATTCCGGCGATGGTCTCCATCGAGGTGCGCCACCGGACCGGATCTGTGACGTGGACGGCGAGGCGTGAGCGCCAACCGTCGGCGTCCTGATAGGGCCGGGCGTCGCCGTTCGAGACCACCGGTGCGTCCGGCGGCGACAGAGGGACACCCGGCAGCTCGGCCGCGAGTGCGTCGGCGGCGTCACGCATCAGCGGCGTGTGGAAGGCGCCTCCGACGTTCAGAGGCGTGGCCCGCTTGACACCGAGCTGCTTGGCCCGGGCGGAGCCGGCCTCGACGCCCTCGGGAGTGCCGGCGATGACGACCTGGCCGGGGGCGTTGTCATTGGCCAGCCAGCACCCGTCGGGCGCCGCCCGGCATGCCTCTTCGGCCTGTTCGAGCGAGGCCCCGAGAAGCGCAGCCATGCGACCGGGACGGGCGTCGGCGGCCGACTGCGTGAGCTCCGCCCGCCGAGCGGCGAATTGCACGCCCTCCTCGAGCGGCAGTGCTCCGGACGCGATGAGCGCCGTGACCTGCCCGAGCGAGTGTCCCGCGAACGCGATCGGGTCCTCGACGCGTTCACGCACGGCTTCCCACGCCACCAGTGAGGTGAGAAGGACGGCGAGCTGTGCGTCTCGGGTTCGAGCCAGCTGCTCGGCGGGGGCGTCGAGGATGAGCGCGGAGAGGGGCTCGCCCAAGGCCGCCTCGGCCCGGTCGACGACGCCCCAGGCCGGCTGGTCGAGCCACGGCGCGCCCATTCCTGTGGTTTGGGTCCCCTGACCGGGGAAAATGACGGCGATGTGCACGAGCTCGCTTCCGCCCGAACGTGTGGTTCTTGCTCCGACCAGTGATGCTCGGGCAGGGTTACACGCTCAGGTTGCGCTCAGGAAAACGGCATGTAACGTCTCGTCGCTGGCGGCGGCGACCTGAGGAAGCGAAGCCGGTGGGGATCGATTCCGACGCGCTCGTCGCTCTGCTGCCGCACCGCCCCCCGTTCCGGTTCGTCGACGCCGTCGACGCACTCCAACCGGGAGTCTCGGTGCAGGGCCGCTACCGCGTGACGGGTGAAGAGACGTTCCTCGCCGGTCATTTCCCCGGGAACCCTGTCTTTCCCGGAGTGCTGCAGCTCGAGGCGCTGGCGCAGACAGGCGCCATCGCCGTGCTGGCTGACGACCGTTACGCCGGCAAGCTGCCGCTGTTCGGTGGGGTGGAGAAGGTGCGATTCCGCCGTCTCGTCCGACCCGGCGACGAGATGGTGACGGAGGTGGAGCTCGAGCAGCTCAGCGCGCGCGGCGGCTGGGGCAGAGGCCGGGCGATGGTCGGCGGGAAAGTGGCCTGCGAAGCGCGGCTGTTCTTCGCGCTGGCGAACGCGGAGTAGCAGCTAGGAGGCAGAGGAGCGGCGCTCGGGGTCGAGGTCGAGGACCTCGGCGCGTGGGCCTGATGGACCCTCGGCTTCCTCCTCGTCCTCCTCCTCGGCGATCTCCTTCGGGTCGTCACCGAGGAGGATCCTGGTCTCGACGTCGCCGGGGATCCGCGGCTCGGACCGGACCCGCCGCCACGGCGCCACCACGATGACGACAAGTGCTGCGAGACAGGCGACCCCGACCAGGATGGCCACCCACTGATTGGTTTCCAGGGCGAGGTACATCACGACTCCGCGCGTCTCAGTGCCCCATCCTACCGAGGGGGTACCCACATCCCGCGTTTTCAGAACGCGCATGGTGTGCGGCTAAGGCGCGAGCGTCGGTTTGTTTGGCCGTGATCCATGTGCGTGACTCTGATTGGCCTCGACGAACATATGTTCGATAACCTAGCAAGGAGTGCGATCCGAAGCCGAAATCCGCCTGGTATTCGAGTTGTGGGACGAGGGCTTGGCGAAAGCCGAGATCGCTCGGCGCACTGGAGTCTCGCGGGCTCAGGTCCGAGCTTGGCTCGAGACTGGGATGGTCGGGGTTCTCAGCTCACCTATGCGCAATCACGGCGATGCGCAGGGGCGGCGTTGCGATGGTTCGTGCAATGTCGCCTCCGATGTGGACGAGCCCGCCTACGCCTATCTGCTGGGTCAGTACCTCGGCGACGGGTGCATCAGTGAGGCGCGGAGGCGCGTGTTCAGGCTCCGGATCGCGACCTGCGACGCATACCCGGAGATCATGGCCGAGTGCGAGGCCGCCATACGGGCGGTGATGCCAACCAACAGCGTCGGCCGAGTCCACCGCATCGGCTGCACGGAGCTCTACTCGAACTCGAAACACTGGCCGTGCCTGTTCCCGCAACACGGACCAGGGCGGAAACATCTGCGCCGCATCGAGCTCGAGCCGTGGCAGTGCCGCATAGCCCTCGACCTGCATCCCGACAGGTTTTTACGTGGGTTGATTCACTCAGACGGCTGCCGCGTCACGAACAACATCACACACCGGCTCGCGAGTGGCACGAAGGAGTATGCCTTTCCGCGGTACTTCTTCTGCAATGAATCGGCCGACATCCGGTGGCTGTTCATCAAGGCGTGCATCTACCTCGAGATCGAGTTTCGGTACACGAAGGCGAACACAATCTCGGTCGCTCAGCGATCGAGCGTCGCCAAGCTCGATTCGTTCGTCGGCCCGAAGCGCTGAGTGCCCCGGGTGGGATTCGAACCCACACTGGATCGGTTTTGAGCCGACTCTCTCTGCCGGTTGGAGTACCGGGGCGGCTCATTCAGGATGCCACGGAAGGGCTCATTCGCCGACGCCAAAGTGGCCGCCTGAGGTCGGTGAATCGGCCTCGCGTTCGGGCGTCTCTTGCGCCAGTTCACAGCCCACGCTCGTCAAGAGGGCGCGAACCTGGGCGTTCAGGCATCGTCCGGTGCGGAGTACGACCCGGGCCGCAAGTCGAATGACCTTGCCGTGCGGCGCCTGCGATCCTCGAAGCCGCCGACATAACCGAGGGCGTCTCGAAGGTCCGGGCGCGCGGGCCCTTCCATTGCTGCTACCTCTCGGTTAGGTAGTAGCCGCGCCCCGGTCGGAAGCTAGTTTGGGCCGCTACTCGCCGGCGCGGATCCCGAGGCGCTTCGCGATGACCTCGTTCATGATCTGATCCGTGCCTGCACCGATGCGTTGGAGGCGGGCGTCGCGCCAGGCGCGGCTCACCGGCGCCTCCTCCATATACCCGTACCCGCCGTAGACCTGGAGGCACGTGTCAGCGAGGCGGTTCTGCATCTGGGCGCAGTACTTCTTCGCCATCGAGATCTCTGCGACCGGGTACTCACCGTTCTGGATCCGCCATACCGTCGTGTAGAGGAGCGCGCGCCCGGCTTCGAGCTCGGTGGCGGCGTCGGCGAGCATGTGCGCGATGACCTGATGGTCGGCGATGGGCTTCCCGAACGCCCGTCGCTCCCGGGCGTACGCGATCGTCTCGCCGAGGATCTTCTCGGCCTGTCCGACCGAGGCGGCGGCACCGGCGAGGCGCTCGTACTGGAATTGCCACATCTGCTGGGCGAAGCCCTGCCCGGGCTCGAGGCCGACGAGGTTGGCGTTCGGAACGGGCACGTCATCGAGCGCGATCTCGGCAGTGTCGCTCGAGCACATCCCGAGCTTCTTCAGTGTCCGGGACACCGAGACACCAGGCAGATCCGTGTCGACGAGGAACAACGAGATGCCGCGGTACCCGGAGCCCGGCTCGGTCTGGGCCACGAGCGTCAGGAAGTCGGCTCGGGCGCCGTTGGTGATGAACATCTTGCGGCCGGTGATGATCCACGTCTCGCCGTCGCGGACGGCGCGGGTCGAGATGTTGGCGACGTCCGACCCCGCGTCGGGCTCCGACACGGTGATCGCGCCAATCTTCTCGCCCGCGATCGCGGGGCGCAGGTAACGCTCACACTGCTCGTCGGTTCCGAACTCCGCCAGCGCGGGCGTCGCCATGTCGGTCTGCACCGAGATCGCCATCGGGATCGCGCCCGCCCCGCAGTGCGACAGCTCCTCGATGAACACGATCTCAGCGGCAAGGTCACCGCCGGCCCCGCCCCAGCGCTCGGGGTAGTGCAATCCGAGGAAGCCCAGCTCGCCGCAGCGCCTGAACACCCAATCGGGGAAGTAGCCCGCCTCTTCCCACTCGTCGACCGATGGCGACAGCTCCTTCTCGACGAACCGTCGCACGGCGGCGCGCAGCTCGTCGTGCTCGGGCGTGAAGATCGCGCTCGGGACGTCCATACGCCCATTGTGGCCGCGGCAGCGGCGGTTGGCCGACAGTCGCCGCAGAGCCGGAGCTTGCGACGGCGACCAGAGCGCAAGTTCCCCATGAGATTGGCGGCCCCAGGCCGTAGACTCCTTGTCCCATGTCCCAGTCGATCCTCCAGCGGCGGCTTGTCGACGTGAGCGAGCGGCTCAAGCGTCTGCGATCCGAGCTGGCCGTCACCAACGAGCAAGTCGCGTTCCTCGAGGACGAAGCCGACGAAGCTCGCCTCCGGGCGCTCGTGGCCGAGACGCCGCTCGGCGACGTCGAGGCTCGGGACGCCCGTCGTCACGCGGACGCGCTGGCTCGCCACCGCGACACGCTTGCCGAGTCGATCGTCGAGCTCGAGCGTGAGCAGGACGCGCTGCTCGACCGGATGGCGGCCGAGCTCTCCACCCACTGATCACTCCCGAACCACGGAGCGCGCCAGTGCCGGATCCCACACGCGTCGTGATCGCGGAGGACGAGGCGATCATCCGCCTCGATCTCAAGGAGCTCCTCGAAGAGGAGGGCTACGAGGTCGTGGGCGAGACCGGGCGCGGCGACGAGGCCATCGAGCTCGTCCGCCAGCACCAGCCCGACCTCGTGATCCTCGACATCAAGATGCCGGGCATGGACGGCCTCACCGCGGCGCGGCACATCACGAGCGAGCGGCTCGCGGCCGTGCTGGTGCTCACCGCTTTCTCGCAGCGTGACCTCGTCGAGCAAGCCCGTGACGCGGGCGCGCTCGCCTACCTGGTCAAGCCGTTCCAGAAGAGCGACCTCATCCCAGCTATCGAGATGGCGCTCGGGCGCTACGCCGAGCTCGCGTCGCTCGAGCGCGACGTCGGCAACCTCGCCGAGCGCCTCGAGGAGCGCAAGACGATCGACCGCGCCAAGGGCATCCTCATGGACCAGCACGGCACGACCGAGCAGGAAGCTTGGCGGTTCCTCCAACAGCAGGCCATGCACAATCGGGTCAAGGTGCACGACATCGCCCGTCGCGTCGTCGACGGCGAGCTCGCTCCCTGAGCCGCGCGTCCGATTCCGTTTCCCGCCCGGGGGGCGCGGGTACCCAGCGAGCAGAGACAGCCGCGCCCGGCTGCCCGGACATGGAGGACTCAATGCTGCTCGCCGCGTTCGAACCCGCGTCAAAAGAGCTAGCGATCTTCTACATCATCGCCGTGGCCTGCTTCGTCGTCGCCGCGTTCGCCGGGACGGCCGTGGGTCGCCGCGCCGGCGGCTCGGTGGGGCTCGTCGCCATCGGGCTTGCATTCTTCGTGTTTCCGACGATGTGGAACGAGATCGACGCTGCGTTCTGACCTGCGGAAGCGCGTCTGCGTGAGAGTCGCCGGTCGCAGGGCCGGCGACTCTCCGCGTCCAGCGGGTAGTCCCGGGCATACGATCGAGCCGCGGCATCGGCGGCTCTGCCGACCGAGCCGCATAGCCGGAGCCTGCGACGGCGACAGGAGATAAATGAGCAAGCTCCTCCTCCTTGACGGCCATTCCTTGGCGTACCGAGCCTTCTACGCCCTGCCGACCGACCTCGCGACCCGGACGGGGACGATCACGAACGCCGTCTACGGCTTCACGTCGATGCTGATCAAGATGCTCGGCGACGAGAAGCCCGACTACATAGCCGTCGCCTTCGACACGGGAGCGCCGACGTTCCGGGACGAGATGGACGCGGACTACAAGGCGGGGCGCAAGGAGACGCCGGACGTGTTCTCCTCGCAGCTGCCGTTGATCCACGAGGTGCTCGAAGCGCTCGCGATCCCCGTTCTCGAGGTCGGGGGCGTCGAGGCCGACGACGTCATCGCCACCCTCGCCGAGCAGGCAGCCGGGGAGGGGATCGACACCGTGATCGTCACCGGCGACCGTGACACCTACCAGCTCGTCCGCGACCCGCACGTCAAGGTCCTCTACAACCGGCGGGGAGTGTCGGACTACGTGCTCTACGACGAAGCCGGGATCGTCGAACGCACCGGCGGTGTAACTGCGGCGCAGTATCCGGACTACGCCGCGCTCCGTGGCGACACGAGTGACAACCTTCCCGGCGTCCCCGGCATCGGTGAGAAGACGGCTGCGAAGCTCGTCGCGACCTACGGCGATCTCGAAGGCATCTACGAACATGTCGACGAGCTGCCACCCAAGCAACGACAGAACCTGGGTGATGCACGCGACCGGGTGTTCCTCAATCGCGAGATGTCGCGCCTGCGGTCGAATGTCGAGGTCGACTTCTCGGCCGCCGACCTCCGCCAGCGTTCATGGGATCGCGAGCAGGTACGCGTCCTGTTCGACCAGCTCGAGTTCCGCACGCTCTTGCCGCGACTGTTCGAGGCTGTCGGCGAAGAGGCCGCCGAGCCCGAGGCAGACACGTTCGAAGCCGAGGTCGTGGTCGTGCCGGACGCGGCTGCGGCGGCGACCCGGTTGCGTGATCTCGGCGCCGTCGAGGGCTCGTACGTACTCGAGGGCCGCTGGGAAGGTGAGGCCGGTCGCAGTCCGTTGATCGGCGTAGCCGTCGCCGACGAGGACGGGCGCGCCGACTACATCGACGGCGAGCTGCTGCGCGACCCGAAGGTGAGCGATGCCCTCAGCGCGCTCGTGGGTGAAGGTGGTCCACCACTCGTCGTGCATCGGGCCAAAGAGCTGATGCATGCCCTTCCCGTCGACGTGCGCTCGCTGCGCTACGACACCGCGGTGATGGCGTACCTGCTCGACCCGGCGGAAGGAAAGTACCTCCTCGAAGATCTCGCGTTGCGGCACCTGTCGCTCGAGGTGCGCTCACCCGACGCCAAGGAGGGCACGCTCGACCTCGACCTCGACGGCCAGTCCCGAGTTGACGAGACGGGCCGGCGCGCCCTGGCGGTACGGCGTCTGGCCGGCACGGTCGCCGAAGCGCTCGAGGCCCGCGAGCTCACCGATCTCTATGAGCGTGTCGAGCGGCCGCTCGTCCGCGTGCTGGGGCGGATGGAGGATGCCGGCGTCAAGGTCGACCGGCAGTTCCTCGAGGGCCTGCGCGCCGAGCTCGCCCAGAGCTGCGAGGACCTCGTCGGGCGGATCCAAGCCCGTGCGGGCGTGGAGTTCAACGTGAACTCGAATCCTCAGCTACGGGAGGTGCTCTTCGAGAAGCTCGGCTTGGCACCGGTGAAGAAGACGAAGACGGGACCGTCCACCGACGCCGACTCGCTCCAGAAGATGGTCGAAGAGCACCCGATCATCGAGGACCTGTTGCGCTACCGCGAAGTCGAGAAGCTGCGGAGCACCTACGCGGACGCGTTGCCGCCGCTCATCGGTCACGACGGCCGCATCCACGCAACCTTCAAGCAGACCGATACGACGACCGGTCGCATCTCGAGCGAGAACCCGAACCTCCAGAACGTGCCGGTGCGCACGGCCGACGGCCGGGAGATGCGCCGGGCGTTCATCGCCGACGACGGCTGCGGGTTGTTGACCGCCGACTACTCGCAGATCGAGCTCCGGGTGCTCGCGCACCTCACGGACGATCCGGGACTGATCGAGGCTTTCGCCCGTAGCGCCGACATCCACACCACGACGGCCGCGATGGTCTTCGGCGTCGAGGAGAAGGACGTCGACGCCTTCCAGCGCCGCTTCGCGAAGGTCGTGAACTTCGGCCTCGCGTACGGCATGGAGGCCTACGGGCTTGGTCAGCGTCTCGGCGTCCCGACCGAGGAAGCCCGCGAGATCCTCGACAACTACTTCGCAAGCTTCCCGAGCGTGAAGGCCTTCATGGACAACACGGTGCGGGAGGCGAAGCAGCGCGGTTACACGACGACGATCTTCGGCCGGCGTCGTCAGATCACCGAGCTGTCGTCCGACAACTTCCGCATCCGCCAGATGGGGGAGCGCATGGCGCAGAACGCGCCCGTGCAGGGCTCCGCCGCCGACGTGTTCAAGCTGGCGATGGTCGCCCTCGACCGCGCTCTCGACGGCGCGGGCCTGCGGTCCCGCATGATCCTCACGGTGCACGACGAGCTCGTGCTCGAGGTGCCGCTCGACGAACGTGAGCGAGTCGAGCCGCTCGTGCGCGACGTCATGGAGTCGGTGTGCCAGCTGAAGGTGCCGCTGGTCGTCGACCTCGGCTTCGGCCCCACGTGGGCCGACGCCAAGTAGCGCCGGTCAGCCGTCCGCCACCTCGCCCGGCGGATCGCCCGTAGCGGCGCGCAATTCCTTGGCGTACTCCTCGGTGATCTCGGCCGCATCGTGCATGAAGTCGCGGATGGCGGTGAGCTGTTCCACGTCGTATTGCGACATCGCCTCGAAGGTGCGGTTCATGAACGGGCCGTAGTACCGCACACCGGTCTTCGTGCCCTCGGGTGTGCGCTCGATCAGCACTCGGCGCCGGTCTTCGGCGCCACGGACCCGTCGCACGAATCCGACCTCTTCTAACCGGTCGACCACGGCGGTGACGGCACCGGTCGTGAGGTGGCTTGCTGTTGCCAGGTCGCCGGCCGTCATCGCGCCTTTTCGGTTCAGGATCTCGAGCACCCGATGATCCGTGCGGTTGACGCCCATACGCTCGGCGATCATCTGGTTCACAACGTCCACCGCGCTCGTGAACTCGCGGCAGGCTCTCATCGTTTCGAGAAATAGGTCACGTCTTGAACGTCTTGACATATGAATAGTTTAATCCGTAAGCTAACCCCTAGCCAAGACGGACATTGGGAAAGAACGGTGAGTTCCGCCGGGCCGCAGGTCGAAGCGGACACTAATCCGAACCCCCATCAGAAGAGGCAGAGGTCCCCCCATGCTGAAGCGCCTTGCCCGCACCTGTTACCGCCGCCGTTGGCGCGTGCTCGCGGCGTGGGTCGTCTTCCTGGTCGCCGTCTCCGTGTTCAGCTCGGCCGCGGGCGGTGTCTTCCGCAACGAGTTCTCGCTCTCCGGTTCGGAGAGCAAAGAGGCCTCCGACTTCCTCGAGGAACGAGGTTTCCCGTCCCGCGCCGGGTTCAGCGGACAGATCGTGTTCGCGTCCGATGAGGGCGTCGAGAACCCGAACGTCCGGGAGGCGATGGAGGGCCTGTTCGCCCGGGTGGAGCGCACGGTGCCGCGCACCGAGGTCGAGAGCCCGTACCAAGCTGGGGAAGCTCGACAGATCTCCGAGAACGGCCGGATCGCGTACGCAGAGGTCAACCTCGCCGACCGTCCCGATGCCGATTTCCGGTCCGCCGCGGACGAGATCAAGGCGGAAGCCGAGGACGTGAAGGTCTCCGGCCTGCAGGTCGAGCTGGGCGGTGAGCTATTCGGCGAGCAGGAGCTGCCGGCGAGCGAGGCCATCGGCGTGCTGCTGGCGATCGTCGTGCTTCTCGTCGCGTTCGGTTCGGTCCTCGCCGCCGGTCTGCCCATCATGACCGCGCTCTTTGGCATCGGTACCGGCATCGCGCTGGTGCAGCTCACCGCCAACGGACTGACGATGCCCGATTTCACCACGCAAGCCGTGGCGATGATCGGCATCGGCGTCGGGATCGACTATGCGTTGCTCATCGTCACGCGCTATCGGCAGGCGCTGCGCGACGGTCATCAACCCGAGAGCGCGGTCGCGCTCGCCGCCGACACCGCCGGCCGCTCGGTGGTCTTCGCCGGTACGACCGTCGTCATCGCCGTGCTCGGGATGCTGCTGATCAACGTGCCCGCCGTGCAAGGCCTGGCGGTCGGTATCGCGCTCGGTGTCTTCATGACGATGCTCGCCGCGATCACCCTGCTTCCGGCCGTTCTCGGCTTCGTGGGCCACAACATCGACAGGCTCGGCCTGCCGCACAAGAAGCGCGCCGAGGGCGAGGTTCGAGAATCGTTCTGGTACCGGTGGAGCCGGTTCCTCCAGCGGCGGCCGTGGCCGGCGGCGATCGCGGGACTCCTCATCCTCGTCGTGCTGGCGCTGCCGGTGCTGTCGATGCGGCTGGCGTTCGCCGACGCCGGCAACCGGCCCACCTCCGACACCACTCGGCGCGCTTACGACCTGCTGGTCGAGGGCTTCGGGCCCGGCTTCAACGGCCCGATGATCCTGGCCGTCGACATGCCCGGTGGGCAGGGCGACCTCGCCACGGTCGAACAGCTGTCCGAGCGGCTACAGACCACGCGCGGCGTGGCGTTCGCGACCCCGCCCCAGACGAACGACGCCGGCAACGCCGCGATCGTCCAGGTGTTCCCGAACAGCTCGCCGCAGAGCGAAGAGACCGCAAATCTGGTCGACCGCCTGCGTGACGACGTCATCCCACCCGTTACGCGAGGGACAGATGTCGACGTGAAGGTCGGCGGCCTCACCGCCGGTGCCACCGACTACTCGAACTACACGGCGGAACGCCTGCCCGTGTTCATCGGGCTGGTCCTGCTGCTGTCGTTCATCCTGCTGATGGTGGTGTTCCGAAGCCTGCTCGTCCCGCTCAAGGCGGTGATCATGAACATGCTGTCGATCGGCGCCGCGTACGGCGTGATCGTCGCCGTGTTCCAGTGGGGCTGGCTGAAGGACCTCATCGGCGTCGCCGAAGCCGGACCGGTCGAGGCGTGGGCGCCGATGATGCTGTTCGCGATCGTGTTCGGCCTGTCGATGGACTACGAGGTCTTCCTCCTCTCCCGCATGCGAGAGGAGTACGACCGCACCGGGAACAACGCGACGGCGGTGGCCGACGGGCTCGCAGCGACCGCGAGGGTCATCACCGCCGCGGCATTGATCATGATCCTCGTGTTCAGCGCGTTCGTCCTCGGCGACGATCGTGCGATCAAGCTCTTCGGCTTCGGGCTCGCCGCCGCGGTGTTCCTCGACGCGACGATCGTTCGCCTGATCCTGGTCCCGGCGACGATGGAGCTGTTGGGTGACTGGAACTGGTGGATCCCGAAGTGGCTCGACCGGATCCTGCCGAGGGTGCGCGTCGAGCCCGCCGAGGACCTCGACGCCGAGCTCGCGCAGCTCGACCAGGAGGAGAAGGCGCGGGTCGGCACTCGGTAGCCCAAGGTTTTGGCGTCACCTACCACGCATATCGTGCCTAGGTGACGCCAAAACCGGAGGACCGCGCGTGGTTCAACGAGATCGCGAGCTTCGTCGGCCCGGCGTACCTGCGGAACGCGTTCACGAAGGGAACGGAGCAGGAGGTCGGGTTCCTCGTCGACGCGCTCGGGCTCGAGGCGGGGGAGCGGGTGCTCGACGTCGGGTGCGGGCCGGGCCGGCACGCTCTCGCGCTCGGCCGGCGAGGGATCGACGTGTTGGGCGTCGACCTGTCCGAAGACTTCGTCGCTCTGGCCCGCGATGCCGCCGCGGCGGACGGGCTTCCGGTGCGCTTCGAGATCGGAGACGTCCGCGACCTCGCCCATGAAGCGGAGTTCGACGCCGTGATCTGCCTGTGCCAGGGCGGATTCGGCCTCCTCGGCGGTCGCGACGAGCCCCGCGCCTTCGAGCGGATGGCGGCCGCACTCCGTCCCCGTGGACGGCTCGCCCTGAGCGCGTTCTCCGCCGCATTCGCCGTCCGCTTCCTCGAGGAGGGCGAGAGCTTCAATCCCACCACGGGCGTGCTCCACGAGCGGTCCACCGTCCGCAACGAGGACGGCGAGGAGGAGGTCTTCGACCTCTGGACGACGTGCTTCACCGCGCGCGAGCTCGAGCTGCTCGCCCGGCACGCCGGCCTCGAGGTCGTCGGCGTGCACGGCGTCGCACCCGGGCGCTACGGAAACGCGCCGCCGACGCTCGACGACCCCGAGTTGCTGCTTCTGGCTCGGCGTCGCGCCTGACCGTGGGTTACCCTGGTGTTGGTCTTTCGGGACTGGTTTCCCGCGCTCGCGTCGTCACCTGAGGTGCGCAGGCTGGCAGGGGGAGCGATCACTGTTTCCAAGGAGCAATGTTGTCCGAGCAGGAGGCCACGGGAGCGACCGACAACGCCCCCGTGCCCGAGACGAGTCAGAGTGAGCCGGCTGCGGGAGCTTCGCAGCCGTCAGCCGCCGACGGCGCCGTAGCAACCGCCGAGTCCCCGCCCGACGGCGGCCCGGTCGTCCTCGACGACCTCGGCACGCAATCCTTCTCCGATGCGGTTGACGCCACGATCGTCGAGTTCGACGACGGCGACATCGTGTCCGGCAAGGTCGTCAAGATCGACAGCGACGAGGTGCTGCTCGACATCGGCTACAAGTCCGAGGGCGTCATCCCGTCACGCGAGCTCTCGATCCGCAACGACATCGACCCCAACGAGGTTGTCGACCTCGGCGAGGAGCTCGAGGCGCTTGTCCTCCAGAAGGAGGACAAGGACGGCCGTCTGATCCTCTCGAAGAAGCGGGCGCAGTACGAGCGGGCCTGGGGGACGATCGAGGCCGTCAAGGAGAAGGACGGCATCGTCTCCGGGCCGGTCATCGAGGTCGTCAAGGGTGGCCTGATCCTCGACATCGGCCTACGCGGTTTCCTGCCTGCGTCACTCGTCGACCTACGCCGAGTGCGCGACCTCCACCCGTTCGTCGGCCGGAACCTCGACGCCAAGATCATCGAGCTCGACAAGAACCGCAACAACGTCGTGCTGTCCCGACGCGCGTACCTCGAGGAAACGCAGCGCGAGCAGCGCGACGAGTTCCTCGCCAACCTCAAGCCGGGTGAGATCCGCAAGGGCGTGGTCTCGTCGGTCGTGAACTTCGGCGCGTTCGTCGATCTCGGCGGCATGGACGGCCTCGTGCACGTCTCCGAGCTGAGCTGGAAGCACGTCGACCACCCGAGCTCGGTCGTCCAGGTCGGCGACGAAGTCGAGGTACAGGTGCTCGACGTCGACCTCGACCGTGAGCGCATCTCGCTCTCGCTCAAGGCGACGCAGCAGGATCCGTGGCAGGAGTTCGCCAACGGGCACCAGGTCGGTGAGCTCGTCTACGGGAAGGTGACGAAGCTCGTGCCGTTCGGCGCGTTCGTCCAAGTGGGCGACGGCATTGAGGGGCTTGTCCATATCTCCGAGATGGCCGCGCACCACGTCGAGGCGCCCGAGCAGGTCGTCACCCCCGGCGAGGAGCTGTGGGTGAAGATCATCGACATCGACCTCGACCGGCGGCGCATCTCGTTGTCGATCAAGCAGGCGGCCGAGGGCGGCGAGGTCGCGGCCGAGTACCGCGAGCACTTCGGCGAGGACGCCTTCGACGAGCAGGGCCAGTACATCGGTCCCACGGCCGAGGAGACCGCAGCGGCCGAGGCTGAGGAAGGTGACGCCGCCGCCGCGCCGGAAGCGGCAGCTGGGGGCGATGCGCCGGCCGCGGGCGACGCGCCGGCCCACGACGACACGCCGCCGGCCGAGAACGCCTGAGTTGCTCCTCGTCGGGCTCACCGGCGGGATCGGAGCCGGCAAGTCCACTGTCTCCGAGCTGCTTGCTGCGCGCGGCGCCGTCATCGTCGACGCCGACCAGGTCGCGCGAGCCGTCGTCGAGCCCGGGCAACCGGCGCTGAAGAAGCTCGTCGAACGATTCGGCGAGGGCATCCTCGATGCCGACGGACGACTGGCGCGGGGCGCGCTGGCGAAGGTCGCGTTCGCCGACGACGAGTCCAGGCTCGAACTCGAGGCGATCACTCATCCCGCAATCAACGAGGAGTTCACGCGCCGCGTGGCCGAGGCGCCGAGCGACGCCATCGTCGTCCTCGACGTGCCGCTTCTCGCCGAGTCGGAGCAAGCCAGGAAGCGCCCCTATCAGACCGTCATCGTGGTCGAGGCACCTCGTGACGTGCGGCTGGCGCGGCTCGAGGCCCGGGGCGTCGACCGGGCCGACGCCGAGGCCCGCATGGCCGCACAAGCCGACGACGCGGAGCGCCGCAAGCTCGCCACATACGTCGTCGACAACTCAGGTGACCGCGCCGCCCTCGACCGCCAGATCGAGGAGGTGTGGGCCGATCTCGAGCGCCGCCACCACGACGCCCAGGCCGAGTTGGGTCGGAAACCTGGCGCATAGCGCGGACCCAACGGTTCACGCGTAGCCGTCATACGCCGCCGGTACCATCGGTCCGATGCCTCTCCTCGAGCTCGTTTCCCCGTTTACGGCCGCCGGCGATCAGCCGGAGGCGATCGAGGCGCTGGCGACCGGTGTCGAGCGGGGCGATCGGTACCAGACGCTGCTCGGCATCACCGGATCGGGGAAGTCGTTCACGATCGCGGGCGCCATCGCCCAGGCCCAGCGGCCGACGCTCATCCTCGCCCCCAACAAGAGCCTGGCCGCCCAGCTGGCGAGTGAGTTCCGCGAGTTCTTCCCCAAGAACCGGGTGGAGTACTTCGTCTCCTATTACGACTACTACCAGCCCGAGGCGTACGTCCCCTCGTCCGATACGTACATAGAGAAGGACTCGTCGATCAACGACGAGATCGACCGACTCCGCCACTCGGCCACGAGTGCACTGATGTCGCGGCGGGACGTGATCATCGTCGCCTCCGTCTCGGCGATCTACGGCCTCGGTTCACCCGAGCTGTACGAGCAGCAGTGCCTCATCCTCGACGTGGGGGAGGAGCACGATCAGCGCGCGATCCTGCGCCGGCTCGTCGAGCTCCAGTACGAGCGCAACGACGAGGGCTTCGTCCGGAACAAGTTCCGGGTGCGCGGCGACTCGATCGAGGTGTTCCCCGCCTACGAGGAACGGGGCGTGCGCATCCAGCTCTTCGGAGACGAGATCGAGCGCATGAGCTCCGTCGACGCCGTCACCGGCGAGATCGTCGAGGAGCTCGACCGGTTCGTGCTGTTCCCAGCGTCGCACTACGTCACCGACGAGGACCACATGCAGCGGGCGATCGAGGGAATCGAGGCCGAGCTCAAGGACCGGCTGGCGTGGTTCGAGGAGCGGGGGAAGCTGCTGGAAGCTCAGCGCCTACGGATGCGCACGACCTACGACCTCGAGATGCTGCGCGAGATCGGCTCGTGCTCCGGGATCGAGAACTACTCGCGGTTCCTCGACGGCCGGGATGCCGGCCAGATGCCGTACACCCTGCTCGACTACTTCCCTGACGACTTCCTCTGCGTGCTCGACGAGTCGCACGTGACCGTCCCGCAGCTACACGGGCAGTACGAGGGCGACCGGTCCCGCAAGGAGACGCTGGTCGAGCACGGGTTCCGCCTCCCGTCCGCGCTCGACAACCGGCCCCTGCGGTTCAACGAGTTCATCGAGCACGTGAACCAGGTGGTGTTCATGTCGGCCACGCCGGGCGAGTACGAGCTCGAGACGTCGAAGCAGGTCGTCGAGCAGATCGTGCGGCCCACCGGGCTCGTCGACCCCGAGGTGATCGTGAAGCCGACCAAGGGCCAGATCGACGACCTGGTCGCCGAGATCAACGCTCGAGCCGAGGCCGAGCAGCGCGTGCTCGTCACGACGCTGACCAAGAAGATGGCCGAAGACCTGACCGACTACCTGATCGAGCTCGGCATCCGAGTCCGGTACCTGCACAGCGAGATCGACACGCTCGAGCGGGTCGAGATCCTGCGCGCCCTTCGCCT
>Ga0126312_10001256_pt1 | contig 16508 bp, 11 predicted proteins | sample Plot104A_FD_92537 | JGI IMG/M metagenome (GOLD analysis project Ga0126312, IMG submission 92537) | Serpentine soil microbial communities from UC McLaughlin Reserve, CA, USA - Plot104A | ecosystem: Environmental > Terrestrial > Soil > Grasslands | place: USA: UC McLaughlin Reserve, Lake County... | reverse complement strand
CTGGGTGGCTCTATCCGGTGATCCGGCCGATATCGACGCGACGGACCGAGCGGTGATGAAGCTGTTTCCCGACCATGACCGGTTGCAGAAGTGGCTGCGCGGCGCGCGGGAGAAGATCGCCTTTCAGGGCCTGCCCGCCCGGATCTGCTGGCTGGGCTACGGCGAACGGGACCGGGCTGGTCTGGCCTTCAACGACCTGGTGGCAGCAGGAGAGATACGCGCGCCGATCGTCATCGGTCGAGATCATCTGGATTGCGGGTCAGTCGCGAGCCCGTACCGGGAGACGGAGGCGATGGCCGACGGCTCGGATGCCATCGCCGACTGGCCGCTGCTCAACGCCATGATCAACACTGCATCTGGAGCTGGCTGGGTCTCGATCCACCACGGTGGCGGCGTGGGCATCGGGCGGTCGATCCATGCCGGTCAGGTGTCGCTGGCCGACGGTACGGAACTCGCGGCGCAGAAGCTCGCCCGGGTGCTCACCAACGACCCCGGGATGGGTGTGATCCGGCACGTCGACGCCGGGTATGACCTGGCGGATCAGGTGGCGGCGGAGCGGAGCCTACGGATCCCGATGAACGAGATCGACGCGGCGACCGGGTCGGCATGACGGAGAGCTTCGACGCACTCTGGTCGGCGATCGTGGAGGTCGGCCGCTCGGGCACCACGGGCGGCTACCACCGGTACGCGCTGACGGAGGAAGATCATCTGCTCCGGGAGTGGTTTGCCGGGGAGGCCGGGGCGCGTGGCCTCACGCTGACCGAGGACCGGATGGGCAACCAGTGGACCTGGTGGGGTGACCCCGATGAGCGGCCCGGCGTGGTCACCGGCTCGCATTTGGACAGTGTGCCGGACGGTGGCGCCTTCGACGGACCGCTCGGCGTGATCAGCGCGTTTGCCGCTATCGACCGGCTGCGGGAACAGGGATTCCGACCTGATCGGCCGATCGGTGTCGTCCACTTCGGCGACGAAGAAGGGGCTCGCTTCGGTGTCGCATGCGCCGGATCGCGGGTCATCACCGGCGCGCTGCCCGCGGAGCGAGCTCTTGGCCTGGTCGACTGCGACGGCGTCACGGTAGCCGAGGCGCTGAGAGGAGCCGGCCGGTCTCCGGACATGGTCGGCCCAGACGCCGAAACCGTGCGTCGGGTCGGCAGCTTCGTGGAACTGCATGTCGAACAAGGCCGTGGTCTCGTGCACCTCGGCCAGCCGGTGGGCATCGGTACTCACATTTGGCCGCACGGGCGATGGCGTCTGGACTTCCCAGGTGAGGCGAACCATGCGGGCACCACTGCCATGGCCGACCGCCGGGACGCGATGATCCCGCTGGCCGAAGCCGTGCTGACCGCCCGCCAAGCCGGGCTGGCCGAAGGCTGCGTGGCGACGGTCGGCCGGATCGACGTACGACCGGGTGGCGTCAACGCCGTCCCGGGCGCCACGACCGCTTGGCTCGACGCCCGCGGTGCCCACGAGGAAGCGCTACGCCGGACGGTGGCCGCCGTGATCGCGGTGGCGGACACTGCCGAAGGCAGCGTTAGAGAAGAGTCCTGGACTCCGGTCACCCGCTTCGATGCCACATTGATCAAGCGCCTGCAGAATGTCCTGCCCGACGCGCCGCAGCTGGGCACCGGTGCCGGTCATGACGCCGGAATCCTGGCCAACGCGGAAATCCCGGCCGCGATGATCTTCGTCCGCAATCCGACCGGGATCTCCCACTCACCCGCAGAGTTCGCCGAGCGCGACGACTGCACTGCCGGCGTTGAGGCCTTGGCCGAAGTTCTGCGCGCGCTGACCGGAGACGCCGGATGAGCAGGTACTGGGCGGAGCATGTCCAGCTGCCGGGCGGGCTCGCTTCCCGGGTCAGCTTCGAGGTGAGGGACGGGCGCTTCGGCGCGGTCGAGGCCGGCGTCGACCGCGAGTCCGGCGACGAGCCGTTCGACGGCGTGGTGCTGCCAGGCTTCGCCAATGCGCACAGCCACGCCTTCCACCGGGCGCTGCGCGGGCGCACACAGGCGGATCGGGGGTCGTTCTGGATTTGGCGGCAACAGATGTACGCCGTCGCAGACCGGCTCAACCCCGATTCCTATCTTGAGCTCGCCCGTGCGGTCTTCGCCGAGATGACACTGGCCGGGATGACCGTGGTCGGTGAATTTCACTACCTGCACCATGACCGGAGTGGTCGGCGCTATGCCGATCCGAACGCGATGGGCGCCGCGCTCATCCAGGCCGCGCAGGAAGCCGGAATCCGAATCACTCTGCTAGATGCCTGTTACCTCAGTGGCGGCCTCGACGGCAACGGGCACCGCCCCCTCGATCCGGTGCAGCAACGGTTCAGCGACAGCAGCGTGACTGCGTGGGCCGAGCGCGTAGCAGCAATGCCCGAGAGCCCGACGTCCCGGATCGGGTCCGCACTGCACTCTGTTCGGGCCGTACCGGAAGCAGCACTGGCCGAGGTTGCTGATCTTGCGGCGCCTCGGCCAATGCATGTCCACCTCAGCGAGCAGCCGGCCGAGAACCATGCCGTACAGGCGTTCTACGGCTGTACGCCGACCCAGCTGCTCGCTCGACACGGGCTGCTTGGCCCGGAGACGACCGCGGTCCACGCGACCCACATGACCGGTTCGGACATCACCCTGCTCGGCGACGCCCGAACCGCCGTCTGCTTCTGCCCGACCACGGAGCGTGACTTGGCCGACGGCATCGGCCCGGCTCGCGCACTCGCTGACGGTGGAAGCCCGATTTGCTTGGGCTCCGATCAACACACCGTGATCGACATGTTCGAGGAGATCCGCGGGCTCGAGTCTCACGAGCGGCTCCAGAGCCACGAGCGCGGCCGCTTGACCTCCGACGAGCTAGTCAACGCGGCGAGCGTTGCCGGGTACAACAGCCTCGGCTGGGAGGGGGGCCGGATCGCTGAAGGCGCCCCAGCCGACTTCATAGTTGTAGCCACCGACTCGGTGCGTACGGTCGGCAGCCGCCCCGACCAGGTGATCCATTCCGCGACCGCCGCCGACGTCCGCCGGGTCGTAGTCGGTGGTGAGACCGTAGTCTCCGACGGCGAGCACCGTCTCGGCCCGATAGCACCTATGCTGGCCAAGGCTCTGGCCAGATTGGATGATCAGCCGTGACCAGCACCGTGATCACTGGCATCGGCGAACTCGTCACTTGCGACGGCAGGGGTCCTGACGGCCTGGGTATTCGGACCGGCGCAGCGGTCGTCGTCAATGAGGAGCGGATCCACTGGATCGGACCGGCACGCACAGCCCCAGCCGCCGATCGCCAGATCGACCTCGACGGGCGGACTCTGATCCCCGGCTTCGTCGACTCTCACTCCCACCTGGTCTTCGCCGGTGACCGGGGCGCTGAGTTCGTCGCCCGGATGGCCGGTGAACCGTACGACGGCGGCGGCATAGCCAGCACGGTCGACGCGACCCGCTCGGCCTCCGCCGACGAGCTGGCCGCGCTGGCAGCTGGCCGGGTTGCCGAGATGCGCGCCCAGGGCACCACCACCGTGGAGATCAAGAGCGGCTATGGCCTCACCGTTGCCGACGAGCTCCGCAGCCTTGAAGTGGCTCGGCAGTTCACCACCGAGACCACGTTCCTCGGCGCCCACGTCGTGCCGCCTGAATGGCGGGGCGACCGGGCCGGTTACCTCGACCTGATCACCGGGCCGATGCTCGCCGCCGCAGCACCGCACGCGAAATGGATCGATGTCTTCTGCGAACCGGGATCGCCGCACGCGTTCGGCGTCGAAGAGGCTCGTGCGGTGCTGCTCGCCGGAAGGGCCTCGGGGCTGGGTCTACGGCTGCACGCCAACCAACTCGGCCCGGGACCGGGCGTCCAACTTGCCATAGAGCTGGAAGCGGCGAGCGTCGACCACTGCACCTACCTCTCCGGCGCCGATGTCGACGCTCTAGCCGACGCCCGGGAGTCGACCATCGCCACCTTGCTGCCCGGCGTCGAGTTCTGCACCCACTCCCCCTACCCGGACGCCGCCCGGCTCTTGCGTGCCGGCGTCTCCGTTGCGCTGGCCACTGACTGCAACCCGGGAACCTGCTACTCGTCCTCGATGTCGTTCATGATCGCCCTGGCCGTACGGGAGATGGGCCTGACCCCGGCCCAGGCCTTGTACGCCGCAACTGTCGGCTCCGCGCGAGCGCTGCGGCGGACCGACATCGGCCAGATCGTCGTCGGTGCCCGAGCCGACTTCGCTGTGATCGAGGCACCTTCCTACATCCACCTGGCCTACCGCCCCGGCGTCCCGACCGCCGGCGCACTCCTTATGGGCGAGGCGCAATGACTACTCCAACCGTCCCAGGCCCGACATGACCACCCACCACGGCACTCAGCTCCGAGATCACGACCTCGCCCGGATGGCCAATGCGGCCAGTCAAATCATTTGCCAGCCGCTCCGCAGCCTCGCGGTTGTCGAGATGGTGTACCGCGATATCGACGGCAGCGCTCCGGCCCGCGGCCCGCGCCAGCGCCGTCAACCCCAATTCCTCCAGGCGAGCGATCGCCTTCGACCCGGTCCGCACCTGCTCGTACAGCCTGATCTCGCCGTCCGCAATGGTCAGCAGCGGCTTCACCGACAGGGCGGAGCCGATCCGCGCTGCACCGGCTTTGATTCGTCCGCCGCGACGAAGGTAGTCGAGTTTGCTGACATAGAAGTACACCGTCGAGGCCTCTGCTCGCGCTCGCATCGTCGCGGCGACATCTGCGACGTGGCCGCCGCGGGAGGCGCAGTCAGCACCGGACAGCGCAGCGAAACCGGTGACCATGCCGAGCGATCCGCTGTCCACCACGGTGACCGGGATTGGCGCGCCACGCGCCGCGAGTTCTGCAGCTTCGCAGGTACCGCTGATCTTTGCGCTGAGGTGGACTGACACGACCGCCTCGTGGCCAGCGGCAGCCAGGGAGTCGTAGACCATGGAAAACGCCTGAGGGCTAGGTCGGGACGTCGTCACCCGCTTCCCCTCGCGGAGTGCGGCAGCCACGAGGCGAGGATCCACTTCGATCTCTGGCCGACTATGACCATCGATCACGACCTGGAGGGACACCAGCGTGATCCCGGTGCGGTCTGCGGTCGTGCTGGTCAGGGAGGACGTAGAGTCGGTCACCACTGCGACGCCTGCCATTGCCTCAGGGTAAGGACCGGATAGATCGAGACGGACGAAGGGCGGATGACGGTGCCGAGCAGACGTGTGTGGCGTGCCGGGCTACCCACTCTGCTGATCGTGGGGATCTTCGCCGGCGTGGTAGGAATAGCACTTCCCGTCCTCGCGTATCTGATCTACCGTCGCGAGCAGACGCCGTGGCTTCCTATCGTTCTCCTCGTACTCGCCGTGCTCACCCTGCTCTACGCCTGGCGCTTCGGGCTTCACCCCAAGATCTGGACGCGCGGCCACGTGCTGCGAATCGACAACCCTTTCCGCCGCTACGAGTTCGACTGGGACGACATCACCCTGATCGCTCCAGGCGAGAACGGGCTGGTGGTGGCGTCAGAGGACCAGGTGGCCGAAGCATGGTGCGTCCAAAAGTCCACCGCCGCCACCAGAAAGGGAAGGTTCACCCGGGCCGACCGCATCGCGTCTTCGCTGCTCGACACACTGGAGCTTTACCATCCCCCGATCAGAGACGAGGAAACCGGTCTGCGAATCCGGCGGGCCCGGCCGCACGAAAGCCCCGTGCTGACGCGCATCGAACGGGTCACCAGCAAGTTCAGCCTGGCACATATCTTTCCTCCCGATCAGTTTTCGTATCCAACCGACGCGGTTGCGAAGCGGTGGCGTCAGCTGCTGCACGATCGATCAAGCCGGGTGCACATATTGGAGTCGTACGAGAAGCCCGTCGGCTATGTTGCCTTCGCTGCCGACACGATCCTTCATCTTGGGGTAGACCCCAAGCACCAACGACGGGGTTACGGGTCGGCGCTACTGGAGTTCGCCTCGCTGGAAATCTTCGACACTGGTATGTCGTTGGCACAGGCGTGGGTCTTGGTCGACAATCACGCCGCGCGAGCGTTCTTCCGATCGCACGGGTGGCGGGACACCCCCGAGCGCCGGGACTGCAAATACCCACCCCGACCGCAGGAAATGAAAATGATGCGCCAGAACCCCTCGGCGCCACGTCGCAGTCGATGAGCGGTCGCAGGAGCTGGGACAGTCCCCTGCCGCCCCGACCAGGTACCGCCGTCTTCGTGGTCGCCGGACTGTTCTTCGCCGTGCCGGGCCTGGCGATGACCTTCCTTCGCATCGTTCCACCACACGACGACGGAACGGCGCTGCTGGCCGCATTCATTCCGTACGGGATCATTGGTTACGCCCTGGCTCTCCTGTGTTTTGGCGTTGCCCTGCTGTTGGCGCGGCGGCGGACCGCCCTGATGCTCGTCTCGGCGATCGTCGCAGCGTTACTGGCTCTCCAACTGAGCTGGATCACACCGCTCTTCGTACCCGACAGACGCCCGGCGACTACCAAACCGTTTACGGTCTTCAGCCTCAACATGCACCACGGGCAGGCGGATCCGACGCAGGTTGCCCGTCAGGCGTCGACGGCCGACGTGGTGATCTTGGTGGAGGCCACCGAATCCACGTTGCGCGCCCTGGATCCGTTCGAGTGGGACGCACGTTTTCCGTACTCGGTCGGGGATGCACCTGGCAGCGTCAGCGACACGGTGATCTACTCGAGGTTTCCGCTGACCGACCCTGCCTCACTGCCAGGGACGTCGTTTCAGCAGTACGTCACCACGGCAGGCGCGCCGGGGATCCCGGACCTGCGCATCATCGCCGCTCACCCATGCAATCCCTATTGCGGCCGGGGCCTCTGGGCAAGCGAGCATGCTGTGCTGCAATCGTCGGTCGAGCAGAACTTGGACCAGCCGCTGATGGTGGTCGGCGACCTGAATGCGGTCAATGATCATGGGCCGATGCGCGCCCTCCGTCGAGCCGGAATGACAAGCGCGACCGACGTGGTGGGAGCCGGATGGCTGCCCACCTATCCGGCTAATCGGCGGATTCCGCCCCTACTGCCTATCGATCACGTGCTGCTCAACGACCAGCTGACGGCGACATCGATCTCGACGGTTCACATCGACGGGACGGACCACCTCGGATTGGTGGCCGCCGTCGCCGGGGCAGGCGAGCCGTAGGTTTATCGCGGGACGATGCTGACCAGCTTGGGGGCACGGACGATGACCTTCGCCACGTCCCGGCCGGCCAAGGCTCGGACCACGCCATCCTCGGCCAGGGCCAGTGAGCGCAGCTCCGCCTCTCCTATCGTGGGCGGGACCTGCAGGCGGGCGCGAACCTTGCCCTGCACCTGCACGATGCAGGTCACGGCATCGGTCACCAGCAGCGCGGGATCGAGAGCGGGCCAGGCGGCGTTGGCGACCGACGGCTGATGCCCCAGCAACTCCCACATCTCCTCCGCGACGTACGGCGCGACCAGACTGAGCGCGATCGTCACCACTTCGGCGGCTTCCCGGACCGCCGGGTCGGCCGCACCTGCGCCTGTCGTGCCGTCGCCAGAGGGGCTATGACCGTCGACGACTTTGCGGCTGGCGTTGACCAGTTCCATGATCCGGGCAACGGCGACGTTGAATCGTTGGCCCTCGACGCTCTGCTCGATGTCGGACAGAAGCCGATGCGTCTCCCGTCGCAGCGCCAGATCTCCGCGACGTGGGTCGGCGCCCGGTTCACTGCGAACGTCGGCAGCCAGCCGATGGGCCCGCTGCAGGAACTTCAGCGAACCAGAGGGCGACAGGTCCGCCCAGTCGATGTCCTCCTCGGGTGGTCCGGCGAAGACCACGGTCAGCCGGATCGCGTCCACGCCGAACTGATCGATCTGGGCACCCAGATCGACTCCGTTGCCCAACGATTTGCTCATCGCCTTGCCCTGGTTGATCACCTGTCCCTGGTTCATCAGTCGGCGCATGGGTTCTTGGAAGTCGACCATGCCCATGTCGAACAAGACCTTGGTGAAGAACCGCATGTACAGCAGGTGCAAGATGGCGTGCTCAACCCCGCCCACGTATTGGAAAACCGGCATCCATCGCCGCACGTCGGCGGGGTCGAACGGGACATCCTCCCGGCCCGGTGAGCAGTAGCGGAAGAAGTACCATGACGAGTCGACGAACGTGTCCATCGTGTCGGTGTCCCGCTTGGCCGGTTCCCCGCACTCTGGGCAGGAGACGCTCACCCAGTCTGCCGCCGAGGCCAGCGGCGACGTCCCCTTGGGGGCCAGGTCCGCACCGGTCAGATACGGCAGTTCAACCGGCAGTTGATCATCGGGCACAGCCACCTCACCGCACTTTTCGCAGTGGATGACCGGAATGGGAGCGCCCCAATAGCGCTGGCGGCTCAGTAGCCAGTCCCGTAGCCGGAAGATCGTGGCACCGTGGCCGACTCCCCTGGCCTCCAACTCCTCGATGATCACCGACACGGCCGCGGTCTTGTCTGTCAGACCGTCCAGCAGCGGTGAGCTGACATACGTACCGTCACCCGGGGTGGCGATCCCGGATTCCGCCGGATCGGCCTCACCCGTATCGATGACCATCCGCACCGGCAAGTCGTACGTCCTCGCGAAGTCCAAGTCACGTTGATCATGAGCCGGTACCGCCATGATCGCGCCAGTGCCGTACTCGGCCAGCACGTAATCGGCCGCGTAAATCGGGATTTTCTCGCCGTTGATCGGGTTGATCGCATGCACTCCCAGGAACACGCCGGTCTTCGGGCGCTCCGTCGACTGCCGCTCGATCTCGGTTTCCTGCTTGGTCTTTTCCAGGTAATTCTCGAATTCCACACGGCGATCATCAGTGACGACCTCCGCCGCCAGCGGAGCCTCGGGGGCGACCACGAAGAACGTCGCCCCGTACAAAGTGTCGGGCCGGGTGGTGAAGACGGTCACCGGGTGGTCCCGGTTCTCGATCAAGAATTCAACGTAGGCGCCGTCGGAGCGGCCGATCCAGTTGCGTTGCATCGTCAGGACGCGCTCCGGCCACGCGCCGGACAGCTCGTCCATGTCGTCCAGCAGCCGCTGGGCGTAGTCCGTGATTTTGAAATGCCACTGAGTCAGCTGCCGTTTGGTGACCACCGCCCCACAGCGCTCGCACAAGCCGGCAACCACCTGCTCATTGGCCAACACGGTTTGGTCCTGGGGACACCAGTTGACATAACTGGCCTTTCGGTAGGCCAGGCCCCGTTCGCGGAAGCGCAGGAACAGCCACTGAGTCCAGCGGTAGTACTCCGGATCGGAGGTGTGCAGCCGCCGCGTCCAGTCGAAGCTCAAGCCGTAGCGCCGGAACGAGGTCGCCTGGGTCTCGATGTTGGCGTACGTCCACTCGGCCGGATGGGCATTGCGTTGAATGGCGGCGTTCTCGGCGTTCAGTCCGAAGGAGTCCCAGCCGATCGGGTGCAGGACGTCGTAACCCTTCAGGCGCAGATAGCGGGCGACGACGTCGCCCATCACGAAGGCCTCAGCGTGTCCCATGTGGAGGTCGCCGGAGGGGTAGGGAAACATGTCCAGGACGTAGCGTCGTTGCGCCGATCCGTCATCCTTGGGCAGGAACGTCCGGTCCGCCTCCCAAAACGCCTGCCAGCGCTCCTGAGCAGCCGACGCGTCGTAGCCGCGGGCTGACCGACTGCTCTCGGCTGCGGCCTCGGCGACCTCCGTCCGCTCTACCTGGTCGGTCATTCCTCCGTGATCCCTTCGGGTATCGGTTCCAGCGCCCATTCGCCGGGCATGAAAAAACCCCTCGCCGTCGAGGCACGAGGGGCTGCCGCGCAGGTGCTACCCGCGCGGCTAGGTAAGGAGCGCAACTCGATACATGAGTTCAGAATAGCGCAACCGCGTCTTCGCAATTCTCCATTTACGGCGTGGCTGCCTCCTGAAGCCGCCATAAGTAGCGTTGCGCGCATGCGCCGACTCACCGCTGACGAGCTTCGCTGTCGCACCCTCCAGCGGCAATTCCCGCCGATCGACAGCACGCGGCCGGAGGCGGTATTGGAGCTGTTCAACCGGCTAGGTCCGATCCAGTCGCAGGTGCCTCGAGCCCCATTTCTCACTGCCGCCTCGCGGATGCCGGGAGTCTCGTACCAGACCATCAACGGCCTGTTCGAAGAGCACCGGTTGCTCAAAACCAGCAGTCTCCGTGGGACGGTCCACACCAGCACGCGTGATCAGTTCGGCTGGCTCGACGCCGTAGCCAGGCGCAGCCGAGCGGCCCAGCTGCGCAACTATCTGAAACTCGACCGCCTCACTCCTGAGGATGTCGTCACCGAAGTGGAGGCGTTCACCGACGGGGAGTGGCGCACGCGGGCGGATATCGTCGCTCATCTGCGCGAGTGGCTGGTCGAACGCGAATCGCCCGCCAGTGCGGCAGCGGTGCAGGACGCCTTGCCGGAGAGCCTGCTCTGGGGTCATAGCGGACTGTTGCGCCGCCCGCGCGATCACCGCTGGGAGAAACGAACCGACATTTATCATCGGCGAGCCCGCAGCGTGCTACCCGATATCGAGGCCTACGAGTTTTCGACGGCGCTGAGCGAACTCGTCCGCGTCCATCTCGCCTCCTATGGACCGGCCACTCGGCAAGACCTGTCCTTCTTCTTCGGCACGACGCTGCGGGCCGTGGACACAGCCGTACGGGATCTCGGTGCCGACATCGTGCAGCTGGAAGGACCTGAGGAGAAGCGCTACCTCGATCTTGGCGATGCGCCAACGGACGGCCAGGAGGATCCCGGGCTGCGGCTGTTACCGGAATACGACGGTCTCCTCGTCGGCTACGCCGGCACAAATCGCACCCGATTCCTGACCGCGCAGCAGCTGCCCTCGGTCTGGGCCAAGGTCAACGGCCTGTTCACTCCGATCGTGCTCTATGGCGGGCACATCGTCGCCACCTGGAAGACACTCGCTGCTGGCCAGCGCACTGCGATCGAAGTGCGGATGCTCGACCCGCACCCGCCCACACCTGAGCATCTGTTTGCCGACGCCGTCGCCGCGACAGAAGAAGCTCTCGCGTTGAGAATCGACGACGTGCGTGTGCTGGCCGCGAACTAATCAAACGGGAGGAGCGCTAGACGCACGAATCTGCCGATGACCTCGGCGCTGCCCGCGCTGCCCAGGAGCCAATTCGGCCTCCAATGCGTCGAGCGGCTGGTCCCAAGCGCAACGAAACAGATTCATGCCCGCAGTCGAGCTCGGACAAGGGCCCGGCATTCAGCGCGGCAAGCGGCTCACGAAAACCGAAATCGAACTGGCTAGGCTGAGCCGGCGGGAGGAGGCCGGACATGGCGTGGTTGGTCACGGGCGGCGCGGGCTACATCGGCTCACATGTCGTCCGAGCGTTGGTGGAGGAAGGCATCGAGGCCGTGGTTCTCGATGATCTGTCCAGCGGCCACCGGAACTTCGTAGCGCAGAGCGTCGCGTTCCACGAGGGCAGCATCCTCAATGGGGAGCTGCTCGACTCTGTATTCGGCAGTCACTCGATCACTGGCGTCGTTCATCTGGCGGGGTTCAAGTACGCCGGCGTCTCGGTGAGCCAGCCCCTGCACACCTACACCCAAAACGTCACTGGCATGATCATTCTGCTCGAGACGATGGCCGCTCATGCCGTTGACAAGGTGGTCTTCTCGTCAAGCGCTGCCGTGTTCGGCACGCCGGACACCAGCGTGGTCACTGAGAAAAGCCCAACCCGCCCTGAGTCACCGTACGGGGAGTCGAAGCTGATCGGGGAATGGTTGCTCCGGGATCAAGCCCTGGCTACCGCCTCGACAGCGAACCCCTTGCGGCACACGTCGTTGCGTTACTTCAACGTGGTGGGCTCGGGATTTCCAGACTTGTACGACACGAGCCCACACAATCTTTTCCCGCTCGTGCTCGAGGCCTTACTGGCCGGCAAGACGCCGCACATCAACGGCGATTCGTTTCCGACACCCGATGGGACCTGCGTCCGGGACTATGTGCACGTCTCCGACCTAGCCGCTTCCCACGTCCGCGCCGCCCAAGCGCTCGAAGAAGGACGAGCTCTGGAGCCGGTTTACAACCTCGGTAGCGGGACGGGTATCTCCGTTCGGGCGATCATGGACGCGGTGGCCAGGGTCACCGGCATCGCGTTCACACCTGAGATCCGACCGCCTCGTCCGGGTGATCCGGCTCGGATCGTTGCCAGCGGCGACCTTGCTGCTCGGGATTTGAACTGGCAGATGCGGCACAGCCTCGACGACATGGTGTCGTCGGCCTGGCAGGCTCGGCGAGCTGTGGCAACAGCATGATGCGCTCTGGTTTCGGCTGAGGATTCCCTGCCGACACGTTTGCCAACGCAGCAACGACGCGATCACGCACCGCAGGTCACTTCAGCGAAACGTGGCCGTCACATTGGGCCGTCAACTGTCACTCGGGTGTAACGTCGCGCCGCTTTGGCGCAACACAGAACTAGCAGAGTTCTTCATGACCTTGCGTGCCCCGGATCCAGGTGCGCCCGGCCATCGCCAACGTCCAGTCTTTTCACCGAAAGAAGCGACATGACCCTACTCGAACTTGACACGGGCAATACTGCCTGGGTCCTGACCTCCGCGGCGCTGGTGTTGCTCATGACACCAGGCCTGGCGCTCTTCTACGGCGGCATGGTGCGCGCCAAGAGCGTCCTCAACATGATGATGATGAGCTTCGGGGCTCTAGCGCTCATCTCCGTCCTCTGGGTGCTTTACGGCTACTCCATCTCCTTCGGCGACGACATCGGCGCCGGGCTGGTGGGCAATCCACTGCAATACCTCGGGCTCAAGGGGTTGATGGAAGACACCGACGCCAGCCTTCCGGCGATGGCCTTCGTGGCCTTCCAGGCCGTCTTCGCCATCATCACGGTTGCCCTGATCTCGGGCGCCATCGCCGATCGTGCCAAGTTCGGCACCTGGATGATCTTCGCCGGCATATGGGCGACCGTCGTCTACTTCCCGGTTGCTCACTGGGTCTTCGACTTCACCCTCACCGACGACTCCGGCGCGGTCACCCACGTCGGTGGCTGGATCGCCAACAACCTCGAGGCCATCGACTTCGCCGGTGGCACCGCGGTGCATATCAACGCCGGTGTGGCGGGTCTCGCGTTGGCTCTCGTCCTGGGCAAGCGGCTCGGGTGGAGGCACGATCCGATGCGCCCGCACAACCTCACCCTCGTCATGATCGGGGCCGGCCTGCTGTGGTTCGGCTGGTTCGGCTTCAACGCCGGCTCGGCCGTAGCTGCCAACAACACCGCCTCGGTCGTGTGGGTCAACACCATGGTGGCGACCGGTGCCGCTGCCTTGGGCTGGCTGCTCACCGAGCGCCTTCGTGACGGGCACGCAACCTCCCTTGGTGCCGCTTCGGGGGTCGTCGCCGGCCTTGTCGCCATCACCCCGTCGTGCTCCTCAGTCAGCCCGGTCGGCGCAATCATCGTGGGCGCCCTGGCCGGCGTGTTCTGCGCACTGGCCGTCGGGCTGAAGTACAAGTTCGGCTACGACGACTCCCTCGACGTGGTCGGTGTCCATCTGATCGGCGGTCTTTGGGGCACCCTGGCTGTTGGTCTGTTGCTCGCCCCGGATTCTCCGGCTGGAGTCAGCTACGAGCGCAGCGGCCTGCTGTACGGCGGCGGTGTCGATCAGCTCTGGCGCCAAGCCGTAGGTGCCTTCGGCGTGCTGCTCTTCAGCCTCGTGTTGACCTTGGTGATCGGATTCGCGCTGCACAAGACGATCGGCTTCCGCGTCACTGCGGAAGAGGAGCAGGCGGGCGTCGACGGGTCCGAGCACGCTGAGACTGGCTACGATCTCGGCAGCTTCGGCGCCGGAGCTCGTGGCGTGTCCTACGGAGGCTCAGCTCCGCGGCAGACTGAGGTCGAGACCAACCATGATCAGGAGGTGACGGCATGAGGCTCGTAACAGCCATCATCAAGCCGCACATGTTGGATGAAGTGAAGACGGCGCTCGAATCGTTTGGCGTCGAGGGCATGACCGTTAGCGAAGCCAGCGGCTTCGGGCGTCAGCGTGGCCACACCGAGGTTTACCGCGGAGCGGAATACACCGTCGATCTGGTTCCCAAGGTGAGACTTGAGGTGCTCGTGGACGACGATGATGTCAAAGACATCATCGATGTCCTGGTCAAGAGCGCTCGGACCGGCCGCATCGGTGACGGCAAGGTCTGGTCGGTTCCCGTGGACGACATCGTCCGCGTCCGAACTGGTGAGCGCGGGCTGGACGCGCTCTGAAGCGTGACTTAGTCAGCGAGCGTCTCAACGTCGCGATCCGGTCCTCGTGGGAAACCACGTCTGGGCCGGATCGTCGGCGTTTGATGACCGAATCCGTCGAGTCGGGACTGAAGTCACTCTACGCAGAGGCGACGAACTCAGCTTTCGGCGGAGAGACCAGCGAACAGGCACCGGGTGTTGCGCTGGCCGCGGTGGGTTCCCTCGCCCGGCGCGAGATCGGCCCCCGCTCGGACATCGATCTCGTTCTGATCCACGACGGCAAGACGAAGCAAGTCAATTCCCTGGCTGAGAAGATCTGGTATCCGCTCTGGGACGCCCGAATTCGGATTGACCATTCGGTGCGCACTCCATCGGAGTGCAGCGACGTCGCCGGCCGCGAATTGAGTGCTGGCGTGGGATTGCTTGACCTTCGAGCCATCACCGGCGACGCGGCCCTGGTGACAACAGCTCGCTCGTTACTTCTCGACGCCTGGCGGAACAACGCCCGCAAGCGGCTACCGGAGCTTCTCGCCTCCCTCGACGAACGGCTGGCCGCACACGGGGACGCCGCATACCTGCTCGAGCCAGACCTCAAGGAGGCCCGCGGCGGCATCCGCGACATGACGACGCTGCGGGCGCTCGCGGCCAGCTGGCTCACCGATCACCCCCATCTGGGCGTCGATGGGCCGTACGGACGGTTGCTCGATGTGCGCGACGCCCTGCATGTCTCCTCCGGCCGCGCGTTGGATCGATTGCTGGCGAGCGAAGCAGCGGATGTCGCTGAACGGCTGGGATTTCCCGACACCGACAGCTTGCACCGTGACGTCTCCCTGGCCGCCCGCCGGATCGGCCACGCCGTGGACCTGACGGTTCGGGCCGCGCGCCAAGTCATTCCCCAGCGGCGGGTGCTCTCGTTCGCCAGGCGGGAACGTGCACCCGTTTACAGCCAAGAGGCGCATGGCCTGATCGTCCACCAAGGAGAGGTCGGGCTGGACCGGCGAACCAAGCCATCAACACCGCTTCTCGGCTTGCACGCCGGCGCGCTCGCGGCAAAGCGCGGGCTCGTGCTGTCACCGGTCACCGCGGAGAACCTCGGCCGCCACGCTCCGCCGATCGAGGAGCCGTGGCAGGACGAGGCTCGGGACGCTTTCCTGGAGATGCTGGCCACTGGAGAGAACCTGCTTCCGGTATGGGAGGCGCTTGATCTGGCCGGCTGCATTCCGCGCTGGGTCGAGGGCTGGGAGGCGATCCGAGCGAGGCCGCAATACAATCCCGTCCACCGGCACACCGTTGACCGGCACTCCATTCAGACGGTGGCCGAAGCCCAACGCCACTTGACCGGTGTCGAACGCCCAGATCTGCTACTGCTGGCCGGCCTCTTTCATGACATCGGCAAGCTCCCCGGCGTCGGCCCAGACCATCCGGTGGTCGGAGCGCCCATCGCCCGCCGGAATGTGGAGCGGATGGGATTGCCGGCCAAGGATGCAGATCTGGTGGAGCACCTGGTTTTACACCACCTCACTCTGGCGATGCTCGCGACCAAGCGTGACCACGGCGATCCGGCCACCCTCGATGCTCTAGCTCAGGCGGTCGAGGGCCGGGCCGAGGTGCTCCGATTGCTTAGAGCGCTGACCGAGGCCGATGCCCGGGCTGCCGGCCCCGCCGCTTGGTCCCCTTGGCGATCACAGTTGATCACAGCCTTGACGGATCGGTGCGAGGGCCTGCTGGTCGGCGAGGATCGACACAATGAGCGAACTGAGCTGGTCGATCTCGGCCTGGCCAGGTCAGTTCAGATCGACGGCCGACCCCGGATCAGACTGGAGTCCAAAACGGGCGGCATCCAATTGATCATCGCGGCCACTGACCGGCTCGGACTATTCAGTGAAACCGCCGGTTTACTGGCGTCACACTCGGTCCAGGTCCGCTCTGCGGTGCTGACTACGGTGAACGGGATTGCGGTCAACACCTGGCGGGTCGACAAACAGCTCGCCACAGACCTGCCCGACGTGGCGTTCTTGATCAAGCAGCTCGAGCGACTGCAAAGAGGTGACACGACCGTGCTGCAAGGCCTACGGCGCCGCGAGTCCCGCGCGCAAGCAGGCGGCTCACCGGGCTCCAACGGCCACGCCGCCAGGTCTTACGTTGACCTGATCGAAGACGCCAGCGCAACAGCGGTCGTCGTCGAGGTGCGGACCGGAGATCGCGCCGGATTGTTGTACACGCTGGGCCAATCCCTCGCAGCAGAGCGACTGTCGATTCGCTCCGCTCACATCAGCACGCTGGCCGGCCAGGCGATCGACACCTT
>Ga0126312_10001255_pt1 | contig 16508 bp, 23 predicted proteins | sample Plot104A_FD_92537 | JGI IMG/M metagenome (GOLD analysis project Ga0126312, IMG submission 92537) | Serpentine soil microbial communities from UC McLaughlin Reserve, CA, USA - Plot104A | ecosystem: Environmental > Terrestrial > Soil > Grasslands | place: USA: UC McLaughlin Reserve, Lake County... | reverse complement strand
GGTCGAGCCGCTGGTCTGGTGGATCTGGACGTAGTCCTCGAGCGGGTGGGTGAGGTTGGTGCCGAAGGGCGGGTGGGCACGCTGGTCGGCCACCAGCTCGTCCTTGGTCAGCGGAGGGATCTCCTCCAGCAGCGGCGCCGAGCCCAGGCCCTCGAGCCGGGCGCGCTGGAAGGGGTTGCTCTCACGAACGAGCTCGATCAGCTCGGGTAGGGCCACCGGTCAGCCGGCCTCTGCGGGCTGCTTGCGCTTGATCGAGCGGTACACGTGGGCGCGCAGGTGCGCGAACTCCGGCAGCTCCTTGGTCTCCACCTGGTCGCGCGGGCGGGGCAGGTCCACGTCCAGCACCTCCTGCACCTCGGTGGGCGAGGGAGTGAGCACCACGATGCGGTCGCCCAGGTAGACCGACTCGTCGATGTCGTGCGTCACGAAGACGATGGTCACGCCGTACTTGTTCCGCACGTCGAGGATCAGGTCCTCCAGGTCGGCGCGCGTCTGCGCGTCGACCGAGGCGAACGGCTCGTCCATGAGCAGGATCTCGGGCTGGTAGGCCAGGGCGCGGGCGATCGCCACGCGCTGCTGCATCCCGCCCGAGAGCTCCCACGGGTAGCGGTCGTTCGCGTCCGCTAAGCCCACTGACTCGATCGCGTCCTCCACCAGGCGGTCGGCCTCGTCGCCGGAGACGTCGCGGTTGCGCAGCGGGAAGGCCACGTTCTCCTCCACGCTCATCCAGGGGAACAGCGAGCGGCTGTACTCCTGGAAGACGAGGGCCATCTTCTCCGGCGGCCCCTCCACCCGCTCGCCGTCGAGGACGACCTCGCCCCGCGAGGGAGCGAGCAGGCCCGACATGCACTTCAGCAGCGTGGTCTTGCCGCAGCCCGAGGGGCCGACGATGCAGACGAACTCCTTCTCGGCGACCTCGAAGTCGAGGTCGCCCACGGCCTGCACCGCGTCTTCGCCGTCTCCGTAGCTCTTGCCGAGGTGATCGACCTTCAGCATTCAGCTCGCCTCACTCGCCCGGGCGCCGCGGTGCCACCGCAGGGCCCTTCGCTCTATCAGCACGAAGATTCCGTTCAGCGCGTAGCCGAGGATGCCCAGCAGCAGGATTCCCGACCACATCTCGGGGATGTCGAACGAGCGCTGGCTCTGCAGGACGAAGTATCCGATGCCGTTCGTGGACGCCACCATCTCGCTGATCACCATCAGGATCAGCGCCAGCGACAGGCTCGTCCTCATGCCGGCGAAGATCTGGGGGGCGGCTGCGGGGAACATCACCTTCAGGACCCGGTCGCGGGGCGAGATCCCGTACACGCGGCTGGTGTCGCGCAGGGTCGGGTCCACGCCGAGTACCCCGTCGATCGTGTTCAGCAGGATCGGCCAGAGGCAGACGAAGGCGATGATCGCGACCTTCATCGAGTTCCCGACGCCGATCACCAGGATCGCGAACGGCAGCAGCGCCGGCGGCGGGATCGCCCGGGCGAACTCCACGATCGGGGACGCCGCGCGCTTGGCCCGGGGCGACAGCCCGAGCAGCAGCCCCAGCGAGACCGCCACCACCACGGCGATGAGGAAGCCCGCGCCCATCCGCGCGAGGCTGGGCAGGGCGTCGCTGGTCACCCGCTCGAACAGCCAGGTGTCGGCGAAGGTCGACAGGATGTCGGTGAGCGGCGGGAAGTAGTAGGTCTGACTGCCTGCGGAGAGCACGCCCCAGGCGGCGAGCACGAGGATGGGCACGGCGATCTCGAGCCCGCCACCCACCCACCGGCGGCCGGCGACGGTCACGCGGCACCTCGCTGGGAGGGATGCCAGTGCAGCACCCGGCGCTCGGCGCGGACGAAGATCGCGTTGAGCAGCAGGCCCAGCACACCGGTGGTGATGATCAACGCGTACATGAGCTCCTCGTTGCCGCCGGTGCGGGCGAGGTTGATCGAGCGACCGAGCCCGGGCGCACCGATCACCAGCTCGGCGGTCACGGTCAGGATCAGGCTCACCGCCGAGGCGATCCGCAGGCCTGTGGCCAGGTAGGGCACCGCGCTGGGCAGGGTCACGCGCGACAGCCGCTGGAAGCGCGACAGCCCGAACGAGCGCGCGGTGTCGGTCGCTACCGGGTCCACGTCCTTGACCCCGTACAGCGTGGCCATCAGCACCTGCCAGAAGCTGGCGAACGCGGCCAGGAATACCTTGCTGGTCAGCCCGGTGCCGTAGATCAGAATGGCCAGCGGGATGAGCGCCACCGACGGGATCGGGCGCAGGAACTCGATCACCGCCCGCGTGGCCCGGTACAGCAGGGGGGCGGAGCCGATCAGGATCCCCAGGGGTATCGCCAGCGCCGCCGCAATCACCAGGCCGAGCGCCCAGCCCTGCAGGGTGTCGAACACCGAGGTCCAATAGCTCCCCGTGGTCAGCTGGTTGCCCAGCTCGGCCACCGTCTCCGACGCGGGCGGGAAGTGGTCGCGGGGCAGGATCCCGATCCGGGGCAGGGCCTCGAACAGGACCAGCACCGCGGCCACGGCCACCCAGGGCAGCGCCCAGTCGGGAGCCCGCGGCCGCCGGCCGGCGGCCGCGAGCGGTGCGGTGGGAGCAGCGGCCACTTAGTTGGTGCGGATGAGCTCGTTCAGGTCCGGCTGCTTGTCGATCAGGCCGTACTTCTGGCTCAGCTTCGCGGCCTGCTCGATCGTCGGCCGGTTGAGATCGGCCCGCCAGATCGGCAGCTTGATCTTCTTCGCCGCGTCAGGCGGGATCTCGGTGTACTCGGTCAGCACCTGGCGGACCTCGTCGGGGTGCGACTGCGCGTACTCGAGCGACTTGTTCATCGCCTTCACGAAGCGGTCGACCACCTCGGGGTTCTGCTCGGCGTACTGCTTGGAGGTGAAGTAGGTCGCGACCGTCAGGTCGGGTGCCGTGTTGACGTAGAAGGGGTCGATCCCCTTCGCCTTGCCGGCCTTGCCCTGGCTGACGAACGGCTCCACCACGCAGGCGCCGTCCACCCGTCCGGCCTCCAGCGCCGCGTTCATGTCGGGGAACGGGACCTCGGAGAACTTGAGCTTGCTGACGTCCACGCCCTTCTTCTCCAGCGAGGCCTTGATCGTGACCTCGCAGACGTTGTTGAGAGTGTTGACCGCGATGGTCTTGCCCTCGAGGTCCTTGGGGTCCTTGACCGGCCCCTTCTTGAGGACGAGCAGGTCGGCCCAGGCCTCCTTCTCGCTCTTGCCGGCAAGGACGCCCTGGCTGATGATCTCCACCGGCAGGTTCTTCGAGGCCGCGATCAGGAGCGAGATGGTGTTGGAGAAGCCGATCTGAAAGTTGCCGCTGACCACGGCGGGCGTGATCGCCGCGCCGCCCTCGGCCACCTGCGGGTCGATGGTCAGCTGCTCCTCCTTGAAGAAGCCCTTCTTGCGGCCGAGGTAGAGGGGGGCCACGTCGGCGATGGGGATGACGCCGACCTTCAGCGTCCGGGGCCCGCTGCCCCCACCGCCTCCCGAGCCTCCGTCATCGCCGCAGGACGCGACTGCCAGGGCGCACGCCAACATCGCCGCCATCACGGCGGCCCAGGTCCAACGCATCTTCCTCACTGCATCCCTCCTCGGATAAGTCAGACAATTTGTTCTATCCGAGAGATGGCGCGTTCAAACACCTCGGGTGGGGGGAGGTGACGGACGTGGCTTCGGATCGCAGCGTTCGCTCGCAGGTCACCGGGGTGGCGCTGATCGTGGCCACCGTGCTGCCCGGTTTCCTGACCGCGGCGCTCGCGCCTCGGATCCGGGGCGACTTCGGCTTCGGGGACTCCACGCTGGGCGTGACCATCGCGATCTTCTACGTCGTCTCCGCGCTCAGCTCGACGCCCTGCGGGCGCTTGGTGGACCGCATCGGCGGGGTGAGCGGGATGCGGCTGGCGGCCGCGCTGGTGGTGGCCTGCGCGACCACCGTGGCGCTGTTCGCCCACTCCGCTGCGGGACTGGTGGGCCTGCTGGTGCTGGGCGGCGTGGCCAATGGCATGGGAGGCCCGGCGGTGAGCGCTCTGCTCAAGCGTGAGGTCTCCGAGCAGAGCCAAGGGCTCGCCTTCGGCGTGCAGCAGTCGGGGGCACCCATCGGGTCGCTGTTCGCCGGCCTGGCGCTGCCGCTGGTGGCCATCCCGTTCGGCTGGCGCTGGGGCTTCGTGGCGGCGGCGGGGCTGGCCGTGGTCGCCGTCATTCCCGTGCCTCGCGGCGGTCCCCTGCTTCCGGCGGCGGCCACCGTTGCGCGCCGCGGCCTGAGCTCGGTCCACGCCATCGCCGTTGCCGCCGCGCTCGCAAGCGCGGCCGGTGTGGGCTTCATCTCCTTCCTGGTTACCTACGCTGTGAGGAGCGACATCGGGGAGTCCGAGGCCGGGCTGCTGCTGGGCGCCGTGAGCCTGGTCGCCACCCTGAGCCGCGTCGGGCTCGGCGCTCTGTTCGACCGCAGCGGACGCGAGCCGCTCGCGCTGGTGGGCGCCACGCTTGTCGCGGCCGCAGGCGCCTACCTGCTGCTGATCGAAGGCGAGCCGGCCACGATCGTCGCGGGCGCCCTGGTTGCCGGCGGCCTGGGCTGGTCTTGGCCGGGCGGGCTCACGCTCGCGGTGGTGCGGCGGAGCCCCGAGTCCCCCGCCTGGGCGGTGGGGGTGATGATGTCCGGGCTGTTCGCAGGCGCGGTGGCGGGCCCGCTGGTGGTGGGCCTGCTCGCCGAGCACGGCTCGTTCGCCGCGGTGTGGTCGCTGTGCGCCGGCCTGGCGCTGCTCGCGGGCCTCGTCCTGCTGGGAACGCGGCGGGCCGAGGCCCGCTAGCCCTCCTCCTCCAGCACGCGGCGCAGGACGGCGAAGGCCGAGTTGGCCGCCGGCACGCCGCAGTAGATCGCGCTGTGCAGCAGCACCTCGGCGACCTCCTCCTCGCTGAGCCCGTTGCGTAGGGCGGCGCGCAGGTGCAGGCCGAGCTCCTCGTGGTGCCCGCCGGCCACGAGCGCGGTGATGGTGATGGCGCTGCGCATGCGGCGGTCGAGGCCGGGGCGCTCCCAGACCTCGCCCCACGCGTAGCGGGTGATCAGGTCCTGGAAGTCCTCGGTCAACGGGGTGGTGCGCTGCTGCGCCCGGTCCACGTACTCGTCTCCCAGAACCTCGCGCCGGTTTCGCTCGCCGTCGCTCACCGTTCCTCCTTCCATCGCCTCAGGGCCCGGTCCACGAACGTCCCTGCCGAGCCCAGGTAGCTCAGCGGGTCGAGCGCCGCGTCGAGATCGTCGGCCGACAGGCCGGTGTCCTCGGCCAGCACGGCGTCGCGCAGACCCGCCTCCGAGCCCGCGGCGCGTCCCACCAGCTCGTGTGCGCGGTGGCGCCCGAGGCGCGGGGCGAGCGCGATCGCCACAGCCTCGGACATGATCAGCCCGCCGTGGGCGTCGAGGTTCTCGCGCATGCGCTCCGGGTAAACCTCCAGGCCGTCCAGCGTCTCGTGCAGCGCCCACGCTGCTCCGCCCGTTCCGGCTAGCGCCCCTCTGAGCGCCTGCCACTCCGAGTGCCAGCCGCCCGCCCCGCGCTCGTGCTCCTCGGGCAGGGCCGCCAGCAGCACCGAGGCTTCGCCGCGCACGCGCCGGGCGCAGGCGATCGCCATCGCGGCGCCCACCGGGTTGCGCTTCTGAGGCAGGGTGGAGGAGCCGCCCCGCCCGGCGGGCTCGGCCACCTCGCCGACCTCGGTCTGGGCCAGCAGCTTCAGGTCGAGCGCCACCTTCTCCAGCGCGCCGGCGGCCAGGGCGAGGGCGGCGCCCAGCTCGCCCACCCGGCCGCGGTCGGCGTGCCAGGGCAGGTCGGGCTGGGCCAGGTCGAGCCGGGCGGCGACGTCGGCGACCACCCGCGGCCCGTCGGCGCCCAGCGAGGCCAGCGTGCCCACGCCGCCGCCGAGCTGCACGGCCAGCGGGATCTCCGTCAGCCGCCGCCGGGCGGCCAGCACGCCGCTGAGCCAGCCCGCGGCCTTGAGGCCGAAGGTGATCGGCAGGGCCTGCTGGAGCAGGGTGCGCCCCGCCATCGGGGTGTCGCGGTGCTCCTCGGCCAGCGCGGCGCAGGCCGCCGCGACCGCGGCCAACTCGGCGTCCACGACCTCCAGCGCTCTTCGGCTCACCAGCATCGAGGCGGTGTCGAGCACGTCCTGACTGGTGGCTCCGGCGTGCACCCAGCCCGCGGCCTCATCGCCGACCGCTTCGGTCAGGCGCTTCACGAGCGGCACCGCTGGGTTGGCAGTCGAGCGCGCGGCCTCGGCCAGCGAGTCCGCGTCGAAGTCCCCGGCCCGGCAGGCCGAGGCGATCTCGGACGCCGCCTCCGGCGGCGCGAAGGCCTCCGCGAGCGCGGCCTCGAAGTCGAGCATGGCCTGGACCCAGGCCCGGGCCGACACCGCCTCGCGCAGCGCCGGCGGCACGTACATCGCCTCGAACAGGTCGTCCATCAGGCCACGGCGCCGACATAGTTCTCGGCCAGCATCGTGGAGGCTGCTCGCGAGGAGCAGACGTACTCGAGCTGGGCCAGCTGCAGCCGCGTCGCAAAGCCGTCGTCGTCGTCCGGCGGGCGGTGCAGCAGCGAGGTCATCCAGTACGAGAAGTACTGGGTGCGCCACACGCGCCGCAGGCACTCCGCCGAGTAGCCCTCGAGCGCGGAGTCGTCTCCGTCGTCGTAGTGGCGGCGGAGCGCCTCGGCCAGCACACGCACGTCGGCGACGGCCAGGTTCATGCCCTTGGCCCCCGTGGGAGGGACGATGTGCACGGCGTCGCCGGCCAGGAACAGGCGGCCGTGCTGCATCGGCTCGGCCACGAAGCTGCGCATCGGGGTCACGCCCTTGCCCACGATCGGCCCTTCGCCCAGCTCCCAGTCGTCCCGGCGCGCCAGGCGAGTGCGCAGCTCCTCCCAGATCTGGCCCTCGCTCCAGTCGTCGGGATCCTCGCCGGTGTCGCACTGGAAGTAGAGCCGGGACAGGGTGGGGGAGCGCATGCTGTAGAGCGCGAAGCCGCGGTCGCTGTGGCAGTACACGAGCTCGTCGGTGGAGGGGGCGGCCTCGGCCAGCACTCCGAACCAGGCGTACGGGTACTCCCGCTCGTGGAATCGCAGTCCTCCCTCGGGTACGGCGTCGCGGCACACGCCGTGGAAGCCGTCGCAGCCCGCGACGTAATCGCAGACCAGCTCGTGCTCCTGCCCGTCGTGCACGTAGCGCACGGCGGGACGGTCGGAGTCGAGGCCCTCCAGCGTGACCTCGTCCACCTCGAAGTGCAGCGGCGCGCCGGCGTCCAGGCGAGCCGCGATCAGGTCCTTGACCACCTCCTGCTGGCCGTAGATCGTGATGCTCTTGCCGCCGGTCAGCTCGCTGAAGTCGATTCGGTGGGGCAGGCCGGCGAACCGCAACTCCACGCCCTCGTGCACCATGCCCTCGCGGTCCAGGCGGTCGCCGACGCCCATCTCGTGCAGCAGGTCCACCGTGCCCTGCTCGAGCACCCCCGCGCGCACGCGGGACTCGACATAGCCGCGCTCGCGGGCCTCGAGCACCACCGCCTCGATGCCCAGGCCGTGGAGCAGGTGGCCGAGGACCAGGCCCGCCGGGCCTGCGCCCACGATGGCCACCTGGGTCCGGACACTGCCCACGCGCCGGATCGTACGGCTAGCCTGAGCCCGATGGGCAGGCGGTGGATCCTGATCGCCCTGGTGCTGGCCGTGGCCGGCTGCGGCGGCGACGACGACAGCGCGGTCCGCGAGGACCCGAAGACGGTGGGGACGACAACCGCCGAGCAGCCGCGCCCCGGGTCCACCGGGGCGACGCCGCAGGAGACCACGCAGCAGAAGACCAGGCCGCAGAAGACCACGCCGCCGGAGGTGCTCACCAGCGGCCCCCGGCGCGAGGTGGCTCGCACCATCGGCACACTGATCCAGGCCGTGGAGCTCGGTGACGGCAAGGCGTTCTGCAGCGTGCTGGCCGCCGATCCAGGGGGCGCCCAGGGCGTCGAGGCCCTGCGCGCATGCGGCCGGCAGGCCGGGATCGACCCCTTCCGCTTGCCCACCTCCGACGAGTTCTCGGTGAGCACGGTGCAGGTGAAGGGGACACGCGCAACCGCCAAATTGGGGGGTGGGCAGACTGTGATCCTGCGGCGCCGGGGAAAGCGCTGGCAGATCGTCTCTTTCCGTCCATAGGCGCCCGTACCTTGGTCCGCGTCCCGCTATGCGATCAGGGAGCTGAACCCAGGTGCCTCTCTGCTTCATCGAACCCCAGGAAGCCATTCGGGTAGTCGCCGAGTCCATCGGGCGTGAGGCACGCCGGCAACTGCTCGGCGAGCTGGTGCGCGCCTGGGTCGACGAGATCCCCGATGATGAGCTGGAGGTGCACTACGCCAAGGCGGTCGGGGACCTCGACGACGAGGACCTGTCGATGCTGGCCGCCTGGCACGCCTCGCTGGAGATCGCCCAGCCGATCGCCAACAAGGAATTCCTGATGCGGGCCTTCAATCAGCTCGGCGAGCACCGTCGCGAGGCGCTGCGCATCGCCGCCGGTTTCCGTGGCGACGACGTGTTCGACTCCGGCGCCAGCGAGGAGCAGGCGCTGGACGCCGTGCTTCCGTGGCTGTCCAACGAGCGCACGATGGAGCTGGCCGCGGAGGCCGTCGAGCTGTACTGCTGGGACCGCCTGGGTTCCGACAACTAGCGCTCCTCGCGGTACTCCTCGGGGGCTGCTCCACTGCCCTTGAGCCGGAGGGGTCGGCCCGGGTCGTCCGGGTCGTCGACGGCGACACCGTGGTGCTCAGCGGCTACGGCAAGACGCGCCTGATCGGCGTCGACACCCCAGAGGTCTACGGCGGGACCGAGTGCTACGGCCATGAGGCCTCGCGCTTCACTCGCCGCACGCTGCGGCCGGGGCGGCGCGTCGGGGTGACGGTCGGCGTCGAGCCCCGCGACCGCTACGGGCGAACACTGGCCTACGTCTTTCTCGGCGACGGGCGCAGCTTCAACGAGGCGCTGGCCCAGCGAGGCTATGCCCGCCCGCTGACCATACGCCCCAACGACGACCTCGAGCCCGAGATCGAGGCGGCGGGCCAGTCGGCCCGCGCGGCTGGGCGCGGCCTGTGGGCTAGCTGCTGAGCAGGGCGCGCACATCGGCGATCGCCTGCTCGGCGTTTCGGAAGTGGACCGGGTGCATGCCCGCCTCGGCGGCGGCGATGCAGTTGTCCTCGACGTCGTCCACGAAGACGCACTCCGACCCGGGGAGCCCGAGGCGCTCCAGCACGATCGCGTAGATCTCCGGCTCCGGCTTGCGCGTCCCCACGAAGCCCGAGTCCACGATCACCTCGAACAGCTCGTCGATCTCGTGCAGCATCGAGCGCCACACCGGCTCCCACTCGCGCACGTTGTTGGTGCATAGCGCAAGCCTCAACCCCCGGCCGTGCAGCTCGGCGAGGAAGTCGAGCATCGGCTCGTTTCGCTCCAGGCGGGTGAAATAGCCCTCGCCCAGCTCGGTGAGCCCGATGCCGTCCGGGAGCTCGTCGGAGGTGCGGCGCAAGAACTCCGTCTCGGTGATCTCGCCGCGCTCCAGCGCGTAGAGCGGATGCACTCCAGTGCGCCGGGTGGAGGCGGCCATGGCCACGCCCAAGTCGGGGAGGGTCGTGCCGCAGCTGCTGGCGTACTCCTCCAACGCCCCGAACAGCGGCGTGGTCAGCACCCCGCCGAAGTCGCTCACCACGGCGGAGGGGGTCACGCGGCGTCGGGGGCGGTGGCCCGGAGGGCGAGCTCGTACTGACCATGAGCCTCCTGCCCCTCCAGCCGCCAGGCAAAGATCGCCGCGTGCACGTCGAGCCCCTCGAGCTCGAGCGACGAGCCGGCCGTGACCGTGCCCGAGGCCCGGCGAGGAAAGTCCTCTCCTGCCAGCCACAGCTCCAAGCCGGCGCTGCGCTGGCGCCCCTCGCCGTCGTAGACGGTGGAGATGCGCGCGTCCTCCACGGTCTGGACCTCGCCACCCGCGATCAGGGCCGCGCTGACGAGCTCGTCGCCGTGTCCCGGCGCGCCCCGCGGGCGCCGGGCCACCGCGATCAGGGCGTGGCCGGGGTCGGCCAGGATCGAGACGGCGCGCAGGGCGTCGAGCTCGTGCCACGCCGGTGCGCGCAGCGTCTCGCTGATGGTGCCCAGGCCGTCGACCGGCGTGCCTCCCATGTTGCCGGTGACGGTGCAGACGCGCACGCGGTTGCCCGCCAGCTCAACCGCCTCCGAGGCAGGCTGCAGCTTCACCTCGAAGCGGTTGCCCACGCTCGCCTGCCAGGCGTCGCCCGAAGGCTCGAGCCGCGCCGGCTCGTCGAGCACCAGCGAGCGCGAGCCCTCGAACAGCAACGTCGCCCCCGAGCGCACGAGACCGTGGACCTGGCGCGCCGGGTCGAAGAAGGCGACGGAGAGGGCGGGCTCGCTCACCGCTCGAGACGCGGCGGCGGCGCCTCGACCTCGGTGGCGGTGCCCTCGACGTCCCAGACGCCGCGGTCGGCACGGCCGTCCGAGCCGGTGCGGCCGTCCGCGCCGGCGGCGCGGCTGACCGCCCGGCGCGTGAGCGCCTTCATGACGAAGCGGCGGACCACCGCGCGGCTGGGCGGGACGAGCAGCAGGAGCCCGAGGATGTCGGTGAGGAAGCCCGGGGTGATCAGCAGCGCTCCGCCGAAGATCACCAGCACTCCGTCCTGGACCTCCCGATGCGGCATCCGGCCGGCCTGCATCGTGGCCTGGAAGCGGCGCCAGACCGCCCGGCCCTGCGCGCGCAGCAGCAGCGAGCCGATGACCGAGTCGGCGGCCAGGAGTGCGAGTGTGGGGAGTATCCCGATGCTGTCCCCGACCTTGTAGATCAGGTACAGCTCGGCGATCGGGAGCACGATGAAGGCCACCACGAGGCCGACGAGACGCATAGATCGACCCTACTAACCTCGTATCCATGCCCACGAAGGACGAAGTCACCGAAGCACTCACGAACGTGATCGACCCCGAGCTGGGCCTCGACTTCGTCGAGCTCGGCCTCGTGTACGACGTCGAGGTCGAGGGGCCAGAGGTATTCGTCACCTTCACGCTCACCTCGCCGGGCTGCCCGATCGGCCCGCAGGTCTCCGAGCAGATGGAGGAATTCGTGGGGGAGCTGGACGGAGTGGAGCGCGTCTACCCCAAGATGGTCTTCACTCCGCCCTGGACTCCGGAGCGCATGAGCGAAGAGGCGAAGTTCGCCCTCGGCTTTTGAGTCCCGTCTGACGGGACCCTTCCCACGGGAGGTGCATCACGCCTTCCCTCGAGAAAATCGCTCAGGCGCCTGAGCGATTTTCCGTAGTGGTACGCCGTGTCGGGCGCGCTGCGCCGGGTCCGAGATCCCTGCACGAGGCCACCCGCGGCGGAGGAACTCCTGCTCGTGGCCGAGCTGGGCGTGGACCACCCGCAGGGCGCCCACAGCGGCGGCCGCAGGGCGCCCACAGCGGCGGCCGGCCCCGGCGCTCACCCCGCGTCAGGTGACCTCGCGCAGCTCCCCGCTGTCCACGTCGTAGACGAACCCGCGCACCCGCCTGCTGGCGATGAAAGGGCTGCCCTCGATCGTCCGCTTCGAGGCGCGGACGCTCTCCTCGAGGTCCTCGAAGGCGTGGGCGTCCCACTCCGGCCGCTGCCCGGCAAAGTCCTCCATACGCTGGGCGAACGCCTCGTCGGTGATCCTGAGCATGCCGCAGTCCGTGTGCTGCATGAGCATGATCTCCCTCGGTGCCGAGCAGATGCTGCGAAATGGCGAGTGAGCGGATCTCCGCGTCGGTCACCACGCCGCCGGCGTTGCGGATCACGTGCACGTCGCCCTGCTCGAAGCCGAGGATGCGCGCGGGCGCGAGCCGCGCGTCCATGCAGGCCACGACTGCGACTCTCTTGGCGGGGCGCACGGCCGCGTGACTCTACGCATCGTCCTCGATTCCCTCCCCGACGACGCGGCGCTGGACACCGCCGTCTCCCGGGCCCTGCTGGAGCGGGTGGCCTCGGGCGAGCTGCCCGAGACGCTACGGCTGGCCCGGCCCGGGCCCATCGTGGCCTTCGGCAAGCTCGACGTGGTCGGCCCTGGCTACCGGGAGGCGGTTCGTGCCGCCCGCGAGGGGCGCTTCGAGGCGATCGAGCGCCTGGCGGGCGGGCGCGCGGCGGTCTTCCACGACGGCACGCTCGCGTTCTCGCACGCGATCCCCGATCCCGACCCGCGCCCCGGGGTCCGCCCCCGCTTCGACCAGATCGCCGACCGCGTTGCCCTGGCGCTTCGGTCGCTCGGTGTCGACGCCCGGGTGGGGGAGGTGCCGGGCGAGTACTGCCCCGGCTCCCACAGCGTCAGCGCAGGCGGGCGGGCCAAGCTCATGGGGGTCGGCCAGCGGCTGATCTCCGGCGGGGCGCACGTGGGCGGGGTTCTCGTGGTCGAGGGAGCCGACCGCGTGCGCGACATCCTGCTGCCGGTCTACGGGGCGATGGGCCTCGACTGGCGGCCCGAGGTCACCGGGGCGGTGGCCGACGAGGTCCCCGGCGTGACGCTGGGCGACGTCATCGCGGCACTGCGCGAGGCCTTCGGGCGCGAGTACGAGCTGGAGGAGACGGGGCTCGACGAGGAGACCCTGGAGCTGGCCTGCAGGCTGGCGCCGGAGCACCTCTCGCCGCGCGACTACCGCGCGTCCCGTGCGGGTAGGCCACACGCATGAGTGAACGAGAGCAAGCCCCGGACGAAGAGCGCCCGACGACCAGCCCCTCCGAGCCCACCCACGAAGCCACCACGCCCCCCGGCAACGCCGATGTCGACCAGGATGCCCTCGACAAGGGCCGCGAGAACCTCGACCAGGCGGGCGGAGGCCACTAGCGGCGGAATGCCAAGAAACCCACCCTTTCCGGTTTCCCCGCTGCGAACGGGGGAAAGGAGGGGGCCATGGCACAGCAAGACCTGAACGAGCTGCCGGTCTCCGACCTGGTGCAGCGCATGTCACAGCAAACGGCCGACCTGGTCCGCAAGGAGCTCGAGCTCGCTCAGGTCGAGATGAAGGAGAAGGGCAAGCGCGCCGGCATCGGCGCGGGGCTCTTCGGGGGTGCCGGGCTGATCTCCGCCTACGCCGTGGGCGCACTCATCGCCGCGGCGATCCTCGGGCTGGCCACGGCAGTCGACGCCTGGCTCGCGGCGCTCATCGTGAGCGTCGTCCTGTTCGCGATCGCCGGGGTTGCCGCGCTGGTGGGCAAGAAGCAGGTCGACGAGGCGACGCCACCGCAACCGGAGCAGGCGATCGCCAGCACCAGACAGGATGTCGACGAAGTCAAGGGAAGGGCTAGTCGCGCATGAGCGCTGAGAACCAGAACCCGGCCGAGACGGCCAAGACCACCGAAGAGGCCGAGCAGGCCAGGGAAGAGCAGCAGGCCCAGAGCCCGGAGGAGATCCGCGAGAACATCGAGGAGACCCGTGAGGACCTCGGTGAGACGGTCGAGGCGCTCGCCAACAAGGCCGACGTGAAGGCCCAGGCCCAGAAGAAGGCCGACGAGGTAAAGGCGCAGGCACAGGCGAAGGCCGACGAAGTGAAGGCTCAGGCCCAGGCGAGGACCCGCGACCTCGGGGAGCAGGCCAAGGAGAACCAGAGCTCGGTGGCCATCGGCGCCGGAGCGCTTGCGGGGCTCCTGCTTCTCGTGCTGTGGCGCCGGAGGTCCTCGTGAAGTTCCTGTACGCACCCTTCGGGATCCTGTTCGGAGTCCTCGGCGGACTTCTCGGCGGCGCGATCTTCAAGCAGATCTGGAAGCGCGTGGCCGGCGAGGACGACGCGCCCGACGCCCGTGACTCGGAATACGGCTGGGGCGAGGTGCTTCCGGCCGCCGCCCTCCAGGGCGCCATCTTCGCCCTGGTCAAGGCCGCGGTGGACCGGGGCGGCGCCACGGGCTTCCAGAGGCTGACCGGCTTCTGGCCGGGGGACTAGACATGGCAGACAGCAACAACAACGACCTGCGCCGCAGCGAGCGGGAGACGATCCAGGCCAAGGAGCGCGGCGGTGCCCCGGCCGAGCGCACCCCCGACAGCCCGACCGGTCTCTCGGGCACATCCAAGAAGGCGACGTTCAAGCGCACCTTCAAGGAGTTCTCGGCCAACGAGGGCACCGACAAGGCGGCCGCGCTCACCTACTACGGGATCCAGGCCCTCTTCCCGGCCCTGATCGCCCTGGTCTCCGTGCTGGGCATCATCGGCCCCTCGGCCACCCAGCCGCTGATCGACAACCTGAAGTCGGCTCCCATCCCGGGCCCGGCCCAGGACATCCTCACCGGCACGCTCACCAACCTGGGCAAGAACCAGGGTGCCGCGGGCCTGACCTTCATCATTGGCCTTCTGCTGGCGCTGAACTCGGCTTCGAGCTACATCGCAGCCTTCTCGCGCGCCTCCAACGCGATCTACGAGGTCGAGGAGGGGCGCCCGATCTGGAAGCTCAAGCCGGCCCAGCTCGGCACGACCCTGGTGCTGATCCTGCTGCTGGTGATCGTGATCGTGGGAATCGCCGTGACCGGCCCGATCGCCGAGAAGGTGGGGAACCTCATCGGGGCGGGGAGCAGCTTCGCCACCGTGTTCGACCTGGCGAAGATCCCGGTGCTCCTGCTCGTCGTCGCGTTCATGATCGCCTTCCTCTACTGGGCGGCGCCGAACGTCAAGCAACCGGGCTTCAAGTTCTTCAGCCCTGGGGGCCTGTTCGCGCTGGTGGTGTGGCTAGTGGCGTCGGCCCTGTTCGCCCTCTACGTGGCCACCGCGGCCAACTACAACAAGACCTACGGCCCGCTGGGTGGCATCATCGTCTTCCTGATCTGGCTGTGGATCACCAACATCGCGATCGTGCTCGGCGCGCAGTTCAACGCCGAGCTGCAGCGAAGCCAGCAGATCGAGGGCGGCCACGCGGCGCCGCTCGACCAGCCGTACCTCGAGCCGCGGGACACCAGCAAGATCGAGAAATAAGCCTGCTCGCCTCGCTCTGGCACCAGACCGCGGCGCAGACCCCCCGCCCGCGGCTAGAGGAGAACCTGCGCGTGGACGTGGCGGTGGTCGGCGGCGGCATCGTCGGCCTGACCACCGCGCTACAGGCCGCGCAGGCCGGCGCCTCGGTCGCCCTGCTGGAGGCGCGGCGCCTGGGCTCGGGCGCCAGCGGGCTCAACACGGCGAAGCTGTCCTCGCTGCACGGCCTGACCTACTCGAAGCTGATCGGCGCCCAGGGCGAGGAGCTCGCTCGGCTCTACGGGGAGGCCAACCAGCGTGGGATCGAGCGGGTGGCCAGGCTGGCCGAGGAGCTCGGGATCGACTGCGAGCTGCGGCGCAAGCCGCACGTGGTCTACGCCGAGGACCCCGGCGACCGCGAGGATCTCGAGGACGAGGTCGCGGCCGCCCAGCGGCTGGGCCTACCCGCCACCTTCGAGCGCGACACCGACCTGCCGTTCGGCGTGGCCGGGGCGGTGCGCTTCGCCGACCAGGCGGAGTTCCACCCGCTGCGCTACCTGGAAGGGATCGCCGCCGCGGCGCAGGAGGCCGGCGTCGCGATCTTCGAGGAGTCGCGCGTCGAAGGGATCGACTTCGGTCGCCCCGCGCGGGCGCGCACGGAGCTCGGCCCCGCCGTCACGGCCGGCGACCTCGTCCTGGCCACGCACCTTCCCTTCCTCACGCGGGGGCTGTACTTCGCCCGCTCGCACCCCGAGCGCTCCTACGTGGTGGCCGGCGTGGTGCCCGAGGGTCCGGCGGGCATGTACCTGTCGACCGAGTCGCCCACGCACTCCATCCGCGTGCACGAGACCGGCGGCGACCGCTGGCTGCTGGTCGCCGGTGAGGGCCACAAGACCGGGCAGGGAGACGGGCGCTCGAGCTACGACCGCCTGGAGGGCTGGGCACGCGAGCGCTTCGGGCTGGAGCAGGTGGAGCTGCGCTGGGCCAGCGAGGACCACATCTCCGCCGACGGAGTGCCGTTCGTGGGCCCGGTCGACCCGGCCACCGACAACGTCTGGGTCGCCACCGCCTTTCGCAAGTGGGGGCTGGCCATGGGCACAGCCGCGGCCGAGGTCCTCACTGCCGGCGTGATGGGCACCGAGCACCGCTGGCAGGGGCTGTTCGACACGGGCCGCCTGCGCCCGCGCGCGGCGGCCACCTCATTCGTGAAGGAGAACGCCAACGTCGGTGTGCGCTTCTTCAGCGACCGCCTGCTCAAGCGCGCGAGCGCCGAAGACATCCCTCCTGGCGAGGGCCGCGTCGTCGGCTCAGGTTTGGGCCAGCAGGCGGTCTACCGGGACGAGGAGGGCACGCTTCACCGCATGTCGGCGCGCTGCACGCATCTCGGCTGCATCGTGAACTGGAACCAGGGCGACAGCACCTGGGATTGCCCCTGCCACGGCGGCCGCTACGGGCCACTGGGCGACGTGATAGAAGGCCCGCCCGTGGTCGGCCTGGGCCGGCCCTAGGCCGCGGCGCGCGCCGCCGCTGCCGGGCTGCGCTCGGCGTTCTCGACGATCGCCTCGATCACCT
>Ga0126312_10001254_pt1 | contig 16509 bp, 15 predicted proteins | sample Plot104A_FD_92537 | JGI IMG/M metagenome (GOLD analysis project Ga0126312, IMG submission 92537) | Serpentine soil microbial communities from UC McLaughlin Reserve, CA, USA - Plot104A | ecosystem: Environmental > Terrestrial > Soil > Grasslands | place: USA: UC McLaughlin Reserve, Lake County... | reverse complement strand
TGTGCGACCAGGTGACGAGCTGCGATCCGAGCAGCGCGGTCCAGATCGAGCGGAAGCCGCGCCTCCGCAGCGGATCCCAGCTATGCCCCGGGCCGGTCACGGGTGCGACGCTGGAGGTCAAGCCGCCGGAACGACTGCAACCGTGTGCATAATCGTCAATCATGGCGGCGCGTCCGGAAGCCGGCACCGCCCGCGTGACGTTGCGGGACGTCGCTCGCCTGGCCGACGTCCACCCCGGCACCGCGTCGCGAGCCCTGAACGCGCAGACCCGCGCGCTCGTGAACGCGGAGACCGCGCGTCGCGTGCTCGAGGCCGCCGAGCAGCTCGGCTACCGGCCGAACCCAATCGCGCGCGGCCTGAAGACGAACCGCTCGTACACGATCGGCGTGCTCATCCCGGACCTGACGAACCCGCTCTTTCCCCCGATCCTGCGCGGGATCGAGGATGGTCTCGAGGCGGGCGGCTACACGCCGCTGATGGCCAACACCGACAACGACCCCGAGCGGGAGCGGATCGACTGGCAGGCGATGCGGGCCCGTCAGGTCGACGGCATCGTCGCCGCTACGGCACGTCGCGACCACGCGCTGCTCGACGAGATGGCCGGCTCCGGGGTGCCGCTCGTCTTGGTCAACCGCCGCGCGGAGGACGACCGTGTGCCGGCCGCGACTGCCGACGATCGCAAGGGGATCCATCTTGCCGTCGAACACCTGGCCGGGTTGGGCCACACCCGCATCGCCCACGTCGCGGGGCCGCTGGAGCTCTCGACCGGGCTCGACCGGCACGACGGCTTCCACGAGGCGATGCGGGACGCGGGGCTCGAGCCGGATCCCGAGCTGATCGTCGTCAGCCGCGCGTTCACCGAGGCCGAGGGCGCACGGGCCTGTCGCGAGCTGCTGGCCCGCGCCGCCGATCCGACCGCGATCGTGGCTGGCAACGACCTGATCGCCCTCGGCTGCTACGACGTGTTCGCGGAGCGCGGGATTCGGTGTCCGGAGGAGATCTCGGTCGTGGGCTTCAACGACATGCCCTTTGCCGACCGCTTCAGCCCACCCCTTACCACGATCCGAATCCCGCACTACGAGATCGGAGCCGCGGCCGCCGAACTGATGTTGGGGTTGCTCCAGGGCGAGGACGCGGCCTGGCGCCAGCTCCGCCTGGCCCCCGAGCTGGCGCTCAGGGCTTCGACGGGCCGGCCCCGGGGCTGACGCCATCCAGGGCCCACGCGGGCGCTCGGTCTCCGCGGCCGCGACGTCCCGGGGGCCCCCGCCGCGCTGCGGGCTTGACAACCCGGGAGGCGCTGATAGGGTGCAACAAACGATTGCAGCAAACGTTTGCAAGCGGTTTCTGGCGCGGCCACAGGAGTGCCGGTAACGTCCCTGCGAGCCGGCCGAGTGGAGGAGGAGAGGCTTGATGCGGAAGCTACGTTGCCTGTCTGCAGCGGTCGTCGCGGTGGCAGCGCTGTCGGTCGGCGCGTGCGGTGGTGACGACGGGGGCGGGGGAGGCGGGGAGACCATCAAGGTCGGCGCCTCGCTTCCGCTGACCGGTGAGTTCTCCGAGCCCGGCAAGGCCGCGAAGCAGGGCTATGAGGTTTGGCAGTCCCTGGTCAACGAGAAGGGCGGCCTCCTCGACGGGCGCAACGTGAAGATGGTCTTCAAGGACGACCAGAGCAACCAGAACACGGTCGTCTCCGACTACAACGCCCTGATCAGCCGCGACAAGGTCACCCTCCTGCTCGGGACCTTCTCCTCGCTGCTGAACCTTCCCGCCTCGTCGGTGGCCGAGCGCAACCGGATGCTGTACGTCGAGCCGGCGGGCGGGGCCCCCGAGATCTTCGACCGCGGCTACAAGTACCTGTTCTTCGCGCAGCAGGCCACCGCCGACAAGCAGGGCGACGTCTGGGCGGACTGGCTCACGAACGAGCTGCCGGAGAACGAGCGGCCCAAGACCGCCGCCTACCCGACTCTCGACGACCCCTTCGCCCAGCCCACCTCGGAAGGCATCGAGAAGAAGCTGAAGGCCGCAGGGATCAAGACCGTCTACCGCAAGACCTACACGATCGACAACCCGAACCTCGACGCGATCGCCAGCGCGGTCAAGGCCACCGGCGCCGACCTGGTCGTGAACGGGGCCACCTTCGAGGACGGGGTGGGGATGGTTCGCGCCCTGCTCAAGGCCGGGTATACCCCGGACATGCTCTACCAGACCAGTGCCCCGTCTTTCGGCGACCAGTACGCGAAGGCGATCGGCAAGAAGACGACGCAGGGCATCTTCTACGCGGTCAGTCACAGCAAGGAGGCGAAGACGCCCGGTAACGACGAGTTCGTCGCCAAGTACAAGGAGATGTTCGGCGGCACCGAGGTACCGGAGGACGCCGCGGACGCCTACGCCACCGCCGAAGTGCTCCAGGCCGCGGTGAAGGCGGTCGGGTCGGTCGACAAGGAGGACCAGCTGAAGCTGGCGGACTGGCTGCGCGACAACAAGGTCGACACCATCCTCGGGCCGCTCAGCTGGGACGACGCAGGACGGCCCGAGGGCAAGTTCCTCGTCGGTCAGTGGCAAGACGGCGTGCCCGAGATCGTCCTGCCGAAGGAGGTGGCCACGACGGACAAGATCCTGCCCCGGTGGACGCCCGGCGGCGGGGGCTGATAGGACGGACGAGCAGCCCGCGGGGATGAGTCGCCGCGGGCCGCAGCCCGGGACGGCACGTGACCGAGTTCCTCCAAGCTCTGATCCTGGGCCTCCTGATAGGCGGCGTGTACGCGCTGCTCGCGGCGGGCCTCACGCTGATCTTCGGCGTGATGAACGTGATCAACATCGCGCACGGGGCCTTCCTGATCCTGGCCGCCTTCCTGACCTGGACGCTGTGGGACGCCGCGGGCGTCGACCCGCTGGCGGCGATCGTGGTCACGGCGCCGGTGATGTTCGCGTTCGGCTGGCTCCTGTACGTCACCACCGTGGGGCGGATACGCAAGGCGCCGCCGGCGTCCACGGTGCTGCTGACCTTCGGGCTCGCCCTGGTGATCGAGGGCCTCATGGGCCTGATCTGGGGCAACACCTCGCACTCCGTGCGGCCGAGCTACTTCAACCAGTCATTCAACATCGGTGAGCTGTTCCTGCCGAAGGCTCAGGTCTACGGCGGCATCGTCGCCCTGGTCGTGTTGTCCGGGCTCTACCTGGTGCTCACCCGGACCTGGCTCGGCCGCGCGATCCGGGCCAGCGCCGTCAACCCGCAGGGCGCCGAGCTCGTCGGGGTCAACGTCGGCGCGGTGGCGGCGATGACCTTTGCGATCGGCGTGGGCAGCGCCGGGGCCGGCGGGGCGATCGCCAGCGTGCTGTACCCGTTCCTTCCCGGCTCCCACTACCAGTGGATCGCGCGCCTGCTCGGGATCATCGTGCTGGGCGGCATGGGCAGCCTTCCGGGCGCGGCCGTCGGAGCGCTTGCGCTCGGCGTGGCGGAGACCATGACCGTCACGTACATCGGCCCGGAGTGGGCGACGGCCGTGCCCTACGTGTTCGTGTTCGTCGTCCTGCTACTGCGGCCCCAGGGCCTGCTGGGCACGCGCCTTCGAGAGGACGTGGCGAAGGCATGAGCGACGCCGTCGCAACCCCCGACACCGGCACGCTGCCCGGCCCCGGAGCACGGGTCGAGCGAGCACGGCTGGGCAGGCAGTGGATCGCTCTGATCGCCGCCGCCGTCCTGTTCGTCGCTCTGTACCCCGTCTTCTCCGACGACCTGTACTACCAGAACATGATCATCCTCTCGATGGTCTTCGCCGTCGGGGCGGTGGGCCTCAACATCATCACCGGCTACGCCGGCTACGTCTCGCTCGGGCAGGGCGCCTTCCTGGGCCTCGGCGCGTATGTCGTCGGGCTCGGGTCGACCAAGGTCGGCGGCTCGCCGTGGATATGGATTCCGGCGGCCGGCGCTGTCGCCGCCGTGCTGGCCGCCTTCCTCGGCGTCGTGGCGATGCGCGCCCGCGGTCACTCGTTCGTGATCCTCACGATCGCGTTCCTGTTCCTGCTCCAGATCCTGGCCACGAACTGGGACTCGCTCACGAACGGCACCGGCGGGATCACGCTTCCGCTCCCCACGTGGAGCGTCGACTACCAGTACTGGCCCTTCTACTACTCGCTCATGGCGCTGGTGGCGCTGTCCGTGCTGATGGCCTGGTGGATCCGGCGCAACAAGTTCGGCATGGGGCTGATCGCGATCCGGGAGGACGAGGACAAGGCGGCCACGGTGGGGGTCAACACGCGCGTCTACAAGATCCTGGCGTTCGCGGCGAGCGCCGTACTGGTGGGCATGGCGGGCGGCGTCTACGGCTACTACCTGACGTTCATCGACCCGCTTGGGATGTTCAACATCCTGCTCAGCGTGCAGATCCTGCTCTCGCTGCTGCTGGGCGGGCGCGCGACGCTGTGGGGGCCGGTCCTGGGGGCGTTCATCGTCGAGCCGCTGAACGAGGTAGCCAACAACGACTTCGGCGGCGGCAACGCGCGCCTCCTGATCTTCGGCGGGCTGCTCGCGCTGGTCGTGCTGTTCATGCCGCGGGGAATCATCCCCACCGTGCGGCGGTGGCTCGACGCGCTCAGCCGGCGCGGCCGCGCCGGCCTGGTGGGCGAGCGCCTCGACGGCCGGATCGAGCTGCCGAAGCGGGAGGCGCCCGGGGCGCGGGCCGCGCCCGCGGAGGCGGCGCTGCTGCTCGAGCTCAAGGGGCTCGAGAAGCGCTTCGGCGGGTTGCGCGCGGTCGCGGGCGCCTCGCTCAGCGTGCCCGCCGGCTCGATCACCGCGCTGATCGGGCCCAACGGCTCGGGCAAGACCACGCTCTTCAACCTGGTGGACGGCACGATGACGCCGAACGCCGGCGAGGTCTGGTTCGACGGGCGCCGCATCGACGGGAAGCAGCCGTGGAGCCGGGCCCACCTCGGGATCGGCCGGACGTTCCAGATTACGCGCCTGTTCCGGGACATGACGGTGCTCGAGAACGTGGTCGCGCCGCTGCGCTCGTTCCGGCTCGGACAGCTCACCGCGGACGCCGTGACCGGCGCGGAGGCGCAGCGCGCTGAGGAGCTGCTCGAGTTCGTCGGGATGGCCAAGTACCGCGACCAGCCGTGCTCCGACCTCTCGTTCGGCCAGCAGAAGCTGGTGGAGCTCGCACAGGTGCTGATGCTCGACCCGAAGCTGATCATGCTCGACGAGCCGGCGGGCGGCATCAACCCTACGCTGATCGAGCGGATCGGGGAGATGATCCGCGAGCTGAACGCCCGCGGGAAGACCTTCCTGATCGTCGAGCACAACATGCCGTTCGTGCTCGGTCTGTGCGATCCGGTGCTGGTGCTCGCGCGCGGCGCGACGATCGCGCGCGGCACACCGGACGAGGTGCAGCGCGATCCCGCGGTGCTGGACGCCTACCTGGGCGAGGACTTCCGCATCGAGCAGCCGGTGAGGGCGTGACGTGCTGAGCGTGAAGGAGGTGTTCGCGGGCTACGGGGGAGGCGACGTCCTCCAAGGCGTCGACCTGGAGGTGCCGCAGAGCTCCGTGTGCTGCATCGTCGGCCCGAACGGCGCCGGGAAGTCCACCGTGCTCCGCACGGTAAGCGGCCTGCTCCGCCCCCGCAGCGGCGACATCGAGCTCGAGGGCAGGTCCGTCCGCGGCCTGCACCCCGCGCAAATCCTGGCCATGGGCGTCTCCCAGGTGCCTCAGTCGAACGCGCTGTTCCCGAACATCACCGTGAAGGAGAACGTGCTGATGGGCGCCTACATCGAGCGCCGCAACCGGTCCTTGCTGCGTCGCCGCTACGACGAGGTGGCGGAGCTCTTCCCGGTCGTTAAGGAGAGGGCGAGCGACAAGGCGGGCAACCTCTCGGGCGGCCAGCGCCGGATGGTGGAGTTCGCGCGCTCCTTGATGCTCGAACCGAAGCTGGTGCTCCTGGACGAGCCGTCGCTCGGCCTCGACCCGAAGTCGCTGAAGCACGTCCACGACTCGATCGACGTGATGATGCAGGCCGGCAAGACGATCCTGCTCGTGGAGCAGAATGTGCGCTTCGGGCTGCGGATCGCCAGCCAGGGGATCGTGATGGAGAGCGGCCGCGTGCTTCTCACCGGCAAGGCGGACGACGTGCTGCGCAACCCGGAGATGGCCGCGCTCTACTTCGGCGGTTCCGTAGGGCAGTCGAAGCGGCACGCAGTCGCGCAGGCGTGAGCACGGCCGTCCTCAGCGAGGCGAAGGTGCTCGCGCGCGAGCGCGTGCGAGGACTCTGGATCGCCATCCCGACCCCGTTCAGCGACGACGGGCGGCGGGTGGACGAGGAGCTGCTGCGTGCGTCGGTCGAGCACTACGTCGACGTCCTACGAGTGGATGGCATCTTCTGCGGCGGCGTGATGGGCGAGTTCTGGGCCCTCGCGCTTGACGAGCGCAAGCGCGTGCACGAGCTCGTGGCGGAGCAGGCCCGAAGCCGCGTCCCGGTGATGGCGCACGTGGGCTCGCACGTCCTCGCCGACGCGGTCGAGCTGGGCGAGCACGCGCTGGCGCAGGGCATCGAGTTCGGGATCGCGATGAACCCGTACTACCCGCCGTCGCCGCCGGCGGAGCTCGTGCGGCACTGGTACGAGCGCCTCGCCGGGGCGACCGCGCTGCCGCTGTTCCTCTTCAATACGACGTACGCGGGCTACACGCTGTCGGCCGAGCTGATCGCCGAGCTCGCCGAGCTCGAGCCCGTGTGCGGCGTCAAGAACCCGCAGGGCAGGGACCACCTGCTGCGCGTGCAGGAGCTCGCCGGAGAGCGGATCGTGGTCACCGACGCCTCCGAGCGCGACTGGCTCGAGCTGCACAGCCAGCATGGCTTCCAGGCCCTGATGTCCACGCCGGCGCTCGCCCTCTTCCAGCGGGCGGGCCGCACGCCGGTCCGGGACTACACCCGCTCCGCGGATGCCGGCGAGCTCGACCGCGCCCGCGAGATCAGCAGGGGGCTGGGCCCGGCGCGCGACGCCTTCGACCGCTGGCTGCGAGCGCCCTGGCTCGAGCGGCGCGTGATCCCAATCGCGCAGCTGAAGGCGTGGCTCGGAATGATGGGCCTGTCCCAGGGGCCCGTCCGAGCGCCGCTCGTGCCCCTGACCGGCGAGGAGGAGAAGGCGATGCGCCGGGACCTCGAGCGGCTGGAGCTCGCCGCGTGAATGAGCCGTGAGCGGCGTCATATGGGGGACTGCCTCCGGCCTGGGCTTCGGCCTTTTCCAGGCCGTGAACGTGCGCGCGGTCCGGCAGCTCGACGACGTCTACGTGTCCACCTTCCTCCAGCTGCTCGTGGCGGCGATCATCACCGCCCTGATCTGCGCGCTGTCCGGCGAGGTCGCGCTGCTCGGCGACGCCTCGGCCTGGGCGCTCGGCAGCTTCGTGATCGCGGGCGCGCTGCACTTCTTCCTCGGCTGGACGCTCCTGAACGTGAGCCAGCACCGGATCGGCGCGGCGCGCAGCTCGCCGCTGCTCTCCACGGTGCCGCTCTGGGGCCTCGCGATCGCGGCGGTGGTGTACGGCGAGCTCCCCGGCGCGGCGGCGATCGCGGGAATCGCGCTGATGGTCGCCGGAGCGCTCACCGTCTCCTCGCCCGCGGCGATGGCCGGTATGCGCTGGCAGGACTCTCGCTTCGCGCTCGGCACCGCGTTCCTTTGGGCGCTCAGCCCCGTCTTCACGATCGAGGGACTGAAGGACGTCGACTCGCCGCTGCTCGGCGTGACCGTGGGAGTGGTGGTCTCGGCGGCCGCCTTCGGGCTGCTCGTGTTGCTCTGGCCGCGTGGCCGGACGAGCGCCCGCGGCCTGCCCCGCTCCGGCCTGGCGTTGAAGATGCTCGGCGGCGCGATTGTCGCGCTCGCCACCTGGGGCCGCTGGGAGGCGCTCGACCTGACCGCGGTCGGGATCGTGCTCGCGCTGAACCTGCTCTCGGTGCCGGCCGTGCTTATACTCGCGCCGCTGATCGCGGGGCGGCACTCGGAGCGGGTGACGGCGCGGGTGTGGCTCGGAGCCGCGCTCGTGGTGGCCGGCTCGCTGGTGCTCATCTGGGTCGGGTGAAGCGGTGACCGTCGATCTGCACGCCCACGTGATCGTGCCCGAGATCACGCGCGACGCTGGTGCTGGCGAGGACTGGCGGCCGCGCGTCTTCCGCGACGAGGGGGGCACGCAGGTAGTGGAGCTCGGCGGGCGGGCGGTCCGCTCAGCGGTGCGCGAGTTCGTGGACGTGGAGGCGATCGTCGCCGCCCAGGAGGCGGTGGGCATCGGGCACACCGTGCTGTGTCCGTGGGTGCCGCTGCTCTTCTATGACGCCGACCCCGGCGACGGGTTGCGGCGCTCCCGGATTCAAAACGAGGCGCTCGCGGCGCTCGCGAGGTCGCATCCGTCGCGGCTGAGCGCGCTCGGCGCCGTCCCGCTGCAGGACCCTGGAGCCGCGTCTGGCGAGCTCCAGCGCCTCATGGGCGAGGGCGACCTCGCCGGCGTAGAGGTGGCGGCCGGCGTGCGCGGCGCCTACCTCGGCGACGCCCGCTTCGAACCGTTCTGGGCGGCGGCCGAGGAGTGCGGAGCGCTCGTGTTCATACATCCCACCACGCGCGGCTTCGAGCTCACTGTGCTCGGGGACCACTACCTGTGGAACACGGTGGGCAACCCGCTGGAGACGACGGTCACCGCCGCGCACATGGTCATGGCGGGCGTGCTGGAGCGCCACCAGGGCCTGCGGGTCGTGCTGGCGCACGGCGGCGGCGCCCTGCTCGCGCTGCGCGGGCGGCTGCGCCACGCGCACGGTTTCCAGCCGCAGGCGCGCGCGCAGCTACGCGAGCCGGTGGACCGGTCGCTGCGGCGCTTTTACTACGACACGGTCACGCACGACCCCGAGCTGCTGCGGGCGGTCGTGGGGTTCGCGGGCGCCGAGCGCGTGGTGCTCGGCACCGACTATCCCTTCGACATGGCCGACGAGCGGGCGGTCGACACCGTCCGCGCCTGTGGCCTGGAACCGGCGGCCGAGGAGGCGATCCTGGGCGGCAACGCGGAGCGGCTACTCGGCTTGGAGCGCGCGGGGAGAGAAGAGGAGATGATCGGATGACCGAGAGCGCGGACATCGTCGTCGCCGGCGCCGGGCACAACAGCCTGGTCACCGCTGCCTACCTGGCGAGGGCCGGCTACGAGTGCCACGTGCTGGACGCCCGCCCGATCCCGGGCGGCGGGGCGGCCACCGAGGAGCTGCTGGGGCCGGGCTACCGGATCGACTCCTGCTCGACGGGCCACACGCTGATCCGCGTCAACCCGCTGCTCCTGAACGACGAGCTCGGCCTGATCGCGGACTACGGGCTCGAGTACTACGAGCCGGACCCGGTCGCGCACGTCGTGTTTCCCGACGGCGACCACCTGACCATGTGGCTCGAGCTCGACCGCACCTGCGAGGAGATAGCGCGCTTCTCCCGCCGCGATGCGGAGGCCTACCGCCACCTGATCGCGGACTACGACGAGATCAAGGAGGCCTACTCCCGCGCGCGCACCACGCCGCCGGGCTTTGGCCCCTCCCTGGAGGAGCTGCTGCTCGAGCACCGGCGCGGGCGGATCTGGCTGCGGCGAAGCGCCCTCAGCGCCTGGGACGTGATCAGGCGCGAGTTCGAGAGCCGCCACGTGCGGGCCTTCATGGTGTGGCAGGCCTTCCAGACGCTCGTGCCGCTCGACGCTCCCGGCTCGGGCATCCTCGCCTACTCGATCGTCTTCGGCCGCCAGCGCCGCAGCTGGTCGATCCCGCGCGGTGGCTCCGGCTCGCTGACCCAGGCGCTGGTCGCCTTCGTCGAGGACCACGGCGGGACGGTGTCGTGCAACCGCCGGGTGTCCCGGCTCGTGCTAGTGGACGGGCGCTGCGCCGGAGTCGAGACCGACGACGGCGAGCGCTACATGGCCCGCACCGCCGTGCTCTCGACGATCCACGTGAAGCACTTGTTGGACATGGCACCCGCCGAGGCCTGGGGGGAGGAGTTCCTCTACGGCGTGGACACCTACGACGTGGGCATGTCGGGGATGGCCGCTTACTTCGCCACCACCGCGCCGCCGCTGTTCGAGACCCCGGACGGCCCGCTAGGGGCGGTGTCCGCCGGCGCCGTGGGTTGGCCGGAGCAGGTGATCGAGCTGGGTCGCGCCGTGCGCGACCGGCGGCCCCACGACACCGGCGTGCCCTGGCTGCTCGTGGCCACACCCACGCTTGTCGACGCAGAGCGCGCGCCGGAGGGGCACCACACCGTGAAACTCCTCAGCCCGCAGACGTGGGAGCTGCCCGAGGGCGTGGCGAGCTGGGAGGAGCACAAGCACGCGCTGGCCCGGCGCCAGCTCGAGCACGTGCGCCGCTACGCGAGGGGACTCGCCGACGAGGACCTCGTCACCTCGTACGTGAAGAGCCCGGAGGACATCGAGCGCGACAACCCGCACATGATCCACGGCGCCTTCCACGGGGGCGACCGCAGCTATCCGTTCAGCGGCAAGCTGCGGCCGGTGCCCGGCTGGGCCGCCCACCGGATGCCGATCCCCGGCCTGTACCAGACAGGCGGCACCACGAGCGTGGGCGGCTCCGTCACCGGCATCCCTGGCCGCAACGCGGCGATCGTGATGCTCAGCGACCTCGGTCACGACCCGCAGGAGGTGATCGCGGGTGCCGGACGCGCGCGTGCAGGCCGCCATTGAGCACTGGGGGCCGCGCTTCGTGCAGGCGGGCGTGGACTACAACGACTTCCTTGCCACCACCTCGCGGGTCGAGACCTGGGAGTCGTGGCTCGACGCGTGGTGCGACACGGGCGAGATGCACGCGTCCCTCGCGCGCGAGGCCGAGCGGCAGGGCCATCGCCGCAGCGCGGGCGAGGCCTGGGCGCGCGCAGCCGTCTGCTTCCACTTCGGAAAGTTCGTCTGGGTGCTCGACGCGGGCAGGAGCCGCGAGGCCGCCGAGCGGGCGATAGCCGCGCTCGCGCGCGCGCACGACCTGCTCGAGACCGGCGCGGAGCGAATCGAGGCGAGGCTCGACGGCGGGCGCATCGTGGCGAACCTCCGCCGCCCGGCCGGCGGCGGGCGGCCACCGCTCGTGGTCCTGGTCGCCGGGCTCGACTCCACCAAGGAGGAGTTCTTCAGGCTCGAGAACGTGTTCCTGGAGCGCGGGATGGCCACCGCCTCGCTCGACGGTCCCGGCCAGGGGGAGGGCGGCTACGACCTACCAATACGGCCCGACTACGAGGTGGCGGTCGCGGCTCTGCTCGGCACGCTCGAGGGAAGGAGCGATCTCGACCCGGATCGCGTAGGCGCGCTGGGGGTCAGCCTCGGCGGCTACTTCGCCCCGCGCGCCGCCGCGTTCGAGCCGCGTATCAAGGCCGTCGCGGGGCTGAGCGGCCCCTACGACTTCGGCGACTGCTGGGACGGGCTCCCGCCGCTCACGCGCGAGACGTTCGTCACGAAGTCATTCGCCCGCGACGAGCGGGAGGGGCGCGCGAAGGCGTCCGAGCTGGATCTGAGTGGCGTCGCGGAGCGGATCCGGCAGCCCTTCCTCGCCGTCACGGGACGCCTTGATCGGCTCATTCCCTGGGAGCAGACCAAGCGTGCCGCCGACGAGGCGCCGGGAGGCAGCTTCGTCCTCCACGAGGATGGGAATCACGTCTGCGCGAACGTGCCCTACAAGACTCGCCCGCTGATCGCCGACTGGATGCGGGAGCAGCTGGCGTGACCGGGATCGCGCTCGTCGGCACCGGGATGTGGGCGCCGCGGCTCGCGGAGGCGGCGCAGCGGGCGGGGCTCTCGCTCATCACCTGCTACAGCCGCGACGAGGCGAGGCGGACGGCGTTCGCCGAGCGCTTCGGCTGTGCGGCCGCGGCCAGACCCGAGGAGGCGATCGGGCACCCCGACGTCGAGGGCGTCGTGATCGCCACGCCGAACGATGTCCATGAGGCGCACGCGCTCGCCTGCGCCGAGCGGGGGAGGCACGTGTTCGTCGAGAAGCCGATCGCCGACACGCTCGAGGCGGGCGAGCGAATGCGGGACGCGTGCCGTGAGGCCGGCGTCGTGCTGATGGTGGGGCATGCCTTCCGCCGCCTGGGCGCCGCTCGTCGCACGAAGGAGCTGATCGTGGGAGGCGCACTCGGCGAGGTGGTCCTCGCGGAGGCAAACATGTCGCTCCCGGGGGTGTTCAGGCCGGAGGCGTGGCGCGCCCACCGCTCGCGGAACCCGGGTGGCCCGCTGATGCAGCTCGGTATCCATCACGTCGACACGCTCGCTTACTGGCTCGTTCCGGTCCGCGGCGCGAGCGGTCGCTTCACCAACTTGCGCGCGGAGGCGGACATCGATGATGTGGGGGTGGCGATGCTCGAGTTCCACTCGGGCGCACTCGCCGCGCTGACCGGTAGCTACGTGTCGCCGAAGACGCTCTCGCTCCGCCTGCTCGGGACGGAGGCGGTTGTCGACTACCGCTGTGACTTCTCCGTGTGGCCCGAGGCGGAGGCGCTCGACGGCGTCACGAGCTTGAGCCTGGACGGCGAGCCCATCGACTTCGAGGAGCGTGACATGCTGGCCGAAGAGCTGGCCGAATTCGGGGGCTGCATTCGTGGCGAGGCCGCGACCGAGACCGGAGCCCGGGAGGGCCTCGCCGCTCTCGGAGTGATCCTGCAGGCGCTGGCCGCGGAGCGTGAGGCGGTCGGCTGATGCGCGCTGCAGTGGTCCAGAGGATCGGTCGCTTACCGCAGCCCGGCGAGGTGCCGGAGCCGAAGCGAAAGGCCGACGAGGCGCTCGTGGCTGTGCACGCCGGACCGCTCAACTCGATCGAGCCGCTGCGCACCCACCAGGGCACGATCCTCGCGCGGAGGCCCGGCTGACGGGCGGGCGCTTCGTCGGCAGGGCTGTCGCGCGCCGCGAGGACGCGCGCGTCCTTGGCGGGCGTACCGAGTTCCTCGACGACATCGATCCGGCGGGAGCCGTGCAGGTGGCGTTCGTGCGCAGCCCGCACGCCCACGCGCGCATCGGCGCGGTGCGCGCGCCGCGCGAGGCCCCCGGACTCGTGGCCGTACTCACGTCCGACGAGCTGGACGGGCGCGCGCGCCCCCTCCCCATCCAGCTCCCCCACCGGGCCGAGGGGGCGGCCGAGCCGCACCCGCTGCTCGCCACCGGCGAGGTCCGCTACGCGGGCCAGCCCGTCGCCGCCGTGCTCGCGGAGACGCGCCCCCTGGCGGAGGATGCCGCCGAGCTCGTCGAGGTCGAGTACGAGCCCCTCGAGCCGGTGGTAGATGCCCGGGCCTCGGAGCACGAGCTGATGCGCTGGGAGGGTGGAGGCGGGGACATCGACGCGGCCTTCGCCGCGGCGGACCTGGTGGTCCGCGGCAGCTACGCGCTGCCGCGTCTCGTGGCGGCGCCGATGGAGACGCGCGGGGCGATCGCGAGCTACGACGGCGAGCGGGACCTGCTGACCTTCTGGTGCTCGGCGCAGGACACGCACCGCCAGCTGGCGGGCCTCATCCACGTGCTCGAGCGCCCGGCCGAGTCGATCCGCGTGCTGGTCCCGGACGTGGGCGGCGCGTTCGGCAGTAAGGGAGTGCTCGCGCCGGAGGGCGGCGTCGTGGCGGTTGCGGCCATGGTGCTCGGCCGGCCCGTGAAGTGGGCCGAGGACCGGCTCGAGAACTTCCTGGCGGCCTACCAGGGCCGGGGCGTGGAGGCCGATGTGGAGCTGGCGCTGACCGGCGAGGGGCGCATGCTCGGCATCCGCGCGCATATCTACGCCGACCTGGGCGGCTACCTCATGCCCACCACCGCGATCCCGCCACACACTACTGCGATGCTGATGTGCGGCTGCTACGACATCTCGAGCGCCGACGTTCGGGTCTCCGGGCGGCGGACGAACAAGGTCCCCACCGGCCCATACCGCGGCGCGGGCAGACCGGAGGCCGCTTACTTCGTGGAGCGCGTGGTGGACGACGCGGCCCGCGAGCTCGGGGTGGACCCCGTCGAGCTCCGGCGGCGCAACCTGATCTCCGAGTTCCCGCATCGCACGCCGCTCGGCTGGACCTACGACTCGGGCGACTACGAGCTATGCCTGGACGAGGCGGTACGGCTCGTGGAGCCCGAGCGCGAGGCCGGCGACGAGCTGCTCTCGGGAACCGGCGTCGCGATGTACGTCGAGCGGTCCGGCGGGCTCGCGGAGAGCGCCGACGTGGCCCTCGAGCCGGACGGGCGCATACTGATCCGTAGCAGCACGTCGCCTCACGGCCAGGGGCACGACACGACCTTCGCCCAGATCGCGGCCGAGGGCCTTGGAGTCGAGCTGGACGACGTGGCGCTTCAATTCGGGGACTCGGCGGCCGTCCCGAGCGGCGCCGGCACGTTCGCGAGCCGCTCGGTCGCGATGGGCGGCTCCGCCGTGGCGCTCGCGGTCGAAAAGCTGCGAAACGAGTGCGCGCGCGTTGCAGCGCGCCTGCTCGAGGTCCCGGAGGAGGACTTGAGCTGGGGGCCGGCGGGGTTCTCCGCGGGCGGCCGCACGCTGCCCTTGCGCGCGATAGCGGCGGCCGGCTCCGCGCTGAAGGCGAGCGCGCGCTTTGAGTCCGACCTCGTCTTCGCCTCGGGCGCCTACGCCGCGGTCGTAGAGATCGAGCCCGCCACGGGGCGGCTGCGTGTGCGCCGGATCGCCGCCGTGGACGACGCGGGCACGCTCGTCAACCCGCTGCTCGCCGAGGGCCAAGTGATCGGTGGCGTCGCGCAGGGCCTCGGCGAGTGCCTGACGGAGGAGGCGACCTACGACGAGCACGGTCAGCCCACGTCCGCGTCGTTCGCCGACTACAGCCTCCTGACGGCGGCCGAGATGCCCCCGGTCGCCACCGCGTTCGTGGAGTCCCCATCGCCGCTCAACCCGCTGGGGGCGAAGGGCATCGGCGAGGCTGGCGCCATCGGGACGCCGGCGGCGGTGGCGAATGCCGTGGCCGACGCGCTCGGCGGCCGTGGTGTGGACCCCCCGTTCACGGAGGAGAAGTTGAGGGAGGTACTGACATGAGGCTGACCAATGAGTTTGAGGTTGCCGCGCCGGTCGAGCGGACGTGGCCGCTCCTGCTCGACGTGCCGCGCGTGGCCGGCTCCCTGCCCGGGGCGCGGCTCGAGCCGGACCCGGCCGGCGACTCCTATCGCGGGACCATGAAGCTGAAGCTCGGGCCCGTGACGACCGAGTACAGCGGCACCGCCCGCCTTCAGGACGTGGACGAGGACGAGCGCGTCGCGAGCTTCTACGTCCAGGGGCGCGAGGCGCGCGGCCAGGGGAGCGCGGCGGCGACGATCGTGAGCCGGGTGTCAGCCGACGACGGACACACGCGCGTCCTCGTCGAGACCGATCTTGAGGTCGCGGGCCGTCAGGCGCAGCTCGGAAGCGGGCTGATGCAGGACGTGGCCGGCGCACTCCTGGCCCAGTTCGCGAAGGGGCTCGAGCGCGAGCTGACCGGCACGCCCTACGAGGCGCCGCCCGCCGCGCGCGAGGCGCTCGACGTCGGCGCCGTGGCGGCGCAGGCCGTGGGCGAGCGCGCCTTGCTCGTGCTCGCCGGGATGGCCGCCGGGGTGCTGCTCGGCCGGCTCTTGTGGGGCCGCCGGTGAAGCCGCCGCCGTTCGAGTACAGCGCGCCTGGATCCGTGGACGACGCGCTCGCGCTGCTGGACGACGAGGCCAAGGTCCTCGCAGGCGGGCAGAGCCTCGTCCCGCTGCTGAACTTCCGCCTGGCGCGGCCCGGGCTGCTGGTCGACATCAATGGCGTCAGCGAGCTCGCCTACCTGCGGCGCGCCGGGGGAGCGCTCCACATCGGCGCCCTCACGCGCCAAGCCACGCTCGAGCGCTCGCGCCTGGTGCAGGAGCACTGGCCGCTGCTCGCGCACGCCGTCCGCATGGTGGGCCACCCGCAGATCCGCAACCGCGGCACCGTGGGGGGCTCGGTCGCGCACGCCGATCCCACTGCCGAGCTGCCCGTCGCGCTCAGCGCGGTCGACGCGCGCTTCCACGCCCGCTCGCGCCGCGGGGCGCGCACGCTCGCCGCAGGGGAGCTTTTCCTCGGCCCGCTCACCACCGCGCTCGCGGCAGAGGAGCTGCTCGTCGAGATCGAGGTTCCACCCCAGCCCGCCGGGGCGGGAAGCGCCTTCGTGGAGCATGCCCGCACGCACGGCGACTTCGCGATCGCCGGGGCCGCCGCCGTCTTCGCGCCCGGGAGCCACGCTGCGATCGCGCTGCTGGGCGCCGGCCCCGTGCCCGTGCGGGCGACCGAAGCGGAGCGCGCGCTGGTCGGGGGAGCGAGCGCGCCGGTGGCCGCTGGCCTCGCCGCTGCGCTGGTGCAGGACGAGCACCGCGCCGCGCTCACGGGCGAGCTGGTCAGGCGGGCGATCGAGCGCGCCCGGCCATGAGACGTCCTGTGTCAACCCTCGGGCGCGAGCTTGCGCTGGAGCGCCCGGTGGCGGGCCGGGTCGTAGGGCTGCCGGTCCTGCCACATCCGCCAGAGGACGCGGCTCCA
>Ga0126312_10001253_pt1 | contig 16517 bp, 13 predicted proteins | sample Plot104A_FD_92537 | JGI IMG/M metagenome (GOLD analysis project Ga0126312, IMG submission 92537) | Serpentine soil microbial communities from UC McLaughlin Reserve, CA, USA - Plot104A | ecosystem: Environmental > Terrestrial > Soil > Grasslands | place: USA: UC McLaughlin Reserve, Lake County... | reverse complement strand
TGAGGTACGAGATGCAGAGCCTGGCGTCCACGACGCCGGGGGCCTTTATGGCGCCGGTGGGGCACCTGTCCATGCAACGCGTACAGCGTCCGCAGGTTCCCTCGCCGGGCGGATAGGGGTCGAGGTCGAGGTCCACGAGCAGGTCCGCAATAAAGAAGTAAGATCCGGTCTCGTCGTTTATCAGGCAGGAGTTCCGCCCGAAGAACCCGAGCCCCGCGTGCTGGGCTGCGGAGCGTTCGAGGAGCGGCACGGCGTCAGTGAAACCGCGGGCTTTGATCCTGACCCCAAGTTCGTTCTCCAGCTCCTCCCTCAGGCGGAACAACCTCTCCTTTATGACCTCGTGGTAGTCGAGGCCCCACGCGTACCGCGCCACCCTGCCCCCGCCCTCGTTCTCGGGATGGTCCCCCGGATAGTACGAGACCCCTAGAGAGACCACGCTCTTGGCGCTCTTCTGAAGCTTCTTCGGGTCCGAAAGTAACTCCACGGGCCTGTGCATGTAGCCCATGTCGGCGGCCATCCCCGCCTCCTGCCACTCCCGCAGACGCTCGCCGCCCTCACGCAAAGGCTCCGCGGGCGCCACGCCCACGAGGTCGAAGCCGGCCTCTCGCGCCCGCTCCTCGAGAACGCGGCGCATTTCTGCCTGCTCCTGTACTCGTCGTCCTCCGCTCATGCTGCCGCCGATTGTACCCGGCGCCGCGCAACTACGGCACCACCGCCTCGTGAAAGCTCTTGCTGACATTTCGACCGTTGGAGGTTAAATTCCAGGGCATGATGGCGAGTGCCAGCAATCGATACCTCATCTTCCCCGACCGCGCGGGGGTCGGACCATGATCCTCCTGCGCCTGTTGGGGATAGGGGCCGCCTATGGCGTGGGCTTCATGTTCGTCAAGTCGCTCTTCCCCGAGCCTTTCGTGCTCCTGATCATGCAAGGAGGACAGAGCAGCGAGGGAGATCTGACCACGCTCGCCCTCGTCTACATGGGTGTCGGACTGCTCGCCGGGCTCATCGCAGGCCCCGTATTCGGCGGTGCCTTGCTCCTGCGGCGCGGCCGTTCTGAAGGCCCCGGTTCCCGCCTCGTCCTCAGCCTCGCGCTCGCGCTGCTGACGGGGTTCATCTCCGGCGTCCTAACCCTCATCGTCTACGCCACGGGCATCCTCCCGAGCGGCGGCGTCCTCGACCCCCTACGCCTCATAGAAGACGCCAACCATCCGCCAGGAGTACCGCTCCTCGTGGCCTGGACCATCGCCCGCGACCTGCTACCAGCAGGCCTCGCCGGGCTCTTCCTCTCGCCCCTCGTCGGAGGCACGCTCCAGCGGCTCTACGCCGCCGAAAGACCACGAGAGCAGAAGAGCTACGGCTGGGAAGAGTAGCCGCCCCAGGCGGCTACTCAGCACGCCGCCACAGGCGGCATGTCAGCATTTCAGCTAGTCAGGCAATGCCGTGAAGGGCGTAACTGAGCTTCGTGAAGTGTCCAGCTGCGTCAACCGGTTCAAGAGCTCCGAAAGACACGCAAGCTGAAATGCTGACATGCTGAAGTGCTGACATGCTGAAGTGCTGACATGCTTCTAAATAATGCTTACTAGCGTGGAGATCTTGCACTCGGCCAGCGTATAGTCGTCGTGCCTGCCGGTGGCGCTTACCAGGTATTCGAGGCAGTTGCTGCGGCAATCTACTTTGCCGCAGGGGATCTCGACCGTCCCAAGGTCCTCAACGATGCGCACTACGGGGTCGAGGTCGTCGCCAGGCGTCGCCTCTATGCGGCGTACGTACTCTCCCTCCGCGAAGCGCTCCCGCCCGTAACGAAAGACCGTCATGCGCAGATTGTACACCGACTTGATCTGGATCACATCCAGTTGTGGGACGCTTCGCCAGCAACGATCCCGGGTACGATGGGGCTTCCTGCTGGACTTGCTTTATGATTGTCTGTGCAGGCTAGCGGTGCGAGTGTGTAGGAGGAGAGACTGAGGCGGACCTTAACGCGAAGAGAGTTCTTGAAGGTGTCGGGTGCGGGTGTAGGCGGGGCGTCTCTACTCGCCGGGTGCGAACGTGCTGGTGTACTCCCCGACCTCCCAGACAATACCCAGTCTGCGGACAGGGCCACCAACGTGGTGCTGATGATCATGGACAGTTTGAGGAAGGATCACGTCGGCGTCTATGGCAACCACAGGATCGAGACTCCGAACCTCGACGCTCTGGCGAAGGAGAGCCTGCGCTTCACCAGGGCCTACCCCGAGTCCGCGCCGACGATCTGCGCGAGGAGGGCGATACACACGGGGCTGAGGACCTGGCCTTTCAAGGACTGGCGACGTTACAAAGGCATTGACGTTGGTCTGCAGGGCTGGCAGCCGATCCCCCTCGACCAGATCACGCTCGCCGAGACTATGCGAAGTGCTGACTACCAGACGATGTTCGTCACCGACAACCTGCAGCAGTACGACGCCTCCATGAACTTCCAGCGCGGCTTCGACGCCTTCGACTTTATCCGCGGACAGAGCACGGACAGCTATAGACCGATCTACACCGCCCCTCCTGAGAAGGTCGAGCAGGCGCTAGTGAAGGACGCCGTCATGGGAACGGGAGGCAGATTGTACTTCCAGCGCTACTTCGCCAACACGGCATACCGCAGGTCGGAAGAGGACTGGTTCGCCCCTCAGGTCTTCACGCGGGCTTCCGAGTTCCTGGAGACCACCAGATCGGACAGGCCGTTCTTCTTGACCGTGGACTGCTACGATCCTCACGCGCCGTGGGACCCTCCCGAAAGATACGCAGATATGTACGATGGCGGTTACGATGGCCCCGAGCCTTTCGCGCCGGTCGACGGGAGCAGCTACTACCTGAGCGGGCGGCAGATCCGGCGGATGAGCGCCCTCTACTCGGGCGAGGTGACAATGATGGACCGGTGGCTCGGCCGCTTTCTGGATAAGATGGAGGAGCTGGACCTCTTCGACAATACCCTTCTCATCGCCCTCTCCGACCACGGCGTCGCCCACGGGGAACACGGCGTCGTCGGCAAGATCCCATCCTCTCTGTGGCCCGAGGTCACGGACATCCCTTTCCTCATCCGCCATCCGGAGGGTAAGGGCGCGGGGACGACGAGCGACTACTACGCCTCAACCCACGACGTCGCGCCTACGATCCTCGGCTTCCTCGGGATCGAGCCGCGGCAAGAGCTGGACGGCCAGGATCTCTCCGTGATGCTCGAAGGCGGAGAGCTCGAGTCGAGACCCCACTTCACGCTCGGATACCACGATCACGTCTTCACCAGGGACGAGGAGTACGCCATGATGAGCCGCAACGACGGGACTGATGCCAGGCTCTACGACCTGAGGGAGGACCCCGGCATGTACAAGGACGTCGCGGGGAAGCTACCCAACGTCGTGAAGCGCATGTTCGACGACTACGTACTCGAAGATGCCGGAGGGCCCTTGCCCCGGTACTGAGCGACGGATCCCACAAAGATACACATCGAGAGGAGTTGCCTGTAAGCCTCAACTTCCACATCGTGGACGTCTTCGCCGAGGAGAAGTACGCAGGCAACCAGCTCGCCGTCGTTCGCGGCGGCGCCGAGTTGCCCGATGAGACACTTCAGAAGATCGCCCTGGAGATGAACTACTCCGAGACCACCTTCGTCCTATCGGAGAGAGAGACCGACGGGGGCTACGACGTCCGCATCTTCACGCCTGGCGGGGAGGTGCCTTTCGCCGGCCACCCGACCCTGGGTACGGCGTACGTGATCCAGCACGAGATCCTCGCCAGCCCCGTCGGGCGCATCACCCTGAACCTGAAGGCCGGTAAAATCCCTGTGACCTTCGGCGAGGTTCTCTGGATGCGCCAGCTCCCGCCCACCTTCGGTACGACCCTGGACCCCGCCTCCGTCGCCAGCACCCTTCGCCTCGAACGGGCCGACCTGGACGACGACTATCCCATACAGGAAGTATCCACCGGACTCCCTGCACTTTTAGTCCCGCTGAAGAATCTGGACGCCCTTCGGCGGTGCAAGGTCGATTGGGAACGCTTTGTGGAACTGGTTGGCTCTGGGAAGAACCTATATGTCTTCTGCCCGGAACCGCACGACGACGGCCAGGGCGATCTCTCCGCCCGCATGTTCGCAAACGACCTCGGTGTTCCCGAGGACCCTGCGACCGGCAGCGCAGCAGGCTGCCTGGCCGGATACCTGGTCGAACACCGTTACCTCGGAACCGGCTCCATAGACGTGCGGGTCGAGCAGGGGTACGAGATCGGCCGCCCCTCGCTACTGTATCTGCAGGCGGGAATGAAAGACGACGAGACGGGCATTCAGGTCGGCGGCAAGGTGCAGATGGTAGCGAAAGGGGAGTTGGTGTGACGATCGGAGACCTGCGTGGTCGTGTGGCGCTCGTAACCGGTGTCGGGAGGAAGAGGGGGATAGGTTCCGCGGTCTGCCGGGCGCTCGCCTCCCGCGGCGCCGACATCGTTCTCTCCTACTGGAAAGCTTACGACCGCGAGATGCCCTGGGCGTCGGACGAAGACGAGCCGAAGGCGCTGCTAAGAGAGCTGCGTGCCGCTGGCGTCAGGGCAGAGGGGGTGGAGATGGATCTCTCCTTGCCCGATTCGGCGCAGCTCCTTCTCCATGCGGCCGGGGAGAGGCTCGGGAGGTCCTCGATCCTCGTCAACACCGCTGCTTACTCAGCCCGCGACGGTTTCGAGGTGCTCGACGCCGAGACTCTCGACGTACACTACGCCGTCAACGTGCGGGCCATGGCGCTCCTCAGCGTCGACTTCGCGCGGCGGTATCCCGGCGGGCCTGGGGGTAGGATCGTCAACTTCAGCTCGGGACAGTCGCTAGGGCCGATGCCGGGAGAGCTCGCCTACGTTGCGACCAAGGGCGCCATCGAGGCGTTCACCCTGACGCTCGCCGCAGAGGTCGGACACAAGGGGATCACGGTTAACGCTATCAACCCTGGCCCCACCGATACGGGCTGGATGACCGAGGAGCTAGAGCGGGAGATCGCACCGAAGTTCCCGTTGGGGAGGATCGGGCAGCCCGAGGATGCGGCGAGGCTCGTGGCGTTCCTGGCCGGTGATGAGGCGGCCTGGATAACGGGCCAGGTCATCCATTCCGAGGGCGGCTTCCTCCGTTCTTGAGCGGCATGCTCGGCCTCCTTGCGCTACCATTACGTCTCGCATGATGATTCCCAGAAAGTTCCCCAAGCTTTTCCGCGAACCGCCGAAGACGCTGTTCGACGACCTGCACCACGAAGCCTTCGAGGCGCCCGTCAAGGGCCCACTGTTTTCGAAGACCGTGTTCTACGCGCTCCTGGCCATCTTCGGCATCTCCCTCATGCTCACCGCCGACTGGTTCGGGCTCTTGCTCCTCAACTCAGAAGGCGTCTTCGGGCGGATCGGCCCTCTCAACACCGTGCGCGTGACGGCCGTCCTGATGACCGGGATAGCCATCCCCTCGGCACTCCTGATGTTCCACTACAAGCGTCTCTATTCCTATACCTCTGATGAGAACGTCTTCTTCGCCATTACCTTCTCGCTCTCCTTCCTCCTAGGCTCCCCCTGCGCCCTCACGGGGATATTCGGGTAGCTTTGAGCAATCAGCTATCAGCCCTCAGCTAGCAGCAATAAGGGTGAGCTAGCGACGGTCCTACGAAAGCGCTACCATCTGCCGAATGAAGCTTCTTTCCTCGGCAGTAGCGACGCCTTCCGGCAGGAAGCTGACGGCTGATGGCTGATTGCACTGTGCGCTTCGAGCGCGGCCTCTCTTCCCCCAACGAAGTCTTCGGTCCTGCTGACCGGCCCTTTTCTCATTACCGGCCCGTGCTCGAGGAGATGAGACGGATGGGTCCTGGGGAGTGGAGGCGGAGAACCGAGAGGGCGCATGGGTGGTTGCTCGAGAAGCAGCGAGACCTGGGCATGGTCCCTGACGATAGGGTGCACCCCACCGATTACGTGCCCCGCATCTTGCCGGCCGCGGACTGGGCCGTTTTGGAGCGGGGGCTGGCGCAGCGGATGCTCGCGATCAACGAGTGGCTCAGGCGCCACGAGGCCGGAAAAGATGAGGTCGTCCCCGAGGATGTCGTCGAGAGCAGTGCTCTATTCGACGCTTCGATCCCGACCCGATTCGGGGACGTTCCCAACCGGCAGATGGGCTTCGACATAGTCGCCGCAGAGCGTTCCGGCCGGAGCGGCGAGTGGGAATACCTGGTCATCGAGGACAACGCCAAGATGCCGGTCGGTATCGAGCCAATGAACATCCTCAGGGCGAGCACGCCCAGTGTGCTGCCCGAGTCCTACGCGGCACTCGAAGTGAGACCTCTCGACGGGCTGATGGAGCGCTTCGGCGAGGTCGTGCGGGCCGCTTCGCCCAAGCCCGACCCGACTGTTGCGATCCTCTCCACAGGGCCTCATGATCAGTACTACCTCGACCACAAGGTCTTCGCGAGTGAACTCGGGGCGATCCTGGCCGAGCGGCACGAGGTCGAGCTCGACCGTGGCGGAAGGCTCTTCCACAAAAAGAGCGGTCGCCGGATCGACATCATCTACGAGCGCATCGAGGACGGCAGGATCTACGACGACATAAAGGGCCTGATCGAATCTCAGGCGAGGGGCCTGGTCGACGCCGTCTTCGCCCCCAACCTGGGCATCGCCGACGATAAGGGCGTCTATCCCTTTATCCCTGAGATGATCCGGACGTACCTCGGGGAGGAGCCGGTACTGAACAACGTCGAGACCTACTCGCTCGCCGTCGAGGAAGATCGCCGCTACGTCATCGACCATTTCGACGAGCTGGTCGTAAAGAGCCGCAGCGGCTGGGGCGGCAAAGACGTTCTCATCGCCCCCGAAGAGTCCAGGGAGGACATCGGTGAGTTCCGCGGGCAGGTCGAAGAAAACCCTGTCGAGTACGTGGCCCAGGAGATGATAGATTTCTCGACCCACGTCCTCTGCGAGACGGCCGAGGATGGCTTTGTTCTGCGCGACGCTCACGCCGACTACCGTATCCACGCCCTTGCCCCGGACGCCCACAAGATCGAGGTCATACCAGGGGCCATGACCCGCGTGGCGGCACCAGGCAGCAAGCTCGTCAACATCTCCAGCGGCGGCAAGATGAAAGACACCTGGGTGCAACGTCGGGCATAAGGCAAGCCTTATGCCCGACGAGCTAGTCAGCATTTCAGCAAGAACAAAAAGCTGACTAGCTGAAGTGCTGACTAGCTCGCGTTAGGGAAGGGTTGACCCTTCCCTAACGCGCTCAGAGATGGTTGAGCGGGCGGCGCGAAGCATCCCGAGGCCGCCGTAGAGGGCACCGGCCGCGCCCAGGGGCCAGGCGAGGAGGCGCGGGAAGCGGAGGCCGAGAAGGGAGGCTCCGAGCAAGGCACCACTGGCCGCGGCTGCCAGGGCCTGTTCGTGGGTCTCCAGCGGATAGCCGCTCTTCTGGAGGGCCGCGCTGCCCACGCGCAAAACGGTGGCCGATCCGCCAGAACCGCTTCCCACTACGCCCCTTCGGGCATCGCGGTCTGAGGACTGGATCGGGCGTTCCGGGCGCACCGTGGGGTTCTCGGCAGACCCGGCGAGGAGGTCCTCGCGGGCGTTGGAGAGGTCCTCCTCGAACAACTGTTCCATCTGGGCGGCGAAGCCGCTGTCCTCGGCCACCAGGTCGATCTCCCAGTTGGCGACGAGGCTGGCAACGTTCAGGTTCGTCGAGCCGACCTTCGACCACCAGCCGTCAGCCACGAGGGTCTTGGCGTGGATCATCGGGCCGCCGTACTCGAAGATGCGGACCCCCGCCTCGAGGAACTGCCGGTAGCCCGTGCGCGAGAGCGCCCCGATCCAGGGCAGGTCGTTGGTAGCAGGAACGAGGACCCGTACGTCCACCCCGTCACGGGCCACGGACATGAGGGATTGGGAGAGGATCGGCATGGAGAGGAAGTAGGCGTCGGTGATCCAGAGCCGGCGCTCGACCCCGGCCGTAAGCAACTCAAGCATACGCAAGGTTCGCATCCTGCGTGGTTCCTGGACGACTACGCGCGCCGGCTCATCGCCGGCCTGCGGGATGCTTTCGGGGTCGGGGCATTCGGTTTCGGGGATGGATCCACCGGCGACGTTCCACAGCCCTGCGAAGGCCCGCTCCACCTCGGCGACGGCCGGGCCGCAGATGCCGACGGCTGTATCCCTGTACGGGAGCCCCGTCTCGGGGGAGGTCACGAGCCAGCCATCGGAGATGCACACGCCGCCCGTCGAGGCGTACTCGCCGTCCACGGCAAGCAGCTTGCGGTGGTCGCGCCGGATCGCGCCGAGAGGCCCACCAAGCGTCGGCGGGTTGACCACCCTGACATCCACGCCGGCCCCCCGCATCCGCCGCCAGAAGGAGCGGCGCACGTCGAGGCAGCCGAACCAGTCGTAGAGCACACGAACGCTCACCCCCTCCTCAGCCTTCCGGATCAAAGCCCTCGCGAACCTCTCCCCGATCTCGTCGTCACAGAAGATGTAGTTGTCCAGGTGCACCCAGCGCTCGGCCCGAGAGATGGCCGCGAGCCAGTGGTCGTAGGTGTCGGGACCGTTCCTCAGAAGCTCCAACCGGTTTCCCTCCCGGAGCGGCGCGTCGCTGGCGCGCGCCAGGGCACGGTCGAGTCTCTCGCGCCGGAGCCCGCCTTGCGCCGGTCTTCCCACAGATCCTCGCTCTTCCGTCTCCAACCCGGCCTCCTCGCGAACGGTACGTTCTAACTCTACCCCGTTCATACGCTCCCGTCGACGCAGGATTTTCCGGATCGAGAAGAGAAGTTAGCTTGCTTTCATCACGGATTCATCGTGAATTCATCGCGGATTCATTCCTACATGATCTCATCTACGTCAGTACGGAAGGAGAAAGGACGCCGACAACCCCGAGCGGGCCGGCGCAACTCTCTGGAGAGGAAAGGACATTTTGCGGGCTGTTCGATCACTAGAAACACAGACTAAATAGGAGTGATGAGCGGCCGGCAACGCAGCGTCGAAAGGAGAAAGTCTGATGCCCGTACCCACTACGTATCCCGGTGTCTATGTTCAGGAGATCCCAAGTGGCGTGAGGACGATCACGGGCGTCAGCACCTCGGTGACGGCGTTCATCGGGGCGGCCAAGCGCGGCCCGATCAACAAGGCCACCCGCATCCTCGGCTTCGCCGACTACGAGCGCCTCTTCGGCGGCCTCACTTCCGCCTCGGAGATGAGCTACGCCGTGCGGCAGTTCTTCCTCAACGGGGGTAGTGAGGCCTGGGTGGTGCGGCTGGCCAAGAACGCGTTGCCGGCCGGGCGCCAGCTGAAGGGGGCCGGAGGCCCCAACGTGCTGACGCTGACGGCCAGGGACGAGGGCCTCGCGGGAAACGACATCGAGGTGCGGGTGGACTACGCTACAAGCAACCCTGCGAGCACGTTCAACCTCACCCTCGCACCCCAGGACAACCCGGCTGCCGGCATTTCCGAGGGTTTCGAGAACCTCTCGATGAACAGCAACGACGCGAGGTACGTGGTAGACGTGCTGCAAGCATCCTCCGGGCTGGTCACCGCGGAGCGAACCGCCTCGTTGAGTGGGCTGGGCTCGGCGACGAGCGTCAGCGGAAAGCTGGAAGACCAGGCAGGGGCGCTGATCCCGGTAAATCCGTTGGTGGACGAGACCCACGACAGGTTCCGGGTCTCGGTTAACGGCTCGGATCCCATCCCGGTGGTCCTCACGAAGGCGGAGATCACCGGAACGGCCCCGGGCGATCAGCTGACCAGCCTGTGCGGCAAAATAGAGGAAAAAATCCATGCCCTTCCTGGTGCGAATCCCGCTGTAAGCGGCTTTACTTGCGTGTCCGACGCTAACAGCATCAAGATGACCTCTGGCACGGGCGGTGAATTCTCCAGCGTGCGGGTGCTGCCAGGCGAGCGCAACGACCTGTCGGCCAGGTTGAAGCTGGGCACGGCGAACGGGGGCACGGAGACGGATGCGGTAGCCGCTATCCGGCCCGCCGAGTTGCCTGTCAGGGGCACCCTCACCAGCGGCGCGTTCGGCGACACCGAGCTGGGCAACCTGCCCAGCTCGAACAAACACAAGCTTCGTATCAGCCTCGACGGCCAGGGGCCGGACGAGATCTCACTCGGAACCGGCGCAGCGGCGGGTCAGAACATCGACCAAAGACTGAGCGACGTGGCAATTCGCCTCGAGAGCGCGGTTCGGCAGGAGCGTCCGTCTAGCAGGGCCTACAGCGCGTTTACCTGTACAGTGGATACGCAGGCCAACAAGCTCGTGCTGTCGTCCGGCACGCGCGGCGAGGGTTCCTCGGTGGAGGTGACGGCGGCGGGTGCTGAGAGCATCGCCACCGAGCTCCACTTGTTGTCCGGCACCACCGCCGCGCCGGGAGAGAACGCGATGCTCAGCGGCGGTGCGGAGGAGCCTTTCTCGGACGCCGAGGCTTATGGACTGGTTTTTGCCGACCGGGCGCAGCGCAAGGGCATCTACGCCCTGGACGGGGTGGACATCTTCAATTTGCTGTGCCTGCCTGGGATGACGGACACAGGACTTCTGATGGACGCCGCCGCCTACTGCGAGGACAAGCGGGCGTTCTTGATCGCCGACTCGCCGCAAACTACCCTTACCCCCGATGCGATGGCCGCAGCGCCCCTGCCCAACACCAATTACGGCGCCGTGTATTTTCCGTGGGTTCGGATCGCGGACCCGTTGAGGAATGGCGCGCTCAGAGATTGCGCACCGAGTGGGACGGTGGCCGGGGTCTATGCCCGCACGGACAGCGCGCGCGGCGTGTGGAAGGCGCCGGCCGGCACCGAGGCGACTATGGTCGGGGTACAGGCGGTGAAGTACGCCATGACCGACCTGCAAAACGGCGTTCTCAACCCCAAGGGCATCAACTCCCTGCGCGTGCTGACGGTTTTCGGCGCCGTCGTCTGGGGGGCCAGGACGCTGCAGGGTGTGGATCCGCTCGCCTCGGAGTGGAAGTACGTCCCCATCAGGCGTCTTGCCCTGTTCATCGAGGAGACGCTCTACCGCAGCACCCAGTGGGTGGTCTTCGAGCCTAATGACGAGCCCTTGTGGAGTCAGATCCGGCTCAATATCGGTGCCTTCATGAACGACCTGTTCCGCCAGGGCGCCTTCCAGGGTAAGACGCCGCGCGACGCCTACTTCGTCAAGTGCGACAAGGAGACGACCACGCAGAACGACATCAACCAGGGCCGCGTGAACATCGTCGTCGGCTTCGCGCCGCTCAAGCCGGCCGAGTTCGTGATCATTCAGATCCAGCAGATGGCCGGCCAGATCCAGACCTGAGGAGGTAGAGATGGCCCAGTTCAGCGTCAATGCCCAGCGCTTCGACCCCTACAAGAACTTCAAGTTTCGCGTCAGGTGGGACGGCCGATACGTGGCGGGTATAAGCAAGGTCGGCGCCCTCAAGCGTACGACGGAGATGGTCGAGCACCGAGAGGGGGGAGACCCGAGCAGTATCCGCAAATCCCCCGGCCGGACGAAGTACGAGGCCATTACCCTGGAGCGGGGCGTCACCCACGACGTGGATTTCGAGCAGTGGGCCAATAAGGTCTGGAACTACGGCTCCGGCCTTGGCGCGGAGGTCTCGCTCAAGGACTTCCGCAAGGACATTATCCTGGAGGTCTACAACGAGGCCGGCCAGCTTGCCCTGACGTACAAGCTCTACCGCTGCTGGGTCTCCGAGTACCAGGCCATGCCAGACCTCGACGCGAACGCCAACGCCGTCGCCATACAGACCATCAAGCTCGAGAACGAGGGCTGGGAACGCGACTACGAGGTGCCTGAGCCTTCCGAGCCGACCTTTACCGAGCCTTCCTGATCGTGCGTTCCCTGTCCACACACGAACTTCTATCGGTGTGGGAGACAGGACAGAACCGGCATCCTTTAGACAGGGCGCTGATGCTGCTCGATGTCGCCTGTCCCGAGCTCACATGGGCCGAGCGGGCCGCGCTCGGCATTGGAGATCGAGACGGACGCCTGTTTGCCTTGCGCGAACAGACTTTCGGCCCGAGGCTCGATGGTTTCGCCGAGTGTCCGCAGTGCGCGGAGGGCCTGGAGTTCGACGTAGCGGTAGATGACCTTCGGGCAACGCCGGCCCCAGGCGCCGAAGACAACGACTATCTGATGGTGGGGGACCTCACCCTGAGGTTTCGGCTGCCGGATAGCCGGGACCTCGGCGCCGCGGCGGCGTGCCTGGATGCGGCCGCGGCCCGCAGGCTGGTGATTGAGCGTTGCGTGTTATACGCCAGCCGCGACGGCGTACCAGTCGCGGCCAGCGATCTGTCCGAGGAGATCCTGACCAGACTCGGCCAGCGGATAGTCGAGTGCGACCCCAGGGCCGAGGTGCTCCTGGACCTCCGTTGCCCGGCGTGTGGCCACGGCTGGCAGATGCTCTTCGACATCGCCTCCTATCTCTGGTCGGAACTCGTGGCAGAAGCCAACCGCCTGCTGGGCGAGGTCCATACGCTTGCCCAGGCCTACGGGTGGAGCGAGGCAGACATCCTGGGGATGAACGCTCGCCGCAGGCAGTTCTACCTGGAGATGCTCCTCTGATGGCAGACTTCCTCACCCGGCTTGCGAAACGCGCCCTGGGCGTTGCCCCGGTAGTACAACCGCTCATTACCCCAAGGTTTGCCCCGGAACCGAACGCCTTCCCACCGGAGCTGGAGCCGCATGTCGAGGTACCGACGCCGCCGGGTGCTTCGAAAGAGACGCAGAACCACTTGTCCCACAGAGCACCCCGTACCGGCAACACGAGGGCAGGTAAGCCCGAATACGGAGTGAAGACCGGACCGGAAATAGGGAGCGACCTCGATCCTAGTGAGCTGGATCTTCCGCGAGAATCTGCTGACCTTCGCCCCGAACCGCACAGTTCTACAGAACCTGGGCTGAGGCAGAGCGAAGCGGATGCGCCCTCGTCGCCCGGACAGGCGGCCCCAGGCTCTCCTCCGAATGAGCCGAGGTCCGGCTCACCTTCCTATCCTGTGTCGTCGGACGCCTCTTCGACGACCCCAGAAAGCTGGCGGCTCCCGGCATCCACTGCACAGGGGAGTCGCCAGACGTTAGATACGTGGCACGAATCACGTCCTCTCGCCGAACCCGATCCGACGGAAAGTGGAGGCCCAACCGACGTTTCACATCAGGCGGAGAACGTTCCGGACCGGACCGTAGTTCCTCCCGCCGTTCACCTCGCAGAACGGCCGATCGGTGCCAAGATTGCACCGAAATCCGTGACTCGTGCGGGCAGATCTGGAATCGAGACGCCTTCTGTCACCTCTGCTCCAATGGACCGTGAACGCCGAGCACCGGGAACGGGACTTTCCGAGGTCGGTGTCCGCCCGGAGGGAGGGCTACGGGAGAAACGACTGGCTTCTTCCCCAGAGACACAGTCACCTACGGTCCACGTGAACATAGGGCGCATCGAGGTTAGGGCTGTGACCCCTCCGCCCGCACCCCCGCGACGCCAGGTCGAGCCTTCGGCAAAGCTCTCCCTGGATGACTACTTGAGGCAGCGCGGCGGGAAAGGGCGGCGATGAGCAATGCCCTGGCCGTGGCGGCCGTAACGGCGGTGTTGAAAAACATGCTCGACAACGCCCTGATCGATAGTGCCAACGCGACAATAAGCGACCCGGTGACCGTCAAAACGCTGGCCCCCGACCGCGTTAGGCCGGCGCAGAACAGTCAGCCTGAGCCAACACAACTCAACCTGTTTATGTACCACGTCACGCCGAACCCCGGCTGGAGCAGTGTAGGCCTGCCTTCTCGGGACGGCAACGGCGAACGAGTGACCAACCCGCCGCTCGCCCTGGATCTCTTTTACCTGCTGATCGCCTACGGGCAGGGCGACTTCGAAGCCGAGGTGTTGCTCGGGTACGCCATGCAGGTCCTCCACGAGACGCCCGTGCTGACCCGCGAGGCGATCCGGACGGCGTTGGAGCCGACCTCACCGGTCGATGGGGACGTACTGCCGGGGGGGATGGAGACGCTTGCGGCCTCGGATCTCGCCGAGCAGGCCGAGCTGATCAAGCTCACCCCACAACCTATGAGTACGGACGAAATGTCGAAGCTTTGGACCACGTTCCAGACCAACTACCGGCCATCGGTCTCCTATCGCGCATCCGTGGTGCTGATCGAAAGCCAGCGTCCGGCCCGGTCGCCGCTGCCTGTCCTGACCCGCGGCGGCCTGGACCCCGCAACGGGCCGCGAGGAAGGGGTGACTTCTCAGCCCAATCTGCTGCCTCCGTTCCCTACGCTCCAGACAGTAACCCCGCCGAATCGGCAGTCCGCCGTCCGCATGGGCGAGGTGCTCGGGTTCGAAGGACACCACCTGGATGGCGACGCGGTGTCCGCCCGGTTCACGCACGCGCGCTCGTCGGAGACCCTAGAGTTGCTGGCTCTCGGAGCGACCTCGACGGGGTTCCAGGTCCGGATTCCCCCGGATCCCGCGCCGGGTCCTGTGGCGGCGGATTCGCCCCGGAACCCGGACAACTGGCGGCCCGGCCTCTACAGCGTCGCGGCGGTGGTTCGGCGCGCCGGTCAGCCGGATCGAGAAACCAACGAGCTGCCCGTCGCACTGGCCCCGAGTATAGGCTCGATAACCACCAGCTCCGTGGGTGACAAGGTCACCCTGAAGGTTACGTGCAGTCCGAAGGTCTGGAAGACGCAGCGGGCGAAGATCGTGGTCGGCGAGCACGAGGTGGCCGCAGAGGAGATCACGGCCGAAAAGACCGGCACGCTGGAGTTCGAGTCCTCCAGTTTCCCCTCCGGCCAGCAGTGGAGGCGCCTGCGGGTGGACGGGGTGGAGAGCATCCTGGTCGACCGCAGCGGTGCCGTGCCAGCCTTCGATACCTCCCAGCAGGTGACGATCCCATGAGCGCGACGCTGCCCGACACCTGGTCCGAGGCCAACCAGCGCTACCTGTCCGCAGCCCTCGCCACCCTGCGTGCCACGCTGGAACTTCACATAGCGCGGGCCCAGGATGCGCCCGAACCGGAAGAACGGGGAGCGGAGCAGGCCATGCTAGAGGCTGCCGACGCAATGCCGGCTCCTCCGGCGCTCGAGTCCCTCTGCGCGACGTTCGGTCTGACGCCCTTCGAGCGCGAGCTGCTGCTGTTGTGCGCTGGCATGGAGCTCGACTCTGCTTTCGCAGCGCTTTGTGCCGAAGCCCAGGGCGACCCCCGGCGCCCCTACCCGTCCTTTGGTCTGGCGCTGGCGGCCTTGCCGGAGGCGCACTGGAGCGCTCTCACCCCCGCGGCGCCCCTGCGTCACTGGCGTCTTGTGGAGGTGGGGGCCGGCGACACGCTGTCCACCAGCCCGCTGCGCATCGACGAGCGCGTGCTGCACCACTTTGCCGGAACGCCCCACCTGGACGAACGGCTGATGGGGACGGTCGAATTGGTGCACGCGGAGGGAGAGGAACTGGTTCCTTCGCACCGCGTGTTAGCGGAGAGGATCTCTGCTGCGTGGGAGCAGGCGGCGGGCTCGACTGCGTTGCCCGTCGTGCAACTGTGCGGCGACGAGCCGGCGAGCAAACGGGTGATCGCCGCGGAGGCCTGCGCCGCGGTGGGCATGAGCCTGGGCGTGATGCCGGCGCAGGCGATACCATCCGGGCCGGACGAGATCGAGGCTTTGCTGCGGTTGTGGGAGCGCGAGGCAGCCCTGAGCGCCTGCGCGTTGTTCGTGGACTGTGACGAGCTGGACGCTGCGGATTCGGCGCGTGTGGCGGCCGTCACGCGGCTCATAGAACACGTCGGCGGAGCGCTCCTCGTGGCGAGCCGCGGGCGGCGCAACCCCGTGCGCCGGACCATGATCACCCTCCACGTCCACAAGCCGACCACCGAGGAGCAACGTGCCCTGTGGAACGCGGCCCTCGCGGTCGAAGGTCGAGTCGCTGCCCGGACCCACCTGAACGGGCATGTCGACACGCTGGTATCCCAGTTCAGCCTGAGCGCGCCGAACATCCTGGCGGCTTCCACCGAGGCGTTGGCACGCGCCAACCACGAGGGGGACGATGAACTTTCCGGGATCTTGTGGGATGCCAGCCGGGTTCAGGCGCGTCCGCGGCTGGAAGATCTGGCGCAGCGCATCGAGCCGGCGGCGTGCTGGGAGGATCTCGTGCTGCAGGGAGCGCAGCGCCGGACGCTACGCGAGATCTCCGCGCACGTCAGGCAGCGCGCCAAAGTCTACGAGGCCTGGGGGTTCGCTTCCAGGGGAACCCGCGGCCTGGGCATCGGCGCGCTTTTCTCCGGTTCCAGCGGCACAGGCAAGACCATGGCGGCGGAGGTGCTCGCGGTCGAGCTTCGGCTCGACCTGTACCGCATCGACCTGAGCCAGGTTGTCAGCAAGTACATCGGCGAGACCGAGAAGAACCTCGGGCGGGTGTTCGACGCGGCTGAGGAGGGCGGGGTGATTCTGCTCTTCGACGAGGCCGACGCCCTGTTCGGCAGGCGCAGCGAGGTGAAGGACAGCCACGACCGCTACGCCAACATAGAGGTGAGCTACCTGCTGCAGCGCATGG
>Ga0126312_10001252_pt1 | contig 16533 bp, 20 predicted proteins | sample Plot104A_FD_92537 | JGI IMG/M metagenome (GOLD analysis project Ga0126312, IMG submission 92537) | Serpentine soil microbial communities from UC McLaughlin Reserve, CA, USA - Plot104A | ecosystem: Environmental > Terrestrial > Soil > Grasslands | place: USA: UC McLaughlin Reserve, Lake County... | reverse complement strand
CTCTCGCTGCGGACATCATCATCGAGAACGCGCCCGACCCGGTGTTCGTCGCCGACCTGGACGGAAAGATCCTGCAGGCGAACGAAGCGGTCTCGGAGCTGCTCGGCTTCCGCCAGGACGAGGTGGTCGAGCAGTCGCTGTCGCGCTTCATCAGCGAAGAGGAGACGCGCGAGTTCACGGCGGCGCTCAGAGAGGTCGTGGAGCGCGGGGTCACCCGCGACGCCGTGCTCAACCCGCGCAGCGCCTCCGGCGAGATTATTCCGACGAGCCTGAACGCCTCCGCGCTGCGCGACTCGGAAGGCAACGTGATCGGCGCGATCGGGATCCTCCGCGACATGCGCGAGCTCGACAAGGCGCGCGCCTACGCCGAGCGCCTGATCGAGGACGCACCCGATCCCGTGTTCGTCTCCGACCTCGAGGGCAAGATCCTCCAGGCGAACGAGGCCGTGTCGCAGCTGCTCGGCTTCCGCCAGGACGAGGTGGTCGAGCAGTCGGTCGCCCGCTTCATCAGCCCCGAGGAAACGCGCGAGTTCACCGCGGCCCTGCGCGAGGTCGTGGAGCACGGCGTCACCCGCAACGCGGTGCTGAACCCGCGCAGCGCCTCGGGCGAGGTGATCCCGACGAGCTTGAACGCGTCGGCGCTGCGGGATTCCGACGGGAACGTGATCGGCGCGATCGGCGTGCTCCGCGACATGCGCGAGCTAGACAAGGCGCGTGCGTACGCAGAGAGCCTGATCGAAAACGCGCCCGACCCGGTGTTCGTCTCCGACCTCGAGGGAAAGATCCTGCAGACGAACGAAGCCGTGTCCCAGCTCCTGGGCTTCCGCCAGGACGAGGTGGTCGAGCAGTCGCTGTCGCGGTTCATCAGCCCGGAGGAGACGCGCGAGTTCACGGAGGCGATCCGCGAGGTCGTCGAGCACGGCGTGACCCGGAATGCACGCCTCAACCCGCGCAGCGCCTCGGGCGAGGTGATCCCGACGACGCTGAACGCCTCGGCGCTTCGGGACGGCGACGGCAACGTGATCGGCGCGATCGGGATCCTCCGCGACATGCGCGCGTACGAGGAGGTCGTGCGCGACCTCGAGCAGTCCCGGTCCGAGCTCCAGGAGAAGATCCTCGACCTCGAGAAATTCGAGGAGGTCGTCGTCGGCCGGGAGCTGAAGATGATCGCCCTCGAGAAGGAGCTGGAAGGCCTGCAGCAGGAGGTCGCCAAGCTGAGGGCAAGCGCCTCGCGGTAGATCATGGCGCCCGACCCGGATGCCCACGCGCCGCATGCGGCCGGCAACGGCCGCGCAACCCCCGAAACGGAGGCGCTGCGCGCGGAGATCGAGCAGCTCGAGCTGCTCGTGCGCCAGGCGGAGCAGCGCCGCCGCGCACTGCTCAACATCATGGGCGATTTGCACGTGTCGAACCGCAAGCTGGGCGACCAGCGGCGGGCGATGCTGCACATCCTCGCCGACTACGAGAATGACCGGAGCCGGCTCGCGCGGCAGACGGAGCGGCTCGACAACTCCCGCCGCGCGCTACTCCACATCCTCAAGGACTCGCACGAGTCGAACCTGAGGCTGGGCGACAGCCGCAAGGCGATGATCCACATCATGGGCGACCTGCGCGAGACGGCGCAGGAGCTGCGCGACAAGCAGGAGCAGCTCGTTCAGGCGGGGAAGCTCGCGACGCTGGGCGAGCTGACCACCGGGGTCGCGCACGAGCTCAACAACCCGCTCAACAACATCGGGCTCTTCATCGGCAACGCGATCGATCTGATCGAGCTCCGCGATCCGGATCCAGAGCGGATCAAGAGCGATCTGGTGAAGGCGATGGAGCAGTTGCGGAAGGCAACCGAGATCATCACGCACCTGCGGACGTTCGGCCGTCCGGCGCCGGTCAGGCTCGAGCCGGTCGACGTAGACGACGTGATTGCGCGGTCGCTCTCGCTCGTGCAGGAGCAGCTGCGGATTCGGGCGATTGAGGTGTCGTTCGACCTCCACGGGGTCGACCTGATCGTGCGCGGAAACCCGATCCAGCTCGAGCAGGTCTTCGTCAACCTGCTGACGAACGCCCGCGATGCGCTGGCCGATGCCGACCGGCGCGAAATTCACATCGCTTCCCGGCGGGACGGCGACAAGGTCAAAATCACCGTCGCCGACACGGGTCCCGGCATTCCCGCTGAGATCGAGCAGCGCATCTTCGACCCGTTCTTCACGACGAAGGAGGTCGGCGGCGGCACCGGCCTCGGTCTGTCGATCACCTACAGCATCCTCAAGGAGCACGGCGGCGAGATCTGGGTCGACGGCCGGCCGGAAGAGGGCGCCATCTTCCACATCGAGCTGCCGGGGGCAATGGAGCCCGTTGGCGAGGAGGCCGGCGAATGAGCGAGAACGCGCGGATTCTGATCGTCGACGACGACGAAGCGTTGCTCGAGGCTCTCCCCGAGGCGCTCCGTCTGCGAATGAACGGCATCCAGATCGACACCTCGCAGACTGCGCTCGAGGCGCTGGATCTGATCCGCAAGACCGACTACGACGCGATCGTCAGCGACATCAAGCTCCCGGGCATGGACGGGCTCGTGTTGATGACCGAGATCAAGCAGGTTCGTCCCGGCACACCGACGCTGCTGATCACCGGCCACGGAGAGCACGACCTGGCGGTGCGGGCGTTGCGCGGCGGCGCCTACGACTTCGTCCAGAAGCCGATCGACCGCGACTACTTCGTAGCCTCGCTCGAGCGCGCGATCCGGGTCCGGCGGCTCGACCGCCAGGTCGCGGAGCAGCGGGTCGAGCTCGAGCGTCACGCGCGAGTGCTCCACAACGTCGACCGTGGCGTCTTCCTTGTCGACGACGACGACGTGATCCGTTTCTGGAATCCAGCGGCGGGCGTGATCACGGGGCTCGACGCAGAGAACGTCATCGGTCGCCGTGTCGGAGAGGCCGTGCCCGGCTGGGCCGCGATCGGGCCCGAGGTGCCGATCGCAACGGTACCGGGGCCCGGCAGCATCCAGGCAAAGACACTTCCGCTCGAGATCGACGGGCGCGAGCTTTGGCTCTCGATCTCGGGGGTGAAGTTCGAGGACGGCATCGTCTATACGTTCCGCAACCTGACCGAGGACCGCGCCCTCGACGAGCTCAAGAGCGATTTCGTCGCGACGGTCTCGCACGAGCTGCGCACGCCGCTCGCCGCGATCTACGGCTGCGCCCGCACGCTCCTGCGGTCCGATTTGCGCCTCGGCGAGGAGGACAGCGCCAGGCTGCTCGAGTTGATCGCACAGGAGTCGGAACGGCTGACGCGGATCGTCGGCGACATCCTCCTCGCGAACCAGATCGACGCCCGCCGCCTGCGGCTGACGGATCAGGAGTTCGACCCTGTCGGCCTGGTGCGCGACGTCGTGGCGGAGGTCGAAGCGGGTCTCACAGGGAAAGAAGGCATTTCGATCGAGGCCGTCACGCCGGAGTCGGCGGCGCTCGTCTCGGGCGACGAGGACAGGCTCCGCCAGGTGCTGCTCAACCTGATCGACAACGCCGTCAAGTACTCGCCCGAGGGCGGGCGTGTGGAGATCGAGCTCGAGCTGCGCGACAGCGGCCTGCGGATCGCAGTGCGTGACGAGGGTCTCGGGATCCCGCACGGCGAGCAGCAGCGGATCTTCGGCAAGTTCTACCGCGTCGATCCCCAGCAGACCCGGGGCGTCGGCGGAACCGGGCTGGGCCTGTACATCTGCCGCGAGCTCGCCCGGCGGATGGAGGGCCGGGTCTCGGTCAGCTCGAGGGAAGGGGAGGGGTCGACGTTCGTCGTCGACCTGCCGCTGCTGCCGAGCAGCGCCCGCGAGCAGGCCGTACGCGTAGCCACCTAGATTCCGTTCGTCATAGTTGCGCGGGTGAAGGTCGGGATCGTCGTCCCGTACTCCTGGTCGTTCTGGGGTGCCGTCGTGGAGCATGCGGAGCTCCAGGCGCAAGCCCTCCGCGACCTCGGCGTCGAGACGCGGACGATCATGGGCAACGACCCGCCGGGGCAGTTCACGCGGGCGCTGCACCCTCGCGTCGGCCGCGACGGGCCCCCGCCGCCGGATGTAATCCCCGTTGGCCGGTCGGCGATCGTGCCTGCGAATGCTTCGTTGCCGAACATCATCCTCGGGCCCCGGTCGGTGCGGCGCGTCAGGCGCGCGCTCGAGCGGGAACGGTTCGATCTTCTGCACGTCCACGAGCCGCTGACGCCTGTCCTGTCGATCGGCGCGCTGGCGATGACGCGTTCCCCGGTCGTTGCGACCTTTCACGCCTCCGGTGAGCTCGGCTGGACGAAGATCGGGATGCCGGTCTGGGGGTTTCTGCTCGACCGGATCGATGCGCGGATCGCCGTCTCCGAACGGGCGCGGGCAACGGCCGAGCGCTATGCGCCCGCCGAGTACGAGGTGATCCCGAACGGTGTTCTGATCCCGCCCGGGGCCGAGCCCGCGGGCCGGGAGAACCGGATCCTGTTCGTGGGGCGGCAGGAGGCGCGGAAGGGCCTGCCCGTGATGCTCCGCGCCTGGCCGGAGATCCACCGACGGACCGGAGCCCGGCTGCGCGTGATCGGCGCCGACCCGCTTGCCGTCCGGCTGATGATCGCGAGACAGCGGATCCCTGACGAGGGGATCGACGCGCTCGGTTTCCTTCCGCAGGAGCGGCTGACGGAGGAGCTGCTCACGGCGAAGGCAATGGCGGCGCCGTCGCTCGGCGGCGAGAGCTTCGGGATGGTGCTGACGAGGGCCTTTGCCTGCGCCACGCCGGTCGTCGCCTCGGATATCGAGGGTTACCGTGACGTCATGACGCCGGAGACCGGTCTCAGCGTCCCGCCCGGCGACCCAGTCGCGCTGGCGGACGCGCTGGTCTCGCTCCTCGCCGACGAGGACCGGCGTTGCCACTTCGGCCTCGCGGCGCGCCGGCTCGCGGAGGAGCGCTACTCGTGGGACGAGATCGCGCGCCGGCTGCTTCAGGTCTACGAGCGGGTGCTGGGGCGGGTGCCGGCCGCGGCATGAGGACCGGGGCCCCGCAGAGCGGGTTCTTGCGGGGGCTCATCTTGGTTCTGATGCTCGTCGCCATCCTGGCGGTGCTGTGGTGGCGCGGGCCCGAGTGGGGCCGCGTCTGGGATGCGTTCCGGCTCGTCTCCTGGGGCTGGATCGCGGCCGCACTCGGCCTCAATCTCCTCTCGGTCGTGATCCGGGCCTGGGCATGGCGGACGGTCATCAACCAGGCCCTGCCCCGGGCCGAGCAGCCTCGTTTCCGGCGGGTGTTCTCGGCCTTCGCAATCGGGCTGCTGGGGAACGCGGTGCTGCCGGGACGGATCGGCGAGCTGGCGCGTGTTGCCGTCCTCACCCGGGGGATGGAGCGTGGGAAAGGGGCAACCGGCCGCCTGCTCGGATCGGTTTTCGCGCACCGGCTCTTCGACGTGATTCCCGTGCTGATCTTGACGATCTACGTGTTGGCGACGGCGAGGATCCCGCGCTGGGCGATCACGAGCCTCGAGATCGCAATCGTCGTCGGCATCGCCCTCTTCCTCGTGACGATGCTCGTCGCGGGGCTGGAGCAGCGCCCCCTGCCGGAGAGCGCGCGGGCAGTGCGCAAGCTGTTCGCTATGGCGCGGCTCGGCCTGAACGTGATGCGCGAGCCGCCTGCCGCCGTCGCGGCGGCTCTGCTGCAGACGACGGGCTGGCTCCTCCAACTATTCGCCGTCTGGGCGACGATGTTCGCGTTCGGGATCGAGGAGGCCATGCCCGCCGCCGGCCTCGTCCTGCTGCTCATGAACGTCGCAACGATCTTCCCGCTCTGGCCGGGCAACGTCGGCCTAGTCCAGGCGGTCATTGCGCTGCCACTCGTTTCCTACGGCGTCGCGTACTCGACGGGGATCGCGTTCGGGCTTGGGCTGCAGGTTTTGGAGATGTCGGTCGGCGTGAGCCTCGGCCTGCTGTTCCTGATGCGCGAAGGACTCTCGCTCGCGACGCTGCGCATGGGCGCGCAGGAGTCGGAGAGCGCGGAAGACGCCGTGCCCGAGGAGCTCCATGCGCGCACTGGCGTGTCCGGCTAGCCTCAAAGGCGTCCTCTCGGCTCACGACGCTGCAGCCGCGCTGGCTGAGGGCTTGCGGGGCGCCAAGCTGCTCCCGGTGGCCGACGGTGGAGAGGGCACGCTCGACGTGCTCTACACGGCGCTCGGCGGCGAGTGGCGAGAGGCGCTGGTTCACGACCCACTCGGCAGAGAGACTCGCGCCCGCTGGCTGCTTCTCGCAGACCGTGTCGCCGCAGTCGAGTCGGCGGAGGCGATCGGCCTCGGGCTCGTGGCCGAAAACGAACGGAACGTAATGCGGGCCACGAGCCGTGGTCTCGGCGAGCTGATTCTCGACGCGACCGCTGCGGATCCGGCCGAGCTGGTCGTCTTCCTTGGAGGGACGGCGACGGTGGACGGCGGTCTCGGACTGCTGGAGGTGCTCGAGGGGTTTCGGCTACCCGTGCGGGCCGCCTGCGACGTGCGCGCGCCTTTGCTCGACGCCGTGTGGGTCTTCGCGAAGCAGAAGGGCGCGACGCCCGAAAAGCTTCCGGAGCTGGAGCGAAGGCTGCTGGCCAATCCCACACTCGAGCCGTTCAGAGAGCTGCCGGGCGCGGGAGCCGCGGGAGGGCTTGGGGCGGCCCTGGCGTCTCTCGGGGCCGAGCTGGTGGAGGGCGCCCCGCTCGTCCTCGAGCTGACCGAGTTTCGGGAGCAGCTTCGCGGCGCCGATCTCGTCGTCACCGGCGAGGGCACGATCGACCGCTCGACGTGGCTGGGCAAGGCGCCGTCCGCCGTTCTCAACGCGTGTGAGAAGGCGGGCGTCCGGTGTGCGGTGTTCGGCGGGAAGGTGCTCGAGCGGCCGGCGGGCGTCGAGATCTACGAGCTCAGCGGCGATCCCGCGCGGGCGCGTGAGGATCTCGTCGAGCTGGGCGCTGGGCTAGCCCTGCTGTGACTGGTCGTACTGCTTGACGGCGCCCTGCAGCAGCTTCCAGGCGATGCCCGGAGTGTCCTCGACGAGCGGCCGGAAGTCCCAGAAGGTCATTCCGTAGGTCTTGAGCTCGGTGTCGGCGGTGACGGTCGCTGTACGCGCGCCGTGCGTGATCAGAGCCACCTCGCCGAAGTAGTCGCCGGGGCCGAGCGTGCGAACTTCGTCTCCTTGCACCGTGACCTTGGCCTGCCCGTCTTCGATCACGAAGAAGCCGACGCCGCTCTCTCCTTCGACCGCGATCTGCTGGCCGGAGGAGAACGTCCGCGCCTTCATCGAGCTGGCGATCTGCTCGAGCTCCTTCCTTTCGAGGTCGGCGAAGAGCGGAACCCGCTTGAGAAGCTCGGCTGCCTCCATCTTGCGCGAGATTCTATGCAGGTTCCGTCGGCTTGAGCACTTCGATCTTCCCCTGGGCTGAGTCGAGCTGCTCGAGGCAGAGACGATGCAGCTCTTCGCCGCGCTCCCAGAGCTTGATCGCATCGTCGAGGTTGGCCTGACCTGACTCGAGCTGCTGGACAATCTGCTCCAGCTCCTTCTGAGCCTCCTCGAAGGTCATCTGGTTTCCTCGACCGTGGCGCTAAAGCCGCCCTGGCCGAGCTCGACTTCGACGCGCTCTCCGGTCGCGACCTCGGTCGCTTCGCGCACGATCCGGCCGCCGTCGCGCACGATCGCGTAACCGCGTTCCAGCGTCGCCCTGGGCGAAAGCGCGCGCAGCCGGCCGTACGCGCCGTCGAGGCGGGCACGCTTGCGCTCGAGCAGGTGGAGCGGCGCGCGCTGGAGCCGGCGGCGCGTTTGCGTCAGCCGCTCGCGCACCTCGTCCGCGTCGGGGACGACGAGCCGCGCCGCGACGCTCGGCGTCGACGCTCTGGCGTCCGCGGCCAGGTCTGTCAGCGGCGTGTCCTGCTCGTGTCCGACGGCCGAGACGATGGGGACCGGGCAGGAGGCGACGGCACGAACGAGGCGCTCGTCGCTGAAGGGCAGCAGATCTTCGAAGCTGCCGCCACCGCGGGCGAGCACGATGACGTCGATCTCTTCAGCGCGGCAGAGGTCCTCCAGCGCGGTCACGAGCGCGGGGGCGGCGCGCGGACCCTGGACGTACGTTTCCGCCACGACCACTCGGGCGGACGGGAACCTGGTGGTGATCGCGGTGAGGACGTCTCGTTTCGCCGCCGCGTCGTTCCCCGTGAGGAGACCGACTCGGCGCGGGAACCGCGGCAGGCGCCGCTTGCGGTCGGGGGCGAAGAGTCCTTCGGCGCCCAGCTTCTGCTTCAGGCGCTCGAGCGCGGCGAGATGGTCGCCGAGCCCGAAGCGCTCGATCGAGAGCGCCCGGAAGCGGAGTTCGCCTCTCGCCTCGAAGAGCTCGGGTCGGCCGTAGACGTGCACGCGCTCGCCGTTACGGAGATCGAGTCGCAGCGCGTCGAACTGGCCGCGGGGCATCGAAGCCGGGAGACAGGCGCCGTCGCCCGGATCCTTGAGGGTGAAAAAGACGCTCTGCCAGCGCTGCTGGCGCCGAAGCTCCGTGACCTCACCCTCGACCCAGACCGTGGGCAGTCTGGCGAGCCACGCCGCGACGCCGCGGTTGAACGCGGAGACGGTGTAGACCGTTCGGTCGCCGTACTGCTCGGCTTCCACTTTCACGCAGCCAGGATAGGCCGCGGACGTGTGACGGGTTCGAAGCCTTTTCGAATTGACTCAACCGTGTCGACTGGTCATTTCAGACGGATGCCGGGCAAAGCCCGTCATCCTGATGGCGGCACCGCAAGCGGGGCCTTAGAGCAGGATCTCGGCCGCGACCGTCGCGTCACAGCCCTGGCGCACGAGCTCGACGGCCCGGTGGAGGTCGGCCTCGCTGTGGGCGAGGCGCTCGGCGAGATGGACCGGATAGCCAGCCTCGATCAGCACGTGTAGCCGCCAGCCGGCGACTCGGTCGCGCTCGGTCTGGTTGTGTTCGGCGATCTCGGTCATGGGCGACGGTCTGTGTGCGGCCAGATTCGTTCCTTCAAAGACGAACCCTGCCTCGAGAAGTTGGATGCTTGACACCGCGTTGGGTGCTCATTACATTCAACCGCTCGGTTAATCAACCCAACGGATGAAAGCAGATGGCAGTCGACCAGCTGAGCATCACGTTCGCGGCCCTTGCCGATCCGACGCGCCGGAAGATCCTGGCGCGGCTTGCGAGCGGCGAGGCCACCGTAACCGAGCTGGCCAAGCCCTTTCCGGTCAGCCTTCAGGCCGTCTCCAAGCACCTGAAGGTGCTCGAGCGGGCCGGGCTGATCACTCGGGGACGCGCCGCTCAATGGCGACCGTGTCGGCTCGAGCCGCGTCCGCTCGAAGACATCGCCGACTGGCTCGAGCGCAGCCGGCGACTCTGGGAGGGCAGCTTCGACCGCCTCGACGACCATCTCCAGGACATCCAGAAAGGACGGCGATGACTGAAGGGACGGGAGCAGGAGGCCGCGAGGTCACCGTGAGTCGGGTTTTCGACGCGCCACGCGAGGTCGTGTGGAAGGCCTGGACCGAGCCCGCGCAGTTTGCGGTGTGGTTCGGCGGGCCGCCCTACACGACGCCGCCGTCCACTGTCTCGATGGACCTCCGGCCGGGCGGCGAGTGGCGGGCGACGATGGTCTCCGACGAGGACGGCAGCGAGCTTCCGTTCCAAGGTGTCTACCGCGAGGTCGACGAGCCCGAGCGGCTGGTGCTCACGTTCGACGACCCGAGCGATCCGAACAGTCCGAGCGAGGTGCTTACGGTCACCTTCACCGACCTAGGCGAAGGCCGGACCGAAGTCGTCGCTCACCAGGCCGGACACCTGCCGGAAGAGGAATACGAGAACCTGAAGGAGGGCTACGCGACCTTCTTCGACCAACTCGCCGAGCACCTGGCCTCAGCTTCGCGCTGAGATCGTCTCGTCCGCGCGGCGGGCGAGCTCCTGGAGCCGCCGATCGAGCGCGGCGCGCTCGGCCTCGGCCTCGTCGGCAAGGCCGCGCATGCGCTCGCGGAGTTCGAGCTCGAGCTGGGCGAGCCGTGTTTGGAGCGATGCGATGAACTCGTCGCGCTGTCGTTCTAGGCCGGCCGTCACCTGCCGCAGCCTCTTCTCGACACGCTGAGCGCCGGAATCCGAGACCTGCGCAAGCCGCTCGGCGAGGACGGACTCCGCCTCGCGCGCGAACATTTGGACGGCGCGATCGAGCTCGCGTGCCAGCCGGCGGGCGGCTTCCTCGCGCGCGCCCTTGACCGCAGCGTCGAATTGCAGCGCCGCGGCCTCGGCGAAGCGGCCGGCCGCCTGGTTCGTCGCCCGCTCGAGGTTCTCGACCTGACGCCGCTCCACATCGGCGAAGCGCCCCTCGATCCGCTTGGCGACGTCGATTTCCTCGCGCTCGATCCGTTCGACAAGCCGGCGGTCACGGGCCTTGAGCCGCTGGTTCATTTCGTCTAGGGCGCGTCGGGCTTCCGCGGCCTGAGCCTCGAGGTCGGTTTGTACGGACGCGGCCGCGGCCTGGGCTGCCCGGTCGAACTCTTCCCGGAGGCGCGCGAACGCGCCCGCCTGGAGGTCACCCGCCTCGTCGATCTTCTCGCGGTCCGACTCGAGCCGCGCCTCGGCCTCGCTGACGAGCGCCTGCTGACGTTCTCGGAGCTTCGCGAGCTCGGCGGTGAGCGACTGCTTCGTGCGCTCGAGATCGGCAGACCAACTGGCCAACCGCTCGGAGACGCGCTGCTGGGCCTCGGCCAGACCGGCGCTGAGCTCGCTGATCGCCTCGCGCTCCTGCTCGACGACCGCTCTGCGGCGCTCGTCGGTGATACGCCGCTCTTCTTCCTGGAGTCGCGAGAGCGAGTCGGCTCGTTCGCGCGCCAGCAGGCGCTGGATCTCGGCGGCGCGCGCCGCCGACTCGTCGCGGATCAGCTGCGTGAGATCGTCGCGGGCGCGGTCGAGCTCGGCCTCGACGTCGGCGAGGCGCTTGGCGCGCTTCCGTCTGCGGGAGAAGAGGCCCACGTCACCATCGTAGGCTGAGCAGCGTCACGGCGAGCAAGAGCATCGCGAGGCTGAGCAGCCTGAGAGCTGCCTCGGGAGTGGCAAGCATCGCCACGTCGCCGAGGCCGCGCCGCCGGATGTCGCGGACCTGCGTCGACAGGAGCCGCTGGGCGCCGCTGGTCACGAAGGCGAAGAGCGCAGCCAGAATCGCTACGTCCCCCAACCGCTCGGCCATGACGAAGTAGGCAGTCAGGACTGGGAAAGCCCCCCAGGCAAGGCCGAACCAGAGATCCCCGTGGAACGCGCCGCCGAAGAGCTCGAGGTTGTAGGCGACGACGAGGAAGCTGCCGGCGGCAACGAAGAGGAGAAGCCAAGGCGTCCACACCAGAGCGGCGCCGATGCCGATCGCGGCCGCACCCGCGATCGAGATGGCAGCGAGCCCAATCAAGATGCGGTCCGGGATCTGGGTGGCGAGCGGGCGCCCGTTCAGCTCGTCGAGCGCATGCGCGCCGATACCGAGTGCCAGGAAGAAGGCGGCGAGAGCCGCGAATAGACGCTGCCCGTGAAGGTCGGGCGCGAGGGCGGCGCCGATTACCACATAGGACAGGTGCCAGGCCGTGTAGGGCGGGTGGAGCAGCGTCACGTAGTCGCGCCAGCCGCCCGTCTCCAGTGCGTAGAAGGCGGGACGGGTCACGCGCGGCGGCCCCAGAGCACGACGCCGCCGCCCAGCGAGAGCCGCCGGGAGCGGACGTCCTCGATCCCCCCGTTCCGCCACAGTTCGATGACGTCGTAACGCCGGTGGAAGTCGCGGATGCTCGGGCCGAGGAACGACCCGACCCGTCGCCAACCGGGAGAGACCAGTGCGCCGAGCATCGGTAGGCCGACCCGGACGTAGAGCTCCCACGCTGCGCGGGCGAGGCGGCGCGGAAGCCCGAACTCGAGCATCGCGATCGTCCCGCCGGGCCGCACGACGCGCGCGAGCTCGCGCATCGTCGCTTCGGGGTCCTCCACGTAACGAAGTAGGTAGGTGAACGTGAGCGCGTCGAAGGACGCGTCGTCAAACGGGAGCCGGTCCGCGGTTCCCTCGACCAGCTCGATCCGCTCGGCAAGGCCCACCTCTTCGACCCGCCGCCGTCCCGTCTCGAGCATCTCGCGGCTTTGGTCGAGCCCGACCACGCGGCAGCCGGTGCGCCGGGTCAGCTCGATCGCGACGGCAGCCGTCCCGGTTGCCACGTCGAGCACTCGGTCGTGCGGGCCAACCGGAACGCGCGAGACGAGGAAGCGGCGCCAGCGCGGATCCTGGCCGAAGGAGAGCAGGCGCGCGTAGCGGTCGTAGGTCGGGCCGAGCGGCGCGAAGAGCTCCACGGCGTCCATCGCGAGGGACTCTAAGGTGGCCTCGTGGCGCTCACTGACGATCTCGACCGGATCGCCGTCGCTGCGGCCGGATTCGCGGTTGCCGGTGAGGAGCTCGCCGGCATCCTGGTCGCCGAGCCGCCTGCCGGCGGCCGCGTCTACCTCTGCGCCTACAGCGGTGGCGAGAACACGACTTGGCTTGCGCTCGACGACCTCGGCGAGCCGATCGCCGATCGAGAGCTGGTGCGCCAGACGGCTTCGCTCGTGGCGCTCTGCGAGATCGCAGAGGAGAGCGCCGGCGGGGGCGAGCTCGACGAGCTGCGCTCGCGGCTCGTGGCGCTGCGCCTCACGGAAAATCCGCCGGGGATCGACGAAGCGGAAGAGGCAATCCTGGCGCTGCAGCAGGTGATCGGGGGGACGCCGCGTCTGGCCACAGCTGCCTATCTGGACGAGGTCGGAGCCGCCACGAGACGACTCGAGCAGGCCCTGGGGGACGCGGGTACCTCGCCCTTCGCGGAGGCGATGAAGTCATCCGCGGGTTCGGTCGAAGAGTTCACCCTTGATGTCGAGTCGCATTACAAGCGCGAGCTGTCCTAACGCGGGTACCGTGTAGCCCATGGAAGGCAGCTTCGGCTTCCCGATCGGCGGCGACCCGGAAGACCTCATGCGCGGTCTGCGCGAGTTCGCAGAGAAGCAGGCGGAGTCCGTCGCCGAGGCGCAGCGTGAGCAGTTCGCGACGCTCACCCTGAACACGGCGGTGGCGCTGACTGCCGCGGCGCTGTCGCAGGTGAAGGCAGAAGGCGGGCCCGACGAGCAGTCGATCGCGCTGCGCGACGCGATGCGCGTCCTTTTCCCCGAGGCGGTGGCGCTTGTTTCCGCTGCACGCCAAGGGTTTATGCGCGAATAGACTTCGGGCCGCCCGTGGCCCTGCTGGATCGCGCCATCGTCAGCGCCCTGCCGGCCGTCCCCAAGCCGATCGTCCGCCGGATCTCGCAGCGCTACATCGCCGGTGAGCGCATCGAGGATGCCTGCCGCGTCGTCAAGGAGCTCAATTCGCAAGGGAAGATGGCGACGATCGACGTCCTCGGCGAGGAGATCACGACGCCCGAGGAAGCCCGCCACATTGCCTACGCCTACGACGACGTCTTCCGTGCGATCGACGAGCAGGGACTCGACTCGAACGTCAGCGTCAAGCTCACCGGCCTCGGGCTCAAGCTCGGGCGGCAGATCTGTAAGCAGAACCTCGAGCGCACCGTCCGCGGGGCGGCCGAGCGCGGCAACTTCGTCCGGATCGACATGGAGGATTCGAGCTGCACGGACGACACGCTGGCGCTCTACCGGGAGCTGCGGGAGGGTGGCCTCGACAACGTCGGGATCGTCCTCCAGGCCTACCTTCGGCGGACGCTGGACGACATCGCGGCGCTCGCCGACCTGACGCCGAACGTCCGCCTCTGCAAGGGCATCTACATCGAGCCGTTGAAGGTCGCCTACCAGGATTTCGACGAGGTGCGCGCCAACTTCAGCCGGGCGCTCGAGGCCTTGCTCGCCGGCGGCTCGTACATCGGGATCGCGACCCACGACGAGCGGCTGCTGACCGAGGGGGCGCGACTTGTCGCCGAGAGTGACCGCGCGACAGAGGAGTACGAGTTCCAGATGCTGCTCGGCGTCCGGGAGACGCGCGCGGACCAGCTCGTGCAGGAAGGGCACCGGCTACGGATCTATGTGCCGTACGGGGAGCAGTGGTACGCCTACTCGCTGCGGCGGCTCCAGGAGAACCCCAAGATTGCGGGCTACATCGCGGCCGATACGCTCGGCCGGCTGATCCCCGGCCGGAACGGCCGCTAACAGAGTTTAAGAGTCTCGAAAGGTCGAGCGGCCTAGGCTGTTGCGCATGAAGAAGATCCTTCTACTCCTCGTCGCCATTGTCGCCTTCATCCCCGCCGGGGGAGCGGCCGGGTCCGGCGAGATGGAGCTGAAGCAAGCCCTCAAGCTCCGAAACACGCGCTACGGGCCGATCCTGTTCGACGCGAAGGATCGCGTCGTCTACGGCTTCACCCGGGACAAGCGAGGCGGGAAGAGCACGTGCTACGGCGCCTGCGCCGCCGCTTGGCCGGTGTACTTCGCCAAGGGGAAGGTCACGGCGATGAAGGGAGTCAAGCAATCGCTGATCGGGACCGTCCGGAGGCGGAGCGGCCGACTCCAGGTCACCTACAACGGCTGGCCGCTCTACTACTACGCGCATGAAGGGCCGCGCGAAGTGAAGTGCCAGAACGTGAACGAGTTCGGCGGGCTCTGGCTGGTCGTGAAGCCGAACGGGCGCCTGGTTCGCTGAACCTCTAGGGCGGCGGAGGCGGCCCGCCCGGTGGGCCCGGAGGCGGCGGGGCTGCCTCTTCCTCCTCGACGTGGGTGACGCGCCGGCCACGGTCATAGGACGGGCCGGCCGGCGGGCCGCCCTCGACGTAGGTACGACGGTTGACAAAGGCGCCCGGACCCCACCAGGAGCGCCACATCAACAGGCTGAGCAGGAAGGCGACAAGGCCGACGATCATCAGGATCACGCCGATCGCATCGACGTTGAAGTCGGTTGATTCCGCGTTTACTCCCCAGACGAGGATCGCTCCGACAGCGATCAAGATCAGGCTGACGACGAGGCCCATGGCTACCTCCGCTCGGTTTCAGGAGCATACTTCCGCCCTGAGTGGAAACGCTTGACCCCAACGAACGGTTTCGCGAACGTCGTCGAGCGTCCCGAAGACGCAAACGGATGAGGCGAACCGCGGGGGCGATTGCCTTGCTCCTCATTGCAACCGCCGTCGCCCTCGGAGCACGTGGACTCGAGAGCGATCAGCCGTCCGGACCCGCTACGGCGAAGGCGAAGGCGAAGAAGTCGCCTCAGCGGCTCGACCGCCCGCCGCCGCCCGCGGAGATTCGCGGGGTCCACGTGACGATGGCGCTCGCTTCGATCCCGGGCAAGCTCGAGGAGTACACCGCGACGCTCGGTCTGAACGCGGTCGAGCTGGACGTCAAGGACGAAAACGGCGAGATCGGCTTCTACACCCTCGCCCCGCCGGCCGCCCGCCAGATCGGAGCGGCGATGCGCTACTACAACCCAGCCAAGATCGCGAAAGCGCTCCACAACCAGGGGATCTACGTCATCGGCCGCGTTGTCTGTTTCGAGGACCCGATCCTGGCGGAGAAGCGGCCCCAGCTGGCGATCCAGACGACCGGCGGCGATGTCTGGCGCAACCACGCAGGACTGGGCTGGACGAACCCTTACGACAAGCGCGTTTGGGACTACAACCTCGCCGTCGCGAAGGCGGCGGCGCGGGCAGGCTTCGACGAGATCCAGTTCGACTACGTCCGCTTCCCAAGTGACGGCGACATCGATTCGGCCGTCTTCCCCGGGCAGCGGCGCGAGCCGATGTCGGCCACGATCGCCCGCTTCGTCCACTACGCTGCGAACCGCCTGCGGCCGCTCGGCGCCCGGGTATCGGTGGACGTCTTCGGGTTGTCGGCAACACGTAATCTGGGGATCGGCCAGTCGCCACGGCGCCTGGCACGTATCGTCGACGCGATCTATCCAATGGTCTATCCATCCCACTACGGCTCCGGCGAATACGGTCTTTCCGACCCGAGCGCCGTTCCCGGCCGCACTGTCGGTCGATCGTTGCGAGACTTCCGCCGCCAGATGCGCGGGGGCAGGGCAAAGCTCATTCCCTGGCTCGAGGACTTCACGCTTGGTGGAACGACCACGATCGAAAAGGTGCAGGAGCAGATCGCGGCGACCAGACGCTGGACGCCGGCCGGGTTCCTGCTCTGGAACCCATCTGGGATCTACACGACCGGGGCGCTGACCGCCCGTTGAGCCACACCGAACGGCTGACTGAGCTGCGGGAGCGCCTCGGCGTCGTCCACGACCTCAAGCGCGCGGGCTGGCTGCTCAGCTGGGACCAGCACACGATGATGCCGCCGAACGGCACGCCCTCGCGCGGCGATCAGCTGTCGACGATCGACCGCTTTGCGCACGAGCTCTTCACCTCCGACGAGCTGGGTGAGCTGCTGGAATCGCTGGCTGAGCACGGGAACGAGCTCGACCCGGAGTCCGTCGATGCGGCGCTGATCCGGGTCGCGAGACGGGATTGGGAGAAGGCGCGGAAGGTGCCTGCGGAGCTTCGCGCCGAGATCACGCGGGCCGAGGTGCTCGGCGTGCCCGCCTGGG
>Ga0126312_10001251_pt1 | contig 16536 bp, 16 predicted proteins | sample Plot104A_FD_92537 | JGI IMG/M metagenome (GOLD analysis project Ga0126312, IMG submission 92537) | Serpentine soil microbial communities from UC McLaughlin Reserve, CA, USA - Plot104A | ecosystem: Environmental > Terrestrial > Soil > Grasslands | place: USA: UC McLaughlin Reserve, Lake County... | reverse complement strand
TCCCCGGCGCCCTCCGCGAGCGCCCGAGCGAGCTCCTCGGATGTGCGGTGGCTCTCCACCGGGCCCGCCTCGAGCCAGCCGTCGGTATAGACCAGAAGCGTCTCGCCGGGCTCGATCGCGAACCGGTCCACCCCGATCTCCACGTCCTGCCACACGCCGACGATCGAGCCGCCGCTCAGGCACTCGGTGGATCCGTCGGCTCGCACTACGACGGCGGGGGGGTGTGCGGCGGATGCGAGCTCGACGTCGAGCGCCCCCGACTCGCCGTCCCTCAGCAGCGCGAGCTGCAGGGTGGCGAACCGTTCGCCGGTCTCGGTCTCGACGAGGACGGAGTTGACGCGCTCCACGATCTGCGCGGGCTGGTCGCTGAACGGCGCGAGGGCCCGGACGGTGTGGCGGATCTGCGCCGTGTAGGCCGCCACCTCCGCGCCGTGCCCGGCCACGTCACCTACGAGGAGGTAGTGGCCATTGGATACGGGGATCACGTCGTAGAAGTCGCCGCCGAGCTCCACGCCCTCGCCGGCCGCTTCGAACACCACGGCCATGTCCAGCCCCGGGATCGGCTGCGGCTCCTCCGGTCGCAGGCCGAGCTGAAGCACCCTTGCGATCCGGTCGCGCTCGGCGTAGAGGCGGGAATTGTCGAGCGCCATCGCGGCGCGGGTGGCCAGATCCTCGAGCAGGCCCAGATCGCTCTCGTCGAAACGCCGGTCGTTGGCGACGTGGAGGAACGAGAGCGCGCCCACCAGCCGGCCGCGTGCGAGCATCGGGGCGACCGCGGCCGAGCTGTAGCCGGCTCTCGCCATGAACGCCCGGTGCTCGTCGCTCTGCGCGACATCGCACTGGACATCGGGCCGGGTGAGGTCGTGGATCACCACGGAGCGGCCGGTCTGCAGGACCCGCGACACGGGGTGGTTTCCGTCGAGCTCGAGCGGGTGGTCGCGGCGGATCGTCTCGAGCTCGGCGGCGACCTCCGGGTCGGCCGCCGCGACTGTCGAGTGCCCGATCGAGCCGTCGTCCTCCAGGAAGTCGATGACGCAGAGCTCGGCGAGGTCGGGGACCGCCGTCTCGACGATCCTGCGCGCCGTCTCCTCGCGGTCCAGGGAGGCGTCAAGCGCGGCCGCCGCTCGCGCCAGGAACTCCTGGGCGCTGCGCCGGCGCTTCTCGGCGGTGATGTCCCGCGCCACGATCGAGGCGCCAACGACGCCGAGGATCGGGTCCTTGATCGGGGACACCGTCAGGGACACGTCGATCCGCACGCCGTCCTTGCGGATGCGCTCGGTCTCGTAAGTATCGACCCGCTCGCCATTGCGAATCCGGTCCAGGATGTGCCATTCCTCCCGTGCGTGGTCCGACGGGATCAGAATCGAGATCGGCTTGCCGATCGCCTCGCTCGGCAGGTAGCCGTAGAGACGCATCGCGCCGTCGTTCCAGGCGGTGATGATCCCGTCGAGGTCCTTGCTCAGAACCGCCTCCTGCGTGTTCTCCACCACCGCGGCCAGATGGGCTCGGATCCGCTCCGCCTCGATGCGGTCGGATATATCGCGGACGTAGCCGGTGAAGATCGGCGGATCCGACCCCGGGATCCTCGTCACCGCCAGCTCGATGGGGATAGTGGAGCCGTCGCGGCGCATCGCTGTCAGCTCGGTCCTCCGGTTCAGGATCCGGGACTCGCCCCCTTCGAGGTAGCGCGTCAGGCCCCGCCGGTGCCGGTCGCGCAGGTCCGGCGGGATGATCAGGCCGGCGAGCTCGCGGCCAACTGTCTCGTCGCGCCGGTAGCCAAAGGTCTCCTCCGCGGCCTCGTTGAACTCGATCACACGCCCCAGGTGATCCATCCCGATGACGCAGTCATAGGCCGAGCCGAGCATTGCCGACTTCAGCGCCTCGCTCTCGCGAAGCGCGTTCTCGGCGCTGCGGCGAGTCATGAACATCGCGAGCTGATCGGTGAAGCCCACGAGCAGCGCCATCAACTCCTCGTCGGTGGACGAGAACGAGCGGGCGTAGAACTCCGCGACGCCCAGGACGTTCTCGGGCGATCCGACCGGAACCGGTATCGCAAGGGCCGCGTCGAGTCCGAGGTCAGCGAACATCTCGTGGCGAGGGAGGCCCGGTTCGCGCGGGAGGTCGCCGATCCGGATGATCTCGCCGCGCTCCCAAGCCCGGCCGGGCAGTCCGATGCCCTGGCCCAGGCGAAGGTGTCGGCTCTCCGCCCACAGCGGACCCGGATCGACCGTGCCGGCATCCCAGCCGTCGACGAAGCGGAGCATCCGATCGCTCTGCGGGATCTCCCAGAGCGCGCCTGCATCCCAGGAGAGGAGCGTTCCGACCGCGGACAGATATACGGGCGCCGCCTGCTCGACGGTGTCGGCGGCCAGGAGCTGGCGCGTCAACGCGTACTGAGCTGCGAGTCGTGCCTGAAGGTCAGTTTCTCGCTGGTCCATCCCCCGCCCTGAAGCATCGCACCTCGCGCTCCGCTTGCATAGCCGCGAGCGTCAATTTGCACCCCGCGTGCCGCGAACCCAGTTCTCGTGCGGGCCTCAAGTCCCGTGGTCTGGGGTCCGATTCAATGGAGGTGGAACGCGAGCGAAACGGGGGCTTCCCCGAGCCCGTCGCCGGTGATCCTGTGCGCCTGGTGCGCTGCAGGCATGAGGCTTGCGGGGCGTCGACGCGCGTTCGGGTGCCGCAAGCGCTTCCCGCGCTGGCCGTTCGCCGCGTCGTCTGCGAGGCGTGCCGCCAGCCCTTCGAGTGCAACGGGGTCGAGGACGGCGGCGCCATTGCCGCAAGGCGATGGCGGTGGCGGCCGCCTCTGGAAGTACCTGAGCATCCCGGTCGCGGCCGCCGCGGTGATCGGAGCGCTGATCCTGGTTCAAGCGGGTTAGGCCCAGTTGACTACGATCCCGGTGATGGCGACCGCCTCCGCCCAAGCGCTCTCACCGGCCGCCCGGGACTTCACCGCCGGCCCGAAGCGACTCCTGATCGGCAGCGAGCGGCTGGAGGCGGCTGGCGGACGAACCTTCGAGACGATCGACCCCTCCACCGGTGAGCCCATCTGCGAGGTGGCCCTCGGCGGGGCCGAGGATGCGACGCACGCGGCGGAGGCCGCCCGGGTCGCCCTCGACGGCCCGCTGCGCAAGATCAACCCCGCCAAGCGCGCCGGCCTCATGTACTCGCTGGCGGAGCTCATCAAGGCAAACGGAGCGGAGCTCGCGGAGCTCGAATCGCTCGACAACGGCAAGCCCCTGGCAGCCGCGAAGGGGGACATCGCGGCGACCGTCAACCATCTGCGCTACTACGCGGGATGGCCCACGAAGATCGAGGGCGAGACGATCCCGGTGTCGGCCCGCGACGTCCTCTGCTACACCGTCCGCGAGCCGGTCGGGGTCTGCGCCCAGATCGTCCCGTGGAACTACCCGCTCCTGATGGCGACGTGGAAGGTGGCGCCGGCACTGGCGGCCGGCTGCCCGATTGTCCTGAAGCCGGCGGAGCAGACGCCGCTAACGGCGCTGCGGCTCGGCGAGCTCGCGCTCGAAGCGGGGTTCCCCGAGGGCACCCTCAACGTGTTGACGGGCGACGGCACCACCGGCGCGGCGCTCGTCGACGAGCCGGGCGTCGACAAGGTCGCCTTCACCGGCTCCACCGAGGTCGGCCGAGAGATCGGCGCCAAGTGTGGGCGTTCGCTGAAGCGCGTCACCCTCGAGCTCGGCGGCAAGAGCCCGAACATCATTCTCCCCGACGCCGACCTGGACCGGGCGATCAAGGGCTCATACGAGGGCATCTACTTCAACTCCGGCCAGTCCTGCAACGCCGGCTCGCGCCTGTTCGTCCAGCGCGACCTGTTCGACGAGGTGATCGAGCGCCTCGCCGGCTACGCCCGCGAGGCCAAGGTCGGCCCCGGCCTCGACCCGGAGACCCAGCTCGGCCCGCTGGTCTCCCAGGAGCAGTTCGACCGGGTCAAGGGATACATCGACTCCGGGATCGAGGAGGGCGCCGAGCTCGCGGCGGGCGACTCGCCCGACGGCAACGGCGGCGGCGGCTATTTCGTCGACCCGACCCTCTTCGTCGGCGTCGAGGACTCGATGCGCATCGCCCGCGAGGAGATCTTCGGCCCCGTCCTGGTCGCAATGCCCTTTGACGACCTCGAGGAAGTCGCCACACGCGCAAACGACACCGAATACGGGCTCGCCGCGGGCCTATGGACCCGCGACGTCTCAAACGCCCACAAGCTCGCCTCTTTGCTCAAGGCCGGCAACGTCTACGTCAACACCTGGGGCGGCGGCGACCCGGCCGCCCCATTCGGCGGTTACAAGGCATCGGGCATCGGCCGCGAAAAGGGCCACGCCAACCTGGACGCCTACCTCGAGACCAAAACGGTCTGGGTCCAGCTCTAGCGGCGCTACCGACTCAGACGCCGCCGGTTACGGGCCTCCAGATCCCGCGGGCGCCGCCTGATCAGGCGATCTCTCAGGTGATCGTTGAGCTCCTCGCCGAAGAGCCTGCGCTGCGCCTCGTCTCTCCGCAGGAGCACCGTGGCGCAAAGGCCGATCGCCTCCTCCACCTCAAGGACTACCGCCACCGGCGCGCCCCGCTTGGTGACCACTGCCCGGCCCCCCGCCAGGACCCGCGCGAGGACGCCGGAAGTATCGCGGCTGAGCTCGCGGACCGACACCTCCTCGACCGACTTCGACTCGGGCTCGACGACGAGCATCGGTCCGTAGCGCTTGTAGCGGGCCATCTATTCACGCCCTCCTGCAGCCACCACGCGGGATTGGGCAATGGGGGAGCCAGGGCAACAAGCTCCGCGCAGGTGCGAGAAGGGCTGTCCCCCACCCCACCGCAGGCTCCACTTTGTGCCGACAACGAGGGATTGTCGGCACAAAGTGGAGCTTCCGGTGGGGAGTCATATGTGCACGCCAGCCGAGCGAAGAGGGTTGCGTTCTACACGTTGGACCTGGCTGTATGGAGTCATGGGCGGCATCGTGGCGGAGCAGATTTGACCTGTGGCACGTGAAGCGTGATGGGAAACGCGTGGATGGGTCACGAGAGGATCCGACCCACACAGAGGGTTTGTAGGCTGGACCCGTGCGGATTGGGGTGCTTGGAACCGGGATCGTCGGGCGGACTTTGGGCAGCAAGCTCGTCGAGCTTGGGCATGAGGTCCGGATGGGGTCGCGGGAGGCTGCGAACGAGAGGGCCGTCGAGTGGGCCCGATCGGCTGGCGATCGGGCGAGCGAGGGGGCGTTCGCCGACGCGGCCGAGTTCGGGGAGCTCTTGATCAACGCGACGGCCGGTGCGGCGTCGCTCGAGGCCCTGCGGTCCGCCCGCGCCGAGAATCTGGCTGGGAAGGTGCTCGTGGATGTCGCGAACGCGCTCGACTTCCGCGACGGAGGTGGGCCCGTCGTGGGCGTCGCGGTCGACGACAGCGTGGGTGAGCGGATTCAGGAGGCTTTTCCGGACGCGAAGGTCGTGAAGGCACTGAACACAATGAACGCCTCGGTGATGGTCGCTCCGGACTCGCTCGCGGAATCGACCAACGCGTTCGTGTGCGGCGACGATGCCGGGGCGAAGGCGCGCGTGATCGAGTTGCTCGAGACGTTCGGGTGGCTGTCCGGTGACATCGTCGATCTTGGGGACATCTCTGCGGCGCGGGGTGCCGAGCTGTATGTGGCGCTCTGGGTCCGGCTCATGGCCGCGGCAGGCACGCCGGAATTCAACATGCGCCTGGTGCGCGGCGGGTAGGGGAGACGCCAGCCGGCCGGGTTACGATCTCAGGAGGCCCGGGTCGACAAATGGGTGAAGTCAGGCGGCCTTAAAAGCCGCCGCCCGAAAGGGCTTGCGGGTTCGAGTCCCGCCCCGGGCACGTCTCTTTAGTCGGGAAGCCTTGACAGAAACTATTTGGCCTGTAGCGTGTTCGTGAGAACGGGCGTACATGGAGGCCTCTGCCCTCACAACTGCCGGCCATAGCGGGCTGCTCGCGCGGCGTTCGCCCTTGCTGCGGCTGCAGAGCGACGAGCGCCTGGTCGGGCTGATTCGCGATGGCCACGTTCGCGCGTTCGAGGTGCTGTTCGATCGCTACCAGGCGCGGCTCCTGAACTTCTGCCGGCACATGGTCGGCTGCAACCAGGACGCCGAGGATGTGCTCCAGGACGTCTTCGTTGCGGCTCATACGGCGATGCGGGCTGACGAGCGGCCCATCAACGCGCGCCCGTGGCTGTATCGCATCGCCCGCAATCGCTGCCTGAACCATCTCCGACGCCCGGTTGCCGACGGTCAGGATTCGATGGACGTGCACCCGTACGCGAACGGGACGACGACTTTGGAGAGAGTGCAGCGGCGCGAGGAGCTGCGGACGATCGTGGCTGACGTCCAGGACCTGCCGGAGACGCAGCGAAGCGCCCTCGTCCTTCGCGAGATCGACGGGCTGAGCTATACGGAGATCGCCCAGGCCATGGGCGTAACTCTCGCGGCGGTGAAGTCACTCCTGGTCAGGGCTCGCATGGCGCTGGCCGAGGCGAGCGAGGCGCGGATCCTGGCCTGCGACGACGTGCGGCTCCAGCTGGCCGAGGCCGCCGAGGGGATCGGCAAGCTGTCCGGGCCTGCCCGTCGCCATGTGCGGGATTGCGGTTCGTGCCGGCGGTTCCGGGGCCAGCTGCGCTCGACCTCCAAATCCCTCGCCGGGCTCGCGCCGCTCGGCCTGTTCGCGCTCGTCGGTAAGTTCGTTGGTTCGAAGCTCGGCGGAGCATCCGCGGGCTCGGCAAGCGGGACGGCGGGATCGGCGGGGGGCGCCGGCGGCGCCGCGGGTGGAGGCACCGGCGCGGCGGGAGCCGGCGCGGCGGGGTCGGTGGGCGCGGCGGGTTCCGTTGGCGGCGTCGCCGGCTCCGTCGGTGGCGCCGCCGCGGCCGCCGGCGGATCCGGCATCACGCTGGGCGGGGCGCTTGGCACCGTGGGCGGCGTCGTGGGGGCCAAGGCCGCCGTCGGCGTAGCGACCGCGGCCCTGATCACCGCCGGCGCCGTGGGCGCCAACGACCTCGGCGGATCGCACCAGTCAGCGACCCCGGCCAGGCCGGCATCGGCTCAGCCCACGAACCAGTGGTCGGTCGAGCACAAGGCCGCCGGCGACGCCACGGCGGCTGCCGCGACGGCCCGGCCCGCAGCGCCCGCACCGGAGACCACACCACCCGCAGCGGAGCCGACTCCGCCAACCGACGCGGGTCCGACGGACGCCGCGCCCACGACCCCCGCCCCGCCCACGGAACCGGTGGTCGACACGCCTCCGGCCGCCGTGGGTACGGGCGACGTCACGGACGACTCCGGGGGCGGGACCGACACCACAACGCCCGCCGACGACGGGACCTATGACGGAACGGTCGATGGGAGCTCAACCGGCACCACCGATGATCCCGATCCGCCGGCGCTGCCCGACCCGCCGCCTCCTCCGGACCCAGATCCGCCACCGCCGCCGCCGCCGGATGCCACGCCGCCTCCGCCGGACGACCCGCCGCCGCCCTCCCAAACCACGGAAGTGATCCTCCCCAGTTAGCCCAGCCCGATCACCTTCAGCCGCCTCGTGAGGCACTGGGCGGCGAAGGCGTGCGTTTCGTCGCGAGAGTAGCCGAAGAGATCCCAGTCGTCCTCCTCGGCCCAGGGGGGATCGAGGACGCCGTCGGCGATCGGAAGCGCCTCGGCCATCGAGCGCTGGATGGCGTCGCGGTAGCGATTGTCCGCCTGTGCCATGTCGGTGAGGAACCGAACGCCGAAGGCGATGTGGCGATGCTCGTCGCGGGCGACGTTGCTGAAGCCCTGGACGAATGCGGGGAGCGTGTCCTGCTCGGTGTTGTACTCGATGATGAAGTGTTGGCCGGTGAGGGCCAGGGCGCCCTCGATGATCATGTGATAGAGCGTGATCGCCTCGACCAAGGCCTCGGTGTCCTCCGGCTCGGCGGCGAGTCGGTCCACCTTCGAATGCAGAAGGTCGTCGAAGAGCTGGCCAAAGGACTCGTTCAGATGCTCTTCCGTCGCTCGCAGCCGGTCCGCGAGGTCCTCGGTGCCCTCGTAGACGCCGACCTCGCTGTAGAACCGGTCGAAGAAGCGCACGTGCCGCGCCTCGTCGGCAATCTGAGTCGAGAGGAAGATCCGCTGCTCCTCGCTGGGGCAGGCGCGCATGATGGGGCCGAGCTCGTCGGTCACCCGCTGCTCGCCGATGAAGAACCCGGATAGCCCGTACATGCGCTGAAAGCGCTCCTCCGGATCGATGCGCTCGTGCCAGTCGATCCGGTCCTGGCTGAAGTCGAGATCCTGCGTCGCCCACTGCTGGCGCTCCCACAGCAGGTAGAGCTCCTTATAGGAGAGGAGCTTTGCCTTGCCGCGGTCGGCCGACTCCTGGAGAGCTGGGTCGGAGGTCTCCTCGAATCCCTCCTGCGCGGCGATCTCGCTGAGCGTCCGTGCCGTCCTGGCCTCGGCGGTCTCAGGACTCGTCTTCGCTTCCATGGACCCGCAGCCTACACCGTATTTGGCCAGCTGGCCAGTCGGGGCAGCCGGTGACGCGTCAGTGTCCGTTGCGGCTCAGGTGCTGCTTGAAGAAGTCGACCGTGCGACCCCACGCGGCGTTGGAGTGTTCCTCGTGGTAGGTGCCGAGGCGGTTGTGCGGACCGAAGAACGCGTGGCCGGCGCCCTCGTAGAACTCGAACGCGGCGTCGGCGCCGGCCTGCTGGAGCTCGGCCTCGAGCGACTTCGCGTCCTCGACCGAGATGAAGTCGTCGCTGGTGCCGAAGTGGCCCAGGACCGGAGCGTTCAGCTTCGAGAAGTCGGGCTTGCCGTGCGGCATCACGTAGTAGAAGCTCACGACGGCGCCGATCTGCGGATTCGCCGTCGCCGCCCAGACGGACAGCCCGCCGCCGAGGCAGAAGCCCACCGAGCCGACGTTGCCGTTGCACATCGGGTGCGAGAGCACGTGGTTGACCGCCCCGCGCATCTCCTTCTCGGCCTCGTCCATGTTCATGGCCATCATCTTCTGCTGGGCCTCGTCGGGCTGGTCGGTCGTCTCGCCGTGGAACAGATCGGGCGCCAGCGCGACGAACCCCTCGACGGCGAACCGGTCGCAGATCTCGCGAACATGCTCGTCGAGGCCCCACCACTCCTGCAGGACGACGAGCCCTGGACCGGTGTCGTCGGGCTCCGCCAGATACCCGTTGGCGGTGCCGCCGTTTGCCTCGAACTCGACGTCTGGCATCTCTAATCCTCCTCGGTCAAACCGTGTGGACCTCCCCCGGCTCGAGGATGACGACTGTCGATGACGTCTCCGACTCGACGTCGGCCTTGAAGGCCTCGGCGTCGGCCTCGATCGGGGGAAACGTGTTGTAGTGCATCGGGATCACCGTCGGCGCGCCGATCAGCTTCGCAGCGACGAGCGCGTCGTGGCGGTCCATCGTGTAGTGACCGCCGATCGGCACCATCGCGACGTCCGGCGGGGTGCTCTCGGCGATCAGCTTCATGTCGCCGAACAGGCAGGTGTCGCCGGTGTGGTAGACCGTCGCGCCGCCGATGTTGATCACCCACCCGGCCGCCTGGCCGACGCCGACACCGTCAGGCGTCGTATTGGTGTGAAACGCCTGCACCAGCTTCGCCCAGCCCCAGTCGAACTCGACCGTGCCGCCGAGGTTGGGGTCGAGCGTGTTGGCCACTCCCTGCTCGCTCAGCCACCTGGCGACCTCGACCACCGCTGCGGTCGGCGCATCGTTCTTCCCCGCGACGGCCACCGCGTCGGCGAGATGATCGGCGTGGCCGTGACTGACGAGCACATGGGTGGCGTCAAGCTCGTCGGCCGAGACCGGTGCGACCGGGTTGTTCGGCGAGAGAAAAGGGTCGACGACCACGCGCGCGCCTTGAGCCGACAGCTCGAAGCACGCCTGGCCCAGGAACCTGATGTCCATCCGTTCAGTCCTCCTCGTCGGGTCCGGTCGTTTCACGCAGCTCCTCGGCGAGCGCCCAGCCCACCGCGACGCCGACCATCATGCCCATCCGCGCCTCCTCGGCCAGCAGGGTGCGAACGGCCGTCAGCCGCTCCTCGTCGCCGGTGGCCGTTGCCGCCTTGCGAAGCTCCGACTCATGCGTCTCACCGAACCAGCCGCCCTCCTCGAGCGCGTCGGCGAGGATCCGCTGAAGCTTCGGCGCCGCCGCGGCGACCACCGACTCGGCCTCGCGAAACCGATCACGGTCCGAGAGGGCATCGATCGCCTCCTCCAGCTTCGCCTGGTCCACCGGCATTGCTCGCAAGATATATACCGGCGATTACCGCCGGCGCTCCCACATTTCGAGGCGGCAGATCGGCTCGTAGCCGAGCCGCTCATAGACCGGGTAGCCCAGCTTGGTCGCTTGGAGGCTCGAGACGGCGAGGCCCCGCCCGCGGGCATCGAGGAGCGCCCGGTGCATCAGCCTGCGGGCAAGGCCCTGGCCGCGGTGGTGGGCAAGCGTCGCGACGAAGTAGACCTCGCAGTCGTCGCCGTGGTCGTAGGCACCGAGCACGCACACCGGATCGCCATCCACCCGCGCCTCGTAGAGCCGGAGGCCGTCGATGTCGCCAAAGCGCGACATCGACGCGACGAATGTCCCCTCCGGCCAGCCGTAGGCCAGGTCGTTGATCCGGCCCACCACGGGCGGATCGGCGCCGGCGCTCCAATCGAGCTCGTCGGAGTCCGGCTCCGGCAGGCTCGCGAGGTCCGCGATCATCGCCATCGGCTCGGCGTCCAGCCGGTGCCCGGCGGCCTCGAGCAGCGCGGCGGCCTCGCGATCGTCCTCCGGCACCCAGACCGTCCACGCGCGAACGCCGGCCTCCTCATAGGCGTCGGCCAGCTCGGCGAGCGCGTCCTCCAGCGCACCGGGGTCCCGGTATCCGACGGAGTTGACGACCGAGCGATCGGGAATGTTCGGCACCACGGATGCCGTGACGCCCTCGGGCTCGAGCACCCGCGATGTCTCGGCGCCGCTCCCGACGAGGCGCGCGAACGACATCAGCGCTCCGCGGTGGCGGTCGATCGCGGCCGCACGGTCCATCGCCCTCGCTCCCCTGCCGCTAGCGCTTCAGCGCCAGCGTGATCCCGTCCGCGACTCCCAGCATCGCGACGTCGACCCGCTCGTCCGAGATCGCGCGGTCGTTCACCTCACGCGTGGCGAGCGTTCGCGGATCGTCGTTGCCGGCGTCGAGCACCTGTCCGTCCCGCAGGACGTTGTCGAGCATGATCAGCCCGCCCGGCCGCAGGAGCCGGAGGCACTCCTCGTAGTAGTCGGGGTACTCGGTCTTGTCGGCGTCGATGAAGGCGAAGTCGAACGGCTCGTCGGCGGGCAGCTCTCGGGTCGTCTCGAGGGCGGGCCCGAGGCGCAGGTCGATCCGCCCGGCGAGGCCTGCCTCGTCGAAGTAACGGCGCGCGATCTCCGTCCACTCTCCGTTCAGGTCGCAGGTGACGAGCGTGCCGCCGTCCGCGAGGCCCCGGGCGATGCAGATCGCCGAGTAGCCGGTGAAGGTCCCCAGCTCCAGGGCACGCGCGGCCCCCATCGCCCGGGCGAGCAGGGTCATGAACGCCCCCTGTTCCGGGGCGACCTGCATGATCGCGATGTCGCCAAGCTCCGCGGTCTCGGCGGCGAGGCGGCGCAGCACGTCGTCCTGGCGGGCTCCGTGATCGACCACATAGGAGTGGAGCTCCGGAGTGAGCGCGATGAACTTGTCGGGCACTACGCGGGCCTCCGCCGGGATTGCCTCACGCGCGGCGGCCCAGCGTGGCCGAGAACCCGGCCGCCAGCCCCACCAGCCCGCCCACGATGCCGGACCACTCGTTCGCGTAGTCGTTCACCAGCGGCAGGGCCAAAAGCACGACCGCGGCCACCACGACCGGGATCGTGTCGACCTCCTCGGTGGGATCCTCGCGTGCATCGGCGCGGCGGACCATGAACCAGGCACCGAGCGCTCCCACGGCGATGCCGTTGCCCCCCGCGGCAAGCGTGAAACCGTCGCCGACCGCATCGTCCAGCCCTGGAGCCGCCAGCGCGCCGAGCGCCCCGCAGGCGATCAGCAGCAGAAGGGTCGGAACGGCGCCGAGCCGCCGCTCGAGGCCGGGCACGAAGAGCGCCAGTGCAACGCCGATCGCGAACAGGTAGCCGATGTCGTTGTAGACGAACGGCGCGGTGAGGTAGTGCCACCAGGGATTGGCCGTCGCCGGGGTACCCACGACAACCCCTAGGTCGGCCAGGCTCAGGTCGGCGCCTCGCTGAACGATGAGCAGGACGGCCGGGCCGAGGATCGCGGCGAGCGTTACGTACGGGCGCTCGGTCGCGAGTGACAGGCCCCGCAGACGCTCGCGCCGCTGGCGCCGCTCGGCGGCACGGCGACGGCGACGCGCTCTGCGGCTCTCCCGGGCCTCGAGCGCATCGCCACGGCGCTCCAGCTTCGGCGCGCGCTTGCGCAGCCGCGTGCCGCAGTACGGGCACTCGGTGACGTACGGGCTCACCTCCGAGCCGCAGCTCTTGCAAACGACGCTCAGCTCCGTCTCGGCCATAGCTTGCTCGCGCCGAGCCGTCAGGCTCCGCGACTGGCAGGTGCCGTTCCCATAGGTTTGGAGAATAGCCTCGGGCGGGTTGCCGCCACAGGGGTCCTAGGAGTGTGTGTCAGCGATCATCTCGCCGACGAGCTTCGACAAGTCGTGGTGGCGCTCCCAGTGCTGAAGCTGGCGATGGGCGCCGCTTTGCGCCCCGAGCAGGTCGTCCATTAACTCGAGCTCAGCCACGCAGCCGAGCTCAGAGGCGTCCTTGGTCAGCTCCTCGACGAGCGCGCGCGCCATGCGCTCCGCGGGCAGCTGCTCGCCGCGCCGGAAGTCGATGAGGGTGCCGTCCATGCCGCGGAGCGCGGCGCGGACCTTGTTGTCGTCGATCAGCTCCGTGGGAAAGCCGATCAGCGGCTCCTCGTCGTCGTAAAGCGAGCTGAACCGATGCGCGAGCGCGACCGTGAGGGCCGCCAGGGCGATCGTGTGCTCGAGCGTCGTCTGCTGGTCGAACACCCGGGTCTCGACCGTGCCCAGGTTGGGGTGTGGCCGAACGTCCCACCACAGGTAGGTGTAGTCCTCGATCGCTCCGCCGCGCATCATCTGCTCGACGCGGTTGGAGTAGATCTCCCAGGTGCCGTAGTGGGGGGGCACGCCGACGCGCGGGAACGCGCGGAACACCGGCGTGCGCGAGGACATCATCCCTGTCCTCTCACCGCGCCAGAACGGCGAGTTGGCCGACAGGGCCAGCAGGAGGGGCAGGAAGAGGCGGATCCCGTCGGCGACATAAATCGCCCGGTCGGGGCCGTCGATCGCCACGTGGACGTGGGTGCCGAAGATCAGCTCCTGGCGGGCGATGAACCCCAGCTGGTCGATCAGCTCCTCGTAGCGAGGGCGCTCGACGATCGCCTGGTCCTCCCACAGCGCGAATGGATGCGTCCCCGAGGCCGACACCCGAAGCCCCTGGTCCTCGGTGACCCCGGCAAGCATGCGCCGCAGCGCGCGCAGCTCCTCCCCCGCCTCGCCAACGCTCGTGCACGGCTTGGTGGCGATCTCGAGGACGGACTGCATCAGCTCCGGTTTCACCTGGCCCTCGCGATCGGGAGGGACGGCAGCGAGGACGGCCTCGATCTCCTGCGCCAGGCTCAGATCGCCCTCGTGGAGCAGCATCAGCTCCTCCTCGATGCCGATGGTGAACGGCGGGCCGTTGAAGCTGTGGTCGAGCATTCGATTGCGGCCGCGGCCGCCAGGCGCCCGTTGGGTGCGGGGCTATTATCCGTGCCGGGCCCGCGGCAAACCTGCAAGTCAGTCTCGCGACAGGAGAGGAAGCGCCACGCACATGGAGATCAAGACCGCCACCGAGCAGAAGTCCCTTCTCGCCACCCTCGCGCCCGGCAAGCGGACGCGCCTACGGCGACTCCTGTTCGAGTTCGGGCCTGGCCAGGGAACCTTCCTCTTCCTGCCAATCGACCAGGGAATCGAGCACGGTCCTCGCGACTTCTTCCCCAATCCGGCCTCGAAGGACCCGGAGTACCAGTTCCACCTCGCCGCGGAGGCCGGTTATTCGGCGATCGCGTGCCAGATCGGCCTCGCGACGAAGTACTACCCGGATTACGCGGGCCAGGTTCCGCTGATCCTCAAGGTGAACGGCAAGACCGACATCCCGCCGTCCGACAATGCCCTCTCGACTACCAACGCTTCGGTCGAGGACGCCGTGCGTCTGGGCGCCGACGCTGTTGGCTACACGCTCTACGTCGGCTCCCCCCGCCAGGACCGCGACATGCACCAGCTGAAGGGCGTCCGCGAGGACTGCGACCGCTACGGGATGCCGCTCGTCATCTGGGCCTACCCGCGCGGCGCCGCAATCGACAAGAAGGGTGGCCCCGCGTCGTTCTACGCGATCGACTACGCCGCCCGCCTGGCGATGGAGATGGGCGCCGACATCGTGAAGTTGAACCTCCCGAAGCTCGATCCCGAGAAGGACAAGGACGCCCCCGCCCCCTACAACGACCTCGATGTCACCGAGGAGGAGGCCGTCCGCCAAGTCGTGGAGTCCGCCGGCCGCGCCCTCGTCGTGCTCTCCGGCGGCTCGAAGATCGACGACGACCACCTGCTCCAGCAGACCCGCTACATCATGGAGGCGGGCGGCTCGGGCGTGATCTACGGCCGTAACGTCTGGCAGCGCGACCACTCCGAGGCGCTGGAGATCATCGACCAGATCAAGGAAGTCCTGCTCGCAAGCGTGACGCGTATTCCGTAAGGCGGGGCGTCCGGGGAGGCTCGAGGAAGGCCCTTCCGTAACCCTTCTCGACTCGCCTCTCGGCACACCGCAGCCGGGGCGGACGTCTGACCGGTGGGGTTGTCTGTTGGTGTGCGACGCACGCCCGGCATCGGGGCCGCTGCCCTACTCGCCCTGGGCGGTTGGCTGCTGATCCAGGGCTGCGCCGGCGGCGGCGAGGACGGCCCCTCGGTCCCCGAGGGCCGCTCGCTCCGGGCCCGGGTTGTCCGGGTCGTCGACGGCGACACAATCGTCGTTTCGGTCCACGGCGCCGACGAGTACGTCCGCTACATCGGCGTCGACACGCCGGAGACCGTCAAGCCTGATACGCCCGTGCAGTGCTTTGGGCCAAGGGCGAGCGCCGAGAACCACCGACTCGTCGAGGGCCGCACCGTCCGGCTCGCGTTCGACGCCGAGGCCCGGGATGACTACGGGCGCCTACTCGCCTACGTCTACACCGGGCAGCGGTTCGTCAACGCGGCGCTCGTCCGCGGCGGCTACGCCCGCACCCTCCCGATCGCTCCGAACACGGCGCACGCCGCCGAGTTCCACCGGCTGGCAGCGAGGGCGGCGAGGGCCGGCCGGGGCCTCTGGGGTGCTTGCTGAGCATCGAGTGAACGAGTGGGGGGTCATATGGACCCCGAATCGCTCTCTCGATTGAAATTGCCGCCGGGGCGGGCCCTTGGGGTGCTCGTTTATTCGAACCGGTGAGGAACTGCTGATCGAATGCTAAAAGTCGCTAGTAGCGATCGGCACCCGGCGGATCGACGTTCGCGCCAGATTCGTCTGCTAGTTTGCGGCCCGGTCGCGGTCTTGACTCAGCGCGACGCACTGGCACAACCCGTTCTTCCTGGAGCACCGTCATGAGAATGCACGACAGCATTTCGCAGTTCGAGGTTGCCTTCGAACAGGAGGCGGCAGTCGAGCGGCGGCGCCGGCATCAGCTTCGGCAGCGCGCCGTCAATCGTTCCCGCGCCCGGAGGATCCAGCGCACCGAGCAACACGGTCGGGTCGCGTTCGGCGTTCTGGTCGTCGCACTCACGCTCACCGTCGTCGTGGTGACCCTGGTGATGTTCGAGACGCTGGCCTGGCTGATGGGCTAAGGGCTTACGCCCTCAGCCCCAGCCATTCAGGCTAATCGGAGGTCGAAAGCTCGTCGAGAGCCTTGTCGACGTGCTTGCGCGCTCCGTGATCCTCCGACATCTCCTCTTCCTTGATCGAGATGTAAACCTCCTTGCGGAAGACCGGGATGTCACGCGGCGCGGTGATCCCGAGCCGAATCTTGTCCCGGGAAACGGCGAGGACGGACACCTCGATGTCATCACCGATCATGATGCTCTGATTGGTCTTTCTCGTTAGGACGAGCATCTCGCCTCCATTCGAGCTTTCGGTCCACTCAGGACCGCCGAAGTGAACCCAGGGTAACCCGTTAGAGGGCGCGGCGCCACCTACAACCGTCGCCCTGCCGTCCGTTAGCATCACCCGCCCGCAGGGAGCCGTATATGGCCAGGAAACCACTCCGGTCACAGCTAAACCAAATCCGCGCCTGGGTCCGCCAGGGGCGGACCGATGCCTGGATTGCGCACCAGCTCGACGTCTCCGCGTCGGAGCTGCGCGAGTTCCGCCGCCGCCATGAGCTGTCGCCTGAGGACGAGGAGGCCGGCGAAGTCGAGCTTCGCGACGAGATCGAGGCCGAGATCGAGGCGCTGAGCGAGGCTGCCGAGGAGGAGGAGGAGG
>Ga0126312_10001250_pt1 | contig 16554 bp, 13 predicted proteins | sample Plot104A_FD_92537 | JGI IMG/M metagenome (GOLD analysis project Ga0126312, IMG submission 92537) | Serpentine soil microbial communities from UC McLaughlin Reserve, CA, USA - Plot104A | ecosystem: Environmental > Terrestrial > Soil > Grasslands | place: USA: UC McLaughlin Reserve, Lake County... | reverse complement strand
CGGCGTTCCCTTTGCTCCCGTGCCGGCGAAGGCAGAGGCGCAGCTGCTCTCCGAGATCGCCGCGGCCGACGTGCAGCTCGTTGTCCTGGCGCGCTACATGCAGATCCTCTCGGGCGAGTTCCTCGATCGCGTCGGGTGCCCGGTGATCAACATCCACCACTCGTTCCTGCCGGCCTTCGTGGGGGCCGATCCCTACCGGCGAGCCCTGGAGCGCGGCGTGAAAATCATCGGCGCCACGGCGCATTACGTCACCGAGGAGCTCGACGCCGGCCCGATCATCGACCAGGACGTGGAGCGGGTCGACCACCGCCACGACATCGAGGGGCTGGAGGAGGTCGGCCGCGACATCGAGCGCCGCGTGCTCGCCCGGGCAGTTCAGCGCCACCTCGAGGACCGCGTGCTGGTGCTCGAGAACCGGACGGTGGTCTTTTAGGCCACCACACGCAGGGTCTCGAGGCTCGGGTCGATCGCCCCCTCGACGAAGCCGCCCGCCTCGATGAAGTCCCCCAGGTAGCCGACCAGCTGCTCGGTGTAGACCTCTCCCGGGGCCACCACGGGGATCCCTGGTGGATACGGCGTCACCAGCTCGGCGCTGATCCGTCCGGCGGCGCGCTGAAGGGAAACCGTCTCGGGCGGGGCGAAGAACGCATCGCGCGGGGTCATCACCTGCTCGGTCCGCAGGCCGCCGCCGGTGGGAAAGCGCGCGACGTCCTTGTCGCTCCCCTGCTGGTCGACCAGGTCCCGCAGTCCTCGCACCAGGCGATCGATCTCCGCTTCGCCGTGAGCGAAGGTGATCAGGGGCATGATGCGGCGGTGGTCGGCGAGCTCGACGTCGATCTGGCGTTCGTCGCGCAGCCAGTCGTCGGCCTCGTAGCATGTCAGCCCCGCGGGGGCAGTCTCGATCAGCACGTGTGTCGTATCGACCGCCGCCACTCCCGGCTTCTCGCGCAGCTCGTCCAGCCCGATGACGCGCAGCTCGGGCACCTCGCTCGCCAGGCGCTCGCGCAGCAGGTTGGCGCTGTCCACGGCGCGGCTCAGCAACTCGGCGCCGTCGCGCACGAACTGCCGGCGCGCGCCATCGATGCTGGAGAGCAGAAGCGCCGACACGCTCGTCGACTCCTCGAGCTCGAAGCAAAGGCCGAGTCGCTCGGTGTCGATGCGGTCCGAGCCCACCGACAGCACGGAGGTCTGCGTCAGCCCGGTGAGCGTCTTGTGGACGGAGCCGATGGCGAGGTCCGCGCCCTGCTCGAGTGCGCCCCGGGGCAGGTCCGGGTGGCCGCAGAGCCCGTAGTCGAGTCCCCAGGCGTCGTCGGTCACCAGCGGAAGGTCACGGCCGTGGCAGACGTCGGCCAGCCCGCCGATGGCCGCGCTGGTTCCGTAGTAGCTCGGCGTCACGACCATCACCGCGTCGGCCTCGGCCCCGTCGAGCAGGCGCTGAAGGTCGGCGACGCGCGGGTCCAGCGCCAGCTCGAGTTCCTCGTCGTAGGTGGGCTCGAGGTACACGGGCCGGCTGCCGGACAGCACCAACCCGGCCATTTCGGATTTGTGCGCGTTGCGGCTCAGCACCAGCGGCCGTCCCGGCCCCGCGACGGTCAGCATCGCCACGTGGACGCTCAACGAGGAGCCGTTGGTGGAGAACAGCGTCTGCTTCGCGCCGACGGCCTCGGCGAACAGCTGCCGGGCCGTCGCGGTGACCTCGCGCGCTGCGTCGCGCGTATCGACGCCGTGCGTCATCGGAAGGTCGAAGCGCGCGGCAGCCTCGCCCGCCCAGCGGGTGAACTCGGGAGCAGGCCCCCGGCCCCCGCCGTGGGCCGGGATGCTGAAGCTCAACATGCCGCTCTCCCAGTACGAGCGCATGGCATCGGCGATCGGAGCCGCGTCCTGGCTGTGGCGGGGCTTCATCCCGAAGTCGTATATCACGCTCCGCGGGGCTAGATTCCGCGGTGGGGCCGGTAGCTCAGGGGTTAGAGCAGCGGACTCATAATCCGTCGCGCGGAGGTTCGAATCCTCCCCGGCCCACTCGCGAAGCCCGTGCTGAAACGGGCTTCCGCGCCTTGTGGGATGGCCTCTGAGGAAGCTGCTAAGCCAGCACGCAACGCTCACCGCGCCGCGAGAAAAGAGGCGGGCCTGTTCGAAGGTGCCGTTCGGACCCCTCGGCACAGTCGCGCAGACAGCGCATTACGCCGCTCCCGGTCCTATCGAAACGGTACCCGCGAGCACTCCTTGACCTTCGAAGGCACGGGCTGCTTAGAGAGCACGAACATGATCGAGATTCGATCTTGACTCGCAACACACCCCTGGAAGCGAATCTCGTTCGCGGTCCCCATGATCGCGATGAAGATCAGGAGCAGCGACACCACAGTGGCTACTCCGGTGCGTGCTCCCCACACCCCGTCCCCACTTTCCGAAATTTGGTCCTCGGGCTGGTCGTGGGGCAACCGAAATTTGCCGTTGCCCTGGACCGGGGTTCTCCGGCGGGAGTTCGAACCCTCCTGGCCCCTTGTGGCGGCCGACCCCCAACGGGGTGAAGGCTCCGTTCGAGGAAGGTCGACCAAGCCCGGGAAGGAAAAGTCGTGACGGAGCCGACCCCGGTCGAGCGGGAGCCTGGACCTGCTCCCTCATCGCGGTCGCCAGTGAGGCCGGCCGCCCAGGAGCTCGGTCGTGGTGACGAAGCGGTAGCCCCGATGGCGGAGCCGTCGGAGGATCGAGGGAAGCGCCGCGACCGTTTGGGCGCGGCTGCCGCCACCATCGTGCATGACCACGATCGACCCAGGCCGGACGTGGTTGACCACCCGTCTGACAATTGTCCCAGCGCCGGGCGTGCTCCAGTCCTTGGGGTCCACGTCCCAGGCGATCGTCCTCATGCCGGCCCTTCGCGCGTTGGCAACGAGGCGAGCGTTCACCGGCCCGGCGGGCGGCCGAAAGAGACAGGGTCGAAATCCCGTCGCGCGGCGTATCCGGACGCTCGTGCTGTGGATCTGGGAGTAGGAGGGGAGTGTGGGATGGCTCCATGAGTGATCGGCGATCTCGTTGCCCTGGCGGAGCATCCGCCGCAGCAGAGCCTCCCTTCGCGCGACCTGGGAACCCAGGACGTAGAACGTCGCGCGGGCGTTAGCGCGCGCCAATATGCGCATCACCTTTGCCGTGTACGCACTCGGTCCGTCGTCGAAGGTCAGCGAGACCGCCCGTCGATGCCGGCTGCCGTGCCGTCTGAACCAAGAGCCTCGGCCCGAGCATCCGGTGAGGCGAGGTGTGTGCAGGCGGAGGCTCCCGCCGGCGGGAGGGGGAACGAGCTCTTGACACTCCGACCTCGGACACTCCGAGCCGGGCCACCAAGCCGTCACCCACCAACGTAGCTCGCCCGCCCGCAAACCCGCGGCCGACAGCGGTACACGAGCTGCCAAGCGGCGCCGGGATCGACTGACCGAGCCGACCCTTCCCGGCGCGATCACCGGACCCTGCGCCGTACGGCGCACCCCCCGAAGCACCGCCCTCCCTCCGCGCCCGGGCCGCAGGCAGAGCGAAGCGCGGCGTGGCCCCTCGGACAAGGACAGACAAAGCCCCCGGGCCCAGCCTCCGCCGAGCTGCGCTGTGCGCAGCGGTGTGTCCGTTCGGATCCGCAGCAGGAGCTGGTCGCCGGACTGGCGGAGGGTGGCACCGACGATCCGCAGCCCTTCGCTCGGCGCCGGTTCCTGCGCCGTAGAGTCAGTCGGGCGTGGCCCGGCCGCAGCGACGATAGCCAGCAGTGCCACGAGGAGCACTGCGCGGGGCCCAAGGCGGCTCACCAGGCCACATTAAGGGCAGTTGGCGGTGAGCGGGGAGCTCGCGCGTGCGTTGGTCTGGACAGGGCAAAGGGCTACGTTTTTGCCGGGCTCCGCCGGCTTAGCAGCCGGCGGGCTGGTTTTGGGCGTGCCCGCTCCGTCGCCCGAAATCCGTCGCCGGGAGCCTGGAACCTCCCCGGGCCCGCCGCTCAGGGCCCGGTCTCGGGTCCGCCCTCGGTCTCCGGATCCGAGGATGCGGAGACGTCGTCGCTCGCCTGCTCGAAGGCGGCCATGTCCGTGCGCTCGCCCGAGAGGAAGAACATCTCGACCGCGATGTCGTTCTCGAGATCGGTCTCGCTCATGAACGAGCGCACGCTGCGACCGGTCGCCTGCTCGATCAGGGCCTTGAACTGGTCGGCCATGATCTGCTGGAAGTTCCGGCGGATCTCCTGGATGCCGTTGGACTGGCCGCGCTCGATGAGCGTCTGCTCCGCGGGGGTGAACGTCTCCTCGAGGAGGACGGCGATCATGTCGCCATCCGCGTAGACCTTGGCCTTCGTGGGACCCCGGCCGTAGTACTTGCTGTGTAGCTTGACGAACCCTGTCGCTATCTGTGCGCGAGCGTTTCCCGAGATCACCTTGTTAAGCGAGGTCTCTTACGAAAGCGGGAGAACAGGATAGCCGTGGGCGTCAGATTCGCCTGCGGTGGGCAAATACGCGTGCGTGCGGCGTCGATCCTCCGTTTCCTTCTTCGAGAGGGCGGGTAACTCCCGTCTGCACCCGGACCGCCGGAGGAAAGGATTCCCCGTGTCTGAATTGAGCCCCCGTCTCTCGAAGGAGGAGCTGGAGCTCGAGGGAGGGCAGCTGCTTCCGAACAAGGAAGTCCTGTCGATCCTCGACCTGCTCGTCAACGTCGACCTGGCGATAGACCTCGCCGCCCCGATCGACCTGGCAGTCGCCGCCAACGCGAATGTCGCCGCCCCGGTAGATGCTGCGGCATCGGCCAACGTGCTGTCGATCGGATCGGACAGCCAGGCGCTGGCCGACCAGGGCACCATGATCGATCAGTACATCTCAGGTTCTGCGATCGCTGATGCGCCCCAGGACGCCAGCATCGACCAGAGCGACGACACCGTCGGAGCCATCGCCGACGGGACCGGCACCACCGGTGAGCAGACTGGTGAGCTCGCTGCTGCGCCGGGCACTCAGGACAGCCTCGCCCCGGCTGCCGGCGATTCCGTCGGCGACACCAGCGACGGCGTGGGCGCGCAGGCGATCGAGCTGCCGACAGAAGATTCCGACCTCCTGTCCGGCCCGCTGCTGAACGTCGACGTCGACGTGTCCCTCGACGCGGATCTCGCTGCACCCACTGCCGGGGCGGTCGCCGCGAACGTGAACGCCGCGGTTCCGATCGACGCCGCGGTGTCGGCCAATATCGGCACGATCGACTCCCACGCGACTGCCGTCGCCGATCAGGACGCGATCATCAACCAGACGCTCGACGGGGTGACCGCGCAGGCCACCGCGGAGCAGACGGCCGACATCACTCAGTAGCCGAAGCGAAGATCGTCCAGAGGAGTACGGTCACGTGACCGCGTCGGCCGTAGCGGCCGCCTCGCCGGGCAGCGCCCCGGCGGGGCGGCTGCCTGCCGCCACGCCGGCGCTCGAGCGCGGGGTCGAGCTGCTCGGGAAGCTGGCCGACTCGGGGTATCGCGAGGCCCCGACGCTCGTCCGACGCTCGGACGGCCAGATGGTGAAGCTCACGCCGCTGCTCTACGAGCTGCTCTGCGCCATGGACGGCCGCAGAAGCTGCGAGGAGCTCGCGACCGAGCTGGGCAGCCGGATCGACAAGTACGTCACCGAGGAGGACGTGCGGTACCTGATCGAACGCAAGCTCATGCCGCTGGGCCTGGTTGGTGGCGCCGGCGGCGCCGCTCCCGAGCTGGCCAAGGCGAACCCCCTGCTAGCGCTTCGGCCTCGGTTCGTGATCACCAGGCCCGGCCTGACCCGCAGCCTCACGCAGCCGTTCGTGTGGCTCTTCAAGCCGCCGATCGTTGGGGTCTTGCTGCTCGTCTTCACCGCGGTATCCGCTTGGCTTATCGGCGACAAGGGGCTGTCCGCGCCCCTGCACCAGTTGTTCTACGAGCCGGGCCTGGTCCTCGCTGTCTGGGCCCTGGTCGTTCTCTCCGCCGCTTTCCACGAGATCGGCCACGCCTCGGCCTGCCGTTACAGCGGCGCAACCCCGGGTGTGATGGGAGGGGGCCTCTACCTCATCTGGCCCGCCTTCTACACCGAGGTGAGCGATGCGTACAGGCTCGACCGGCGGGGGCGGCTGCGCGTCGATCTCGGGGGTCTCTACTTCACCGCGATCTTCGCGGTCGCGACCGCGGGCATTTGGCTGGCGACCGGCATCGATGCGCTGCTCCTCGTCGTCGCCGTGCAGCTCATACAGATGGTCAAGCAGCTGGCGCCCTTCATCCGCGCCGACGGCTACCACATCGTTGCCGACCTGGTTGGCGTCCCCGACCTCTTCGCGCACATCAAGCCCACGCTGGCGGGACTGCTGCCCACGCGCTGGAGGGGCGGACAGCACCAGGCCCTACGGCCTTGGGCGCGCGCGGTGGTGACCGCCTGGGTGCTGATAACGGTGCCGTTGCTGCTAGGCATGCTCGCCCTGATCGTCATGAGCTTCCCGCGCCTGGTTGCCACCGGCTGGGACAGCATGGGACAGCACTGGGCCGAGACGACCGCCATCTGGAACCGAGACGACGTGACCGGTGCCGCCGTTTCGCTGGTCACCACCGCGTTGATTGCTCTGCCGGTGCTCAGCGTTGTCTACCTCCTCTGGCGCCTGGGGAAGCGGGTGGGGGTCGCCGTCTGGCGTCGGACGGCCGGGCGCCCGCGCCTGCGAGGGCTCTCCCTGCTCGGCGCGGCCGTCGTCGCCGGCCTGATCGCCTCGGCGTGGTGGCCCGGCGAGCACTACAGGCCGATCTCGTCGCGGGAGGGTGGAGCGCTCCCGACCGTCCTGCATCCCCCGGTCGGCAACGCGTCAATTGAGGGCGTGCAGGTGGGCCACCGGCGACCGGCTCGCCGGCAGGCCGCTTCGCCGGCTGCGAGGCAGCGGGCCGGCGGAGCGCTGGCCGGCGTCCAGCGGCTGCCGGTCTCCCTGGCGCTGCGGGAGCAGATCGCGCGCAGGCCCGGTCCCGCGCCGGCGGTGGGGGTCTCCCCGGACGGCGGCGCTCCTGGGCCGACAAGCGATCCAGCGACGGGCCATCCGGCGACGGGCCATCCGGCAACGGGCGCCTCGGCCGCCGCGCCGTCCACGGGGCCGAGGGCCGAGGCCCCGTCGGCGTGGCCGTTCCCGTTCGACCCGCCGTTGCCCACCAAGCCGGGCGACAACCGGGCGATGGCGGTCAACACCACGGACGGATCGATACGCTGGGACTTCGAGCCGTCGTTCGTGGTGGTGGACGGCGGCGAAGCGGCCCGGCACACCAACGACGCGCACGCGTACGCGTCATGTACGGACTGCGTGACGGGCGCGACGGCCTTCCAGGTGATTCTGATCGTCGGCCAGTCGGAGGAGATCAGGCCGGTCAACGCAGCCGCCGCCGCCAACTACCACTGCGTGAGATGTAACACCTTCGCGTTCGCCTATCAGATCGTGGCGTCGGTAACCGAAGTCACGCCGGCGGTGCAGGAGGCGCTCGACGACGCGCGTCGGCGGCTGAGCGAGCTGGAGGAGAAAGCCGACTCTCTCACCGGCTCCCAGATCCACACCGCGCTCGAGGAGATCGAACGGGGGGTCCTCGAGGCGCTGGACGAGGTCATCGCCATCGACTGGGACTCCGACGCGTCGGCGCCGCCGTCCGAGTCCGGCGATCAGGTCGCGCCGACATCCGGCGCTTCAGACCCACCGCCGCCTTGAGGTCGTCGCTGTCCTGGCAGCTCGCCGCCCGTGCTGCAGCACAGGCGGCGCTGGTCAGACGTCGGCGTTGACCGGCCTGGTCCTGCCGGCGCCCGAGGTGGGCCCCGACGACTGTGAGCGGGATCTCGGGTAGGGGAACGGGCCGAATCCGCTCAGCGGGGCAGGGATCGTGGCGCGGGATAATCGAGACTGAGCTGGCGCCATTGGCTGGGGCGAGTTAAGGTGGACGTTCGCGACTTGCTCGGTCGGAAACACCGGCTATCCGCGGATTTTTCGCGAACGAGTCCACTGGAGGTGGCGCGTGGCAGGGCGATCACGGATGCGGTCAGCTGAGGCGTTCTTCGACGCCGCGGCGGCCCGACGCTTCCAGAACGAGCTCAAGGGGCGGGGGCCGGCGGAGCAACAGGCCGCCGCCCTGGCGGAGAGCGCCCAGCCAAGCGGCTCGGCGCGGATCGAGCGTCGTGATTGGCGCTTCCGGCGCATGCTGGCCTGCAGCGACGCGCTCGCCACGTTCGGAGCGCTCTTGGCCTGCCTTCAGCTGCTCGGCAATGGAGACACATTGTCATGGCGTCTGGCCGCGCTCATTCCGCTGGTCATCGTCATAGGCAAGCTGCTCGGGCTCTACGACCGCGATGAGTTGGTGATGCGAAAGTCCACGCTGGAGGAAGCACCAGCGTTGTTGCAGGTCGTCACGCTGTTCGTCCTCCTGATGTGGATGGCGGAGAAGCCTTTGGCCCTCGGCGAGCTCGGGGGCGATCAAGTGCTCGTCACCTGGCTAACCCTGCTGGGAGCCCTGCTCGTGGGAAGGGTCGTGGCCCGTCGTGTGGCATGCCGGGTGACAGAGCCGGAGCGGTGCCTGCTCCTCGGCGACCCGGCCATGTGCGACCGAGCTCGGGCCAGAATCGACCACGGCGCCGGCGTCCACGCGGAGGTGGTCGGCGAGATCGCGTCTGCGCGGATCGGCGAGCAAGAGGTACCGCTTGCGATGCTCGCCGAGATCGCGACCCAACGCGACGTTCAGCGGGTGGTGATCGCTCCGCGCAGCACCGATCACGGAGACGTGCTCAACCTGGTCAGAGCGGTCAAGTCGCTGGGCCTGCACGTGAGCGTACTGCCGCGGCTGCTCGAGGTGGTGGGTTCCTCGGTGGTCGTCGACGACGTAGCCGGGCTGCGGGTCTTGGGGGTACGCCGGTTTGGGCTGACGAGGTCCTCCCTGCTCCTGAAGCGAGGGTTCGACATCTTGGGCGCGGGAGTGGGCCTGGTCTTCCTGGCGCCCCTCATGGCCCTCGTGGCGGCCGTCATCAAGCTGGACTCGAACGGTCAGATCCTGTTTCGCCAGCCCCGGATCGGCAAGGAGGGGCGCCCGTTCACAATGGTGAAGTTCCGCACGATGGTGGATGGCGCGGAGGCGGGGAAGCAGGACCTTCTTCATCTCAACGAGACGGATGGCCTGTTCAAGATCGGGGACGACCCGCGCATCACCCGTGTGGGCCGGCTGATCCGGCGGACGTCCGTCGACGAGTTGCCACAGCTGCTGAACGTCCTGCGAGGCGAGATGAGCCTCGTCGGTCCACGGCCGCTCGTGATGGAGGACGACTCGCGGATCAGCGGGTGGGACCGTCGGCGCCTGCACCTCACACCCGGGATGACCGGCCCCTGGCAGGTCCTGGGGCCGGCGCGGATTCCGCTCCAGGAGATGGTGAAGCTCGATTACCTCTACGTGGCCACCTGGTCCTTGTGGGGAGACGTGAAGATCCTCCTGCAGACAATTTCATTCGTCTTCCGGCGCGAAGGGGTCTAGAACGGACGTCGGCAAATAGTCTCGGGCGATGCCCGTCAGCGCCGAGCCGCCTGCCGTCACCATCCTCTGCGGCGGGCGCGGGACCCGTCTGACCGAGCACACCGAGCCGATTCCCAAGGCCCTCGTGGAGATCGGCGGCCGGCCGATCCTCTGGCACGTGATGCAGATCTACGGCTCGCAGGGCTTCCGACGGTTCGCGCTGTGCCTCGGCTACAAGGGAGACCAGATCGAGCATTTCGTCTCCCAGGAGCCCTGGCCGGCGGGCCTGCAGGTCGAGTGCGTGGACACCGGTCTCGACACGCCCACGGGCGGGCGTCTGAAGCTGCTGGAGGATCGGCTCGGCGGTCAGACCTTCTGCGCCACCTACGCCGACGGCGTGGCCGACATCGATCTCGCGCGGCTCGTCGGCTTTCACCGCGGGCACGGCGGCCTGGCGAGCATTACGGTCGTGAGACCGGAGCTGCAGTTCGGGGTCGCTCAGCTCGACGGGGAGGACCGCGTGGCGGGTTTTCAGGAAAAACCGCGACTCGACCAATGGATCAACGGCGGCTTCTTCGTCTTCGAGCCCGGCGCCTTCGCCTACTTCAGCGAGTCCTCCGTACTCGAGCGCGAACCGCTCGAGGGGCTCGCCGCAGACGGCGAGCTGCGCGCCTTTCGGCATACCGGATTCTGGGACTGCATGGACACCTACAAGGACGCGATCGCACTCAACGACAGGTGGAAGAGCGGTCAGGCGCCCTGGAAGCTCTGGGCCTGAAGGTCGCCTTCCTGAACCCTTGCTATTGGCCGGAGGTCAGGCGAGGTTCCGAACGCATGATCCGTGAGCTCGCCAACGAGCTCCTGGCGCGCGGCCACCGCCCTCGCCTGATCACCAGCCACCCGGGGGCGACCACCCACACCCTGGAGGACGGGCTCGAGGTGATCCGCCGCCGCCGCCCCCCGCCCCCGCCTTCGTGGCTGCGTCGTCACGGGTTCGAGGACTACGTGATGCACGCGCCGCTGAGCTACCTGTCGCTGCGAAGGGGAGCCGATCACGTGGTCCAGGCGCACTTCGTGACAGACGCCCTGGCGGCCGCGCGCCACACCCGCCGTACGGGGACCCCCTCGGTGTTCGCCTACATGGGTGTTCCGGACCGTCCCGATCTGGAGGCCCGGCGGCTCGGCGAGCAATGGCGCCGGCGCGCCGTCGCCGGCTGTACCGCGGTAACCGCCCTGAGCCGGGTGGCGCGCGATGCCTTTCGTCGCCACCTCGGCATCGAGGCACGGCTGATCGAGCCCGGCGTGAACCTGCACGCCTTCCCCCTCTCCACCGAGCGCACTCCCGAGCCCACGATCTTCTGCGCGGCGTCGCCGTTCGAGCCCCGCAAGCGGGTCTCGCTCCTGGTAGAGGCCATGCCCAGGGTCCGCCGCGAGCACCCGGGCGCGAAGCTGCTGCTGTCCGGCCCGCGGCGGCCAGGTCTCGAGGACGTCGAGGGAGTGGAGTTCGTGGACGTGGACGACCGCGCCGAGCTGGCACGCGTCTATGGACGCAGCTGGGTCTCGGCCCTCCCGTCGGTCGGGGAGGCCTTCGGGCTGGTCTTGCTGGAGGCGATGGCCTGCGGGACCCCGGTGGTGGGCAGCGACGTCCTGGGCATCCCGGAGGTGATCGACCGGCCCGAGGTGGGCCGCATCTTCTCCGGCGACAACCCCGTCCCGGCGCTGCTGGAGACCCTCGAGCTGGCGCGCGACCCCGCCACGAGCACCGCCTGCCGAGCCCGGGCTGAGGAGCTCTCCACCGAGCGCTCCGCAACCCGCTACCTCGAGCTATACGAGGAGCTTCTCGACCGCTAGGAAGGAACGACGCCACCGCGCGCGAATCCCAGGTCCGTGGCGCGTTTGGGCACCGCCCTCACCCTCTCCGACGAGATCCGTCACCGCTTCGACGAGTTCTCTCGGTCGCAGAAGGACGTGGGGCAATACATCGTCGACCACCTGGACGAGACGGCCTTCCACACGGCCGAGGAACTCGCTCGCCGCGCCAACACGTCCAGCTCGACCGTCGTCCGCTTCGCCCAGGCGCTCGGCTTCGAGGGCTTTCCCGAGCTTCAGGCCTCCGCGCGCGACGAGTACCGCCGGGCCCGCGAGAACGGAAACGGCGCCGCGGCCGCCGAGCCCTCGAACCCGCCTCTGTTTCCCATCGATCAAACCGAGTTCGAGGCGGTGCTGGCCGCCGACCACGTCAACATCGAGGAGACTGCCCGCAAGATCGATCGCGACGAGGTCGCCGCAGTGGTCGAGCTCATCTCGCGCGCCGAGCGCACGGTGCTGTGCGGCACCGACCAGATGGCGTTCTTCGCCTCCTATCTGCGCCATCTTCTGATGCTGCTCGACCTGCGGGCCGAAGTGGTCGCCTCGCCGTCGCAGGAGGGCCTGGCGCGACTCGGCAGGGTGGACGAGAACACGGTGCTGGTGGGGTTTTCCGCCGGCCGGCCCCACCCGCTCGTGGTCCGCGCCACCAAGCTGGCTCGCAACCGAAGGGCGGCGACTGTCGCGATAGCCGACGCCACCCTCTCCGAGGTGGCCAAGCTCGCCGACCACCGCCTCTTCTACTCGTCCAACAGCCCGGCCTACGTGCGCTCCCACAGCGCGCTCCTGAGCGTCGTCCAAGCGCTTGCGTACGGGGTGTACGCCTTGGACGAGTCGGCCTACGCGGACCGCATACGCGCCTTCAAGCTGAAGTAAGGGCAGCGAGCGGCGGTGCTCGGCCGGCGGTCCTCGGCCTGCGCTGTGGCGGAGGGTCGCGGCTACCATCAATGGGGTGAAGGAGACCTCGACCTTCCGCGTCAAGTCCGGCCTCGCCGAGATGCTCAAGGGCGGCGTGATCATGGACGTGGTCGACGCCGAGCAGGCGCGCATCGCCGAGGCCGCCGGTGCCGCTGCGGTCATGGCGCTGGAGCGCGTGCCGGCCGACATCCGCAAGGCCGGCGGGGTCGCGCGCATGGCGGACCCGACCAAGGTCGAGGAGATCCAGGCCACGGTGACCATCCCGGTGATGGCCAAGGCGCGCATCGGGCACTTCGTGGAGGCCCAGGTGCTGCAGGCGCTCGAGGTCGACTACATCGACGAGTCGGAGGTCCTCACCCCCGCCGACGAGGCCAACCACATCGACAAGTGGGCCTTCGACGCCCCCTTCGTCTGCGGCGCCACCAATCTGGGCGAGGCCCTGCGCCGCATCGCGGAGGGCGCGGCCATGATCCGATCGAAGGGCGAGGCGGGCACCGGCAACGTGGTCGAGGCGGTTCGGCACCTGCGCCTGATCGGCGGGGAGATCCGCCGGCTGGCGAGCGCCGACCCGGTGGAGCTGGCGAGCGCCGCCAAGGAGCTGCAGGCCCCGCTCGAGCTCGTGCGCAACGTCGCCGCGGCAGGACGGCTGCCCGTGGTGCTCTTCTCCGCCGGCGGGGTGGCCACGCCGGCCGACGCCGCGCTGATGATGCGCCTTGGCGCCGAGGGCGTCTTCGTCGGCTCGGGCATCTTCAAGGCCGAGGACCCCGAGCGGGTGGCCAAGGCCGTGGTCGATGCGACCACCCACCACGAGGACGCCGAGCGCATCGCCGCCGCCTCGCGCGACCTGGGCGCGGCCATGCCCGGGCTCGAGATGTCAGCCGTCGAGGCCGACGGCGTCGTGCTTCAGACGCGCGGCTGGTGAGCCCGCAGACCGTCGGCGTCCTGGCGCTCCAGGGCGGCTTCGAGGCCCACGCCCGCATCCTGCGCGAGCTCGGGGCCGAGCCCCGCGACGTGCGCACGTCGGAGGACCTCGAGGGCCTCGACGCCCTGATCATCCCCGGCGGCGAGTCCACGACGATGGCGCTGGGCATCGAACGCGAGAACCTGGCCGAGCCGCTGCGCGAAATGGTGAAGGCGGGCACGCCCACCCTCGGCACCTGCGCCGGGCTGATCATGCTGGACCGCGACCACCTCGGCCTGCTCGACGTGAGCGCTCGCCGGAACGCTTTCGGGCGCCAGGTGTGCTCCTTCGAGGCCGACCTCGAGGTGCAGGGGATCGGTCCCGTGCGCGGCGTCTTCATCCGCGCCCCGTTCGTGGAGGAGCACGGCGAGGGGGTGGAGGTCCTGGCCGAGGTCGACGGTCACCCGGTAGCGGTTCGGCAGGGCAACATCGTCGCCGTGGCCTTCCACCCCGAGCTGGCGGATGACGCCAGCTTTCACCGCTTCGTGCTAAACGGAGGCCACTCATGAGAGACCACCGCGCCGACGCCCTAGCCCAGATCCTCGTCCGCTACTCCACCAAGGTCGAGAAGGGCGACGTCTGCCTGATCCAGTCGACCACCACCGCCGAGCCGCTGGTTCAGGCGGTGTACGAGGAGGTGCTTCGCGCCGGCGGCCTGCCGATAATGCAGCTGAGCACCGAGGGCGCCTCCGCCGCCTTCTACGAGCTCGCCTCCGACGAGCAGCTCGACTGGGTGGCGCCCACCTCCAAGTGGGCGGTCGAGAACACCGATGTCCGCATCGCGATCATCGCCGACGCCAACTCGCGCGAGCTGTCACAGGTCGACCCGGCCAAGCAAGCTCGCACCCAGCGCGCGCGCAAGCCGCTCATGGAGACCTCCATGCGCCGCGCCGCCGCGGGCGAGCACCGCTGGGCGCTCACCCTCTTCCCGACCCACAACTACGCGGGTGAGGCCGGCATGTCGCTCGGCGCCTACGAGGACTTCTACTACGAGGCCTGCCTGGTCAACGACGGCGATCCGGTTACTGCCTGGCAGCGCCAGTCCGACGAGGTCAACCGCCTCGCGGACTGGATCGAGGGCAAGGAGGAGGTGCACATCCAGGGGCCGGGCACCGACATCACGCTCGGAGTCGCGGGCCGGCACTGGATCCCCTGCACGGGCGAGCACAACATGCCCGACGGCGAGTTCTTCACCGGCCCGGTCGAGGACTCGGTGAACGGCGAGGTCACGTTCTCCTTTCCGGCCACCTACGGCGGCCGCGAGGTCGGCGGTGTGAGGTTCAAGTTCGAGGACGGTCGTGTGGTGGATGCCTCCGCCGAGCAGGGCGAGGAGTTCCTGTTGGAGACGCTCGACACCGACGAGGGCGCCCGCACCTTGGGCGAGCTCGGCATCGGCACCAACTACGGCATCGCCACCGGCACCAAGGAGATTCTGCTCGACGAGAAGATCGGCGGCACGGTCCACCTCGCCATCGGCATGGCCTATCCAGAGTCGGGCGGCCAGAACGACTCGGCCGTGCACTGGGACATGGTGTGTGACCTGCGCCAGGGCGGGTCCGTCACCGTCGACGGCACGGAGTTGCAGCGGGACGGGAGGTTCGTCGTCTGATGTCGGGACATTCCAAGTGGGCCTCTATCAAGCACAAGAAGAAGGCCGTCGACGCGAAGCGCGGCGCCGCCTTCACCAAGCTGACGCGGGCCATTCAGGTCGCCGCCAGAGAGGGTGGCGGCGACGTCGCGGGCAACCCATCGCTGGCGCTGGCCGTTCAGAAGGCCAAGGACGCGCGGATGCCGAAGGACAACATCGAGCGCGCGATCGCCAAGGGCACGGGCGCCGACAAGGACTCGGACGCGATCGAGGCCGTGACCTACGAGGGCTACGGCCCCGGCGGCGTGGCGCTGCTGGTGGAGGCGCTCACCGACAACCGCAACCGCACCGGCTCCGAGGTTCGGCACGCTTTCTCCTCCAGCGGCGGCTCGCTCGGCGAGCCGGGCTCGGTGGCCTGGATCTTCGAGAAGAAGGGCGAGCTGGTGGTCGACGGCTCCAAGCACTCCGAGGAGGACCTTCTGCCCGCCGTCGAGGCTGGCGCCGAGGATGTCTCGCTCGACGCCGACGTGTTCGAGATCGTCACCGGGCCGTCGGAGTTCACGGCCGTCCGCGAGGCGCTCGAGGCTGCGGGCGTGGAGCTCGACTCCGCGGAGCTGGCCATGCGGCCGACCACCCGCACACCGGTCGAGGAGGAAAACGCCAAGCGGCTGATGCGCCTGATCGACACGCTCGAGGAGCACGACGACGTGGCCTCGGTGCACGCCAACTTCGACGTGGACGCCGAGGTCTTGGAGCGCGTCGCCTAGCCGCACGCCCACAGCCTCGATGAACGCCTGAGCCTGATATGGGGGGTCAGGCCGCCGGAGCGCGTCCCCTTCGGAAAAATCACTCAGGCGCCGGAGCGATTTCTCGCAGGGGTGCGGCCCGCTCCCGCCCGCCTGGCCTCGCGCCGACGCCCGGCGAGGCGGAGCGGCGAAGCGGCAAGCCGGCCCGCTTCGATCGCGCAGTGAGGTCCCCCAACTAGGGCACGCGACTGCGGCGCGCGATGCGCGCGAAGACGTTCGCGCTGGGCCGGGCGTGGCGCCTCAGCCGGGAGTCGATCCGGAACAGACCGAAGCGCGGATAGTAGCCGGCCGACCACTCGAAGTTGTCGAACAGCGACCAGTGGAGGTAGCCCTGCACGCGCGCCACGCGGTCGTCCATCGCCTGGCGCAGGACCCGCAGGTGGCGGATCAAGTGCGAGGTGCGCTGGTCATCGTCCGAGTCGGCCAGGCCGTTCTCGGTGATGATGACCGGCGGCCCGAAGCGCCCGGCGGTGCCCAGCACCGTTCGCAGCCCCTCGGGGTAGATCTCGTTACCGAACTCGCTGCATTCGGTCGGGCACGGCGGCGAGGTGGGCTTCTGAGGCGTCCGGTAGTCGGTCTGGGGGAGGAAGTCGAGCACGGGGATGCGGGAGGAGAGTGGCGTGGGAAGCCCCTGGACGCGACCGCGGAAGTAGTAGTTCACGCCGACGAAATCCGCCTTCCGGCGTCCGCGAGTGCGCACTTCGCCGGGCTCGATCGTGCCGTTTGCGTTTCGGTCCACGCGCCCGCGCACCGCGGCGTTCAGGAACAGCCGGTTGAACAGGTAGTCGGCGTTGACGGCGCCGCGCCGGTCGGCATCGCTGCTCTGGTCGGCCGGCGTGAACGCCACCAGGTTCTGGACGAGGCCGACGCGTGAGTGCCGGTCCCAGCGCTTGATCGCGTCGTAGGCGGCTGCGTTGCCGCGCTCGAGGTTCAGGACGGCGGTGAT
>Ga0126312_10001249_pt1 | contig 16555 bp, 15 predicted proteins | sample Plot104A_FD_92537 | JGI IMG/M metagenome (GOLD analysis project Ga0126312, IMG submission 92537) | Serpentine soil microbial communities from UC McLaughlin Reserve, CA, USA - Plot104A | ecosystem: Environmental > Terrestrial > Soil > Grasslands | place: USA: UC McLaughlin Reserve, Lake County... | reverse complement strand
CTTCGTCGATCGCGCCCGCGAGGACGGGCAGAAGATAGTACGCGGCGGACGCCGCTCGGACGCCGGGCCGCTGTTCTACGAGCCAACCCTCATAGAGCCGACCTCCAACGACGCCGAGGTGGTACAAAACGAGGTCTTCGGCCCTGTTCTGACCTTCCAGACCTTCGCCGACGAGGACGAGGCGGTCACCCTCGCCAACTCCACACCCTACGGCCTCTCCGGCATCGTGTACACGGGCTCGCTGGGCCGCGCCGACCGCGTCGGGCGCCGGATACGCGCCGGCGTGGTCTGGGTTAACACCTTCCTCGTCCGCGACCTCACTGCACCCTTCGGGGGCATGGGTATCTCCGGCATAGGACGCGAGGGCGGAGACTACGCCCTAAATTTCTACTCGGATCTGAAGACTCTCCAGATCCTCGACGGTAGCGTGGGATGAGAACCGGCGCCACGCCAGGCGAGACCGTCTCCGACGAGGCTATCCTCGAGGCGGTCGCCGCCGAGGCCGGCTGGATGGAGGACCTCCTCGTCCGCCTCGTCGAAGCGCCGACGACCCTAGGAGACGAAGAAGCCGGACAGCGGATAATGGAACAGGCCCTCGCCGACTGCGGCCTCGAACCACGCAGCGTTTACCTGGATGCCGACACGCTTCGCGGCGCCGAAGGCGCCTCACCGTTTTCGTGGGATGTAAAGGCCAAACGCAACGTTGTCGCCGGCTGGAGCGCGCGTGGTAGCGGGGGACGGTCGCTCATCCTGAACGGCCACGTGGACGTCGTGCCGCCGGCCGCGGAGGCGTTGTGGACCAACCCGCCGTTTCGGGCGGTGCCTGACGGGGATTGGCTCTACGGCCGTGGCGCAGGAGACATGAAGGCCGGCCTCGCCGCCATGACCGGCGCGGTGCGGGCGCTAAAGAGCGCAGGTTACGACCCTGCGGCGAATGTACAGCTACAGTCCGTCGTTGAGGAGGAGTGCACGGGGCACGGTACGGTGCAGTGTTTGCTGGACGGGGCGCGGGCCGAGGCGTGCGTCATCACCGAGCCGCATCCGGACCACATCACCGTCGCCCAGGTCGGCGTCCTGTGGTTCCACGTGGAGCTCGCCGGCGTCCCGGCGCACGCGGCGCGCGCCAGCCATCTCGGTTTCAACGCCATCGACGCTGCGGTGGAGGTGCTGGCGGCGCTCCGGCGCCACGAGACGCAGCTCAACGAGAACCCGCCGCCGCCGTTCGACGCGTTCGAGCACCCCATCAATTTGAACCCTGGTGTGATCTCCGGGGGCGACTGGCCCTCTACGGTCGCGGCGACCTGCACGCTGTCGTGCCGCATCGGCCTTTATCCGGGGCAGGATTCAGGGGAGGCGCGTGCCGGGGTCGAGGCCGCCGTGGCCGAAGCCGTCGCCGCATCCCCGCGGCTGGCGGAGAACCCGCCGGGCGTGCGCTACGACGGATTCTCGTGCGAGGGCTCGGTCGTCGATGCGAATGAGCCGCTCGTGCAGACCCTGTCGGGGGCGTACGCCCGGTTGCACGGGGAGCGTCCTCCGGCGCTCGCAACGACGGCCACGACAGATGTGCGCCATTTCGTACGCATGGGGATACCCGCTGTCTGCTTCGGGCCGCGGGGAGAGGGGATCCACGGCATCGACGAGCGCGTCTCGCTGCGCTCCGTCGTCGAGTCCGCGCAGGTGCTCGGGCTCTTTGTAAGGGATTGGTGCGGGCTCGTCCCGGGCCGGAAGGAGGAGAGCTGATGTCCAGAGTCGAACCGAGCATCGCCCCGCGAACGGGGACCACCGAGAGCTCCAAACTGCACCGGCGCGCCCTCGGGGTGCCAGATTTGATGTTCTTTATCATTGCGGCCTCGGCGCCCCTGACGGCGGTGGCCGGCGGACAGGCCGCAACCTACCTCGTGACCGGCAACAGGGCCGTCGCTTTCATGTTCATTCCCCTCGGGATCGTGCTCGCGTTGTTCACCGTCGGGTACGCGGCGATGAGCCGCTACATCGAGAACGCCGGGGCGTTCTATGCCTACGTCTCCAAGGGCCTCGGCCGGGTCTCCGGTATCGGGGCTGCGTTCGTCGCGCTCATCGCCTACAACAGCATGCAGATCGGGATCTACGGCCTCTTCGGGGTCGCGATGGGCGGCTTTATGGCGGGCTATCTGGGTGTTGACCTCCCCTGGTGGTTCTGGTGCCTCGTGGCCGGGGTCATCATTGCGCTGCTCGGGGTGTTGCAGATCGATCTGAACGCCCGCGTCCTGGCCGTTATGCTCGGCCTGGAGGTGTTGATCGTCGCTCTCTTCGACTTCGTGATCCTCGCTGATCCTGGTCCACAGGGCCTGACGATGATCGGCTTCAGCCCGACCATAGCGTTCAGTGCCGCCGTCGGCGCGACGCTCACGTTCTGCGTCGCCTCGTTCGTCGGCTTCGAGTCGGCAGCCATATATAGTGAGGAGTGCCGAGATCCCAGGCGCACGGTCGCCCGCGCGACCTACCTGGCCGTCGGCCTGATCGCCGTGTTCTACGCTCTCTCCAGCTGGCTGCTCGGCGTCGCGGCCGGACCGAATACCATTGTCGACCCCGAAGCGCTCGTCAAGGCCGGGTTCGAGACCGACGGCGCCCCGGATCCAACAACCGTGCTGTTCATCACAGGGGCCGAGCGGCTGGGTGAGATCTGGGGCACAGCCGCGGCGCTGCTGTTCGCCACGAGCCTTTTCGCCGCGCTGCTCTCGTTCCACAACGCTGTCGCCCGCTACGCTTTCGCCCTCGGCCGCGAGGGTGTTCTCCCTTCCGTCTTCGGCCGCGTCAACAGCCGCACGGGTGCTCCCTGGGTCGCCTCGCTGACGCAGTCCGTCCTGGCGCTCACTGTAGTCCTCATATTCGCCATCGCCGCGGCCAACCCGGTGCTCACGCTGTTCACGTGGTTGACGAACCTCGGCGCTCTTGGCGTGCTGCTCCTGATGGCTTCGACGTCTTTCGCCGTAGTCGGTTATTTCCGGCGGCATCCCGAGGACACGGTCGGAAGTTGGGCCGCTACTTGGGCGCCCGCGATCGCCGGCATCTTGCTCCTGGTCCTGCTCGTGCTCGGCGTCGCCAACTTCAACGTCCTGATCACTGGCCTCACGGACGCCCCCATCGAGACGATGACGATAGTGCTCCCCCTCATCCTCTTCGGGGGCGGGATCTTCGGCCTGATCGTGGGCGCCGTCCTGAAGCGCAGCCGCCCCGAAGTCTACGAGCGTATCGGTGGCGGCGCGGGCGCCGAGGAATAAGGGAGAACCGTGGGTCCGCAGATAGACGGGAAGGATACGGCGCCGCAGCAGGGCGGCCTCCCCGCTCTCGCCGACCGCGAGGGGGTTCTGGACGATCTCGAACACGTAATCTGCGAGGCTTGGGAGTCTTTCGACGCGCCGCGGTCCGCCGAACCGCAATTGGACGAGACTCTGATCGGACGCCTCGACGAGCCGCTCCCGGAGGAGTCCACCGACTTCGGAACGGCCCTCGCCGATGCGGCAAGGGTCCTCGACGCCAGCATCTCGCCCTCCAGGCCGCTCTACCTCGGCTACATTGGCTCGACCGGCCTGGAGATAGGGGTGCTGGCCTCAGCGCTCATGGCGACCTACGACGCGAACCTCGCCGTCGCAGCCGGCGGGGCCGACCTCGTAGAGGAGCAGACCCTGCGCTGGATCGCCGGCTTCGTCGGCTTCCCGTTCGCGGAAGGCGCGTTCACGAGCGGTGGCATGACCTCGACCCTTACGGCGCTCCTCGCGGCGCGGGAGCGGGCGCTGCCGGGATGCCGCGTCGACGGGCTCGGGGCCCGCAAGGCCGCGGTGTATTGCTCCGCGGAGTCGCACCACTCCGTCGTCCGCGCCGTCGAGGTCTGCGGGCTAGGGAGTAACGCCGTCCGGTCTATCCCCGTCGACGAAAAACATCGCATGCAACCCGAAGCACTGGAGGAAGCGCTGTCCAGGGACGTCGCCGCAGGCGTCGCGGCCGTCGCTGTGGTGGCGACGGCTGGTACGACGCTCACGGGAGCGGTCGATCCGCTCGACTCGGTCGCCGACGTCTGCGAGCGCCACGGTGTCTGGCTGCACATCGACGGCGCGTACGGACTTCCCGGGGCAGCGGCGCCCTCTGCAGCACCGCTGTTCGCCGGCTTAGAGCGCGCCGATTCTGCGACGATCGACGCCCACAAGTGGCTGGGAGTGCAGAAGAGCTGCAGCGTAGTGTTGCTGCGCGAGATGGGCCGCCTGCGGACGGCGTTCGGCCACGAGGAGCGCTACATGCTGCACGAGGGCGACGTAGCCAACCCGGTAGACCGTACTCTCGAGTACTCGCGCCCGTTCCGGTCCCTGCGGCTCTGGATGTCCTTCCGCGTCTACGGTGCCGCCAGGTACCGCGCCTGGATAGAAGCCACCCTCGCCAACGCCCGCCTCCTCGCCGACTCTCTTCGCGAATCTCCCGAGTTCGAGCTCCTCTACGACCCCATGCTCTCCACCGTCTGCTTTCAACACGTTCCACCCGGCGCAGGCGACATCGACGCGCACAACATCAAACTCGCCCGCGAGATGCAAGGCGACGGGCGCGTGTTCCTTGCGCCGGCCTCCGTCGACGGCCACGCCTGCCTGCGCGTGTGCTTCGTGAACTTCAGGACCACGTCCGAGGATGTGGCGTTCGTGATCGAGGTCGTCCGGGAGATCGGCCGGCGGCTGGTTCAGGCCTGACAAGGCGCGGAGCGAGCTCGCATTGTTTGGTCTGTAGGCCTCCATGGTAAGGAGCCCTTACGCCGAGCACGCGGTGTAGACTGAAAGAACAGGACGCGCTACCGTCAGGAGGAGTCAGGTGAACGACCGTTTGGCGACGATGCGGAAGCTGGGGCAGGCGCCCTGGGTAGACGAGCTCTCGCGCGAGGACGTAGAGAACGGCGGTCTCCGGCGCATGATAGACGATGGGATCGTCGGTGTTACCTCCAACCCGGCCATCTTCCAGAAGGCCATAGCCGGCTCCGACCTCTACGACGAGCAACTGGGAGAGCTGGCCGGAAGAGTAGACGACCCGAAGCAGATGTTCTGGGAGGTTGCCAGGAAGGACATCCAGGACGCCTGTGACATCTTCATGCCCGTCCACGAGGAGACCGGCGGAAGGGATGGCTTTATCTCCCTCGAGGTCCAGCCCGACATAGCCTACGATACGGAGGCTACGGTCGAGGAGGCCACGCGGCTGCACGAGATGGTCGACAGGCCCAACCTCTTCGTCAAGATACCGGCCACGTTGCCAGGGCTCGTTGCGATAGAGGAGATGATCTCCCGCGGCAAGTCCATAAACGTCACCCTGATCTTCTCCCTGGAGCGCTACCGTGAAGTGGCCCGCGCCTATACCAGAGGCCTCCAAAGGCTGGTCGAGAACGGGGGAGACCCGTCGGGCGTGCACTCAGTGGCTAGCTTCTTCGTCTCGAGGATAGACACCGAAGCCGACACGCAGCTGGAGGAGCTAGGGGCCGACGAGTACAAGGGCAAGCTCGCCATAGCCAACGCCAAGGTGGCCTACCAGATCTACAAGCAGGTCTTCGGAGGCGCAAGGTGGCGTTCGCTGGAGGAAAAGGGCGCAAACAGACAGCGTCTGCTCTGGGCCTCGACCTCGACCAAGAACCCTGACTACCCGGACACCATCTACGTGGACAATCTCGTCGGGCCAGAGACCGTCAACACCATGCCCAAGAAAACCATACAAGCGGTCATGGACCATGGCAACATCAGGCCTACCCTCGAGGAAGGCGTCGAAGATGCCAAGAGACTCCTCAAGAGGCTCAGAGAGGCCGGTCTGGACTACGAGGACGTGACCGATATCCTGGAGAAGGAGGGCATCCAGAAGTTCGCCGATCCCTTCAATGAGTTGCTGGAGGAGATCGAAAACAAGAGCCGACAGCTTGTTAGCTAGTCGGCCAAGCAAGGCTGAAATGCTGAAGTGCTGACAAGCGGAGGCCTGAAAGGCCGAAGCGTGCTGAGTAGCTAACAAGCGCTGACCGGAGGGAGGCAACACATGGAAATAGGAATCTGGGGCATGGGGCGGATGGGGTTCAATATGGTGCGCCGGCTCGTCGACAAGGGCGACCACCGGGTGGTCGCGGGCAACCGTTCGCCCGGCAAGGTGGACGAGGCTGTCGGGCACGGGGCCGAGGGGGCCTACAGCGTCGGGGAGTTCGTGGGGATGCAGGAGTCTCCGAGGGTGCTTTGGACCATGCTACCAGCCGGGGATGTCACGGACGATATGGTCAGGCAGTTCACCGAGCTCGCCGACGAGGGCGATATTATCGTGGACGGGGCCAACTCCTACTTCAGGGACTCCGTGGCGAGGGCCAGGGAGGTCAGGAACGCAGGCAAAAGGTGGCTCGATGCCGGCGTGTCGGGAGGCGTCTGGGGCTACGACGTCGGCTACTGCACCATGATCGGGGGCGATGCCGACGCCTTCGAGTACGTCGAGCCTGCCTTCCAGACCCTCGCTCCGGAGAATGGCTACGCTTTTCTCGGTGACGCGGGAGCCGGCCACTTCGCCAAGATGGTCCACAACGGGGTAGAGTACGGGATGCTCCAGGCCTACGCTGAAGGGTTCGAGATCCTCCAGAAGTCCCGCTACGACTACGATCTCAGGGCCCTTTCCAGCCTGTGGAACCAGGGGAGCGTCGTCCGTAGCTGGCTCCTAGAGCTCGCCGAAAGCGCCTTCGAGAGAGACGCCAATCTGGACAGCATCAGCGGCTACGTCGAGGACTCAGGCGAAGGACGCTGGACAGTGCTCGAAGCCGTAGAAGAGAACGTACCGGCGAACGCCATAGCAGGCTCTCTCTTCGCCCGCTTCGCCTCCCGCCAGGACGACTCCTTCGCCATGAAGGTCATAGCCGCCCTGCGCGGTGAGTTCGGCGGGCACGCGATCAAAGAAGCCGCGACGGAGCAAGAGAAGTAGGCAGACGATGGCCGATACGCAGGTACTACAGAATATTCTCCGCGACGAGCAGAGACTCCCTCGTGTGCCTGAGCCTGGGGTCATGGTGATCTTCGGCGCTTCCGGAGACCTGACCGCGCGCAAGCTCGTGCCCGCCCTGTACGACCTTGCCGCCCAGAGGAGGTTGCCGCTGGAGTTCGCGGTCGTCGGTCTTTCGCGGACACATATGAGCCACGAAGAGTTCAGGGGGAAGCTCCGCAAAGCTCTGGAGGAGCACCGTCCAGGAGAGGTCTCCGACGATGTCTGGGAGTCTTTCGCCAGCGGTGTCTTCTACCTCCCCGGCGACTCGAAAAAGTGGGAGACCTACGACGCGTTGAAGGACCTTTTGAAGAGGCTGGACAGCGAGCGGGGGACGCAGGGGAACAGGGCGTTCTACCTCTCGTCTTCGCCTTCGCTCTTCCCGGCCATAGTGGAGAATTTGGGCGAGGCCGGTTTGAACGAAGGAGAGGACGGGGGCTGGTCGAGGCTGGTCGTAGAGAAGCCTTTTGGGCGGGATCTGAGGAGTGCCCAGGATCTCAACTCCGAGCTTCAGCGGTACTTCGATGAGACCCAGATCTACCGTATCGACCACTACCTCGGCAAGGAGACGGTCCAGAACATCCTCGCATTGAGGTTCGCAAACGGGATCTTCGAGCCTCTCTGGAACCAGCACTACGTCGACCACATCCAGATCACGGTCGCTGAAGATATAGGCGTGGGCACCCGCGGGGCGTTCTACGAGGAAGCAGGCGCCCTGCGCGACATCGTCCAGAACCACGTTATGCAGGTCCTCTGTCTTACGGCGATGGAGCCGCCCGTCACCTTCGACGCAGAGTCAGTGCGCGAGGAGAAAGTGAAAGTCCTCAAAGCCGTCCGTCCTATCCCCGAGGACAGGGTCGAGGACTACGCGGTGCGCGGGCAGTACGAGAGGGGCTGGGTGTTTGGTGAAGAGGTCCCCGGCTACCGCGAGGAGGAAAACGTCGACCCCGAATCCGTAACAGAGACCTACGTCGCGCTCAAATTGTTCGTGGACAACTGGCGGTGGGCAAGGGTCCCGTTCTACATCAGGGCCGGCAAGCGGCTCCCTAAGAAGGCGACGGAGGTCGCCATCCAGTTCCACTCCTCGCCGCATACCCCCTTCGCCCACGACGACACCGAGGGCCTCGCGCCGAACGTGCTCGTCGTCCGGATCCAGCCAGACGAGGGCCTCTCATTGAAGATCGGGGCCAAAGTTCCTGGCACCGGCTTCGAGGTCAGCTCGGTGAACATGGATCTACTCTACGGTACGGCCTTCCTCGAAGAAGCCCCTGATGCTTACCAGCGTCTCCTCCTCGACCTGATGCTCGGCGACCCTACGCTGTTCATCCGGGCCGATGAGGCCGAGGGTGCCTGGAAGATACTAGATCCCGTGATGAGGCACTGGTCAGAGATGCGGGAGGTGTCTTTCTATCCTGCTGGAACCTGGGGACCGGAGGAGGCAGACGCGCTTCTCGAGCGGGACGGAAGGGAGTGGAGGAGGCCGTGATCGGGGAGCCACGCCAGGCACCCGGCGGCGGAAGGATGAGCGTCGGGCAGATAGAGCGCGAGCTTGGCAAACTGCGCACTAACGACGACGGGACGCTCGCCCTCCGCTCCAGCGTGCTCAACCTGGTCGTGGTGACCGACGAGGAATCAGCACAGGAGATCACCGACTCGGTCTCCAGGCTGGCGGGCCGCCACCCGGCGCGGGCCGTGGTCTTTATCGCTGACCCCGAGGGCGAGTCGACCGTGGACGTGCGGCTCTCTGCCTACTGCAACGTCAGGGGTGGGGGCGGCGCGCAGGTCTGCGCCGAGCAGGTGACGATACACGCCGAAGGTCCTCCCGCGCAACACCTGGAGAGTTTCGCCGGACCGCTCCTCGTCCCTGACCTCCCCGTCTTCCTGTGGTATCCGGGCGAGTTTTCGCCTCGCTCGCAGGAGTTCGCGGCGATGGCCGATCTCGCGGACCGGATCATCGTGGACTCGGCAGCCTCGGAGAACCACGAGACCTGCCTGCGCGAGATAGCAACCCTGATCGAAGACCCCGAGATGCCGGCCATCGGGGATCTTCAATGGGTCGGGCTCTCGCCCTGGCGCTCGCTGCTGGCCGACACCTTCGGAGCCCCCGAGCGGGCGGGAGACCTCGAAAGAATAGAAAGCGCAGAGGTTCTCTACGCGCCAGGCGGGGAGAACAGGGCCCTGCTACTCGTCGGCTGGCTCGCCTCCACCCTGGGATGGAAGCCCGAGAGCGCGAACCGCGGCGGCCAGAACATAGAGTTCTCCGGTCCATCCGGTCGGATCTCCGTCGTGCTCTCCCCCGGTTCACCCGACGCCAGGCTGAGGCGCATCCGGCTGTACTCCTCCGAGTACAGCTACCAGGTCTCGCGCCACCGTGAGCTCTCTGACGTGAGGACCACGGTGATGCAGGAAGACGAACTGGTCGCAGAGCGTACTGTCCACCTCGGCTCCTTCGACCTCGGTGTCCTGGTCGGGGAAGAGCTAAGTTATCGTGGCCGCGACGAAGCTTACGAAGGCGCCTTGCGTGCGGCCGTGGAGATCCTCGACCTTTGAGCGTCCACGTCTACGGTAGTTCAGAAGAGCTCTCCGCGACCGCCGCGCGCGAATTCGCCGCCAGGGCCGAGGAGGCCATCGAGGAGCGCGCGCGCTTCGCCGTAGTGCTCGCGGGCGGCTCGACACCGGAGACTATGTACGGGATCCTGGCCCGCGACTACATAGGCCGGATAGACTGGAGGAAAGTCTACTTCTTCTTTGGGGACGAGCGGAGCGTGCCCCCGCATCATGAGGACTCGAACCTCAAGATGGCCAGCGAGGTGCTCCTCGACCACGTTCCGGTCGCGAACGTCCACAGGATCCGGGGCGAGCTGTCGCCGGAGGAGGCGGCTGAGGCCTACGAAGAGGAGTTGCGGACGTTCTTCCAGACCGAGGATGTTCCACGGTTCGACCTGATCCTGCTCGGCATCGGCGCCGACGGCCACACGGCGAGCCTCTTCCCCTGGACCACCGCGCTCGAGGTCCACGACCGCTGGGTCGTTGCGAACCCCGTGCCCAGGCTGGGTACCACCCGCATCACACTAACCGTTCCTGTCATAAACGCAGCGCTGGCCGTGTATTTCCTCGTCGAAGGCGAAGACAAGGCCGAGGCGCTCAGGGAGGTCCTCGAGGGGGACGATGATCCGCGCGCGTATCCGGCCAAGCTCGTCCAACCCCCCGGTGGACCAGAGTGGTTGATCGACCAATCCGCCGCGTCATTGCTCAGTGAGCTTTCGTAGCGATTCGTTGTGAGAACGGTTCGACCTCTCGACGTTTGTCCATCGGCCGTCGGCTTCGCCGTCCCTGCCCTCGCCGTCTTCCGCGTCCTCTTTTCATCTACTTCTGGGCCCGCCTCGGGACGAGCCGTCCTCCCGGAGCTTAGTAGAGGCCCGCTACTAGTGAGAGCTCAGTCCCCGCGACGGAAGAGGTTGGCGGCCTCGGTGCGGTTGCTAACCCCGAGCAGCTTGTAGGCGGCGCGCAGATGCTGCTTGATGGTTGACTCCGAGAGGTAAAGGCGCCTGCCTATCTCGGCGTTTGAGAGTCCCTCGACCACGTAACCCAGGATCTCCCTCTGGCGGGCTGAGAGGGCGGCGAGGTCACTGGATTGGTCATTGGTTAACACGTACCGAAGCAGCTCCCGAGGAGCGACGAGGTCCCCCCTGGTGGCCACCGCCAAGGCGCGCACGAGCTGGTCGGGCATCATCTCGGCGTGAACGAAACCGGAGGCTCCTGCCCGCAGGGCGTCGCGGGCGAGTGGCAGGTCCAGTTGGGGGCTGAACACCACAACCGGTGGTGCATCAGGGCTCAGATCCTTGTAGAACTCCACACGCTCGGAGAGACCTTCGAGGCTGTTGGCGCAGAGTATGATGCAAGAGGGGACGTCCCTTGGCGGCTTCAGTCCCTGGTGAACTGTGGCCCGCTTCTCCAGGGCTCGCACGAGCCCGGTGCTCACGACCGAGCGGGGGCAGTCGATCCAGACCAAGCCCAGGGGTCTAGGGCTGTCCTGCGGCTCGCGCATCATGTCAGTGGCCCACGCGGCCAGGTGGGAATGGAGCATCCCCCACGCCGTGCATTACTTCTCTTTCGACCACTTTTCGTTGGTCCAGAAAATAGATAGGAGCTTCTCGTAAGTGCCCGATCGGATGCAGCCAATATGTTCGATCTACCTTCCCTATGTAAGTCGCTGTGGCCACCATGCCCGAGCATACGGCCACAGGTACTAGTACTTTCGGTTCGTAGTCCGGCTATTTTATGCTGTTCGGGATGTAGCTGGCAAGTGCGCTGCCCGTCCCCCGCATCCCGAAGGGTGTTCCTCTGACACTGAGTGATCCTCTGATGGGATCCTTATGGTAGTTGCTTCTTAAAAGGTTTGTCCATAAGCCCTTCTTCGGAGCTTTGAGAGCCTGCCGCTCCTCCAGTAACTGCTGGAGGATCCCCTGAAGGGCTCGCTGAAGGCGTTGGACGTTCCGCTGACCCCCTAGGCGAGCCAGGCGTTCACGCTCCAGCTCCTCACCCAAGCGCTGGCTTTCACGATAATTGTGCGTACGTTCCTCGCGCTCCAACTCTAGCTCCTCCGTGAGGCACCGCAGTTCTCGCTCAAGCTTCAGGTGTGGGTACTCCCGCATGAGCTGTTTGACTCTCTTGCGCCTCCAGCCGTTCCCGACGCTCGCGCTCGAGTTCGTCTAGCAGCGCCCTGCGCTCCTCGCGCAGCTCGAGCCGGTCGTGCTGATCGCGCAGTAGCTCGAAACGCCCTCTCCGAGTTCTTCGGCTATGCGCGCCCCGCTGTGCGCCTATGGCGGCGACGAGGGTAACGACGCAAAGGGCACTGAGGGCGAGGAAAGGACGGGTCCCCGCAAACTTGTCCACGAACATCATCTCCTTGAGAGAGAAGCCAGACCAGCGGCACTTAGTCAATGCACTAGTCCGTTAGTGTATCAAGGGTAAGCGATGGTGCCAGTCTACGGTTCCCCGCTCTCCAAGCTTGGAGCTGGATGGTAGTAGTGTTCATCATTGCGGCGACGAGCAGCTGGGACCTCATCGGTACCGTAAATGCGGCGCCGAAGCAGCTGGCTTCACCTGTAACGGTCGCGCATGGGGAGCACCGGTCTGCACAGGCCGGTAAGCGGGTCGATGCGACCGATGCCCAGGGTGTTGTCTTTGCCTCGCTCGGCGTACTCGGCCAGTTCCATCTGTGCTTCGGAAGTGAGGGAATCGTAATCCACCGATGCTGCTCGCCGCGAACAACCTGAAACCAGAGATCACGTAGACCATGGTGATGGAGGACGAGCAGCACGTTTTGAGCGTCCTACGAGAACTGCGTGCTCTCGGGGTGCGAATAGACCTCGATTATTTCGGCAGCGGTTTCTCGGCGCTGAACTACGCAAAGGATCTTCCGGTGGATGCCTTGAAGATTGACAAGTCCTTTATAGCTGGCCTGGAGGGAAGACGCGGTGAACGACGCTATCGTGCGCCTGAGCGTAGACTTCGCATACACGCTGGGTCTCAAGGTCACCGCCGAGGGAGTGGAGAACGACCGGCAGGTGGCGAGCCTCACGGCCATGAGGTGCGATCTGGCCCAGGGTTTCTATTTCTCGAAACCGCTAGGCAGCGGGGAAGCTCGTGGCGACTAACAGGGCCATAGTCAACACCGACTGGCTAACGTTTTTGGGTACTCGCTATTCCGCCTTTACCCATGCCCTTACTAGTGAGGTCGATCGGGTAGGCCACGCCACCGCTTTACTGCTTCAGATGGTAACAAACGCCATACTTGTGTCCGTCTACGTACTGTTCGCCCTGCGCATCTCTGCGGTGATGACCATTACTGTCTTCACAGCAGGTCTGATTCTGGCTCTGTTGCTGCGCAGGAGGACCAGGAAATCACGAGGTATCGGCGAGGAAATATCGGCAGCCGATGGCAGCTTGTACTCTGCGACGATAGAGCATCTAGGCGTATGAAGACGGTAAAGAGCTAAGGTGTGGAGGAACGCAACGCACAGATGTTTTCGAAGCTCTCGGAACACGTCGCTCGCGTGTACATCAAGAGCATAAACAACTACGCCGGGGCGGCATTCTTCTTCACCGTCGGTTCGGCGGTGGTTCTGAGTAGCATGCTCTACGTGGCGTCTGAGTTCCTGCAAACAACGGCCGCAGGGCTGCTCCTCCTGCTATTTCTATTCAACCGGATGCTCCCGCTTTTCAATGGCGTGCAGCGTAGTTACCAACAATATCTCAACGAGTTGCCAGCCTTCGCGAGGGTAATGGAGTTGCAGGACCGGTGTGAGGCAGCCGCTGAACCGGAGTTCACAGCTTTCCGAGCGCTGGAGTTTCAAGAGATCATACGGTTTGGAGAAGTCCACTTTTCCTACGGCGGCGAGGGGGCAGTCGCAGCGGTACAAGGCCTCGACCTGACCATCGAGGCGGGCAAGACCACGGCGATCGTGGGTCCCTCCGGTGCCGGCAAGAGCACCATAGCGGATCTGGTTATGGGTTTGATCCAGCCGTATCGGGGCCACGTGCTGGTCGACGGGAAAGCGCTTGGCCCCGAACTGTTGCGCTCATGGCGAGAGCAGATCGGCTACGTAGCCCAGGAGACCTTCCTCTTCAACGACACTGTAAGAACCAACCTCCTCTGGGCTCGCCTGGAGGCTGGCGAGGAACAGATCTGGCAGGCACTCGAGCTGGCGGCCGCCGGCGGGTTTGTCTTTGAGTTACCCGAGGGCCTGGATACGATCCTGGGCGACCGAGGGGTTCGTCTCTCCGGGGGAGAGCGTCAGCGGCTTGCTCTGGCCAGGGCTCTCTTGCGCGAGCCTTCCTTGCTGATCTTGGATGAGGCGACCAGCGCCCTGGATTCGGAGAACGAGAGGCGCATCCAGAAAGCCATAGAGGGGCTCCACGGGCGTATGACCATACTCGTTATCACCCACCCACTGTCCACCATCCGTGGGGCTGACATCATCTATGTGCTTGAGCGGGGGCGTTTGGTCGAATCTGGGAGCTGGGAGGTGCTGGTCAGTAACGGAAATGGACGGTTTAGTGCTTTGGCCGGAGCGCAAGGGATCTTGCGGTAAGGATTGAGCTCAGCTCTTAGCAAAGCAGATGTTTCGCCGAAGCAACTGTCCTCCACAATGGCGAGAATGGTCCCAGAGTGCGCTCCAAGCGTTACCTAAATTGTAGGGCAGCTGAAGGAAGAAGACCTTGCGCGAAGCGCCTAGTACAGTTGCGGCGATAACTAGCCGGTCCGAGTACCAGTTGCTCGTCTGTTGTGCCCGGGTGCCCTCGGAAGTGGGCAACGCGCGAACCGGATCGAAGCACTGCTTCAAAGAAGCGTTGACTGGGAGTACTTGCTCGAGATGGCAGCCGAGCACCGGATGCTGCAGCTCATGTACTGGCACCTACAGCGGTGATCAAAACGCTTGAACCATCGCACGGTAGCCGCGGTGCTCGAAGTAGCCGCGGGAGTCTTCAGCACTGAGAGCCGAGATGGCGCTGCCCATCGCTTCGAGAAGACCTCCTCGGCTATGCGCCTCGGCTTTAGGCATCAAGCCTTTGATCTTGCTGAATGCCTCCTCGGTGGGGTTGAAATCCGGTAGAATAGGGTGGCAGATATATAAGCTCACAACCTTGACCCTCAATGAGATCCCTAACTCGCTCTCCCTTGTGAACAGTGAGGTTATCCATCACCACCTGACCTCTACCCAGCGTGGATGCCAGGATCTGCTTCACATATGTTTGAAAGAGCTCACGGTTGGTCGCGCCTTCAACGACCAGCGATGGCCCCATCCCCTCCATGCTACAGGAAGCAGCGTGGTGTTCTTGCCTTGAGGTTGCGAGATACAGAGCACTGTGAGCCCTCTCCCTTCTTGGCCTAGCCATACAAAGCACAGAGCGAGGTGTTCGTGCCCATCTCATCTACAAACACCAGACTACGAGCATCGAGGGTGCCAGTGACCATTACCTTCCAGGCAGTTCTTTACCATTCGTCTCGCTTCATCGCCCCCACAGTCCTTTTTTTCGGCTGAAGCCCATCCGCTTCATAAGCCTCCTCAGGGTAGGCAGCCAACAGCGGGCACCACCAGTCCGTTATCCTCGTTAGCTCCAGGTAAGAAATTCGTTCCAATCCCACCGCACCGACGATGCCTAGCAGGGCTCCAAGGCAGCCCGACCGCAATCCCGCTCCGTTCGTAAGGGTACTTTGTGATGTGAGTAGTAGTCGGGAGTGAAGGCCTAACATCCCCCAACGAACAAAGCCGGCATGGCCACACTCAGCACAGATACGAGGGCGCTGGTAAACCCCGAGATGCCGGGTCTGTCTAAATAGCCTGCCACACCGTAGCAAAGACCGGCTAGGATGGCTGCAGTTCCACCCAATCGAAGGCGAGTTAGCGTCGTGGGTGGTGTGGTTAGCACATCCTTACTCTACATGCCACACGAGTTATTCAGCAAGCTACCAATAAATGGGGTCCGCGAACTACTTTGCCTTGCCTCTTGTATGAGGTGTGCAAGATGTGCCGAACGGCCTATGCGCTGCCCTTGGGCACCACGTACAGTAGCACCCGGGGTTGGGCATATTCTCACCTCCAAGAGTAGGACGCTCGACTGCCTCAGCACGGGCCGCGCCGCTTTTTCCCATCGCATCTGGCGCGGCCCGTGGCTTTGACGCTCTGCCCCACCCCAATGCCCTAAGCCCGCTCCTGTCTGCTCCCCTGCTGCGGCACATAATACTCGGTGGATGGGTGGCCAGAATCTGGGCCACTTGGCCCTATCGGGGTGGGGCCTACAACCTTCGGAGCAGGAGATGCGATACGTTCGGACAGACGTCGTGCGCTAAGTGCTGTCGGCTGATGCGCCAACCGCGTGCGTCACGTAAGGTAGCGGTGAGGTCGGTCAGATTCACCTCCAAGAGTCGTAGCTTCAGGTCGTAGGGGAATTATGAACCTCGTAGTGTATCCCAGTGCTCGTGAAACGTTCACGCCCCGCGAGATTACCACCGCATACAAGCAGTTCGAAGAGCGTGGGCCCCAATGTGTGGACGCCGAGACCGGCATCAGGGCTGCAGCGTACCGGTTTGGCGAGCGCGTGCTCCTCGTTTACGAGGAATCAGAGACGGGCGTGGTCGTCCTTTTTCACCCAACGTAGGGGAAAGTGAACTCTGAGAACTTCGTTATAACGAAGTTCTCAGAAGTTCGCCCCCAGAAATAGCCGCACGGCATACGAAGACAGTACATATGGAGGATGCGACTAGCACCTCTTGGTTGCTATGGTGGTGGCGTTGATCAACTCAAGGCGGGGCTGACGAATCCCGCCCCTTGGGGAACAGTTGAAGAATAAGGACCTCAAAACCTACGCATCTTTGGCGCGGATAGGCTTCCCGAGGAGCTTCAGCGGCAAGATAATGCTGGTAGTCTTCGCTGGAACCCACCTGCCTCTGGTCGTGCTTGTGCTCTACCTCCTTCTTGCCCCCCCCGGCGGCCTCAGAACACACTTGGTCGTCTTGGTGGCCCTACTCATCGCCACCCTCCTCGGG
>Ga0126312_10001248_pt1 | contig 16563 bp, 16 predicted proteins | sample Plot104A_FD_92537 | JGI IMG/M metagenome (GOLD analysis project Ga0126312, IMG submission 92537) | Serpentine soil microbial communities from UC McLaughlin Reserve, CA, USA - Plot104A | ecosystem: Environmental > Terrestrial > Soil > Grasslands | place: USA: UC McLaughlin Reserve, Lake County... | reverse complement strand
CGAAGCTCGCCGTTGAACTGGTCGACGAGGTTGCGGCGGTGGGTGAGAATGAGGATGCCGCCGGTCCGCGACGCCTCGACGAACCCCAGGGCGGCGACCGTCTTGCCCGCGCCGGTCGCGTGCTCGAACCAGAAGCGCTTGTTGGCGCCGGGATCCTCGGGCTGGTCGGCGACGTCGGCATCGACGCCGTTCTCCCTCCAGTCGACCGGCTCCTCGGGCTCGTCCTCCTCGTCGTCCTCCTCGCCCGGGATGCCCACCGCGGCCAGCTCGCCGGTGTCGGGGCCCACAGCGCCGTTGCCGCTGCCATTGCCGTTGCCGTTGCGCATGATGTCGGCGCTCAGCGCGGTCAGCGTGCCGGCGAGCGCGTCGACCTGGTGGGCCGAGAGCAGCGTGCCGTCGGCCAGGTGCGGCTCGTCCTCGAAGAGCAGGCGCTCGAGTCCGAGCAGCAGCGAGTACTGCCGCCGCCATTCGAGCGAGGGCCGCTCCTCGCCGCGTTCGAGCTCGGCCAGTGCGGCGTCGAAGGCGCGGCGGCGAGGGGTTCCGGGCGCGAGCGCGTCCTCGACGGTCTCGCCATCGTGCAGGAACGGCTCGCGCGTGAAGTCTTCTACGCGAGAGCGATCCTGAACGCTCGGGACGGACGCGGCGATGGCCGCTGACGAAGTGTCAGCCATGAAGGCTTTCGGCGGTTAGAAGGATGCAGGAGCCGCAATTGCGGAGCGGCTCGGAGTCCGTGTGTGACCGGACGTGACGGAGAGCCCTGCGTCAGGCGAGACCCCCCGCTCTCCAGAACACCACCAGCATAGCGCCCCCGACTTCAGTACCGGGGATTTTTCGGCGCCAAAGGCGGTCGCCCGGCGGTCCGACCGCTCTGCCTCTGCCACCCTTGGGTTCGCATGCGGACCGCCGCCATCGTCCTCGCCTGCGCCGCCCTCGTGGCCGTGGTGGTGATCGGACTCTCGCAAGCCGGCTCGCAGGGCGGCGAGCCCAAGAAGGGCAGGACGCCCACCGGCGCCGCCGCCCAGGCGGCGCTGCGCGGATCGCCGCCCCAACTCGCCGCGCTCCACCGCCAGGCCGGCCAGCTCCTCGGCGGCGGCGAGGCGGCGTTCACCGCGCGGCGCAAGACGCTGCGCGACTTCCCCCTCGTGGTCAACGGGTGGGCGTCGTGGTGCGGGCCGTGCCGGTTCGAGTTCCCGTTCTTCCAGTCGCAGGCCATCAAGCAGGGCCGCCGCGTCGCCTTCCTCGGCCTCGACGTCACCGACAATGCCTCGGACGCCAGGCGCTTCCTCAGGCAGTTCCCCCAGCCGTACCCGTCCTACACCGACACGCGCGGCACGATCATGCAGTCGCTCGTGCCGAGCTCGGGCCTGCCCAACACGGTCTTCTTCGACGCGAAGGGCAAGCAGACGTTCGTCCACCAGGGCGGCTACCCGAGCGAGGCCAGGCTCGCCGCCGACATCCGCCGGTACGCGCTTGGCGGCTGAGCCGACCGTCCGCCCACCCCGCGACGCGGCCGAGCTCGAGGCCGCCCTCGCGCTGCGCCATGCCGTCTTCTGCGACGAGCAAGGCGTCTCGGAACCCGACGAGGTCGACGGGCGCGACGCCGACGCGCTGCACGTCGTCGCCGTGCGCGACGGTCGCGTCATCGGCACCTGCCGCATGCTCGTCGAGAGCGGGACCGCCAAGCTCGGCCGCATGGCGGTGGAGCGCTCGGCGCGCCGCGGAGGCATCGGCGCCCGCCTGCTCTTCGCGGCCGAGGAGGAGGCACGTGCGGCCGGCGCGCAGCGGGTGATCCTCGCCGCCCAGGTCGCCGCGGAGCCGTTCTACGCCGTGCATGGATACCGTGCCGTCGGCGCGCACTTCGAGGACGCGGGGATCGAGCACGTCCGCATGGAGAAGGCCCTCTGATGCCCGAGCTGCGGATCGATCCGCTGACCGGGGAGAGGGTGATCGTGGCGGCCGAGCGCGCCACCCGGCCGGGCGGCGAGCTGCGCGCCGACCCGGCGCCGCCGCTCGACCCCGCGGCCGACCCCTTCGCCCAGGGCCATGAGGACCGCACGCCGGCTGAGGTCTTCGCCCTGCGCCCCGACGGCGGCGGGTCCGATTCCCCCGGCTGGACCGTCCGCGTGGTCCCGAACCTGTATCCGGCGCTCGCGCCCGACGCCGCAGAGACCCCCGCCGAGGCCAATCGCGACCTCTTCGGCGCCGCGGCCGCCCGCGGCGGGCACGAGGTGATCATCAATGGGCCGGAGTCGGTCACCACGCTGCTCGAGCTCGCCCCCGAGCAGCTCGCCACCGCGATGGACGTGTGGCGCATGCGCATGCGCGCCCACGCGGAGGCCGCGTACGTCCACGTGATCGTCAACGAGCGGGGCGAGGCCGGCGCGTCGCTGCCCCACACGCACGCACAGCTCTACGCGCTGCCGTTCGTGCCCGCCGCGGTCGCGCGCGAGCGCGAGCGGTTCGGGGCCTACGCGACGCGCACGATGGGCCAGAACCTGCTCGGCGACCTCGTCCAGGAGGAGGTACGACGGCGCGAGCGCCTGGTCGCGATCGACGACGAGGCCGTGCTGCTCGCGCCCTACGGCGCGCGGCTGCCGTACCAGTTGATGATCGCTCCGCGCCGCCCCCAGGCCCGGTTCGAGGACGACGGCCCGCTCGGCGCCGCGCTGCTGCACGACGCGTTGGGAAGGCTCGCGCGCCAGCTCGGCGCGAGCCCGCCCCTCAACCTGTGGGTGCGGACGGCGCCCCAGGGCGCCGGGTACTACTGCTGGCGGATCGACGTGCTGCCGCGGCTGGTGCACCTCGCCGGTCTCGAGCTCGGGACCGGCGTGGGCCTGAACATCGTCGCGCCGGAGCAGGTGGCGGCGCAGCTGCGCGAAGCGTGATCGCCGTCACCGCGACGATCGCGGTGTCCTTGCTGGTAGGGCGGCGCGATCGCCTGGAGCACCGGTATCGTCGTCGTCGCGGCGACGATCGGCGCCGTGTTCTGAATGCGCCACCACGTCGCTGCCGCCGGCCTGCTTCTCGCCGTCCTGCTGGTCTGGTTCCACCCGCTGCTCGGCGGGGACCGGCTCACCCAGGCCCACGCGCTCTACGTCAACGTGCCCTGGGCAAGCGAGGCGCCGGCCGGCATCGCCGACGCCGCCCGCAGCGGCGAAGGCGACTCCGCCGTCCAGCACGAGCCCATCGCCGAGGTCGCTCGCAGGAGCGTGCGCGACGGCCACCTGCCGCTGCTCAACCCATCGGTCTACGCGGGTGCCCCGCTGCTCGGCGACATGCAGTCGGCGCTCGCGTTCCCGCTCCAGTGGCTGCTGTTGCCGCTGGGCGTCTCGAAGGCGTGGGGCTGGATCGCCCTGCTGCGCCTGCTGATCGCCGGCCTCGGTGCCTACGCGCTCGCGCGGCGGCTGGGGGCCGGCTGGCCAGGCGCGATGCTCGCCGGCGCCGCCTACATGCTCTGCGCGCCCAACATCACCTGGGCGCAGTGGCCGCTCGGCACCGAGTTCGCGCTCTTCCCCTGGCTGCTCTTGGCCACCGACCTCGTGCGCGAGCGGCCGGGACCCGGGCCGATCGCCGGCCTGGGAGCCGCGGTCGGGCTGTCGGTCCTCGGCGGCCACCCCGAGACGATCCTGTGGTCGTCGGTGTTCGCAGGGCTGTACCTGCTCGTCCGGCTGGCCGGCGAACGCCGGTCGCTCTGGCGTCCGCTCGGCGCGTTCGCCGGCGGCCACCTGCTCGGCGCCGTCGCCGGCGGCATCGCGCTCGTCACCTTCCTGCAGGCCTACGCGGACTCGATCACGCGCTCGGTCCACGAGCTCTTCGCCCGCGCCCATCTGCCGCTCTCGGCCGGCGTCACCTACCTGCTGCCGGAGGCGTTCGGCGACGGCAAGCCGTTCTACGACGGCCCGTACCTGACCTACCAGCTCGCCGCCGGCTACGTCGGGATCCTCATCCTGCTGCTCGCCGGCGTCTTCGCCCTTCGCCGCGCCCGCGACCCGCTGACCTGGGCGCTCGGCGCCGTGGCCGCGCTCGCGCTCATGGTCGTGTTCGCCATCCCGCCGGTCAGCTGGATCGTCCGCGCCGTCCCGCCGTTCTCCGACGGCAACAACATCCGGCTCCTGTACGCCGTCGCGCTCGTCTTCGCGCTCGCCGCCGGGCTGGGTCTCGAAGGCCTGCTGCGCCGGGCACTCCCGGTGCGGCGGCTGGCAGTCGGCGCGGGGGCAGCCCTCGGCGCCGCCGCGCTCTACCTGCTCGTCGTCTGGGCCACCGGCGACCTGACGGCGAGCACATCGACCGAGGTGCGCGGCGTGGCGTTCTTCGTCGTCGCCTTCGCGCTGTCGGCGACGGTCCTGTGGGCCGCCGGCCGCGTGCGCTCCGGGCGGGTGATCGCCGCGGCGCTGTTGCTGGCGGTGCTCGAGCTCGCCTACCTGCAGGACTGGAACGTCTTCCTGCCGCCCGACCAGGCAACGCCACCGCAGCCCGCGTCGATCTCCTACCTGCGTTCGCGCCCGCCGCCGTTCCGGGTCAGCGGCCTGTGGACCGGATTGGGGCCGCCCGAGTCGCTGCCGGCCAACACCGCCGGCTACTACGGACTCGAATCGATCCAGGGGTACGAGTTCCCGTTCTCGGAGCGGTGGTCGAACCTCTCGTTCTACGTGTTCGGCGAGCGCGGCCTTGACCGCGAGCTGCCGACCAAGACCTCCCCCGTGCCGCGGGGCGCCGCGCTGAACGCCTTGCGCATGGCCAACGTGCGGTATTACCTCGCGATCCCCGGCTCGCCGCCGCCCTCGCCGGCGCTGCGCCGCGTCTACGGCGGCCGCGACGCCACCGTGTTCGCCGACCAGGCGGCGCTCCCGCGCGCGTACGTGGTGCCGCGGACCTTGGCGACCACCGACGCCACCGCGCTGGCGACGCTGCGCCGCGGCGCGCTCGACCCGCGCCGCGTGGCGCTGGTGCCGCCCGGCACCACCGCACCGCCGGGCGCCCGCTACGCGGCCTCGCGCACGGAGAAGCTCGACGCCCAGCGCTGGCGCGTGACCCTGGCAGGCGGCAGCGCGGGCTGGCTCGTCTTCGCCATGTCGTGGTCGCCGCTGTGGGAGGCCACGGTCGACGGGAAGGCGGTCGACACCCACCCCACCGACTACGCGCTCGTCGGGCTGCCCGTGCGGGCGGGCGCGCGGACGGTCGAGCTGCGCTACGCCGCCACCGCGGCTCTGTGGGGCCTGATCGCGAGCGTCGTTGGCTGGTTGGCGATCGTCGCCCTTGCGCTCGTCGGGCGCGTTCAGTCGAGGAACCGCACGTAGTCCTCGACCGCGGCGCGGTCGGGGGCGCGCTGCTCCTGGCGCGGCGGACCGAGGTGCAGCAGGCCGAGCACGCGCTCGTCGTCGCCGATGCCGAGCGCGGCGCGCCCCTCGGCGGTGCGCAGCACCGCGGGCGTGCGCCAGTATCCGGCCAGCCCGCGGGCATGGGCGCCGAGCAGGACGAGGTAGCTCGCGATGACCGCAGCGGCAAAGTCCTCCTCGTCGGCGACGGGGTCGTCGGAGCAGCGCTTCTGCGTCGCCGCGATCAGCGTCGGCGCGCGGTCGAGCTTGCCCGCCGCCTCGGGGCCGGCCGCCGCCTTGAGGCGCGCGCGCGCCGCCGGGCCGAGCACGCGGAACCGCCACGGCTGAGACAGATGGTGGTTGGGCGCCCACCGGGCGAGCTCGAGCAGTTCATCCAGCGTCGCCCGGTCGACCGGCTCCGAGCCGTAGGCCTTGTGCGTGCGGCGGGTGCGGATGGCCTCGATGACGTCCACGGCGAGGGCGGACGGTAGCGTCCGCTCGGTGCGCGCCCTGGTGCAGCGGGTCACGCGGGCCTCGGTCTTCGTCAACGGCGAGCAGGTGGCGACGATCGGCCCCGGCCTGCTCGTGCTGCTCGGGGTCAGCCACGACGACGGCGAGACCGTTGCCGACCGGCTGGCCGACAAGGTGCGGGCGCTGCGCATCTTCGACGACGCCGACGGGCGCATGAACGAAGCGCTCGGCGACCGCGAGGTCCTCTGCGTCAGCCAGTTCACCCTCTACGGCGATACCCGGAAGGGGAACCGTCCCTCCTACGTTGCCGCCGCCCGGCCCGAGCAGGCCGAGCCGCTCTACGAGCGCTTCGCCGACCGCCTGGGCGCGCAGCGCGGGCGCTTCGGCGCGCGCATGGCGGTCGAGCTGGTCAACGACGGCCCGGTCACGCTCTTGCTGGAGGGATGACAGAGCGGTCGAACGGGCGGCCGCCGGCGGCGGCCGGCCGCGCGACCGCGTTTAGGGCACAATGCCCGCCTCGTGCCGCCCGAGGACCGCTTCGTCTGCCGCTTCGCCGCCGAACCGCCGCAGGAGCTCCTGCCCTACGGCCGCTGGGCCGAGCGCCTGCGCGAGGAGTTCCTCGCCGCCTGCCTGCGCATCGACACCGAGGGCGTCGAGCTCGGAGACCCCGGGGAGGTCGCGTTCTACCCCGACCGCACGTGGAACGGCCGCACCTACGTGGCGGCCACGGTCGACACCGAGGGCGGCTACCAGCTCTTCGGCTATGTGTCGTTCGTGCCCGGGGACGAGGAGGACGGCGACCCGAGCGACTTCGAGGCGCTCGCCGACTTCACCGACGAGACCGCCGCGCGCAACCCCGACTGGAACCTCGACCTCTGCGACGAGGTCGTCGGGGTCTGGCGCGGCGAGGAGGGACGCCAGGCGGCGATGACGCTGATCTGGGGCACGCCGATGGGCAATGTGCGCGGAGTCATCGCGACCGCCGAGCTCGGCGGCCTGGCGGTCGACCAGTGCGTCCTGATGGACGACCGCTTCACGCTCATCGCGCCCGACGACTACCGCGGCGACACGCTCGAGATCACGCTCTGGAATCGCCGCGGCGAGGCGGTCGCGACCGAGTCGCTCTACGAGGAGGAGGGCGAGGGCGAGGCGTAGGCCAGCGCGGCGGCGACGCACGCGTCGCGCACCCGGTCGGGCTCGACCGGGAATGCCTGGGCCGGCTCGCGCACGCCCACGCCCGAGCGCGCGAGGTGCAGGACGCCGATCGCCTGCAGATAGAGCTGGTTGGCGACGAAGTCGGGGTCGTCGACGCCGAGCGCCTCGAGCGTGCGCGACAGGCGGCCGATGGGCGCCGCCATCGCCTGCCCCAGGCGGACCCAGACCGCATCCGACATCTGATCGCGCAGCTCGTCGGCGGGCTGGCGGAGCAGCGACAGCGCGCAGTCCAGGAAGGCCGGGTGGGCGATGCCATACTCCGCGAACGCCTCCATGCCGCGCCGCAGGCGCTCGCGCGGATCGGCGGCCTCGTCCTCGACCGCGGCGAGGCGGGAGTCGATCTCGCCCAGGTAGCGCGTGACGGTCAGCACGAACAGCTCCTCCTTGGAGGCGAAGTGGCGGTAGATCAGCGCCTTGTTGATGCCGACGCGGCGGGCGATGCGGTCGATCCGGGCATCCTGCATTCCGCGCTCGTCGAAGAGGTCGCGGGTCGCGTCGACGATGCGGCGCTCGCGAGCGCGGCGGACGGCGGCGCGGGGCGTGACAAGGGCCGGCATGTGTAACCATGAGTGTAACCGGTGTTTACATCGCCATGAGCTTGGAACCCGACCTCACCCGCATCCACGGCCGCGACCTCGCCTACGTCGATGCCGGCGAGGGCCCCGCGCTGCTCTTCGTCCACGGCATCGGCGGGGACTGGAAGACGTGGGAGCCCGTCCTGGCGCCGCTCGCGGCTCGTCACCGCGTCCTCGCCGTCGACCTCCCGGGCCACGGCGGCTCGGCCAAGGGCGCCGGCGACTACTCGCTCGGCGGCATGGCCAACGTGCTGCGCGACCTCATGGGGGCGCTCGAGCTCGAGCGGGCCACGGTCGCCGGGCACTCGCTCGGCGGCGGCATCGCCATGCAGTTCGCCTACCAGTACCCGGAGCGGTGCGAGCGCCTGGTGCTGGTCTCGAGCGGTGGCCTCGGCCCCGATGTCGGACTCCCGCTCCGGCTCGCGACGCTGCCGGGCAGCGAGCTCTTCCTGGCGCTCACCGCGCCCGCCGCGCGGTCGGTGCTGGGCTGCGCGTCCGACGTGGGGCGCCGCCTGCGCATCGCCCCGGCCGCCGATGCCGCCTTTTACGGCCGCGCCTTCGCCGCGCTGGCCGATCCCGAGACGCGCGCCGCGTTCCTCGGCACCCTGCGCGGGGTGGTCGGCAGGCGCGGCCAGATCGTCGACGCGCGCGACCGCCTCTACCTGGCCGAGACCATGCCCACGCTGATCGTCTGGGGCGAGCGTGACGCCGTCATCCCCGCCGAGCATGCGCAGGCCGCTCACGAGGCCATGCCGGGGAGCCGGCTCGAGGTCTTCGAGGACGCCGGCCATCTGCCCCAGCTCGACGATCCCGAGCGGTTCATGGCCTGCGTGGAGGCCTTCGTGGACGAGACCGAGCCGTCGTCGGCCTCGGAGGAGCGCTGGCTCGAGCTCCTGCGGGCGGGCGGCTGATTCGCTAGGCCGGCTCGGCGACCGACGGAATCCGCTCCGCCGCCTCGGCGTCGCTGAGCGGGAAGTGGCAGGCGGCCATCCCCCCGCCCTCCTTGGGCTCGAGGGGCGGCGCCTCGGTCCAGCACAGCTCCTGCGCCTTCGGGCAGCGGGTGTGGAAGCGGCACGCCGGCGGCGGGTGCGTCGGGCTGGGCACGTCGCCGCTGAGGATCTGCCGCTTCTTGCTGCGCGCCTCGTGCGGATCGGCCACCGGCACCGCCGACAGCAGCGCTCCGGTGTACGGGTGGCGCGGGTGTCGGTACAGCGTCTCGTTCTCGGCGAACTCGACGATCGAGCCCAGGTACATCACCGCCACCCGGTCGCACATGTGGCGCACCACCGATAGGTCGTGGGCGATGAACACGAGGGTGAGCCCGAGCTCGCGCTGCAGCTCGGAGAGCAGGTTGAGGATCTGGGCCTGGATCGAGACGTCGAGCGCCGAGACGGGCTCGTCGGCGACGATCAGCTTCGGCTTGAGCGCCAGCGCCCGCGCCACGCCGATGCGCTGGCGCTGGCCACCCGAAAACTCGTGCGGGAAGCGGTTGAAGTGCTCGGGATTGAGCCCGACCTGCTCCATCAGCTCCTGGGCGCGCTGACGCCGGTTCCCGTTCTCCAGCCCGTGGATGACGAACGGCTCGCAGATGATCGAGCCGACCGTCTTGCGCGGGTTCAGCGAGGAATACGGGTCCTGGAAGATCATCTGCATCTCGCGGCGCAGCCGCTTGAGCGGCGCCCCGCGGAGGTGGGCGATCTCGTCCCCGTCGAACGTGATCGAGCCGCTGGTCGGGTCGATCAGGCGCAGCAGGAGCTTCGCCGTGGTGCTCTTGCCGCAGCCGGTCTCGCCGACGATCCCGAGCGTCTCGCCGCGGCGCACGTCGAAGGAGATGCCGTCGACCGCCCGCACCGCGGCGACCTGCTTCTGGAAGACGATCCCCTGGGTGATCGGGAAGTGCTTGACGAGGTCGCGGACCTCGATGAGGTTGTCCATCGGGTTACCTCCGCGGGGCATCCAGCCCCGCGTCCTGAGACAGTCCATCGGCGTCACGCCGCTCGAGGTCCTCCTCGTCTCGCAGCGGCACCTCGGCCCGCGCCTTCTCCGGCTCGGCGCCGGCCTTGAGCTTCGACCACAGCTCCCGTCGCACCTCGGGGACGAGCAGGCACGCCGTGCGGTGCCCCGCGTCGCCCGGCACCGGCTCGAGCTGCGGGTCGACGCGCTTGTGCGCCTCGCGGACGTACGGGCAGCGCGGGTGGAACGAGCAGCCCGAGGGCCGGTTGATCAGGCTGGGCGGCCGACCCGGGATCGGGATCAGCTCCTCCTCGCGCGGGCCGGTCAACTTCGGAATCGACTCGAGCAGTCCCCACGTGTAAGGGTGCTCGGGCGCGTCGAACAGCGTGTCGGTGCGCGCCTCCTCCACGATCCGCCCGGCGTACATCACCGCGATCTCGTCGGCGGTCTCCGCGACGACGCCGAGGTCGTGCGTGATGATCACCACGCCCATCCCGAGCTCGGCCTGCAGCCGCGCGATGAGCTCGAGGATCTGCGCCTGGACGGTCACGTCGAGGGCGGTCGTCGGCTCGTCGGCGATGAGCACCTTGGGATCGTTCGCGAGCGCCATCGCGATCATTGCCCGCTGGCGCATGCCACCCGAGAACTCGTGCGGGTAGGACAGCAGCCGCCGGCGCGCGTCGGGGATTCCGACGAGCTCGAGCAGCTCGCCCGCGCGGTCAAAGGCCTGCGCACGCGAGACGTGCTGATGGGTCTGGATCGCCTCCACGAGCTGCGACCCCACCTGGTAGAAGGGATGCAGCGACGAGAGCGGGTCCTGGAAGACCATCGCCACGTCGTTGCTGCGCACCTCCCGCAGGTGCTCGTTGGAGGCGGAGACGAGGTCGGTGCCCTCGAGCACCGCCGAGCCCGAGATCTGCGTCGCCGGTCCGCGGGTCAGGCCCATGATCGTCAGTGACGTCACGCTCTTACCTGAGCCCGACTCGCCCACGATCCCCAGCGTCTTGCCCCGCTCCACGGTGAACGAGACGCCGTCCACCGCGCGCACGAGGCCATCCTCGGTGTCGAAGGTGACGTGGAGGTCGTCGACCTGAAGGAGCGGCACCTCGGTCACGTGTATCTGACACGCGGGTCGATGAACGCGTACGCGATGTCCACGATCAGGTTGAGGACGACGATGAACAGGGCCCCGAACAGCACCACGCCCTCGATCGTCGGCAGGTCGGAGTTGATGATCGCGTTGTAGGAGAGCCGGCCGATGCCGGGGATGTTGAAGACGGTCTCGGTGAGGATGGCATTACCCGCCAGCAGCAGCCCGAGGTCGAGCCCCAACGCGCTGACCACCGGCGTGATCGCCGAGCGCAGCCCGTGCTTGAGGATGACTTTGCGCTCGGAGAGGCCCTTGGCGCGGGCGGTGCGGATGTAGTCCTCGGACATCGTCTCGATGAGGTTGCCGCGCAGCAGGCGCGCGTAAATGGCGGCGAACGCCGCGGCCAGCACGCACCACGGCAGGATCAGCGAGGTAAACCACTCGACCGGGTCGTCGGTCAGCGGCACGTACGAGCCCGCCCCGGGCAGGATCGGGATCTTCCCGATGTCGTCCGCGAACACGTACAGCGCTACGAGGCCGAGCCAGAACACCGGGGCCGAGATGGCCACGAGCGACAAGCCCATGGCCACCCGGTCGAGCACCGATCTTCGATAGATCGCCGAGACGATCCCCACCGATATCCCCATGATCAGCCACACGATGGCGCCGCCGATGGCGAGCGAGATCGTCGCCGGCAGCCGCTTGAGGATCTCGTCCAGGACGTCGGTGTCGTTCTGATAGCTGTGGCCGAAGTCGAGGTTGGTGACCAGGTCACCGATGTACTTCCCGTACTGGACGTAGATCGGCTTGTCGAGCTTGAACCGGTGCCGGATGTCTTTGACGAGCTGCTGGTTCGGCGACCGCCCCGCGCGCAGCCGCGCCGGGTCGGCGGACGGCAGCACCGAGAAGATCACGAACGTGAGCGTGACCACGGCAAAGACGAGGACGACGACCCACAGCAGTCGGCGGACGATGTAACGGCCCATGGCTCAAGTGGTGAGGGCCCGCCACATGAGTGGCGTGCCCCCGGTTCGCATCCCTACTTCTTGATCGAGGTGAAGTTGAGGTCGATCGTCGCGTTGAACGAGCTGCCCACCGCGGCGACGTTCTTCGAGGCGATGTTGGGCTGCTTGTCCCAGACCCAAGGCACGTTCGGCGCGAGGTCGGTGATGCGCTTGTCCGCCTCGGCGAACATCTGCGCCCGCTTGGCGCGGTCGACCGTCACCTTGCCCTGGTCGAGCAGCTTGTTGACCGTCGGGTCGTCCATCTGGGGCCAGTTGGAGTTGTTCTCCTGGAGGATGTTCGACCCGTTGAACGTCGGGTCCAGGAGCGTCTGGGCGTCGAAGAAGTCCTTGAACCATCCCGTGTTGGGGCAGAACGAGACCTGCGCCTTGGGGACGTTGCAGAACTTCGTGTACATCGTCGAGTGGGGGACCTGGCGGAAATTCAGCTTGAACCCCATGTCCTCCAGCTGCGACGCGGCCACCTCGGCCGCCCGGCCACCGACGCCGGAGTCGTCGCCGACGACGAGGATCTTGTCGCTGCCCTCGTACTTGCCGCTGCTCATGCCTGCGGCCTTGAAGTACTTGGCCATGACCGTCTTGTCCCCGGCCGGGTTCTTCAGCCAGTCCGCTTCGGGGGGCGGGTTGTTGCCGCCGGCCTCCTCGAAGCCCGGGATCTCCGGCGGGATCTGGTGCTGCATGATCGGTCCGATGACTGGGCCGCCGCGCGTCAGACGCAGGGCGTTGCGGTCCATGCCCGCGATGACCGCCTTGCGGACGTTGATGTCATCGAACGGCTTGACCTTGAAGTTGAACGACATGAAGCGCCCGCCGCCCGAGGGGATGAGCAGGAGCTGGTCCTTCTTCGTGGTCGCGACCTGCTTGAGGATCGCCGGCGGCGGCGTGAAGTCGCCGTTGACGAGGTTCTGGCCGTCGACGATCTGGCGCGAGCCGACGTCGGGGTCGACCCCCTCCTTGACGACGATCTTGTCGAGGTAGGCCGGCCGGTAGTCGGTCTTCGCATCCCAGTTGGGGTTCCGGACGAGCGTGATGTTCTTCATCGGCTCGTAGCCGGTGAGCTTGCCCGACTTGTCGTTGGGGATCATGTACGGCCCCGTGGCCACGAGGTGGTTGCCGTACTCGGACGGGGTCTTCGCGTCCAGTGGCTTCGCGTACTCGGGCGGCACCGGCGTCGACAGCGGCAGGCCGAGCGCCTCGGCCACCGCCGTACCGGTGGGCTTGGTGAGCTTGAAGACGATCGTGTGATCGTCGGGCGTCACGAGGCCGTCGATCGGGCTGCCGTCGGCCTTCTTGGCCGCGTCTTCCGCGCCCTGGACGTCGCCGAAGTAGGCAGACGCGTAGCCGTTGGCCACGCTCTTGTTGAAGCCGCGCTCGATCGCGTACTTGACGTCCTTGGACGTCACCTCGCGGTTGACCGGCGGGCCGAACTTGATGCCCGACTTCATCTTGACCGTGACGGTCTTGCCGTCGTCGGAGACCTGGGCCGGCCCGGACGCGACGTCCGGATCCGGCAATCCCCTGGTCTCGGGCTTGTAGGAGTACAGCGGCCGGCACATCGCGTACTCGACCTGGTACGAGAACTGGTAGTAGGCGGCGCCGCAGTCGATGTAGTCGACGTCGGCGTTGGACAGGACGGTCAGCGTGCCGCCCTTCTGGGCGCCCTCGGGCGCAGCGGTCTTCGCTTGCCCGCCGCCTCCTCCCCCTCCGCCGCCGCAGGCGGCTATGACGAGCGCGGCAAGACCGCCCGCGCACACGGCCATCGGGATCCGCAACGCGGACCTACGCATGTGCATTCCTTTCCTCGTGGGACGTACCAACGCTTCCTCCTATCTCCGAGAACGTGGATTGAGCGCATCCGAGAACCCGTCCCCGAGCAGGTTGAACGCGAGGACGGTGATCAGCAGCGCCACCCCGGGAAAGACCATGTACCACCACGCCGTGTCGAACTGGCTGGAGGCGTCCTGGATCATCTTCCCCCAGCTCGGGTTCGGCGGCTGCACGCCGACCCCGAGGAAGGACAGGGCCGCCTCGAACAGGATGTTGGTGGGGATGAAGATCGTCGTGTAGACGACGATCGACGCCACCAGGTTGGGGAGGATGTCGCGGAACATGATCCGCATGTGCGAGGCCCCGAGCGAGCGCGACGCCTCGATGAACTCCTTCTCCCGCAGCGTCAGGACCTGGCCGCGGATGATGCGCGCGATGTAGACCCAGGTCGAGAAGACGATGACGAAGATGACCGTGCCGACGCCCGGCTGGATGAGCCCGCCGAGGCAGCCGTCGCCAAACGAGCATGCGGCGCCGATGCCCAGCCCGAGCAGCAGGTAGGGGAAGGCGAGGATGACGTCGACGCCGCGCGAGATGGCGGTGTCGACCCAGCCGCGGAAGTAGCCGGCGACGATGCCGGCGGTGACGCCGAGGATCATCGAGATCGCCGTCGCCACGAAGGCGACGAGAAGCGAGATGCGGGCGCCGTAGATGACGCGGCTGAACACGTCGCGGCCGAGGTCGTCGACGCCGAAGTAGTAGTGCTCGGCGAAATTCGGGCCGGTCGCCGTGCCGAATTCGTCCAGCGCGCCCGGGTTGCGCTGGTTGGGCGGGTGAGCGCCGACGAGCTTGACGACCAGCGGCGCGAAGATCGCGATCAGGACCATCAAAACGATCACGACCGCGGCTGCGAGGGCGATCTTGTCGGCCCTGAGGCGGCGGAGGAAGAGCTCGGCAGGCGAGCGAGCGGCGATGTCTCCGCCGGCGGCAATCGCCGCGGCGGCCTCGTCCTGCGCGATGTCAGCCGTTGCCGTGCTCATCGCGACGTACTCGTTTTTCCCTCCTCCTCGCCGGGTTTCCTTCGGATATGACCCGGTGACCCCGGCGCGAATCATTGCACCGGACGGATTAACCTGGCGTTGCGCGTATGCGCCGGCCCCGGTAGCTCAGCCGGATAGAGCGACTCCCTCCTAAGGAGTAGGCCGCAGGTTCGAATCCTGCCCGGGGCGCTGGGAGGGCGGCGGTCTCCGCCGCCGGGCGGTACGAGACGGGTACATCGAGGGCGCGTCGAGACTGGCCGCGGGGACGCTTGGTGCCTGCTCGGTCAGCGCACCGACTTCCCGGCGGGCGCGCTCGATCGCCTCCTCGGCCGGGAGCTGCGGCGAGTCCTCGAGCTCCTCGATCATGTGCCCGTACGTTCGCAAGGTCAACTCGGCGCCATGCCCGAGCTGGCGGGCGACGTAGATGACGTCCCGGCCTTCGTGCAGGAGCAGCGATGCGAACGAGTGGCGCAGGTCGTACGGGCGTGCTTGAGCGAGTCCGGCCGCGCCGAGCAGCTCGCCAAACCGGCGCTGGCGCCACTTCTCGAAGCCGTTGGCGGACCACTCGCTGCCCCGCTCGCCGGCGAACACCCATGCGTCCTCCTCAGGATGACCGCAGACGGTCCGCCAGTACGCGAGGTCGGTGGCGAGCGGCGTGAGGAGACGGACCGTGCGCCGCCTTCCGGTCTTATGGGCGCTGACGAGGAGCGTGCGCTCACGGGCGTCACGCCACTTGAGCACTCGGAGCTCCCCCGGGCGAAGTCCCGCATAGGCGAGCACGGAGAGGATCGTCGCGTCGCGAGTGTCGGCGGCTCGCCGCATAGCCTCGACCGACGTGGGCGCGAGCGGCCGCACCTCTTGCGCGAGCGGCAGGCGCGCCTTTCGCACCACACGCTGGGGGTTGTGGGCGATCCGCCGCGCCTCGGCGGCGCGCTGAAGGATTGCGCCGAGCAGGGTCATCGCCTTGCGGATCGCGTGCGGACCGACCCCGGCCCGGATGAGTTCGCCCTGGAAGGCAGCGATGGCGTCGGTGCCTATCTCCCGCAGGGATAGGTCGCCGAGTCGCGGCGAGATGTGCCGGTCGTAGGTGCTGGCGTAGGTCTGCCTCGTTCGAGCGGCGAGGTGCGGGGCGTAGGCGTTTGCCCAAGTTCCGCCGACGTATTCGTCGAGGGTCTCGCGGCCGGCGTCCATGAGCGCGAGCTCTCCCGTGCGCTTGCGCCGAGTGATCTCCGCGTCGAAAGCCTCAGCGTCGCGCTTGCGGCCGATGACCCGGGCGCGGTTGCGACCGATGGTGTCGCGCCAGCGGACGCGGTAGACGACCGTTCCGTCCTTGCGCTTTACGCGCTCGATGCTCACTGCTACCCCTTTCGCTGCGGCCGGCGACCGGCCGACGTTCCCGCCGGCGCCCGCTTCCGGTGCGGGGGAGGATGTCGGGCGTGTCGGCGACCCGATCTCCCGCACCACGCCTGTGGCAGTTGGCGCCGCGCGGACATCCCGTTGTGCCGCGCATCCTAGGCCTCGTCTCCGATACCCTCGACGACCCGGATGGCGTTCGCGAGGACCCCCCGGCGGGCTGATCGCGAGTGGGCGAAGGACCGGGGCGGATGCGACTGCTTGCGTGGTGTGACGAGGTTCAGCTCGATCCACTGCTGTGCCGCGTCCGCGGGGATCAGGAGGCGGCTCCCATTGCATACTCGTGCGGCGCGCAGCTCGCCGGTTTCGATCGCCCGGTAGATCGCCTTGCGCGACAGGCCAGCGGCTGCGGCGATCTCAGCGGGCGTGAAGGCGAGTCGCTCCATTCGGGCCTCTGTGGCGACGAGCATGCGGACGCTTGAATGGTGAGGTCGGAGTTGGTTGGGGCGGCTCTGCCGCCCCTCTTGATCGCGTTTCCAGCGCCGGTCGGCGGCGGCAGTCAAGGGGCGGTAGCCGCGGACCCCGCGAGGGGTTGACGGCCGCCGGCGCCGGCGCTACGGCCTGTCGCGGCGGATCAGAGGCCATGTCCGATTCCGTATCCCCGCGAGGGTGGTGTCGGCGGTTCGGGTGCCCGCGTGCGCACGCGATGGCGGCCGAGGCGGGCGCGCGCGTGGTTGATGTCGTGGCGCGCTTGGTCGTGGG